>Ga0247742_10000074_pt1 | contig 85144 bp, 80 predicted proteins | sample UWRJL208509C2_FD_180944 | JGI IMG/M metagenome (GOLD analysis project Ga0247742, IMG submission 180944) | Plant litter microbial communities from Arlington Agricultural Research Station in Wisconsin, United States - UWRJ-L208-509C-2 | ecosystem: Environmental > Terrestrial > Plant litter >...
GTGACCGCGTTGAAGACGCGCGCAACGTTCTGAAAGAAGGCGAAGAAGTAGAAGCCAAGATCATCAGCGTTGACCGCAAGAGCCGTGTAATCCAGCTCTCCATCAAGTCGAAAGACGTTGAAGAAGAGAAAGAAGCGATCCAAAGCCTGCGCGACAAGCCAGCTTCGGACACCGCTGCTCCTGGTCCTACCACTCTGGGCGACCTGTTGCGTGCACAAATGGAAAAACAGAACTAAGTTCTGTCAGACCATAGAAAAAGGGCGACTTCGGTCGCCCTTTTTTGTGGGCGTTTGTTTGTTGGCCGTTCGAGGCATGCATTAGTTTGCACGGGGTCGCAGTGAAGGATTTAAAGCTGGGGGCGTTGTGAAGTATGCTCACATTTCAGTGATAGATAAGTGGGGGAGTTTCACTCGGGTTTCTCGGGCTTACTAAGAGCCGACCATCATGGGGATGAGAGATCGATTTAAAAAGCGCCGGTGCATTCTTGCTCTATACGCGCTGCGTTTTTGTTGTTGGGCTGTACTCCAAAGAGGGCAGATCAATTTCTGACTGTACTGATCCAGCCAAACCCTTTATAACGGTGGGAAGAAATTCTACTTTCAGTTATCACCTTAGAGCGCAGTAGGGCTATCGCGGAGGAGTTTGTCTTGAGTTATCCGAGCTTTTTGAAAAGAATCGCGCTTCGTGCGCCAGTGCTGGGTAGCGTTGTGCTGGAGCGTGATAGGCTGCGGGGAGATGTGAGTGCTTTTACGGGTAAGTGTGAAGTTTTAGAGGGGAAGCTGAGGTCTCTTGAGGCGCTTGAGAAGAAGCTGGAGTCTTTAGAGTCTGAGAACTTAGGTTATTGTCACTGTTGTAGGCAAAATACTAATTTTAAGATTACGGGTGATTGGTTGCGTGACCAATATCTTTGTGTAATATGCGGCTCAATTCCAAGGCAGCGTCATATTCAGCACATCCTTGATAGGTGCTTTTCGGGGTGGGAAGGTACGGCTGTTCATGAGTCATCTCCCTCGAATACTTTGATTTCTCGATATTGCGATGACTATTCGTCTTCTCAATATTTCAGCGGTATCAAGTCAGGTGATTTTTTTGATGGTGTGCGTTGTGAAAATCTAGAGGCTTTAACCTTTGAAGATGGGACATTCGATCTGTTCATAACTCAAGATGTATTTGAACATATTTTCAATCCTGATCGGGCCGCTAAAGAAATTATGAGGGTTTTAAAGCCTGGTGGCGCTCACGTATTTACCGCACCGAAGCACAAGGGTATTTCTAAAAGTTATCAGAGGGCGAAGTTGGTCGGAGCTGAAGTAGAGCATATACATGAACCCTCGTATCATGGCAATCCTATCGGGGATGGTCGTGCATTGGTAACCTGGGATTATGGGGATGATTTTGAGTTTCTTGTTAATGAATGGTCTGGTTCTTTTACAGTGACATATATAACTAGGGATAGAGCTTTAGGGTTGGATGGGGAGTATCTGGAAGTGTTTGTTACGTATAAGGGTCTAAAATGATCAGTTATATTCGTTTCGAATTCTTGAGATTCTAGCTACTATTTTTCCATTACTAGTTGTTCAGCAGTCCGTTGCTTATAGTGTTCCTGAGCGCCCTACAGTAGTTTCGTGAGATTTCCGGTGAGGTTGTAATCAATTTTGCAGAGTTCTGCGAGGGTTTTTTATCTTTTTTTGATGGGTGTCCGATCGGTACGATTGTCTTTTCCATTTAGTTATTAATGTTGGAGTGTTTTATTGCTGAAATAAGACATGTCTATAATGGCTTTTTTTGAACGATTGCGCCTAGTTTGATGTCGTGAGAGATAGATGTTGGAACGCGGCATTCACTATAGTCGTTTTTGATTTGAGTAATCGTTGTCTCAATCGACAGAGTGATCTATGGTTTCTGAATTGGCTCACGACCTATTGTGGTTGGGTTCCAATCATCGGGGAGCTGAAGTCGGGCTGGGCCTTTAGCATAAGGAATTTGATGAGCAGACTAATTGTCGCAATAGCCGTTCTGGTACTTTCAGGATGCACGACTAATGTTAAGACTCACGCGGTGCGAGGGGTGAGTGGCATTCAAGTCGATTGCTCAGGGTTAGGTTCTGGCTGGGATAAATGTCAAAAGCGTGCCGCCAAGGAGTGTAAGGGGGCAGGCTACAAGACTATTGTGCGATCCGACGATGCCAAGGAAGAGGACGAATTTCCTTTTGGCTTCAATCCCGCCGGGCTGCTCACACGCACCATGTTGGTGATCTGCCGGTAACGGCCTGGCCATTTGCCTGGCTCCTTCGTCGCACTGAAAGCGGGCATCCAGAGAGGGGTGAAGATTTGTCAATCCCCGGGCTGTTCAAATTCCCTCGGGCATGCTAAAACCTTTGAAGCGATTTTCCTAGCTGCTTGAAAAAGAAGGGAAAAATATGACGAAGTCGGAGTTGATCGAACGAATTGTCACCCATCAAGGGCTGCTTTCATCCAAGGATGTGGAGTTGGCCATCAAGACCATGCTCGAGCAAATGTCCCAATGTTTGGCCACCGGTGATCGCATCGAGATCCGTGGATTCGGCAGCTTCTCTCTGCACTACCGCGCCCCGCGGGTAGGTCGCAACCCCAAGACCGGCCAGTCCGTCAGCCTCGACGGCAAGTTTGTGCCGCATTTCAAGCCGGGCAAAGAGCTGCGTGATCGTGTCAACGAAGAAGAGGAGGAAGGGCTGTGACCTGTCTCTCTCCCCAGGGAAGCGCTGATGCGTAATCTCAAGCGAGCACTCGTCGGCGTCTTTGCCCTGCTGCTGGTATTGGTGGTCCTAGCGTTCGTCCTTGAGAATCAACAATCGGTTGCCTTGCTATTCCTGGGCTGGGCTGGGCCGCAACTTCCAGTTTCACTTTTATTGGTTATCGCATTGCTGATCGGGATGGTGATCGGGCCTATCCTGAGCTGGTTGCTGTCACGCACTTCCCGGGGCTCGCGCAAGCGGCTTATCCAGTAACGACGGAACTGAAGCGGCTGATGATTTTGCGACACGGCTGGTCTATCTCCAATAGTAAATCCTTCATTTAGCTGTAAAATGGCTCGCCTGATCGATGCTGGATATTTCAGTGTAGGTTCAGACTGACTCTGTCAGAGGCCTCATCAACTTGATGGCTTTTGCATTCATGGATTAGACAGTGCTCGGTTGACGGCCCTGTCAGCAACTCAAGGGTATGGTTTCGCGTGAAAATTCTAGTAACCGGCGGTGCCGGATTTATCGGTTCGGCAGTCATTCGTCACATCATCTCCAACACGACCGATTCTGTCGTCAACGTCGATAAGCTTACTTACGCGGGCAATCTCGAATCCCTGGCTGAAGCCAGCCAAAACCCCCGTTACACTTTTGAACGCGTCGACATCTGCGACCGCGAGCAAATCGACCGCGTGCTGCGTGAACACCAACCGGATGCCATCATGCACCTGGCCGCAGAGTCCCACGTGGATCGCTCCATCACCGGTCCGTCTGAATTCATCCAGACCAACATCATCGGTACCTACACCCTGTTGGAAGCCGCGCGCCACTACTGGGCCGCACTGGAAGAGGGGCGTAAAGCCGCCTTTCGCTTCCACCATATCTCGACCGACGAAGTCTACGGCGACCTCGAAGGTCCGGAAGACCTCTTCACCGAAACCACGCCTTACCAGCCAAGCTCGCCATATTCCGCCAGCAAGGCCAGTTCCGATCACCTGGTTCGCGCCTGGGCCCGTACCTACGGCCTGCCGACCCTGGTTACCAACTGCTCGAACAACTACGGCCCGTGCCACTTCCCTGAGAAGCTGATCCCGCTGATCATCCTCAATGCACTGGAAGGCAAGCCACTGCCGGTCTACGGCAAAGGCAATCAGGTCCGTGACTGGCTCTACGTCGAAGATCACGCCCGCGCCCTGTACAAGGTCGTGACCGAAGGCGTCATCGGCGAGACCTACAACATCGGCGGTCATAACGAAAAACAAAACATCGAAGTGGTGCACACCCTGTGCGCATTGCTCGATGAGTTGCGTCCAGACTCCGCTCATCGTCCCCATGCCGACCTGATCACCTACGTCCAGGATCGCCCGGGCCACGACCAGCGTTACGCCATCGACGCCAGCAAAATCCAGCGCGAGCTGGGTTGGACGCCGGAAGAAACCTTCGAGACAGGTATCCGCAAGACGGTCGAGTGGTACCTCAGCAACACTGAATGGGTGGCGCACGTGAAGAGCGGTAGCTATCAGCAGTGGATTGACCAGAATTACACCGATCGTTCGGGCAAGGCATGAAGATCCTTCTGCTGGGTAAAAACGGCCAAGTGGGTTGGGAGTTGCAACGCGCACTCGCCCCACTGGGTGAGTTGATTGCGCTCGATCGGCATACGGTTGATGGCTTGTCCGGCGATCTGTCGGATTTGGAAGCACTGCGCACGACAATTCGTCAGGTCAAGCCTGATGTCATCGTCAACGCTGCGGCTTACACCGCGGTAGATAAAGCGGAATCTGAAACCGAGTTGGCCGATCGTGTGAACGGCCTGGCCAGCCAGATCATGGCCGAAGAGGCTGCCGCGCTGGACGCATGGCTGATCCATTATTCGACCGACTACGTGTTCAGCGGCCAAGGCTCGGCGCCATGGCAAGAGATCGATGCGGTCGCACCTGTGAATCACTATGGCGCCAGCAAGCTCGCGGGCGAGCAGGCAATCACGGCGTCCGGATGCAAACATCTGATCTTCCGTACCAGTTGGGTCTACGGCGCGCGCGGTAACAATTTCGCCAAGACCATGCTGCGACTGGCCAAGGACCGTGAAACCTTGAGCGTCATCGCTGACCAGATTGGTGCGCCCACCGGTGCGGATCTGATCGCCGACGTGACCGCCTTAGCTATCCAGAAAATCGTCCAGCAGCCTGAGTTGGCCGGTGTCTATCACTTGGCGGCTGCCGGTGAGATCTCCTGGCATGGCTACGCCAGCCATGTGATCGAGTTTGCCAAGGCCAATGGTGAGGAACTCGCCGTCACTTCGATCAACCCGATCGACACGACAGCTTATCCAACACCTGCGTGCCGGCCCTTGAACTCACGTTTGAATACCCAGAAATTGCGCGACAATTTTTCTCTACACTTGCCGGATTGGCAAAGTGGTGTAACCCGAATGCTTAGGGAAGTTCTGAATAAATGACCACGACAAATCGTAAAGGCATCATCCTCGCCGGCGGCTCGGGCACGCGTTTGCACCCGCTGACCCTGGGCGTCTCCAAACAGATGCTGCCGATCTACGACAAGCCGATGATCTTCTATCCGCTGTCCGTGCTGATGCTCGCCGGTATGCGCGAAATCCTGATTATCTCCACCCCTGAAGACCTGCCTTGCTTCCGCAAGTTGCTGGGTGATGGCAGCGTCTACGGCATCAAGTTGACCTACGCCGAGCAGCCAAGCCCGGACGGTTTGGCCCAAGCCTTCATCATCGGTGAAGAGTTCATTGGCGAGGATCCTTGCTGCCTGATCCTGGGCGACAACATCTTCTACGGCCAGCACTTCTCGGACAATTTGCGTTCTGCCAGCTCCCAACAGCATGGCGCTACCGTTTTCGGCTATCACGTTTCCGATCCAGAGCGTTTTGGTGTGGTCGAGTTCGATGACACCGGACGTGCACTGAGCATTGAAGAGAAGCCGTTGAAGCCGAAGTCTAACTACGCGGTGACCGGCCTGTATTTCTACGACAACGACGTGGTCGAGATCGCCAAAGGCATCAAGCCCTCCGAACGAGGCGAGCTGGAAATCACCGACGTCAACCGTGCTTACCTCGAGCGCAAGACCCTGAGCGTCGAAATGCTCGGTCGTGGTTTTGCCTGGCTGGACACCGGCACCCATGATTCGCTGCTGGAGGCCAGTCACTTCGTACACACCATTGAGCAACGTCAAGGGTTGAAAGTGGCGTGCCTGGAAGAGATCGCTTACCACAACGGTTGGATCACGGCCGAACAACTGGGTGCTCAGGCTGATGCCCTGAAGAAGACCGGCTACGGTCAGTACCTGCAGAAACTATTGGACTCTCCTTCCCGCTGATCGCAAGAGTGCCTCTTCGAAAAGCACGTTTATTGGTCCAAGCAGGAATGGCATGCCAGTAAAACATCCCAAGGTTGCGGTTTTGCTGGCTGCCTACAATGGCATGCAGTGGATTGAGGAGCAGTTGGCCTCAATTCTCGGCCAGCAGGCTGTCGACGTCAGCGTTTTCATCAGCATCGACCCATCAACGGACGGTACAGAAGCCTGGTGCGCCGCGTATGCTGGGGATCACCCCCAAGTGGTGGTCCTGCCGGCTGCCGGTAGTTTCGGTGGGGCATCTCGCAATTTTTTCCGACTTATCCGCGATGTCGACTTTGACGGTTACGACTTCATTGCGTTTGCCGATCAAGATGACGTCTGGCATCCGGATAAACTTCAGCGTGCGACCTGCGCAATTCAGAGCCGCAACGTCGACGCCTACTCAAGCAACGTCACAGCGTTTTGGCCGGATGGGAGAACTCATCTGCTGGACAAGGCTCAGCCTCAAGTCGAGTGGGACTTCCTGTTCGAAGCCGCAGGGCCTGGCTGCACTTACGTGGCAAGCAGAAAACTTGCGGACGCTCTAAAAGTATCGGTGCTCCAAAACTGGCAGTCATTACAGGGTGTCAGTCTGCACGACTGGTATTGCTATGCGTTTGTGCGAAGCAGTGGCTATCGCTGGCATATCGACCCTGAACCTTCGATGGATTACCGTCAGCATGAGCGTAATCAGGTAGGGGCGAATAAAGGCTTGGGGCCATTAGTTGCTCGATACAAAACCATCCATGACGGCTGGTGGTTCAGTCAGGTGCAGTTGATCGCAAACGTGGTCGGCCTGCGCACCGATCCCTTTGTGCAAAGCTGGTTGAGCTTGCGCCGCATCCAACTCATGAAATTGTCCTTTAGTGCCTGGCGTTGCCGGAGGCGTGTTCGAGACAAAGTGTTCTTCTTTTGTATCTGCTGGGCCACAGCCTTGATTGGCAGTAAGCACAAATGACGAGGCCCACAGTATTAGTAACCGGTGCGGGCGGGTTTGTTGGTGAGGCGGTGCTATTCAAACTGTTGCTCGACAAGCAGTTTCGCGCCATCGCGGCAGCGCGGAGTTCGACGTTGCTTGGCGGACTGTGTCCCGTGCGGCTATTGGACTTGACCCGGGATCAGGCCTTGCCTGTCCTGGGCGATGTCCAAGTGGTCATTCATGCCGCGGCAAGGGTGCATGTCATGAATGAAACCGCCGACGATGCGTTGACTGAGTTTCGCAAGGTGAACGTCCAAGGCACTCTCCAGTTGGCGCAACGCGCTGCGGATGCGGGAGTGAAGCGTTTTATCTACCTCAGTTCGATCAAGGTCAATGGTGAAGTAACCGCGCCAGGCAAACCATTCCGGGCCGATGACCCTCCTGCGCCAATCGATCCTTACGGTGTGTCCAAGTTTGAGGCCGAGGAAGGTTTGAAAAACCTCGGTCGTGCGACCGGTATGGAAATCGTGATCATCCGCCCCCCCTTGGTCTATGGGCCGGGCGTGAGGGCCAACTTTCTCAGCATGATGACGTGGTTGGATAAAGGCGTTCCCTTGCCGCTGGGGGCTATTCGAAATCAGCGAAGCCTGGTCTCGATCGGCAATCTAGTGAGCCTGATCGTCCGGTGTATCGATCATCCCGGTGCGGCCAACCAGACTTTCCTGGTGAGCGATGGCGAGGACCTGTCCACCACTCAATTGCTGGCTCGTCTATCCAAAGCGATGAGCAAGAAGGCTCGACTGCTTCCACTACCCGAGTGGTTGCTTACGTCAGTTGCCGCTCTGCTAGGTAAGCGGGCGGTTGCGCAGAGGATATGCGGTTCACTTCAAGTCGATATCACCAAGAATCGTGAATTGCTCGGGTGGACGCCCCCCGTGAACATGGACAACGCCATGCGTCAGACCGCAGGCCATTATTTGGATAAGCAAGCGAAATGAGTGTTTGGTGGTTTCTGGTCGCAGTGTTCATCGTGTCTTGGGCCTTGACCCTGGTATTGCGTCGCTACGCCCTGGCGCAAAGCCTAATGGACATTCCCAATGAGCGCAGCTCCCACTCGGTACCCACTCCGCGGGGAGGCGGGGTAGCTATTGTCGTCTCATTTTTGGTGACGCTGCCTATAGTGGCAAGTCTGGATCTACTCAGTCTGTCTGTGTTTTACGGGCTGTTTGGCTCGGGCCTGCTGGTAGCCGCTATCGGCTTCGCCGATGATCATGGGCACATCGCGGCAAGGTGGCGATTGCTGGGCCATTTCATAGCGGCAGGGTGGGCATTGTATTGGCTTGGTGGATTGCCACCTATCGAACTGGCCGGTTTCACCATAGACCTGGGTTGGCTGGGAACCGCACTTGCGTCGGTCTATCTGGTGTGGATGCTCAACCTCTATAACTTCATGGACGGTATCGATGGCTTGGCCAGTGCGGAGGCAATCAGCGTCTGCCTGGGAATGTGCCTGGTTTACTGGATAAGCGGAACGCTCGACTTGATCTGGGCACCATTGATTTTGACGGCCGCCGTCGCCGGGTTCCTGTGGTGGAATTTCCCACCGGCGCGGATATTTATGGGGGATGCTGGCAGCGGATTCTTGGGGCTTATCCTGGGAGCCATCGCTATCCAGGCCGCGCACACCTCGTTCGATTTGCTGTGGAGTTGGATCATTTTGCTCGGCGTGTTTATCGTTGATGCGACCTGGACATTGATTCAGCGTCTTCTACGCGGCGACAAGGTCTATGAGGCTCATCGGAGTCATGCTTATCAGCGTGCAACCGATCGTTTTAAGCAGCACCAAGTGGTGACATTGAGCGTGGTGACGATAAATTTGCTGTACTTGTTACCTTTGGCGCTTTTGGTGGGTGGTGGTTGGCTGAGCGGAGGGTTAGGCGTTGTATTGGCGTATTGCCCTTTGATGCTACTGGCTAAGCATTTCGGGGCAGGTAAGCCGACAATTAGGTAATTTACAAATATTGAAAAGATAAGATTAATATCTGATTTTCAGATTTTATTAAATACTACAGCGACCTTCAGGCTAATATTTCCCTTCAGTGTTTGTCGGTAAACCCTAGTTTTTTTCATAAGCCGAATGCGCTTAAATAAATAACTGTTTCGCGCAAGCTCAAAGTCTAAAAGTAGTTGCTGGTTTTCCTTGGTTAGTTGGTTGCTGACGCAGGCTAAGGCACTTAAGTTATTTGAGGTCCATTCCTTGAACCTCCCCGACAACATCTTTCGAATTCTCGATATCTGATTGGCTAGGCTAGCATTCGCGCCAATAAGGTTGCCGTCATGCTGGCGGTAATTCAACGTTGATTCAGGATCGTAAACTACTGTCCCGCCGCAGCCACTGATTACGAGGTAGGCCAGCCAGTCGTGAGCGACGATGACATTGGCGTCGCCATCCACTTGTTGCAGAAGCCGCCGTGCACGGCTATTCATCAGCATTGTATTCGCGCCGGCGATACTCTGCACCAATGCGTTGCGAAAGCAGGGAGGCTTTGTGAACAGTGGGGAGAAGCCAGTTGTTCGGCCCTTAGAGTCAATCAGCTGTGTCCGAGAGCAATACAGTAAAGGTTTCTGTGGGTCGAATGAGCTCAGGCTGGAAATAGCTTTGCTCAGTTTATCGTCATGCCAAACGTCATCTTGGTCACTGAAGGCAAAATAATCGGCTAATATTTCACGATTATTAATCAAAGAAAAAAAATTTTTGCCAAAGCCTTGGCGTGGGCCATGAAAAATGAATACACGGTCAACACCTAACAGTATTTGATATTGCTTGAGAATCTCTAATGTTCCATCAGTCGATCCATCGTCTGAGACGTAGATCACCCAATTTTTATGTGCCTGGCGGATAAACGATTCGAGCTGTTCTTTTAAGAATCGAACCCCATTGAATGTGCAGACAAGTATGGCGACTCTGGCCGGTTCATAAGTGGTTTTCCGGGTCTGGTCTGACGTCGTCTCACCCGTTGAGGCGGTGTGTTGCTTTTCCATTCTGTTTATCTCTTGCAAGGTAATGCTGAAGCGGCTTTTGCGTGAAGGAAGGAGCGCTGAAAATCTGGGTTCTGATTTTCGGGAGATAACCACGCTTGTTCGGTGGCACAGATATTAGCAGTGGGTAGCACAGGTTGACGAGCACGAGGCTCTGTTCTGCTGCCTTGGCGCGGTGCGTGCTAGGAGATGGGGGCAATTCGGGAGTCGTATTCGACTAGAGAAGGAGGATACAATGCCAACCGTAAGCCAATTCAAGGAGCGGAGATGTGTCCAGGCGATTCAATGGATAAAATGAGATCATTTTTGTTGGGAATGCCGCGGCGGCAGAAGCGCTTGCTGCAAGTCGCCACCGATGTTGTGTTGGTGTGGGTAGCCTTGTGGTTGGCGTTCATCGTTCGCTTGGGCATCGATGACATGTACAACCCGCTCAAGGCTCATTTTTGGCTCTTCGCGTTCGCCCCCTCGGTTGCCATTCCGCTTTTTGTCCGATTTGGTATGTACCGTGCTGTGATGCGCTACTTCGGCAATGACGCGCTCATCGCCATCATTAAGGCCGTCAGTCTTTCATCGTTGATTCTCGCAGTGCTGGTTTATTGGTACAGCAACCACGAAGCGGTCGTGCCGCGCTCTATCATTTTTAACTATTGGTGGCTCAGTCTAGTTATTATTGGCGGCTTAAGGCTTGTCATGCGCCAATATTTTATGGGTGACTGGTTTACGGCCGCACAACATGTGCCGTTTACCAATCGCGATGACGGTATGACTAAAGTAGCGATCTATGGTGCCGGCGTAGCGGGTAATCAGCTAGTCGCGGCTCTGAGAATGGGGAGAGTGATGCGCCCTGTTGCATTTATTGACGACGACGCTAGCATCGCGGATCGGTCCATTTCTGGGTTGCAAGTTTATAAACCCAAACATATCCAACAGATGATTGATGTGACCGGTGCCCAAGAAATACTTCTAGCTTTGCCATCTTCTACCCGTGCGAGACGGCGGGAAATTCTTAATTTTCTTGAAGGTTTTCCTTTACACATTAGAAGTGTACCGAATTTCACCGACCTCGCGAGTGGTAGGGTAAAGGTTGATGATATCCAAGAAGTCGACATTGCTGATCTTCTTGGGAGAGATTCTGTTCCCGCACAGCCAGAACTGCTTGAGCGTTGCATCAAAGGCAAGATTGTTATGGTCTCAGGTGCAGGGGGGTCCATCGGCTCGGAATTATGTCGGCAGATTATAGCGCTTAAACCTTTAACCCTACTGCTATTTGACCACAGTGAGTTTAATCTCTACAGCATTCTGTCTGAATTAGAACAACGGGTTGCTCGCGAATCGCTATCTGTTCAGTTGCTTCCTATTTTAGGGTCTATTCGTAATCAGGATAAGTTACGGGATGTCATGAGAACATGGCGTGTAGAGACGGTCTATCATGCCGCTGCTTACAAGCATGTGCCCATGGTCGAGCATAATATTGCCGAAGGTGTGCTCAACAACGTGATCGGGACACTAAATGCAGCACAAGCGGCTTTGCAGGTCGGTGTGGCTAACTTTGTTTTGATTTCTACCGATAAGGCTGTACGGCCTACCAACGTGATGGGCAGTACTAAACGTCTTGCCGAACTGACGCTACAAGCACTGAGTCGCGAAGTGGCGCCGGTGTTGTTTGGTGACAAAAGCAATGTATCTAGGGTCAATAAAACTCGGTTCACTATGGTGCGATTCGGCAACGTATTGGGCTCCTCCGGGTCGGTAATCCCGCTGTTTCATAGCCAGATAAAATCGGGCGGGCCTTTAACTGTGACCCATCCTAAGATTACCCGTTACTTTATGACAATACCTGAAGCCGCGCAGCTGGTGATTCAAGCTGGTTCAATGGGGCGTGGCGGTGATGTATTTGTTTTGGATATGGGTGAACCGGTGAAGATTGTAGAGCTGGCAGAAAAGATGATCCATCTGTCCGGTTTGAGTGTCCGCTCCGAAAAAAATGAACATGGTGATATCTCTATTGAGTTCACAGGGCTGCGGCCTGGCGAAAAGTTATATGAGGAATTGTTAATCGGTGACAACGTTGTGGCAACGAAGCATCCGATGATTATGAGTGCTAACGAAGATTATTTACCTTGGGACACTCTCAAGTCTCGATTGGCTGCATTGATGCGCGCCGTGAACGAGGACGATTACTCACAAGTTAGGCAATTGTTGCGAGAAACGGTGAGTGGATACGCGCCTGAGGGAGATATTGTCGATTTCATCCATCTTCAGCATCGATCCGAATCGCCTGTGGCCAAGAAAGAACGATAGTATAGAGCATCATATCTCTTGTATATATCTAGATTCAATAAATTGAATATACGCGAAACCTAAGTCGGAGAATACAATGAGTGCAGTCGAATTCTTCCCGCATCAGGATTACAAATTTAATAAGCTTTTTTCTTCGATCCGACCTTCGTAACACTACAAAATATCTTCGATATGCCTATGTTATCTGCTGTAGATTTTGATCTGATAATGGGTTTATGGGCGTGATTTTGCGATGATTTTGAGGTATGCTCATCCGTCCATAAAAATACGGTTCGGATGGGCTTTAGATTGATTATGGTGAAATTTGTCACTCAGCTACTTCGAGTTATTATTGCGAGTCGTTCGATAATCAGCATTTTGTTAAAGCTTTTAGTCGCACGGTGCAGTTTTTGAGCTCACGGATGTGAATAGTAATGGTTTCAGAACTTTGTTTTTTGAAACTGCTGATTTTTTGAATGGATCATGGATTTGATGCCATTTTTGAGTAATTTTCTTTGATATATAAATTAAATACCAAATATAGGTTTGATTTTTCAAGTGCGAGCACTGTTAACCAAAGTTTATATTGGGTCGAGGTATAGATTGATGAGGGTTTTTTCAGCGGCTCCGAGTGAACTTATTGCAAGCCTCTGGCGCAATCGAGGGTTAATCAAGACCTCCGTGAAGCGTGAGGTGCTAGGGCGTTACCGAGGGTCTTTTTTTGGTGTCCTATGGTCTTTCTTTAATCCATTGCTGATGCTCTTAGTATATACCTTTGTTTTTAGTATCGTGTTTAAGGCCCGTTGGAGTTCAGGTAGTGATTCAAAAACCGAATTCGCGCTGCTGCTATTTTGTGGTTTGATGATGTTTAATCTCTTTGCAGAGTGCATAAATCGTGCGCCAGGATTAATCCTGGGTAATGTAAATTACGTGAAAAAAGTTATATATCCACTTGAGATTCTACCTTGGGTCAGTCTTGGCTCGGCACTCTTTCATGGGATAGTGAGTCTCGGGGTATGGATTATTGCGTATTTAATTCTTTTCGGCGCTCCGCATTTAACCGTATTTTATCTCCCTCTTATTCTATTACCATTTACGCTCTTTATTATGGGTTTGAGTTGGGCGCTAGCCTCTTTGAGTGTCTTTCTTAGAGATGTTTCGCAGTTTGTAGGAATACTAACAACAATGCTTATGTTTCTGTCGCCAATTTTTTACCCCGCAACTGCTTTGCCAGAAAGTTACCGAGTATTTTTGTATATGAATCCGTTAACACCCGTAATTGAGCAAACGCGGAAAGTATTATTTTGGGGGGAACAACCAGATTTTCAGATGCTCAGTATCTTTTTCGCTGTTTCTACGTTAATAGCGTGGCTCGGCTTTGCAATGTTTCAAAAGACTCGCAAGGGGTTTGCCGATGTCCTCTGAAATCTCTATAAAAATTCAGAATTTAAGCAAGTGCTATCAGATATACGATCAGCCTCGCGACAGACTGAAACAATTCGTCGTTCCGAGATTGCAAGGTATAGTTGGTAAGTCGCCGGCCCAATATTACCGTGAGTTTTGGGCCGTTAAAGACGTATCTTTTGAAATTCGGAGAGGCGAGACTGTAGGTATAATCGGTAGAAATGGCAGTGGTAAGTCAACTCTGCTTCAGTTGATATGCGGAACCCTTAATCCGACTGGCGGTAGTATTACCACTCAGGGGCGAGTTGCAGCCTTGCTAGAGCTAGGCTCTGGATTCAATCCGGAGTTCACAGGTCGCGAAAATGTATACATGAATGGAGCAGTACTCGGCTTAAGCAAAGAGCAGATAGATGAGCGATATGAGGCGATCGTTACCTTTGCTGATATCGGAGATTTCATTCAGCAGCCAGTAAAATCGTATTCTAGCGGGATGATGGTGCGCTTGGCTTTTGCGGTTATTGCTCATGTAGACGCTGATATATTAATCATTGATGAAGCGTTAGCAGTTGGGGACGCATTTTTTACACAAAAATGTATGCGTTTTCTGCGCGGATTTATGGAAAACGGCACGGTCTTGTTTGTAAGTCATGATACCGCTTCAATTCGCAGTCTATGCAACAAAGTAGTTTGGTTAGAAAAAGGTACTGTATTACAATTGGGTGAACCTAAAGATGTTTGTGAACAGTATCTTGAAGCGTTCTATGAGGCGCAGCAAGGAAAAAGTGCCAAAGCGCGAGTAAAAGTTGAAAAATATGATAAACCAACAAAACTTGCGAGAGATCAGCGGCGGGACTTTATCAATATAAGCAATCTCCGAAATGATCTGGAGCTTTTTGATTTTAATCCAGATGCGTCATCATTCGGAAAAGGGCATGCCCACATTACGAACGTTCAATTCTTCGACGTTGAGGGATACCCCTTAGTTTGGATCGTTGGAGGCGAGGAAGTTATTTTGACCGTTGAGGCAAAAATATACTCGGTGCTTGAATCTCCGATCATAGGATTTAGCGTTAAAGATAGGCTCGGTCAGGTTATCTTCAGTGATAATACTTTTCTGAGCTACGTGGATGATTCGGTGGTTTGTGATAGTGGTGAAACGTTAGTAGCAGAGTTTCGTTTTTTTATGCCGCGATTGCCAGCGGGAGACTACTCAGTCAATGTTGCGATCGCCGCAGGTAGCCAACATGATCATGTTCAGCATCATTGGATACATGATGCAATTAACTTTAGGTCGGAGTCGACAAGTGTCGCCACGGGTCTAGTCGGGATACCGATGTCAAACATAGAATTGAAAAAACTAGGTAATTAAGTATGCATCAATCGGCCATGAAATATGGAAAGAATTTTTTCGAAACTTATTGCGCAGGTGATTTTTCAGGGAAAATCATTGTTGACGTAGGCGCACAAGATGTAAATGGTTCATTACGGCAGTATTGCCCTACGGGGGCGGAATATATCGGCGTCGATTTTGTTGAAGGAAAAGGTGTCGACGTAATAATTAACGATCCATACAAGCTACCCTTCGAAAGCAATTCAGTAGATGTTGTTGTCTGCAGTTCGGTATTTGAGCATTCTGAGTTTTTCTGGCTTCTTTTTTTAGAGTGTGTTCGGATTATCAAGCCTACCGGATTGATATATTTGAATATGCCCAGCAACGGGATGGTACATCGATACCCGGTCGATAGTTGGCGCTTTTACCCTGACTCCGGTCGTGCCCTGGCGAAGTGGGCTCGACATAACTCCTATAATTCTGTCCTTTTAGAGTCTTTCATTGGCGAAAAAAAGGGTGAAATGTTAGGGGAAGGAATGTGGAATGATTGCGTCGCAATCATTCTAAAAGATGAGAAGTTCGCGTCGATTTATCCACGCAGACTTCAGGATGAAGGCGGGGAGTTCAATAGTGGTTACGACTCGAGAATTGAGACTGAATTCGTTCGAGACGAATTTCTACCGGACTACCGGCTGCTGCAACAAAGACAAGATACTAATGAAAAACTCAGCTCGGAAAATCTAGCTCAGGAAAATATTATACGTGAGAAAGAGCAAGAAATATTACGTATTTCTAGCCTACTCACTCAGGCTGTTGAGAGTGCTAATCTTTTAAGCTCGCTCAATGAAAAGCTAAAAACGGATCTTTCGTTCATTTTAAATAGCCGATCTTGGTACTTGACTAAACCGTTAAGATTTTTTGCGAGAACTCTGCGAGGCGAGTCGGCTAAGTCGTTTAAACCTTTTGTTGTAAAGGTCTTAAGAGCAATTTGGCGGTTGCTTCCAATCTCGCAGCATAATAAAGCATCGATAAAAAAATTGCTGCTTAGAAAAGCTTTAAATATTAATTCGGTCATTCAAAAAATCCCGGTTATTGATTTTGATGATACGACAGAAGAATATGTTGCGTATAAGGTTAGCCCTCCAATAAATCCTACGGTGAAATTAATTGCTTTTTACCTTCCTCAGTTTCATCCATTTAAAGAGAATGATGAATGGTGGGGTAAGGGGTTTACCGAGTGGACCAACGTAGGAAAGGCAGAGAAAAATTATATTGGGCACTATCAACCTCATTGCCCGATACACAATGGCTATTATGATTTGCGAGTTCCTTCAGTAATGGAGGAGCAAGCTGCCCTTGCAAAGCAGTACGGTCTCTATGGATTTAGCTACTACTTTTACTGGTTTGCTGGAAAAATCCTTATGGATACTCCTCTCGAGATGATGCTGAGTAATCCAAAAATCGATCTTCCGTTTTGCTTAACATGGGCTAATGAAAACTGGACTCGTAGATGGGATGGCCAGGAAAACGACATCCTGATTGCTCAGGATCATAGTGACGAAGATTCAATTGCTTTTATAAAACATTTGCTGAAATATTTTAATGATTCCCGATATATAAAAGTTGATGGTAAGCCTGTCCTTATCATTTATCGCGCCAGTATCATTCCTGAAATGGCCAAAACGGCAAAGCTTTGGCGAGAAGAAGTTAAAAAACACGGCATACCTGATTTGTATCTAATCTGTGCTCAGAGCTTTGGTATTCGGGGGCCTGAGGAATTTGGATTTGATGCTTCAGTAGAGTTTCCACCGCATACCATTAAAAGTGACGAGATTGGTGAGAAACTTGAAATCACCAACTCTAATTATCAGGGTAAGATATATAGCTACGACCAGGTCGTTGCTTCGGCCATTCGCCAAAAAGAACCAGAATATAAGCTGTTTAGAACGCCGATGCTTTCTTGGGATAATACCGCGCGAAAACAACATCATGGGCACATTTTTCATGGGTTTAGTTTGCTCCGCTATAAGCAGTGGCTTTCTTCAGTATGTAACAATGTGGCGCATTCTGAAAAATATAACTCTGATGAAAAGTTTGTGTTTATTAATGCTTGGAATGAGTGGGCTGAAGGTACACATTTGGAACCTGACCGGAAGTATGGTTATGGTTATTTACAAGCGACTTATGATGTCGTTTCCGACTTTGACGCTAAATACCTTCCAAAAAACCTGGAACTATTGACGGCAAGGAAGAATGACTATGCTGTGGTGCTGCACGTACACTATGTAGCTTTGTGGCCGGAAATTAAGAAGTATCTACATTCGTTAGAAACTATCGGTTTCGACTTATTTGTTACTGTTACCAATAGAGATGTCGTAGGCGTAATTTTATCTGACTACCCAGAAGCATTTGTGTCTATTCATGAGAATAGAGGTAGGGATATTTACCCATTTATCGAAACCTTAAAAAGTATAGTTGATCACGGTTACACAGCTGTTTGTAAGCTACACACTAAACGTAGCGTGTATCGTACCGATGGTGACGATATCCGCACCGCACTTTTTAACTCTCTTCTTGGAAGCGAAGCAGTAGTTAAAGAAATTGTCGATGGTTTCAATATGGATTTGAATTTGGGCCTTGTTGTACCGAACGATAGTTTGATATCTCATACTGATCATAATATGACTTTTGATCATCAAGTCGTTAAAGAGGCAAGCGGCATAGTAGGAATCGAGTTTAGGTATGACGCATTCCCTGCGGGCTCCATGTTCTGGTTTCGGCCAAGCGCGCTAAATAAACTATTGTCGTTTGATGCCTCGGACTTTGATATAGAGCAGGGTTTGGCAGACGGCACGCTACCTCACGCAATTGAGCGGATTATATGCTTGATAGTGAAAGACTCGGGGTTTGGTGTCAAATCCTGTTGACTCCTGTAGAAGTGCAGCAATATTAGAGCAGTTTAGAATAAAATAAGTTTAGTAGTTCTCTGATACCCTTTTCAGGGTATCAGAGACTGCTGGCCCTTTAGACAATTGACCGTGCAAGAAATTATACTGAGTTGGTGGCTGTCTAAGAGGATGGTGTTAGTTTGGTAATTATTTTTTGTCATTGCGTACTTTGGTAAATTAATCAAAGTGTGGTTAATATTGTTAATATGAAATCTATTATTCAGACACAAAACTGCATAATTTTTTACCAGAATCCCGTTACTCAATCGCGCGTTGCGCTGCCGTGGGTGTACCCTCGAGAATCATTTGTGGTATTTTAGCAACGTAGATGGAGCACGATTACACGGTTTTTTTGAATTTTCTTAGACTCACACTACCGGAGTCGATTTTTCGGCTATCCACCAGGGAATAGTTTTTTTGTGAAAACTTGCGCACCCCCCCTTATCATCGATCTAGATGGCACATTACTAAGATCTGATCTGCTCTTGGAAACCGGGATGGCATTTTTGCGTAGTCATCCACTCCGTATTTTAAGCACTGTCAAGTGGTTGTTCAAAGGCAAAGCGTGTTTGAAGGAAGGGTTGGCCCTCGCCACGGACATAGATGTCAGCGTGTTACCTTACGATCCATTAGTAATAGACTTAATCGAAAAAGAGCGAAAAAATGGCCGGCAAATAATACTGGCTACAGCAAGTCACTACTCTTTAGCTGAGCGTATTGCCGAGCACCTTCAGATTTTCGATAAGGTTCTAGGCTCCAATTCTCAATGCAACTTGTCTTCAAACGCGAAGCGCGACCTACTTATTGAACTTTATGGAGAGAAAGGATACGACTACGCAGGTAACTCACTTGATGATCTGGCAGTGTGGAACTCTGCTCGCCACGCGTACGTCGTAAACCCCGAAGCAGGTGTCGAAAAGCGTGCTAATAAAATTGGTAATGTGATTCAGGTAATTAAATCAGGAAGCGGTGGAGTAAAAACTTGGGGTAAGGCGCTCCGATTGCACCAGTGGGCAAAAAATGGGTTGATATTTGTGCCTTTACTTGCCGCACATCAATTTACTAATCCAACATTACTAATGCAGGGAGTGGTTGCATTTTTATTGTTTGGGTGCTGTGCATCTAGTGTTTATATACTGAATGATCTGCTTGATTTGGCTGATGATCGATACCACATCACTAAAAAGAAAAGAGCGTTTGCTTCTGGATGCATATCAATAAAATCTGGACTGATAGTATTTCCATTGCTTTTAATCGCCGCTTTCTGCGGGGCGTTAACGTTACCATGGGAGTTTTTAGGTGTACTAATTGCGTATTATGTTTTGACTTTGGCATATTCATTGTTATTGAAACAGAAAATGGCAGTCGATGTAATAGCTTTAGCTTTACTTTACACTATTAGAATTGTAGCGGGCGCAGCAGCATTTAGTTTGCCACTCACATTCTGGATTTTAGCATTTTCGATGTTTATTTTTCTTAGTTTAGCTCTTGTCAAACGATACGCGGAGCTTTACGACGCTCGAGTAAAGGGTAAAACTGAAAAGACACGTGGGAGGGGTTATTATCCAGCAGACTTGGAAATGATTGCATCATTAGGCGCATCTTCAGGGTACTTATCTGTGATGGTCTTGGCTTTATATATACACGACCAAGTGACTTTTGAGCTGTATTCACACCCGCAGTTTATTTGGCTCGCTTGCCCGTTGTTGCTCTATTGGATTACAAGAGTCTGGATGCTCACCCACCGTGGAGAGATGCATGATGACCCGGTTGTTTTCGCCATTCGTGATAAGACAAGCATAATTGTCGGTGTTTTGTTTGGTTTGGTATTTTGGGTGGCGGCATGAGTAATTATCTATATTCTTGGGGACGATACCCAAGGCGGCCGCAAACTCCACACTTATGCAGTTGGCGGGATGAGTTATCGAATCAGTTTGATCGCGTAGCGTCTATAAGCGGTACCACACTTGCCTATGGTAATGGGCGGAGTTATGGAGACAGCTGTCTAGCGCTATCTAGTCAGGTATTTCACTTAAAAGCCTTAAATAAATTTATTCATGTTGACTGGCAGCTGGGTATTGTAATTGCTGAGCCAGGGCTGACATTGGGAGAAATATTGGAGGTCTCGATACCCAGAGGTTGGTTTTTAGCTGTGACACCTGGCACACAGTTCGTCAGCCTCGGAGGGGCTGTCGCCAATGATGTCCATGGAAAAAACCACCATCGAAGAGGTACGTTTGGAAAGCACGTCTCACGATTCGGGCTCCTGCGCCATGGTCAGGATGAGATCGTTTGCTCCGCCTCTGAAAACGCCGAGCTGTATTCCGCAACTATTGGTGGTCTTGGATTAACGGGTATTATTAGCTGGGTGGAGATAAAGTTAGTTCCAGTCAGGACAAGCTTGATTGACAGCACATCAGTAAGGTTTGGGAACCTATCAGAGTTTTTTCAGTTATCCGATGAGCTCGATAGTCTCCATGAGTATAGCGTAGCTTGGATTGACTGCTTGGCGAAGTCTAATCAGCTAGGTCGCGGTGTATACTTTGTTGGTAATCATGCTGACTATGGGGCTTTGGATTTCGATATCAAGCCAAAACTCAATGTTCCGTTTATCCCGCCCATTTCTCTGATTAATAATTTGTCTCTTAAGCTATTTAACGAAGCTTACTGGCGTGCGCATTCAAGACAAAAAACACACAGCCAGGTTGGTTACGATCCTTTTTTCTACCCTTTGGATCGTATTTCCAACTGGAATCGGATTTATGGAAAACCAGGATTTCAACAGTATCAGTGCGTCATTCCAACGAAATCCGCCGAAATTGCGGTGCGTAGTTTGCTACAGGCGATTGCGATCGCCGGAGCGGGATCCTTCTTGGTTGTTCTAAAACGTTGTGGTGATATCATTTCGCCTGGTCTGCTGTCCTTTCCAATTCCCGGTATTTCGTTGGCCCTAGACTTCCCACAAAATTTAAAGCTCAGTGAGCTATTCACGAAACTTGACGCTATTGTGAGTGAGGCTGGAGGCAGACTCTACCCCGCTAAAGACGCGCACATGAGTGGCAGTGACTTCCGCAAAGCGTATCCAAACTGGGAGACGCTTGAGTTACTAAGAGATCCCAGCTTAATGTCCCTTTTTTGGAAACGAGTTACATCATGAAAAAGATCCTGATTATAGGCGCTACATCTGCTATCACGTTGGCATGTGCGAGGCTATGGGCCAAGCAGGGATGTGAATTTTTCTTAGTCGCCCGAAACGACGAAAAACTAGCGCAGGTGGCGTCGGATTTGCTTTCAAGGGGAGCAAATTCTGTTACTACCCATATAATGGATTCGACTGACTTTACTAAGTTCCCGCTAATGCTTAATCAGTGTCTTCGCGCCTTCCATCAGATTGATATTGCGTTAATTGGTCATGGGACGTTATCTGATCAAGTGGCTTGTGAGCAATCGGTAGACTTAACGTATCAAGAAATTCTTTGTAATGGTACATCTGTAGTTGCATTAATGACGCTGCTTGCAAATCAATTTTCAATACAAAAATGTGGATGCCTTGCAGTTATCTCTTCTGTTGCGGGTGATAGGGGCCGGAAGTCTAACTATGTATACGGTTCTGCAAAAGGGCTAGTCGGAATCTTCACGCAAGGCCTCCAGCATAGATTTGCAAAAACGCGAGTTAAGATTGTTCTAATCAAACCGGGCCCGACTGATACTCCAATGACGTCGCAGTTAAAATCTAAAGGCATGAAACTAGCGGGCGTGGATACAGTAGCTCAAGTTATAGTAGAGGGGGTCAACAAAGGAAAGCCAGTTATATACGCTCCAGGTAAGTGGGCTTTTATCATGCTAATTATTCGTTTTATTCCTAATTTCATTTTTAATAAACTAGATATTTGATCTATGAAAAAATCCAGTTTTGCTTGTCTGATATCATCTTGGGTTACTCATTTTCTACTTTTTTTTGCGATGGTGGTATTCGTTATAAATTCGCGAGTCTATCCATATGCTGATGATTGGGCTTATCTATCACCACTCAGCATGCATTCGATGAGCGAGTATTTTAATTGGCTAATGGTGCAACATGTTGATCATCGTATTCCTATTCAAAAAGCCTTACATTCGTTTTTGGGCGAAAAAGTCGGTTTCGATTTTAGGGTGTTGGTTTTTCTCAATGTGTTGTTTGCGCTTCTGACTTCCATCGTGTTAACGGCCTCGGCCCACATGTACAGAGGATCTCGACATTTCGGAGATATTATTATTCCTTTGATTGTCATGAGCCCAGTAATGGGGTATTCGCTTTGGGCGTTTCAATTTCAATTTTTATCCTCAATATTTTTTGTGTCAACTAGCTTTTATTTTTTTTGTAGATACATAAAATCGGGGAATGTGGCTTTTCACTCATTGGCTCTCACTCAACTGTTTTTGTGCGCATTATGCGGTATGAACGGAGTTATATTTTCCTCTGTATTAATCATTTTGGTAGCATCGTTTTCATTGGTGAAGCACCGATATACACTAAAACTGAACGTTTTATCTTTATTGCTAATTTGTTTGGTTTTTTTAGAGAATGTTTTTATATGGTTACTCTGGACTCCTTCTGCTGCATCATCCGGAATTACTAATATTTCCTCTCTGTTAGAATGTTTTTTTAAATTGTTACCGGCTAGTATGGTTGTATATACTTTCAGTAATGCGATTTGGAACATAGGTTTTGTATTGGTTGGATTGTTGCTTGCAGCTTATGGATTGTATAGAGCAGTAAGAAATGAGGGCCTAAGTTATATATTGTTGATAGCGGCAGCGATTATTACAGCCACTTTAGCTCTAGTGGCCTCGGCTGCAATTGCAAGAAGTAAAGCAGCGGGGGATTGGGACAATACATTGATAATGCACTACGGTTTTTTGACGGTATTGTTGCCAATTTTTAGCTGGATTATTATATCTAAATATTGCCAAAAAAAGATCACAGTAGTGTTTGGTGTGGTCGCAGTAATAGTATTTACTTCTGCCTATTTTGATAATTATAAGTGGAGATATGAGTTTGCGAATTCGACTCAAGACAAGCAACGTATCATAGCTAACGCTTTGAAGGAAAATGATGATGTTAGGGATATTGTTGAGAAATTCAACAGAGATTTTACTTGGTCTGATAGCTATGATGCGAAGCAGGCTGTTGTGGTCGGGTTAGAGGAACTTCGTCAGTTTAATTTTCCAATTTATTCGTTGCTAAGTAGCAGCAATAATAGTTCTAACGAAATTACGGGTTCATCGCGCAAAGCTATTGATGACTATTATGATAGTCTACCCATGTTGGCTACGAGACCTGTAGCTTGTAAAGGTTCATTGGACGTTTTGAATAAAATAAGTCCCGCCCCTAATATGGTAACTACTGAAGGAACATTGGATGCCAGTGGTTGGTTGTTGGCTGGGGCTGGTGTGGCAGATAATATCTATCTGGTATTGAGTAACGCTCAGGGAGTCCGTAAGTTTTTTAGAGTAAATGTGTATGAGCGTCCAGATGTTAGTAAGTATTTTAATGATAAAAAACTTTTAATGTCAGGTTTTAGTGCTTCGCTAGACTTATCAACAATGCAGGGCTTGTACACCTTAGAATTTGCGATTAGGAAAAACAATATTTTCACAGCATGCGAAAATATTCGCTCTACAATTTCAATCGGTAAACAATAAACATGAATAGTAAAATTATCCTACCTGGCGGTGCAGGTTTAGTAGGTCAAAATTTAGTCGCGCGACTTGTCGCGCAAGGATATACAAATATTGTAGTGCTGGATAAGCATCGTTCAAATCTTCAGATTTTGAAAAAAGTTCAACCAGGAATCGTCGCTGAATACGCCGATTTAGCTACACCAGGTGATTGGCTAAAGCATTTTGTTGGGGCCAATGTAGTCGTGATGCTGCAAGCTCAGATCGGGGGCAACGACTATCAGGAGTTCCAGCGTAATAATATAGACTCAACCAAAAACATCCTCAAAGCAGTTAAGGATAATGCTATTGAGCGGTTGATTCATATTAGTTCTTCTGTTGTCGAATCTGTTGCAGATGATTTTTATACACGTACTAAAACGGTCCAGGAGCAGATGGTGTTGGACAGCGGTATTACTTGTCCAATTCTACGTCCAACTTTAATGTTCGGATGGTTTGACCGTAAGCATTTAGGATGGCTTTCGCGGTTTATGAAAAAAGTTCCTGTGTTTCCTATACCTGGTCATGGGAAATATATGCGACAACCGCTGTACGTTGGTGATTTTTGTAATATTATTATAAGTTGTATAAAAAGCGACTCTTATAATGGCGTGTACAATATCTCAGGTCATGAAAAGATTGATTACATAGATATTATTCGTGAGATTAAAAGAGTTACTAACTCTCGAGCAATAATTTTAAGAATTCCATATAGTATTTTCTTCGTCTTAATCTGGGCTTGGGGGGCGTTCGATAAAAATCCACCATTTACCACTCAGCAACTATCCTCGCTGATCGCAAAAGACGAGTTTGAGGTTATCGACTGGCCGAGGATGTTTAATGTCTCTTATACTACGTTCGCGGACGCTATTTTTGAAACATTTAACGATCCTCAATATAGTAAATTCGTGTTGGAGTTTTGACGATGAGCCAACGTATTGCTGTGCTTGGTGCGGGACCGATGGGTCTAGCGGTAGCTTATCAGTTGGCAAGAGATGGCCATCGACCAATAGTTTACGAGGCTGGGGATCGGGTGGGAGGGATGACTGCAGCGTTTGATTTTTCGGGGCTGAGTATTGAACGCTATTACCATTTTCACTGTATCTCCGACCACGCATTTCTTAAAGTCCTTGACGAGTTAAATTTAAGTGAAAAAATGCATTGGGTTGAGACCAAGATGGGCTACTGGTATCAAAATGAACTCCAACCGTGGGGCAACCCATTAGCATTATTGAAGTTTCGTGGTTTAAGCCTTGTGGCTAAATTTCGTTATGGCTTACATGCTTTTTTATGTACCAAGCGTAATAATTGGATCCCTCTTGATAACGTAGAGGCTACATCGTGGATTAAACGATGGGTTGGAACTGAAGCGTGGGAGGTGCTCTGGCGTCGATTATTTGATTACAAGTTTTACAATTATTCAGATAATCTTTCCGCCGCTTGGATCTGGAGTCGTATTCGTCGTATAGGCCGTTCTCGTTATAGCTTATTCCGAGAAAAGCTTGGCTATCTTGAAGGTGGTTCAGAAACATTATTACAAGCAATGGTCCGCGAAATCGAGATGAATGGTGGAGAAATTCGTTTAAGATCTGCCGTAACAAAAGTTTTAATCGAAGACAGTAAAGTGATTGGTGTTGATATCGCCGGTGAAACTCAGCATTTTGATAAGATTATAAGTACTATACCTTTACCTTATGTTCCAGATCTTATTCCAGATCTACCGGTTGATATTTCGCAACGCTTCAAGTCTTTAAAAAACGTGGCAGTAGTATGTGTGATTGCTAAGCTCAGCAAAGCATTAACAGAAAATTTCTGGCTTAACACTAATGATCCTGAAATGGATATTCCGGGTTTAGTTGAGTACTCCAACTTACGACCATTAGATCAGCATATTGTGTATGTTCCGTTTTACATGCCTGGGGAGCACGAGAAATTCTCTGACCCTGATCAAGTATTTCTTGATAAGGTCAAGTTGTATCTGAAGAAGATTAACCCTGATCTTTGTGATGAGGATATCATTGATATTCGCGCGAGCCGGTATCGATATGCTCAACCTATATGTGATCCAGGTTATTTGCGCCATCTTCCACCTGCTTCTCTTCCGATCCGAGGACTCTGGGTGGCAGACACGTCATATTATTATCCAGAAGATAGGGGAATTTCAGAAAGTATCAACTTTGGTAGGCAAATGGCTAGGGACGCAAGCTTGTGATAGGACAATTTTTATCGCGGCAGTTTTTGATGTTTTTAATTACTGGCGGCGCGGCCGCGCTTGTCAACTTTTCTACAAGGATTTACTATAATCAATGGCTAAGCTTCTCGAGTTCGGTAGTCTTCGCTTACCTTACAGGAATGATCACTGCTTTTTTACTAGCTAAGTTCTTTGTCTTCAAAGATAGCACCCAATCCACGCGCCGATCGCTAGGTTTTTTTGTGTTGGTTAACGCCATTGCGATTATCCAAACATGGTTGATCAGTATGGCCCTTGCTTATTATGTTTTGCCTTATTTTAATATAAAAATGTATTTGTCAGAAATCGCGCATGCTATTGGTGTTGCGGTTCCGGTGTTTACCAGCTATTTAGGGCATAAGCGATGGTCATTTAAATAAAGTCAAAAACATCTTTGCCGTATCAGGATAATCGTTGGAAATCGTTCTGCGATTTAAGTTAGCCAATTGTAGCTTTCAGTCTTGATGCGGTAATATATCTTATATAGATAGTGCAAGGTGGCAAAGGTGGATATAGTATTTCGTTGCGAGTTGAGTTTAGAGCTTTTTAGTATCTTGCATTCGTAACTGTTAAATTAGGCGCGGCGCAATAATAAATTTCACACCGCGACTCAGAATCATCCCAACTACTTGTGAGCTGTTTTGTCATTTCAGTGAAGTTGAGGTATTGCCTTTTAGATTTTTAAGTTTTATACGATCGCGCAGTAGGCTACTGAAACGGGGTACTCAACAGCATGAAGACTTACTGTTGTAAAGCCAGCGAGCATTATATACGTCCATGCGTCTGCGCCGAACTCAGTCTGCACTACAAAATCATCAGTTCCAGTGTCAGCATATCCATGGTAGCTTTTCGCTAATCCTTCACGCCCTCTAGTCATCCGATCCACAATGACCGGAACCGTGAAGCAGAGTGCTCCACCTGGCTTTAAAACGCGACGACATTCTTGTAGAGCGTGAATAGGATTTGATACATGTTCAAGCGTATCAGAATGGATCACCAAATCGAAGCTTTGATCCGGATATGGAATAGCATGCATATCAACTTGCGGATATTCTCCAAATTTATAATCTGGAAAATTTCGCAATATTGGGGTTAGATTTCCCGCTTCGTTTATTTCAAGTACCGAATATAGTTTTGCATCGCTTGAGTTAACAAATTCACTCAATGTTTTGGCTGTCCTGACATGATAATTAATAGCATTGGCGAGCGCTATTGATCGCAAGTTCGAACCACAATTAGTGCAATGTTCACCTTGCTGTCGATTTACATACTCGGTTTCGTGCGGAGATAACTGCCATTCATTGATCAAGCCGTCCCACAGAACCGCATGACGTTTGAACTCTTCACCACCGCATACTGTACATTTCATATCGTCGACTTTTAGTAATAGTATAAAAATTTATCATAACATGTTTTTTTGGGCAGTCACTCAGACTGCTAATGGTTCCTATGCCTCACCCAAGAGGAAAACCTTAACTCTGAGGCGCTCGCCTTAGCGCAACATCGTCGTGATTTAGTGATGTGAAGGTTAGGTCTCCCAATGTTTTCTCCGTAGCCTGCGATAAATTTACACCGGTCCGAATTTGAGTCGTGCACGCTGCGTCACCCATCCGAAGATCACCCGTTATTTCATGACTATCCCCGAAGCCGCGCAATTGGTGATCCAGGTAGGTTCGATGGGGCAGGGCGGTGACGTGTTCGTTCTGGACATGGGCGAGCCGGTGAAAATCGTCGAACTGGCGGAGAAGATGGTTCATTTGTCTGATTTGAGTATTCGTTCGGATAAAAACCCGCAAGGCGACATCTCCATCGACTTCACCGGCCTACGTCCTGGCGAGAAGCTCTACGAAGAGTTGCTCATCGGCGACAACGTGTCGGCAACCCAGCATCCAATGATCATGAGCGCCAGTGAAGATCACCTCTCTTGGGACGTGCTCAAGGCGCGGCTGACCGAGCTGCTCAGCGCCGTCGAGCAGGACGACTATTCCCGCGTTCGCCAGCTCTTGCGTGAAACGGTCAGTGGCTACACCCCGGACGGCGAGATTGTTGACTGGATCTACCAACAACGTCGCCTAGAGCCCTGATTGTTTCACATCCTGTAACGACCCCATTTTTGACACCTCGCCACCATGACCTAGATTTGGGAGGCAGCTTAGGAAAGCTGCTTCTTTTAATCGTTGTCATGGAGCTTCAAGATGCGTACAGGTTATTTCTACTCTCTGATGTTTGCCCTGCTCACTAGCGCCTCTATCGCGGTGGTGGCTGCGCCGGCGGTGAAGCCTGAGGCGGTGAATGCGCCGATGGTGATGGCGGCGGATGCCAAGGCTGAGGCGGGTAAGGTGGACTTGAACGGTGCGGATGCGGTGACCCTGCAACGTGAGTTGGCCGGGGTAGGGGAGGCGAAGGCCAAGGCGATTGTTGCGTATCGTGACAGTAATGGTCCGTTTTCGTCGGTGGACGAGTTGCTGGAAGTGAAGGGGATTGGCAAGGCCATCCTCGACAAAAACCGCGATAAGCTTGAGGTGAACTAAGCTGTTGAGTCAGCGCCAGGGGCCGGTCATCTGATCGGCCCTTTTCGTTCCGGGGGGAAACGCGGCGCTGGGGCAATGGCAGGGCTGTTCATCAGGCTGATGAAATTATGGCTGTCATATTGCCTTTAGATTATGTCTATAATAATTTCGTCATCCACCCGGGCGCTTAATGGCTTGCGCTCATCTTCCCCTCAGGGATTCCCAGGAGTTCTGTCATGTCTTCGATCAAGTCCCAAGGTACGGCCCTTGTCACGGGTGCTTCTTCTGGTATTGGCGCGGTGTACGCCGAGCGATTGGCAGCGCGCGGTTATGACTTGTTACTGGTCGCTCGCGATTTGCAGCGTCTGGAGACGGCGGCCAGCAAGTTGCGTGATGCCCATGGCGTTCAAGTCGAGGTGCTGAAGGCCGACCTCACCAAACCCGATGACGTGCTGAAGCTGGAGCAGCGCTTGCGCAGTGATTCGAGCATCAGCTTGTTGCTGAACAACGCCGGTGTGGCGGCTAATGGCTTGCTGGCCAATTCCGATGGCGATGATTTGGAGCGTCTGATTCAACTGAACGTCACCACGGTGACCCGTTTGGCCTCAGCGGCGGCGGCCAGTTTTTCCAAGGCTGGACGTGGTGCGATCATCAATATCGCCTCGGTGGTGGCGCTGTTTCCTGAGCGTTTTAACGCGACCTACAGCGCGAGCAAGGCCTATGTGCTGAGTCTGACCCAATCCTTGAATGCTGAACTGGATGGCTCCGGCGTTAAGGTCCAGGCGGTGTTGCCTGGGGTGACGCGTACTGAGATCTGGGAGCGCTCCGGTGTTGAGCTCAACGGGATTCCGGCGGAAATGGTCATGGAGGTCGGCGAGATGGTCGATGCGGCGCTGGCCGGTTTCGATCAAGGTGAGCTGATCACTATTCCTTCGCTGCCGAACGCAGCGGATTGGGATGCCTATGTGGCGGCGCGCCTGGTGCTGACGCCGAATTTGTCCAAGGACAAAGCCGCAGCCCGTTACAAGTAAGTTTTTTTGAACCGTTTTGAGGTGTGTGGCATATGACTGATCGTCGAATCGTGGTCACCGGCATGGGCCTGGTGACTCCACTGGGTACGGGCGTTGAGGCAGTTTGGAAGCGTTTGCTGGCTGGGCGTTCCGGGTTGCGGCAATTGCCGGACGACGTAGTGGCGGATCTGGCGGCCAAGGTCGGTGGTGTCGTGCCGACTTTGGAGGAGGACGCCGAAGCCGGTTTTGATCCGGACGTGGCCACGCCGCCCAAGGAACAGAAAAAGATGGACCGCTTCATCATGTTTGCCATGGAAGCGGCTCGTCAGGCGGTGGAGCAAGCCGGGTGGAAACCTGAGGACGCCCAGGCCCGAGAGCGCACGGCGACGATCATTGGTTCGGGCGTCGGTGGCTTCGGTGCGATTGCCGACGCGGTACGCACCACTGACACGCGCGGGCCACGGCGTTTGTCGCCGTTCACCATTCCGTCGTTCCTGGTCAACCTGGCGGCGGGGCATGTGTCGATCCAGCACGGTTTCCAGGGGCCTTTGGGTGCGCCGGTAACGGCGTGTGCCGCCGGGGTCCAGGCGATTGGCGATGCGGCGCGGTTGATTCGCAGCGGCGAAGCGGACATTGCTGTGTGTGGCGGCGCCGAAGCGTCGATCGATCGGGTCAGTCTGGCCGGATTCGCGGCGGCGCGGGCCTTGTCCAGCGGCTACAACGAGACGCCGGAGCGCGCCTCGCGGCCGTTTGACAGCGGTCGCGACGGCTTTGTCATGGGCGAGGGCGCCGGGTTGCTGGTGATTGAATCCCTGGAACATGCCTTGGCCCGTGGCGCCCAGCCGTTGGCGGAATTGGTGGGCTACGGCACTAGCGCCGACGCTTATCACCTGACTGCCGGTCCTGAAGACGGCAGCGGTGCGCGGCGCGCCATGACGTTGGCCCTGGCCCAGGCGGGTATCAAGCCTGGCCAGGTGCAACACTTGAATGCCCACGCCACCTCCACGCCGGTCGGTGATCTGGGGGAAATGGCGGCGATCAAGTCGCTGTTCGGCAACCACAATGAAGTCGCCGTGACCTCGACCAAATCCGCCACCGGGCACTTGCTCGGCGCGGCCGGCGGGATCGAGGCGATCTTCACCTTGTTGGCGATCCGCGATCAGGTCGTGCCCGCCACGCTGAACTTCGACAATCCGGACGAAGCCGCCCAGGGCCTGGACATCGTCCACGGCGAGGCGCGGAAAATGCCGATCGAGTACGCACTGTCCAACGGCTTCGGCTTTGGTGGGGTCAACGCCAGCGTACTGTTCAAGCGCTGGCAAGACTGAAACCCAGCAGATGCACCCATAAGCCGCGCCGGCAGCAATGCCCGCGCGGCTTTTTTATGCCTGCCGCTGACTGGCACGAATAGTGATTACTCCTTGTCCGACGATTGTTGAACAATCTTGAGGCGTGGCAATGAGCAACGGACTGTCCCTGGCGGATCACATCACACTGGAGTTGCGGGCCGACATCATTGGCGGTCGCTTGCTGCCCGGCATGGCGCTGGTGGAGTCGGAGCTGGTGACGGCTTACAACGCCTCGCGCAATACCATTCGCGAAGCGTTGCACCGGTTGGGGCAAGAGGGGCTGGCGCTGTACGTTCGGCATAAGGGCGTGATGGTCCGGCGCCTGGAGGCGCGGGATGTGCGAGACCTGTTTCAGGTGCGTCGCACCCTGGAGCTGCAAGCCATCGCCACCAGCGCGGCGCGGACCGAAGAGCAATCGCAACGCATGCTTCTGGCCCTGGAGGCCACCGACCTGGCCCGGGATCGTGAGGATTGGCGCGCGGTCGGCACCCACAGCCTGGCCTTTCATCAACACATTGTCAGCCTGCTTGGCAGTCTGCGTTTCGATGAGTTTTTTACCAACGTGGTCGCGCAATTGCGTCTGGCGTTCTGCGCGGCGCCGGACGAATCGGATTTCCAGGCGCCCTGGCCGGCCCGTGACCGAGCGATTTATGAGCTGTTGGCGGCGGGCGACAAACCGGCGGCGCTCGAGGCCATGAGCCTGTACCTGGAAGACTCGGAACACCTGCTGTTGCAATTGCTCAGTGCTTTTCCCCACCCCTGATCGAGGATCTGTGCCATGTACAAAGACTATCCGGCGGCTTATCAAGTCAGCAAAGGTTCGGCGCTGCAGGTGGACAAGCCGTTTTACGAGCGGGTCCGTGATGCCAAGGACCAACGCACGCTGATCGAACAGTTTGAAGTACCGATTCGCACCGGCCGCGCCTGGCATGTGCCGGCGGGGCATGTGTTTCGTGTGACCACGCCGGTCGGCCCACAGGTGGGTGACTTCAACGTGTGGAACGCCAACGACCCCCGTGAACGGCTGTGGGCGGCGCGCACTCGGCAGTTGCAGGGCGCGCATGTCAGCACCCACGATCGACTCTGGTCGAACCTGCCTTTTTTGCGTCCGCTGGTGACCATCACCGATGACAGCCTGGCCGCTTACGGCATCGACGAGCATGGCGGGCGTTTGCACGATCTGCTCGGCACCCGTTGCGATCCTTACGTGAACAAAATGCTCACCGGCGAGGATTTTCATCATCACTGCCATTCGAACCTGACCCGCGCGGTATTGCCCCACGGCCTGACCGAGTTCGATGTGCACGACGTGCTGAACATCTTCCAGTGCACCGGCCTCAATCATGACGACATGTACTTCATGAAAGCCTGTCCGGCGCAGAAGGGCGATTACCTGGAGTTCTTTGCCGAGATCGATCTGTTGTGCGCGCTGTCGACCTGCCCCGGTGGCGATCTGTCATTGGCGATGTGGGGGCCGGATGCCCAGGACCCGCTCAGCGTCTGTCGCCCGCTGGGGGTGGAGATTTATCGTTTGGACGAGTCATTGCTCGACGGCTGGAGCCAGCCGGAGCGGGCAGCGTACAAAGGACAACATGGGCTGCACATTGCCAAGGCCGCTTGGGAACAGTAGAAAAACAAAACCCGCCGACGAAGGCGGGTTTGTTTTTGGGGGAGCGGTTCAGCGGTCCTGCGCTTCCTTGGCGTCCATTTCCGCATTGCGTTCGGCGACGCGCTTACGTTGTTCTTCGGTCAGATCCACCTTGGTGGCGGTGTCGCGCAGCATCATCAAACCGCCGACGATCGAGCCGATTGCAACGACCAGAATCAACCAGGCATACCAGGGCATAGGGTTCTCCTTGAAAGCACGCCGGCGGGCGAGGGTTTCGCCAACCGCGCGTGCATACCACTTTGAGCGATGGGTTTTCGCAGTGGTTCCATTCTATGCCTGAACTGCCCGGCCCATCACAGCCCCGTCAACATCGCATCCGCCGGCGCGTCCGCGCGCAGTTGGGCGGTGAGCATGAAGTACAGGAAACCCACCGCCATGAAGCCGAGGAAGATCAGCCCGATCAAGGCGTTGAACCAGGCCATGGCCACCAGGCAGACAATGGCCAGCACCAGCGCGATCATCGGCACCAGGGGATAGCACGGCGCGCGGAAGGTGCGTTCCAGGTTCGGTTCGGTTTTGCGCAGTTTGAACAGGCTGAGCATGCTCATGATGTACATCACGATCGCGCCGAATACCGCCATGGTGATCATCGCCGCCGTGAGGGTCATGCCGCCGAGGTTGATCAAACCGTCGCTATAAATAGCGGCGATGCCGATCACGCCGCCAGCCAGGATGGCCCGGTGCGGGGTCTGGAAGCGCGACAGTTTGGCCAGGGATTTCGGCAGGTAGCCGGCGCGGGCCAGGGCGAAGAACTGCCGCGAGTAGCCGAGGATGATCCCGTGGAAACTTGCCACCAGGCCAAACAGGCCGATCCACACCAGCATGTGCAACCAACCGGAGCTTTCCCCGACCACTGTTTTCATGGCTTGCGGCAGTGGGTCGTTGATGTTCGACAGGGTGCGCCAGTCGCCGACGCCGCCAGCGAAGAACATCACGCCCATGGCCAGGATCACCAGGGTCAGGATGCCGCTGATGTAGGCTTTTGGAATCGTGCGTTTCGGGTCCTTGGCTTCTTCGGCGGCCATGGCCGCGCCTTCGATGGCGAGGAAGAACCAGATCGCGAACGGAATGGCCGCGAACATCCCGGCAATCGCCGGGGCACCGAACACGTCGGAGCCGGCCCAGCCGTTGAGGGCGAAGTTGCTGAAGCTGAAGGCCGGGGCGACCACGCCCATGAACACCAGCAACTCAGCCACCGCCAGCACGCAGACCACCAGTTCGAAGGTCGCCGCGAGTTTCACGCCAAGGATGTTCAGGCCCATGAACACGATGTAGGCACCGACCGCCGCGTGTTTGGGGTCGAGCGCCGGGAATTGCACATTGAGGTAGGCGCCGATGGCCAGGGCAATCGCCGGTGGGGCAAAGACGAATTCGATCAGCGTCGCCAGCCCGGCGATCAGCCCGCCTTTTTCGCCAAAGGCGCGACGGCTGTAGGCAAACGGCCCGCCAGCATGGGGAATCGCGGTGGTCAGCTCGGTGAAACTGAAGATGAAGCAGGTGTACATGGTCGCGACCATGAACGAGGTCACCAGAAAGCCCAACGTCCCGGCGACGCCCCAGCCGTAGCTCCAGCCGAAATACTCACCGGAAATCACCAGCCCGACCGCAATGCCCCACAGGTGCAACGTGCCCAGCGTGGGTTTGAGTTGTGTGTTGTTCATGCGTTTGCTCCCTGAACGGTTTGGAAAGCTCGCCTGACGCTTTGCAGTGGACGTGCCATTTCGCCAGCAGTGGTCGTAATGGGCAAAAAGCGGTCGTATCGGGAATATTTGTTGCCGGATGTTTACTTTTTGTGCGCCAGTTGGGAGCAGCGTAGTCGGTTATGCCGCCTTCGCGAGCAGGCTCACTCCCACATTTGGAATGCATCCACCCAGCCACCGCAGGCCCCTGTGGGAGCTAGCCTGCTAGCGATGAGGCCATCACAGCCAATGGAGATGCCGCCTGACCCACCGCCATCGCCAGCAGGCTGGCTCCCACAGGTTGCTGTGTTGAACTCAAGACTTGCGAACACCGCTAATCTCTGTGGGAGCTAGCCTGCTAGCGATGAGGCCATCACAGCCAATGGAGATGCCGCCTGACCCACCGCCATCGCCAGCAGGCTGGCTCCCACAGGTTGCTGTGTTGAACTCAAGACTTGCGAACACCGCTAATCTCTGTGGGAGCTAGCCTGCTAGCGATGAGGCCATCACAGCCAATGGAGATGCCGCCTGACCCACCGCCATCGCCAGCAGGCTGGCTCCCACAGGTTGCTGTGTTGAATTCAAGACTTGCGAACACCGCTAATCTCTGTGGGAGCTAGCCTGCTAACGATGAGGCCATCACAGCCAATGGAGATGCCGCCTGACCCACCGCCATCGCCAGCAGGCTGGCTCCCACAAGGGATCTGCGGTGAACACAAATCCATTGTGGGAGCTGGCCTGCCAGCGATGAGGCCCGCCCAGCCGGCACAAAACCCTTCTGTAACGCCCGCATAAAGCCACTCTTTACGCTTTCTTTATGCCCCGCCAACCCCCTCGCCCTCGTTCCTTTACAGCCACCCTGCGGACAATGGCCGTACACGCGGCAATACGCCGTAACACGGAGAACTTCCATGAGCGTTCTGGACGGGGTGTCACTGCTGTTGGCAGTGGGGCTGTTCATTTATCTATTGGTTGCGCTGTTGCGCGCGGACCGGAACTAGGAGCGGCTATGCACAGTTATGACTATTGGCTGATCCTCGCCTTCCTCGCGGTGGTCTTGGTCCCGGCGCCGTTCCTCGGGCGCTTTTACTATCAGGTCATGGAGGGCCAGCGCACGTGGCTGTCGCCGATCCTCGGGCCGGTAGAGCGCGTGTGTTATCGCCTGTCCGGCGTCGACCCGCACGAAGAGCAGAGCTGGCAGAAGTACACCCTGGCGTTGCTGGCGTTTAACCTCGCCGGTTTCGTCCTGCTGTTCTTGATCCTGCTGTTCCAGGAATACTTGCCGCTCAACCCGCAGCACTTGCCGGGCCAGGAGTGGACGCTGGCGTTCAACACCGCCGTCAGTTTTATGAGCAACACCAACTGGCAGGCCTACAGCGGTGAAGCCTCGCTGAGCTACCTCAGCCAAATGGTCGGCCTCACCGTGCAGAACTTCGTCAGCGCCGCCACTGGCCTGGCCGTTCTGGTTGCGCTTTGCCGCGGCATCGGTCGCAAGTCGGCCAAGACCCTCGGCAACTTCTGGGCCGACATGACCCGCGCCACGCTCTATGGCCTGTTGCCGTTGTGCCTGCTGCTGGCGATCTACCTGGTATGGGCCGGCGTGCCGCAGACCTTCGCCCAGTACGTGAGCGCCGTGACGATGCAAGGCGTGGATCAAGTGATTCCGCTGGGCCCGGCCGCCAGCCAGATTGCGATCAAGCAATTGGGCACCAACGGCGGTGGCTTCTTCGGCGTCAACTCGGCGCACCCGTTCGAGAACCCGACGGCCTGGACCAACCTGTTTGAGCTGGCCTCGATCATCCTGATCCCGGTGGCGCTGGTGTTCACCTTCGGTCATTACGTCAAGGACCTGCGTCAGAGCCGCGCCATCGTCGCCTGCATGTTCGCCCTGTTCCTGATCGGCGGCGCCACGTCGCTGTGGTCCGAGTACCAGCCGAACCCGACCCTGAACAACGTCGCCGTCGAACAGACCGCGCCGCTGGAAGGCAAGGAAGCGCGCTTCGGCACCACCGCCACGGTTCTGTGGTCGGTAACCACCACGGCGGCGTCGAACGGTTCCGTCAACGCCATGCACGACAGCCTCAACCCGCTGAGCGGCATGGTCGCGCTGGTCAACATGATGGTCGGCGAAGTGATTTTCGGCGGCGTCGGTGCCGGGATGTACGGCATGTTGCTCAACGTGCTGATCGCAGTGTTCCTCGCCGGGCTGATGATCGGCCGGACCCCGGAATACCTCGGCAAGAAGCTGCAAGCCAAGGAAGTGCAATTGCTGGTGGTGACCCTGCTGGTGATGCCCGTCGGCGTGCTGGTGCTCGGCGCGATTGCCTCGGTGCTTCCAGGGCCGGTGGCGTCGGTGAGTAACCCCGGGCCGCACGGTTTCAGCCAGTTGCTCTACGCCTACACCTCGGCCAGTGCCAACAACGGTTCAGCGTTCGGCGGCTTCAGTGCCAACACCGGGTTCCACAACCTGATGCTCGGCCTGGGCATGTTGATCGGTCGCTTTGGCTACATCCTCCCGGTTCTGGCGTTGGCCGGCAGCCTGGCGATGAAGAAAACCGCACCGATCGGCCAGAACAGCTTCCCGACCCATGGCCCGCTGTTCGTGACCCTGTTGACCGTGACCATTCTGCTGGTGGGCGGCCTGACCTTCCTGCCAACCCTGGCGCTGGGTCCGATTGCTGAACATTTGAGTATGGGCTTCTAAGGAAACCATCATGAATATGCCTGTAAGCAAAACCGTCGCCGCCAAGGCGCCGGAACAACCGAAAACCGCGATCTCGGCCCTGTGGCGGCCGGCGCTGGTGCAAGCCTTCGTCAAGCTCGACCCGCGCCAATTGCAACGGGCGCCGGTGATGCTGGTGGTCGAACTGACCGCCGTCCTGACGACCATCCTGTGCTTTGTGCCGGACACCGCGGTGCCGACTTTCGTCGCCGCGCAAATCGCCCTGTGGCTGTGGTTCACCGTGCTGTTCGCCAACTTCGCCGAAGCCTTGGCTGAAGGTCGCGGCAAGGCCCGCGCCGACAGCCTCAAGGCCGGCAGTGAAGGCCTCAGCGCCCGCCGCAAGAAAGCCGACGGCACCTTCCAGGTAGTCCCGGCCACGGTGCTGCGCAAAGGCGACATCGTGCGCGTCGAAGCCGGGGAGATGATCCCCGGTGACGGCGAAGTCATCGAAGGCATTGCGGCGGTCAACGAAGCGGCAATCACCGGTGAATCCGCGCCGGTGATTCGCGAGTCCGGCGGCGATCGTTCGGCGGTCACCGGCAACACCCGTCTGGTGTCTGACTGGCTGCTGGTGCGCATCACCGCCAACCCCGGTGAGTCGACCCTCGACCGCATGATCGCCTTGGTCGAAGGCGCCAAGCGCCAGAAAACCCCGAACGAAGTGGCCCTCGACATCCTGCTGATCGGCCTGACCCTGATCTTCCTGCTGGTGGTCGTGACCCTGCAACCGTTCGCCCACTTCGCCAACGGCAGCCTGCCGCTGGTGTTCCTGGTGGCGTTATTGGTCACGCTGATCCCGACCACCATCGGTGGCTTGTTGTCGGCGATTGGTATCGCCGGCATGGATCGCCTGGTGCGCTTGAACGTGATCGCCAAGTCCGGCCGTGCAGTGGAAGCGGCGGGGGACGTGCACGTCCTGCTGCTCGACAAGACCGGCACCATCACCTTCGGCAACCGTCGCTGCACCGCCGTTTATGCAGCACCGGGCGTGACCGCCAAGGAACTGGCCGAAGGCGCGCTGTTTGCGTCCCTGGCCGACGAGACCGCTGAAGGCAAGTCCATCGTCGAGTACCTGCGCGGACTTTATCCACAGGCTGAACCCACCGCCGATCAACTGACCGTCGTGCCTTTCAGTGCGGAAACCCGTTTGTCCGGGGTCGACTACCAAGGCCGGATCTTCCGCAAAGGCGCGGTGGATTCGTTGCTGACCTTCGTCGGCCTGAAACGCGCTGACCTGGCGGCACCTTTGTCCCGGGAAATCGACAAGATCGCCCAGAGCGGTGGCACGCCGTTGCTGGTGTGTGCCGACGGCAAATTGCTGGGCGCGATTCACCTCAAGGACGTGGTCAAGCCCGGCATTCGCGAACGCTTCGCCGAGCTGCGCAAGTTGGGCATTCGTACCGTGATGGTCACCGGTGACAACCCACTGACCGCTGCGGCGATTACTGCGGAAGCCGGCGTCGATGACGTGCTGGCGGAAGCCACTCCGGAGAAAAAACTGGCGCGCATCCGTCATGAGCAGAATGACGGTCGTCTGGTCGCGATGTGCGGCGACGGCGCCAACGACGCCCCGGCGCTGGCCCAGGCCGACGTCGGGATGGCGATGAACGATGGCACGCAAGCGGCGCGGGAAGCGGCAAACATGGTCGACCTCGACAGCGACCCGACCAAGCTGTTGGACGTGGTGCAGATCGGCAAGGAATTGCTGGTGACCCGTGGCGCGCTGACAACCTTTTCCATCGCCAACGACGTGGCCAAGTACTTCGCCATCCTGCCGGCGTTGTTCGCCTCGATTTATCCACAGCTTGGCGTGCTCAACGTGATGAACCTGACCAGCCCACAGAGCGCGATTCTGTCGGCCATCGTGTTCAACGCATTGATCATCGTGGTGCTGATCCCCCTGGCCCTGCGCGGCGTGCGGGTACAAGCGGCGAGTGCTGCGGCGTTGCTGCGCCGCAACTTGCTGATCTACGGCCTCGGCGGGATTCTGGTGCCGTTCGTGGGGATCAAGGCGATCGACATGCTGTTGACGGCGTTGCATTTGGTTTAGGTGCGCAGTGGTTTCGGTTTCGGTGTAGGGCTTGAGAGCCACCCCCTCACCCTAACCCTCTCCCCAAAGGGGAGAGGGAACTGACCGAGTTGTTCTTGGAGCTCCATCGACCTGAACTACCGAGCCGAACTCAGGTTTGAAAAGCACGAAAATCTGCCCCCTTTCTCCCTTTCCCAGAGAGAGGGGACTGACCGAGGTGTTTGATTGAAATGCTGCAACTTGAACTACCGAGCCAAACACCATTTTTGAAAAGCACAAAAGTCGGCTCCCTTTCACCCTCTCCCCATTGGGGAGAGGGTTGGGGTGAGGGGTGGATTTCCCTGACACCCCGCACAAGTTGGCCAACACATTCGAGGATTCTGAAATGTCCACCGTATTACGCCCGGCCCTGAGTCTGCTTGTCCTGATGACGCTGATCACCGGCGTCGCTTACCCACTGGTGGTGACCGGCGTCGCTCAGGTTGCATTCCCCGACCAGGCCAACGGCAGCCTGGTGCACGACGCCGACGGCAAGGTCCGTGGCTCGTCGCTGATCGCCCAGGATTTCACTGGCGATGCCTGGTTCCACCCACGTCCGTCGGCGGGCGCATTCGCCACGGTATCGAGCGGCGCGAGTAACCTGTCGCCGAGCAACCCGGCGCTGGCCACTCGCGTCATCGACGACGCCAATAAACTGCTGGTACCCGGCCAAGGCCCGGTGCCGCTGGCGCTGCTGACCACTTCCGGCAGCGGCCTCGACCCGCACTTGCCACCGGCAGCAATTGCCTATCAACTGGCGCGTGTCGCGGCGGCCCGCAACCTGCCAGTGGCGACAGTGGAACACCTGATGAACGCCAACATCGAACGGCCACTGATTGGCCCGCCGGTGGTGAATGTGCTGGCGCTGAACATGGCGCTGGAAAAACTGTAGATCGGTGGTGCGGCCATTCGCGAGCAGGCTCGCTCCTACAAGAGCACCGCGTTCCCCTGTGGGAGCGAGCCCGCTCGCGAAGAGGCCCTGGCAGTCAACGCATCAACATCCGAACAGAAAGAGAACTTCAAGCATGAGCGACTCCGGCCGCGCCGACGCCCTGTTAGCCGATTTACCCCGTGACGGCCGTGGCCGGCTCAAGGTCTTCCTCGGCGCCGCCCCCGGCGTCGGCAAGACCTACGCCATGCTCCAGGCCGCCCACACGCAAATGCGCCAAGGGGTGAAAGTCATTGCCGGTGTGGTGGAAACCCATGGCCGCGCGGAGACCGAAGCCTTGCTCGGCGGCCTGCCGCAACAGCCGCTGGTGCGCTCCGAATACCGCGGCGTGATGCTCGAAGAAATGGACCTCGACGGCCTGCTCAAGGCCCAGCCGAAACTGGTGCTGGTGGATGAGCTGGCCCACAGCAACGCCCCCGGCAGCCGTCACGCGAAACGCTGGCAAGACATCCAGGAACTGCTCGCCGCCGGCATCGACGTGTTCACCACGGTCAACGTCCAGCACCTGGAAAGCCTCAACGACCAAGTGCGCGGCATCACCGGGGTGCAGGTCCGCGAAACCCTGCCGGACTGGGTCCTGCAAGAAGCCTACGAACTGCTGCTGATCGACCTGCCGCCCCGAGAATTGCTCGAGCGCCTGCGTGACGGCAAGGTCTATGTGCCGGAACAGGCGCGGGCGGCCATCGATGCGTTTTTCACCCAAACCAACCTCACCGCGTTACGCGAACTGGCGATGCAAACCGCCGCCGCCCAAGTCGATAACGACCTGGCCCAGGGTTACCGCCAGTTGGGGCAAGCTGCGCCAGCGGTGCGCGGGCGCTTGTTGGTGGGCGTCGATGGCGATGCCCAGGCCGAACGCCTGGTGCGGCATGCCAGCCGCGTCGCCCAGCGCCGGCATTTGCCCTGGAGCCTGGTGCACGTCGACAACGGTCGCGTTCGTGACGAACAAGCTCGCCTGCGCCTGCAAAGCGCCCAGCAACTGGCCGAACGCCTGGGCGGCGAAGTGGTGCTGCTGCGTGCCGGCGAGGTGGCGAAAACCCTGATCCAGCACGCCCGTGAACGGCGTGCCAGTCTGGTATTGGTCGGGCAATCCCGGCAGCGCTGGCGTCGTCGGCTGTTCGGCGGTGGCCTCGCTTCGCGCCTCTTGCGTGATGCCCGGGGCCTGGAAATCAACGTGCTCGACAGCGATCACGAGCAAGCCGCGCCGCGTCAGCGTTCGGCGCATTCGCTGGTGTGGTTCGACTATGCGCTGGCGGTGGTCGCGACAGTGCTTGCCAGTGCCTTGGCCTGGGGCGTGGCCAGTGTGCTGCCGCTGCCCAACATCTCCCTGGTGTTTCTCGCTGCGGTGTTGCTGGTGGCGGTGCGCAGCAGCCTGGGTCCGGCGCTGGCCTGTGCCGCGCTGTCGTTCCTGACCTATGACTTTTTGTTCATTCCGCCTAATTTCTCCCTGAGCATCCAGCGCGAAGAAGACGTGCTGACCTTGCTGTTTTTCCTGCTGATGGCGGCGCTCACCGGCAACCTTGCGGCCCGTCAGCGTCGGCAGTTGCAGGCATTGCGCGACACCCAGGAAGAAACCACCGAACTGCTCGACCTGTCGCGCAAACTCACCGCCGCCACCGACCGCCAAGCGGTGGTCAGTGCCGCCGCGCAGCACCTGGAAGGCTGGAGCGACCTGCAACTGTGCCTGCTCAATCGCGATGGCCCGGCCGACTGGAAAGTCGAGACCGGTGGCCCGCTGAGTTTTTCCGAAAGCGAACGGGCCGCCGCCGACTGGGCCTGGCAACACGATCAGCCGGCGGGCATGGGCACCGGCACGCTGCCGTTCGGCCGTTGGTGGTGGTGGCCGTTGTCCGGGGAGGAGGGGCCGTTGGCGCTGCTCGGGGTGTGCGCCAAAGAAGGCGCGGAACTCAGCGGTCAACGTCGGCGTTTGCTCACCGCCCTCAGCCAACCCTTGGCCCAAGCCCTGGCTCGCGCGCAATTGGCGGAAGACCTGGAGGCGGCGCGCCTGCACGGTGAAACCGAGCAACTGCGCAGTGCCTTGCTGGCGTCGGTGTCCCACGATCTACGCACGCCGCTGACCTCCATGCGCGGCAGCATCGACAGCCTGCTCGCCCTCGGCGAGGCGATTCCGTTGGAGGATCGCCGTGAGTTGCTCGAAGGCACCCGCGACGAAGCCGAGCGCCTCGACCGCTACATCCAGAACCTGCTCGACATGACTCGCCTCGGCCACGGCGCGTTGAAACTGGCGCGGGACTGGGTGTCACCGGCGGACATCGTCGGCAGTTCGCTTAATCGCCTGCGCGCGGTGCTGGCGCCGTTGCAGGTCAGCACCGAGGTGCCGCCGGAGTTACCGCTGCTGTATGTGCACGCGGCGTTGATCGAACAAGCGCTGGTCAATGTGCTGGAAAACGCCGCGCGCTTCTCGCCCGTCCACGGCCGCTTGCAGTTGCGCGCCGGGGCCAGTGACAGCGAGCTGTTTTTTTCGGTGGCGGATGAAGGGCCGGGGATTCCGGTGGATGAGCGGGCGAAGATTTTCGACATGTTCTACACCGCCGCTCGCGGTGATCGCGGCGGCCAGGGCACGGGGCTCGGGCTGGCGATCTGTCAGGGCATGGTCGGCGCCCATGGCGGGCACATCAGTGTCGCTGAAGGCATCGAAGGGCGCGGTACCTGCATCACCTTGCATTTGCCGTTGCAGGCGCAGCCTGGTTTTGAAACTGAAGCTGAAAGTGAGACCTGAGCCCGTGAAGCCAAAGCTGTGCTGCGCTACTCTTTTGTCCACTCTTCCTGTTGATGTGAATTCATGAGCCAGACCGCGACCATCTTGGTCATTGATGACGAGCCGCAGATTCGTAAATTCCTGCGCATCAGCCTCGCCTCCCAAGGCTACAAAGTGCTGGAAGCCGGGACCGGCAACGAAGGCCTGGCCCAGGCCGCGCTGAACAAGCCTGACCTGCTGGTGCTCGACCTCGGGTTGCCGGACATGGACGGCCAGCAGGTGCTGCGCGAGTTTCGCGAATGGTCGACCGCGCCGGTGCTGGTGTTATCGGTGCGGGCCGGGGAAGGGCAGAAAGTCGAGGCGCTGGATGGCGGCGCCAATGACTACGTGACCAAGCCGTTTGGCATCCAGGAATTTCTCGCGCGGATTCGTGCGCTGTTGCGCCAGTCCACTGCCGGTGAAGCCCAGGAAGCAGCACTGACCTTCGGCCCGCTGACCGTCGACCTGGCCTATCGCCGGGTGCTACTGGACGGTGCCGAAGTGGCGCTGACCCGCAAGGAGTACGCGGTGCTGGCGCAGCTGGCGCGGCATCCGGGGCGAGTCATCACCCAGCAGCAACTGCTCAAGGACATTTGGGGCCCGACCCACACGGAAGACAGTCACTACCTGCGGATCGTCGTGGGCCATCTGCGCCAGAAACTGGCCGACGACCCGACCCAGCCGAGGTTCATCGTGACCGAAGCGGGGGTGGGGTATCGCTTGTTGAGTGATTCTGGCGTTTAGCTGGGTGGTGTCGGTGATACCGCTATCGCTAGCAGGCTAGCTCCCACAGGGGATTTGTGTTCACCGCAGATCCCCTGTGGGAGCCAGCCTGCTGGCGATGAATCCAACTCGGTTTGATCGTTCCCACGCTGCGTGGGAATGCCGCCATGGACGCTCTACGTCCGCTGTTCGGCATCGTCACTCCCGCTCACTCTCATACCGATCCAACGTATCCCGGGCAATCTCCCGCCCCAGGGCGATCAGCTCCGGCGCTTTGTAGAACTCGAAAAACCGGCACACCCGCTTCGGCACGTTGATCAAGATATCCGGCGGATACCCGGCGATCTTGTACTGCGCCAACGAGGTCTGCATCACCTCGAAACTCTGGTTGATCAGGTCCAGCAAGGACGCCGGGCCGACGTTGTCGATGATGAACGAACCGGTGGCGGATTTCGGCGCGCCAGAGCTTTCCGGGGCGGCGGCCGGTTGTTGGGCTTCGGGTTCGGCGCTGTCGAGCCAGGGATTGATATCCGCCGCTTCGGCTTTCAACGCTTCCTGCTCCAGCAACAACAATTGCTCGGCCTGTTTACGGCGGAACGGCAGGCGCGAACCCAGGGAGCTGACCAGGTTGTCAAAGCGGCTCTTGAACGCCGCCGGGCGTGGAATCACCGGCAATTGGTAGTGCTTCTGGTTGGTCGAGTTGAGGTTGACCGCGATGATCAAATCGCAATGGCTCGACACCACCGGCACGATCGGCAACGGGTTGAGAATACCGCCGTCCACCAGCATGCGATTGCCTTGCATCACCGGGGTGAACAGGCTCGGAATCGCCGCCGAGGCGCGCATCGCCTGGTGCAGGCAGCCTTCCTGGAACCAGATTTCCTGTTGGTTGGTGAGGTCAGTGGCGACAGCGGTGTAGGGGATGCGCAGGTCTTCGATGTTGATCTCGCCGACGATCTTGCGGATCTGCCCGAACACCTTCTCGCCGCGAATCGCCCCCAAGCGAAAACTGACGTCCACCAAGCGCAGCACATCAAGGTAATCCAGGCTCTCGATCCAGTGGCGGTACTCGTCCAGTTTGCCGGCGGCGTAGATCCCGCCGACCACCGCCCCCATGGAACAACCGGCGATGCAGGCGATGTCGTAGCCGCGTCTTTCAAGTTCTTCGATGACCCCGATATGGGCATAACCCCGGGCCCCACCCGAGCCCAATACCAGTGCGACACGTTTTTTCATGACCCGGCCCTTTGTCGAACAAGGTTCAACAATGCACCCAACCCGGTGCCGGCTTCAATCGTTGTGGCGCCTGCGGCATTTTTACTCGGTTTAAGGGGCGCCGACGGCGGGCGTGCGCGACTATAGTGAGCGCATTGCCGCAAGGCACTTTTTGCCCGCGCGACCGTCTTAACCAGCACGACTGTTTACCCCACTTGAGGTGTCATTGATGAAAGCCTGGATCTGCGTGCCCCTGATTGCCTTGGCACTGGCCGGTTGCGCCGGTAAAACCGCTTATCGCGACAGTTGCGGCAGCCAGCTCGACAGCGCCTGGAAGGAGCTGGACCTGGCCAAGGCCGAAGGTTTCGCCGGCACTGTCAGCTATTCCAAAGCCCTGTCGCTGCTGACCGGCGCCAAGACCCAGCAACAATTCGAAGCGTTCGAAGGCTGCGCCAACAAGGCTGAGAAAGCCCGTTTCTACATCCGCGAGTCCCGCGCCGGGCGTTAACTGCCGAGCGTTAACCGTAAGTTGAGGGAGTCACTCCATGATCAATCGCCTGGTGGCGCAGATCCTGAGCATCGATGTTCGCCTGCTGGCCTGCCAGGCGCGGTTGACCGCCAACACCGACCCGGAAGCGCTGCATGATCTGCGGACCACGGTTCGCCGCTTGCGCAGCCTGTTGCGACCGTTGCGCGGCTTGCCCGGGGTCGAACAACTGGAGTCGGCCGCCAAAGCGGTGGGCGACTTGACCACGCCGCTGCGCGACCTCGAAGTGCTGTCGTCTTACCTGCACAAAAAGGACCATCACGAACTCGCCGAGCGCCGCGCCGCGCAGTTGGTCGGGGTCTATCCCGGCGTGGCGGCCAGTGCCGAAGTCGCCCGTTTGCTGCAGGTGCTCGATGCCTTTCCGCGTTTTTTGCGGGCGTCCCAGCGCCAGGGCCTGCTCAAAGGCTTGCGCAAACGCGTGGAAAAACGCCTGGCCAAGCAATGGAAACAACTGGACCAGGCCCTGCACGATCCGGCCCATGACCGCCATCGTCTGCGCTTGCTGATCAAGCGCGTGCGCTACGCCATCGAAGCCTACCCGGAACTCGATCGCCTGCCGGCCAAGGCCATGCCGCGCCTCAAGTCCGCGCAAGCGGCGCTGGGGGACTGGCACGACAGTTTTCAATGGCTCGCCCAAGCCCAATTGCAACCGGACCTGCTGCCCTGCGTGGCGGTGTGGCAAGCGACCATGGCCAAGGCCGAAGGCCGCGCCGACCGGGTGCTGGACAAACTCAGCGCCGATTGCTTCAAGGGCTGAGGCTTTTCTGTCCGTGCATTTGGCCGGAATGCGCGCTGTAGCGCCTTCGCCGGCTGGTTAAGATCGGCTTATCCGTTTTCTTGTCTGCGAGGTTGGCATGGGTTTTAGCGATTTGCTCGAGGCTGTCCGTCGACAGCCGCTGGACCTGTCGATCCCTCCCGAGTGGGCCCAGGGCCGCGCCAGTTTTGGCGGGCTGGTCGTCGCGTTGCAATACGAAGCCATGCGCGCCCAGGTCCCGGCCGAGCGTCCGGTGCGTTCTCTGGCGATCACCTTTGTCGGGCCGGTGGCACCGGATGTGCCGCTGCGTTTCGAAGTCGATGTGCTGCGCGAAGGCAAGGCCGTCAGCCAAGTGCTGGGGCGGGCGGTGCAGAACGGTCAGGTGATGACGTTGGTGCAAGGCAGTTTCGGCGCTTCGCGGCCGTCGGAAGTGTCCGTGGCGGCGGAGCCCGCGCCGGAGATGAAGCATTGGGACGATTGCCAGGAGTTGCCCTATATCCCGGGGGTGACCCCGGAATTCATGCGGCATCTGGCGATGCGCTGGAGCGTCGGTGGCTTGCCGTTCACTAACAATAAATCGCGGCAAATGGGCGGTTGGGTGCGCTTGCGTGGCGATGTGAAGGAAGAGCCGTTGGGCGAGTCGCACCTGCTGGCGTTGGTGGATGCTTGGCCGCCGTCACTGCTGCCGCACCTGAGCAAACCGGCGGCGGGCAGCACGCTGACCTGGACCATCGAATTCGTTCAGCCGCTGCTGGACCTCAGCACGCTGGACTGGTGCAAATACTTGGTGGACATCGAACATGCCCGCGACGGGTATGGCCACGCCGCCGCCAAACTGTGGAGCGCCGATGGCCGGCTCATTGCGCTGAGCCGGCAGACAGTGACGATCTTCGGTTAAGCGCCTCAGCGACGGTGACGCTCACGCCAGGCGCGCCACCAGCCGCCACTGAGAATAAACCGGGGAAAGGTCACGAACTGTTCGACCAGCAGACGGGAAATGGCGTCCTTGCGGTCGCTGAACGGTTCGGGCGCCGCGGTTTCCAGCTTGTGCCCATGACTCTGCAAGGCGAGGGCGGCGACCACGCCGATCACGCCAATGGCGAAGTTGCCGAAACTCAGGCCGAACACCCCGGACACCATCAGCAGCGACGCCACGATGAACAGCGGCACGGCAATCAGGTGCAGCACCAGGTTGGTTGGGTGCTGGTGGTTATTCGGGTAGGCGCGCCATTGCCAGGCGGGCAGGTTGGGGTGACGTTTACCCATGATCAGAACTCCTCAATCCATGCGTGGTACATAGCCTGAAGAATAGGCCCGGCGAGGAAGGGCTGCGAATCGGGGTTGGCTATGGGAGTGATAGCCGTAATGAGGTTTGATCGTTCCCACGGAACGATCAATTCCTGTGGGAGCGAGACTGCTCGCGAAGGCGTCCTCAAAGCCTCAACTGACCAATCGCCCTGTTCAGTTCTCCGGCCAGTGCCGCCAACTCATGACTGGTAGTCGCCGACCCCAGCGTCTGCTGCACGGTGTTCTCGGTCACGTCTCGAATGCTCAGCACCGCGCGGTTCATCTCTTCGGCGACCTGGCTCTGCTGTTCGGCGGCCACCGCGATCTGGGTATTGCTCTCGCGCATCTGCGCCACGGCGTTGGTGATATCAGCCAATGCCGCGCCGGCCTCCTGGGCTTGCTGCACACAGTCATCGGCCTTGAATGAGCTTTCCTGCATAAAGTCCACCGCATCCCGGGTCCCGGCCTGCAACGCAGTGACCATCCCGGTGATTTCATCGGTGGAGGCCTGCACCCGTTTCGCCAGGTTGCGCACCTCGTCGGCCACCACCGCAAAGCCACGACCCATTTCCCCGGCGCGGGCGGCTTCGATGGCGGCGTTGAGGGCCAGCAGGTTGGTCTGTTCGGCGATGCTGTGAATCACGCTGACCACGCCGTTGATCTTCTGGCTGTCCTCGGCCAGTTGTTGAATCATCTGCGCCGTTTGCTGGACCCCTGTGGATAAGCCGGCGATGGAGCTCTGCACCCGCAGCACCACTTGCTGGCCGCTGCCGGCCAAGGTGTCGGCGGTTTGCGAGAGGTCACGGGTGGCGCCGGCGTGTTGGGCGATGTGAAAGACCGTGGCCGACATTTCATTGATCGCCGTCGCGGCTTGATCGGTTTCACTCTGCTGGCCGAGCATGCCGTGGCGCACGTCGTTCATGCTCGACGCCAGCCGCGCCGCGCCTTCATCCAATTGCCGGGCGGTGCTGGCGACGGTGTTGACCACCCGCTGGTAACCGGCCTGCATGGCGTTGAACGCATTGGCCATCTGCCCGACTTCGTCCGCGCCGACCAAAGGCACCCGGGCCGACAAGTCACCGGTTTTCTCGACGTGCAGCATCACATCCTTGAGGGTGTTGAGTTGCGTCAGCAGAAAACGAATCAGTAATTGCGACGCGCCGAGCATCGCCAGCATCAGGACAAACACCGCCACCGCATAGTGGGTGAAACGCTCGCTGAGCATCTGCGCCAGGCTCGGGGCGTAGGCGAGCACTGCGACCTGTTGACCATCACTGCGCCCGATCACTTCGGCGCCCATCAACGGGTTGTCGCCGAACAAGGGCAGATAATCGAACCCGACCCAGCCCTGGGCATCGCGCAGGCGGGTCAGCGGTTGACCGTTGAATGTCGGTGTTTGTCCGCGATTGAAGATCAGCAGGTGATCCGCTTTGGGCAGCGATTGTCCGGCGGGCCAGGCTTTCAACAGGTGCGCTTGTTGCTGCGCGGCGGTTTGCGACGCCTCACTGCGCGCCTGTTGCTCCAGTTGTACGGCGTACAGCACCAGCAGCAAGGTGGTGACAAACGCGACCGCGTTGACCGCCCAGAATTTGTATTTCAGCGAGATATTGCTAAGCCAGGCACCCATGGAGGTCTTCTCTGATAGCGGAAACAGTTTTGGCAAGGTGCCAGTATTGTGCCGCTATGCAGCGATCAACTTTTTGATGCAGGTCAAAGGACCCATGCAGTATCCATAAGAGATCAAAAGAACAATGCATGACCTATGGAAGATCAAAAGAACAATGCAATACCTGTGGGAGCCAGCCTGCTGGCGATTGCACTGTGTCAGTCGACAGAAGTGTTGACTGGTCGACCGTCATCGCTAGCAGGCTAGCTCCCACAATGGGTTTGTGGACAGCGCAGACCCCCTGTGGGAGCCAGCCTGCTGGCGATGAAGCCAACTCGGTTTCAAACCAGTTGAAGGGTTCCCCCCCAACCATAGAATCTCCCACAGGGAGAAAGTGTTTTACAGGGAGAGGGTGGGCAAGCCGAAGAAGGCCCGTGCGCACGCGGTGGTGTGCGCGGCCAACTCTTCGTGGGTTTCTTCCCGATGCAACGCCACTTCCCGCAAGACTTCGGTCAGGTACGCCGGTTCGTTGCGGCCGTTTTTGGGCTTGGGCCGCAAGCTGCGCGGCAGCAAGTAAGGCGCGTCGCTTTCCAGCATCAGGCGTCCGCGAGGAATGTCGCGCACCAGCGGATGCAAATGCGTGCCTCGGCGCTCGTCGCAGATCCAGCCGGTGATGCCGATGTGCAGGTCCAGGTCGAGGTAGCTGAACAGGGCTTTTTTCTCGCCGGTGAAGCAGTGCACCACAGCGGCGGGCAATTGATCGCGGAAGTCCCGCAGGATCTCCAGCAAACGCTGATTGGCGTCACGCTCATGGAGAAACACCGGCAACTGTAAATCGACGGCCATCGCCAGGTGTTCTTCGAGGACTTTCTCTTGCTGCGGCCGGGGCGAGAAGTCGCGATTGAAGTCCAGCCCGCATTCACCCACCGCCACCACGTTGCTTTCTTTCAGCAAGGCACGCAGGCGGCTGGCGCTGTCGGCGTTCCAGTCACTGGCGGAATGGGGGTGAATACCGGCGGTGGCGAACAGCCGCTGGCCGCTCTCATCCAGCTGCTGACACAACTCCAGCGCCTGCTCGCTGCCCTCGACGCTAGTGCCGGTCAGGACCAGTTGGCAGACCCCGGCGGCATAGGCGCGATCCAGTACCGCCTGGTGTTTATCGGCGAAACTGGGGTTGGTCAGGTTGACGCCGATATCGATGAGTTGCATGGTGCTACCTTCAGGCCGGAGGCCGGAAAGCATATCAGAGCTGTAGATTTATAAGAAAAGCCAAGAACTACAACGAGTTGAAGCTGTCTTTTGATGCCGCGAGGCAGCATCGGTTGATGGAGTTGCCATCACTGTGCCAGTCTCTCGCACTTTGCCAGCGCTTCAAGCGCTCTGTTTCGGTCGTGCTGTTTCTCGATTTTTTCAAGAAACGACCCCCGTATTCTTTCCGGAGAGTGGATGATTCGTCCCTCGGTTTTATTACTGTTGTGTGCCGCGTCATTGCTGCCCTTGCCGGCGGTCGCGCGTTTGGCCGGGCCGATCCAGGCCGTGGCGCCGAGCAGCACCCGCGACCTCGTCGACATCCGCAGCAGCCGTGTCCTGCGGGTGCTGGTCAACCAGAGCCGCAACAGCTCCGGTGAAGTCCAGGGCCAGGCCATCGGTGTCGAATACCATCGCCTGCGCGCGTTCGAGCAATACCTCAACGGCCACGCCCGTGACGGCGAGGAAATCAGCCTCAAGATCATCCCCAAATCCAAGGATCAACTGCTCGGCGCACTGCAACGCGGCGAGGGCGATCTGGTGGCGCCGGGTGAATTGCTCGATCCGACGTCCATGCACGGCATCAGCACCAGCGAGCCGATTTCCAGCAAGATCCCGCTGTTGCTGGTGGGGATCAAAGGCGAACGGCGCTACACCAAGTTGGAGCAACTGTCCGGCAAGACTTTGGCACTGCCCACCGGCAGTGCGGCGGGCGACGCGGTGAGCCAGATCAATCAGAAACTGGCCCTGCACAAACTGCCGCCGGTGAAAGTCGAGTGGGTCGACCCGAGCCTGGCGGTGGAAGATGTGCTGGAGATGGTCCAGGGCGGGATTTTTCACCTGACCATCGTCGAACAGCCGATCGCCGAGCGCTGGGGCAAGATCCTGCCCAAGCTGCGGTTTGACCGGCAAGTGATGATCAGTGATCCGGGCCAGGAGTTCTGGTTCGTGCGCCGCGATGCCTCGATGCTGCGGGCGAGCATCGACCGCTTCCTGAAGACCTACAAAACCCCGTCTGACGAAGACGTGGCGTTTCTGCGGATCTATCGACGGCTGTATCAGGTGCACTATCCGCTGGCCAAGGCCGACCGCCAGCGCCTGGAAAAACTGCGTCCGGTCCTGCAAAAACACGCCGAAGCCCAAGGCATGGACTGGCTCAACCTGGCGGCGCTGGCGTTTAAGGAATCGGCGTTGCAACCCACGTCTCGCGGCGGTGGCGCGCCCACCGGGCTGATGCAGATCACCCCGTCTGCCGCGCAACGGGTCGGGGTCAACAATGTCCAGGACCTCGACGCCAATGTCATGGCCGGGGCCAAGTACCTGGCGATGATCCGCCGCAAGTTCTTCTCCAGCCCCAAGCTCAATGAGCGCGAGCGCATGGCGTTCGTCCTCGCGGCCTACAACATGGGCCCGGAGCGGGTCCAGGGCATGCGCAGCGAAGCCCGGCGCCGTGGGCTCAATCCCAATCAGTGGTTCTTCCAGGTCGAACGCATCGCCATGGAGCAGGTGGGAATGGGGGCGGTCAGCTATGTTAATAGCGTGAACAAGTATTACTTGGCGTACGACCGGGAACGGGCATCGTTGGAGTCCCAGACGCAGAAGGTTGCTTCACGAAAGTAATCGATTAATTCGATTGTTATGGCGAGAAATTTGCGCTTTTAACATGAATTTAACTGATTAATATGGCGGCCAACCAACACATCAATTAGGGATGACACACCATGAGCACCTTCATTAACAAAGTACTGTTTACCCGCGCTGGCTACGGTCTGACGGTATTGCGCATCGTCGTCGGGGTGATCTTCGCCGCCCACGGCGCGCAGAAACTCTTCGGCCTGTTTGGCGGCTACGGCTTGTCCGGCACCGCGCAATACATGGAAAGCCTGGGCCTGACCCCGGGGTACTTGATGGCAAGCCTGGCGGGCGGCACCGAATTCTTCGCCGGCCTGGCGCTGATCATCGGCCTGCTGACGCGTCCGGCGGCACTGGGCTTGGCGTTCCTGTCCCTGGTGGCGATTTTCTCGGTGCACATTCACAACGGCTTGTTCATGGCCAACAACGGTTACGAGTTCGCCCTGGCCTTGCTCGGCGGTTCGATTGCGGTGCTGATCGAAGGGGCTGGCAAGCTTTCGGCGGATCGCGCCATCGCCGGCTGACGGCTCTGGCTCACGGAAAAGGCCCGCATTGCGCGGGCCTTTTTTGTTGCTCGGAATTCTTGACACTCCCCAGTCACGTTCTCTAGGATGCCGCTCATGCGCCGATTTAAACAGCTACTTGCGGGGCGCCAGGTGACTCATCCGTTGCCGATAGAAGCGTGAAGCACGCTTCGAAATACCGCTAAGGCGCTGGTTCGGTGTTGCCTCTCACCTGCCATGCAGACTTTTGAGGCAGAGACACGACACGATGAATGCACTACGCCCCCCCGTACGTCCCGCGCCGATCACGGCACACCTCACCCAGCGCAATCCTAAAATCCTGCTTGGCGGCAATCACCAGCCGACGCTGTTGCGTTACCTGGACGGTTGGCCACGCCGCACCGGTGGCCCGGCTGCCTTCCTGATCCAGTTCGTCGACGACGGCGATTCCCTGGCGCGCTTTGCCAGCGACAGCTTCGACCTGGCGGTGATTCAGTCGCCCCGTACGGAAGAGGCCGCTGAAGTGATTCGTCAACTGACCCGCGTCGCGCGCCAGGGCCTGATCGCCCGGCGCTGACACTCGAAGCCCCTCACGGGGCGGTGTGCTTAAACGCGGAAGCGGCTGACCAGGGTGCTAAACGAAATGGCCAGTTTTGAAAGCTCCTGCGACGAAGCGTTGGTCTGGTGTGCGCCCGCCGCGGTCTGGGTGGACAAGTCCTGGATATTGACCAGGTTGCGGTCAACTTCACGGGCGACGTTGGCCTGTTCTTCGGAGGCGGTCGCGATGACCAGGTTGCGGTCATTGATCTGCGCAATGCCGTCGGCAATCAGTTCCAGCGCTTCGCCTGTGGCTTGCGCCAATGCCTGGGTATCGGTCACCAAAGACTGGCTCTTGCCCATGGCGGCCACGGCCTGATCGGCACTGGTTTGCACGCTGTTGATCATGCCTTCGATCTCGCCGGTCGACGCCTGCGTGCGTGCGGCCAAGGCGCGAACTTCATCGGCGACCACCGCAAAACCTCGGCCCTGTTCGCCGGCGCGTGCCGCTTCGATCGCCGCGTTTAACGCCAGCAGGTTGGTCTGCTCCGCGATCCCGCGAATGACGTCGAGCACCTTGCCGATGTCGCGTACCTGCACGGCCAGGTCCTTGACCATGGTGGTGGACACCCAAATTTCGCTGGTCGCGCTGTTGATCGCGGCGACAGCGCTGCGGGCTTGATCACGGCCATTGCTGGCTTGTTGGCTGGTGGTCCTGGACGCTTCGGAGGTTGAGACGGCGTTGCGCGCCACTTCTTCCACGGCGGAGGTCATCTCGGTGACGGCGGTCGCGGCTTGCTGGATCTCGTCGTTCTGGCGCACCAATCCACGGCTGCCATTGTCCGTGACGGCTGTCAGCTCTTCGGCTGCCGAAGCTAGTTGATCCGAGGCGCTGGCGATTTGCTGGATGGTCCCCTTCAAGCTGTTTTGCATGTCGGCGAGTGCGCCCAGCAGTTGGCCCGCCTCGTCGCGGCCGGTGCTGACGATGTGTTGGGTCAGGTCGCCGGCGGCAATGCTCCGGGCGCTGGCGACGGCATAACCGATGGGGCGACTGATCAGCCGGCTGATGAACAGGCCGAGCAGAATCGCCGCGATAAAGGCCAGTGCGATGCCAACGTACAGCGAGGTCTTGGCCGAGGTTTCCGTTGTGCTCGCGTTTTTCGCGCCTTCACTGACTTGGCGGTCGTTGGAGTCAATCATCACGGTCAGCTCGTCCATGATCACCCGGTAGTTCTTCTGCAGGTCACCCAGCAGCAGGGCGCGACCATTCTCCAGGTCACCGGCCTTCATCAGGCTGACGTACTTTTGCACCATCGCCTGGTAAACGGGCCAATCCTTTTCCATTTTGTCGGCCGCGATGCGTTCGTCCTCGGCCAGTGGGGTGCGTCGGTAGTCGGCGAAGGCTTTTTCGCTGGCGAGTTGGTTGGCCGCCATCGAGGCGATGTATTCGTCTTTCACGCTCTGGGGCAAACCGGCGGCGACGGCCACATACAGTCGATATTGGTCTCGACTCTGCCCGACAGCCTTGGTTTTGGTCTGCGCCGTGTTGGCGATGGACACCAGATTGTTGCTGAACACCTGCCTCAGGCTCGCTGAGAGTTCCGTCACTCCCCGGCTGCCGAGTACGCCAACCCCCAAAGTAATGAGGGCGCACAGCGCGAAGGCCGTGATCAATTTGGTCGAGAGTTTTGCGTCATTGATCCAGCTCATTGGGCATCCTGCTGATAGGTGGGGAAACGGGGAAAGGACCGTCCAGCCGGTCGCACGTTTCAAAGTTGTCGTACATCTTTCGGCCGCAGTGTCCACAACTGTAGGGTTGCGAGATGTTTCTCGAAAAAAAACCGCTCTAGAACGGACATTCCAGGTTGGATCGGGTCGTTTTTGGTGTACGGGACAAGCCGGCTAAAACCTCGGCTTCAGCCTGGTTTTGCGAGAGGCAACGGAGTGGAAAGACGCGTATTTGCAGCCCATTTCACTGCGTGGGTAAATCGGCGGGCAGATTACTGAATAAAGCGCTCGAATCAGTCAAGAGTTGTAACAATAAATCACATATTCTGATCCAGCAGCCGCCTCTTATCCACGCAGCTTGTTGAGAACAGACCTCGAGAACAGCGTTCTAGAGCCTTCGTTGAAAATATCCAAGTGTGGCATTTGGCCGTTATGATTTATTGCTAAATGTTACTTTGTGTGAAATATTCCCCAAAATTCATAAGACATCGTACCTCTTGAATGCTGGTTTCAAGAGGACTGGGATTTGTGTTTTCGCGATTCCCGGAACCGTGAAAAACAAAGATGCAGTTACCGAGGGCAGGGCTCATGTCGCGTCGCATTGATAAGGGAAAAAGCATGAGATACGCCTTTACAGGATTGTTCACGCTGATGATCGCGACGGGCGGTTCAGCCTATGGTGAGGTGCTCGATAGCGCCGCGTCGCCAGGCAAGCGCCTGGCCGTGGCGGCGGATTGCGTGGCGTGCCACACCGCGCCCGGCGGCAAGGCGTTTGCCGGCGGATATCCCCTCAGTTCGCCGATGGGCACGATCTATTCGACCAACATCACGCCGTCGAAAACCGCCGGTATCGGGCAATACACCGCCGAGCAGTTCGCCCGGGCGGTGCGTGACGGGGTCACGGCGGATGGCACGCACCTTTATCCGGCGATGCCCTACACCTCTTATTCGAAAATAACCGACAGCGATATGGCGGCGCTCTACGACTACTTCATGCACGAAGTACCCGCGGTCGATACGCCGACCCCTAAGACCGCGCTCGACTTCCCGTTCAATGTTCGCGCATCGATGATCGGCTGGAATGCCTTGTTTCACAGCAGCACGCGCTTTACGCCGGACCCGGCCAAGTCCGCCGAGGTCAACCGTGGCGATTATCTGGTCAACGGCCTCGCGCACTGCGACACCTGCCATACCCCACGCAACGTGCTGATGGCGGCCGACAACGGCAAGGCCCTCGCGGGCGGCGCACTGGGCAGTTGGTTTGCGCCGAACATCACCTCGGACAAGGTGAGTGGCATCGGTGCCTGGTCAAGCGATGAGCTCGTCGCGTATCTACGAACCGGGCATGTCGAGGGCAAGGCGCAAGCCGCCGGGCCGATGGCCGAGGCGGTGGAGAACAGCCTGCAGCATCTGAGCGACGTGGACCTGAAAGCGATAGCGGCGTACTTGCTGCAAACGTCGCCGATCAATACCGGCGGGGTGAAAGCCCGGCATGAATACGGTCAGGCCTCGGTCGATGAACTGACGTTGCGCGGTGGCAAGCCGCAAGACAATCCAGGCTGGCACATTTTCAGCGGCACCTGCGCCAACTGCCATCAGGCCAATGGCCAAGGCACCCAGGAATACCCGTCGCTGTTTCACAACACGGCCACCAGCCGCAGCGAGAACCTGATCGCCGCCATCGTGTACGGCGTGCACCGCGAGGTCGACGGCGTGGCCATCGACATGCCGGCGTTTGGCCCGGACGCGTTGTTCACCGACCGTCTCGACGATCAACAGATTGCCGACGTCAGCAACTACGTGCTGTCTCGCTACGGCAATGCCGAGCGCGCTGTCACGGCCGCCGATGTGGCACTTGCCCGGACCGGTGGCCCCAAGGCGCCGTTGGCGGTGCTGGCGCCGTTTACGATCCCGGCGATCCTCCTGATTGGCGTGCTGATCCTGATGGTTGTGATCTTCCGCCGTCGCAAGGGGGCCTGAGCAATGGACACTTCAATGATTCCCACCTCCGTATCGGTTAGTACTGAAACCCCGACGGGTCTGTCCCGCCGCCATCTGCTGCGTGGCTCCGTGACCCTGGGCCTGGCGGCACTGGTGGGCGGTGTGATGCCGTGGCAGTCGGTGCTGGCAGCGGCGGGTTCCGGCGACGACTTCATCGCGCTGTCGCAGTTTCTGGTCAGCCGCCCGGTCAACCCGGTCTTGGCCGCGCGTTACTACGCGGCGCTGGACAAACGTGCGCCGAACTTCTCGACCAACGTCATGGCGCTCAAACAACTGTTCAGTGCCCAGGGTTACCGACATGTCGACGACTACCTGGCGCAGCCCAATCCGGACCCTTCGTTGAAGGCCACGGCGACCAGCATCATTTCGGCCTGGTACCTGGGCATTGTCGGCGAGCCGGCGGAGGCTGAGTTGATCAGCTATTCCCTGGCCATGATGTACCAGCCCACCCACGGCATTCTCATCATCCCCACTTACGGTGGCGGCCCGGCGTCATGGGGCGCCAAACCAGCAGCTATCGAGGGTTCGAAAGTATGAGCAGCGATCAATTCGATGCCGATGTGGTCATCATCGGCTCCGGCGTCATGGGCGGCCTGATCGCCACGGGCTTGGCCAAGGCGAACAAATCGGTGATTGTGCTGGAGGCCGGGCCACGGGTTAATCGCCGTGATGTGGTCGAGACATTCCGCAATGCCCCGGTGAAACTTTCACTGGCCAACGCCAAGTTGCAGGGCTCCGGTTCGCCTTACCCGAGCCTGCCCCACGCGCCGTCCACCTACGGCGACTATCTGCAACAGGTCGGGCCGGTCAAATACAACACCTCCTACTTGCGGGTGGTGGGTGGCACCACGTGGCACTTCGGCTCCTCGCTGTGGCGGATGCTGCCTAACGATTTTCGGCTGAAGTCGCTCTATGGTCGTGGCCGTGACTGGCCCATCAGTTACGACGAGCTTGAGCCGTTCTACGCCCGGGCCGAAACCGAACTGGGGGTGTCCGGTGTCGACGGCCAGGACGAGAGCGGGCAGGGCGGTGAGGCTTATCCGCCGCGTTCGATTCCATATCCGATGGAAGGGCTCAAGCCGAGCTACATGTTCCAGCGTCTTTCCGAGCTGCTCAGTAAAGGCGGGTATAACCCGATCCTTGAACCGAACGGCCGTGCGACGCGTCCCTATGGCAAGCGGCCGCCGTGCGCCGGCAACAACAATTGCAACCCGGTCTGTCCGATTGCCGCCAAGTACGACGGCTCGATGCACATCGACGAAGCCGAACGTCATGGCGTCAAGGTGCTGGAAAACTCCGTCGTTTATAAGATCGAGGCGGGCGAAGACGGCAAAATTACCGCCATCTGGTACATGCGCCCGGACAAGTCCACGTACAAATTGACCGCCCGTTATTTCGTGCTCGCGGCCTACGGCATCGAGTCGCCGAAACTGCTGCTGATGTCGACCTCTGACCGATACCCGAACGGGATTGCCAACTCCTCGGACCAGGTCGGGCGCAACCTGATGGACCATACGGGCATCAGCATGAACGTCATGACCAAGGAAGACATGTGGCCGGGCCAGGGGCCGACGCAACTGCTGGTCTACCTGAACAGCCGCGACGGGGCGTTCCGCAAGGACTATCCGGGCTACAAGATCAAAGTCCGCAATACCGTGCCGACCTCGCAGATCACCTCCAACCTGATCGGCAAAGGCGTGTTGGGTTCCAAGCTCGATGAGCAGATCCGCCTGCAATCGGCGCGTTCGTTGAACTGGGCGGTCGACTTTGAAACCTTGCCGCTGCCGGAAAACCGGGTGACGCCGAGCAAGACCAAATTCGACGCCATCGGCCTGCCGGTACCGGAGATCTACTACAGCGTTCCTGACTATTGGCATGCAGGCAAAGAGAAGGCCCTGGAAGACTTCAAGCAGTTCGCCACGCTGCTCGATGCCGATATCCTCAGCACCGACGTCGGCTTTCAGAACCGCCAGCACATCATGGGCACCACCATCATGGGGGACGATCCGAAGGATTCGGTGGTCGACCGTGATTGCCGCAGCCATGACCACCCGAACCTGTTCATCGCCGGTACCAGTGTCATGCCGTCGTCTTCGTGCGTGAACCCGACGCTGACTGGCGCCGCCTTGAGCATTCGCATCGCCGATACGCTGTTGGCCGAGGTCTGATTCGCACCTCAATGACTCACAGTGACGCTATGATGCGAGCGTGCTGGAGCCCGGGAGTCATTCTTGCTGGAGCAGGATGAAGAGTGGCCCCCGTGCGACCCGGATAATCTGTGAGGAAGAGGCCTGTATTGAGCACCAATATCATCACGCAGGAAGGTCATGAGGCGCTGAAGCAGGAGCTGGATTACCTCTGGCGCGAAAAGCGTCCCGACACCACGCGCAAGGTCACTTGGGCCGCGTCGCTGGGGGATCGCAGTGAGAATGCCGACTACCAGTACAACAAGAAGCTGCTGCGGGAAATCGATCGGCGGGTGCGCTACTTGCGCAAGCGCCTTGAAGATGTGCGCGTGGTGGCTTATTCCCCGGAACAGGAAGGCAAGGTGTTCTTCGGCGCCTGGGTCGAGATCGAGAACGAGGCGGGCGAGGTCAAGAAATTCAGGGTGGTGGGCTACGACGAGATTTACGGTCGCAACGACTACATCTCGATTGATTCGCCAATGGCCCGCGCGTTGTTGAAGAAAGAAGTGGGCGACGAGGCCTTGGTACTGACCCCCAGTGGTGAAGTGCTGTGGTGGATCAATGAGATCAGCTACCCCAAGTGATCCACATCGCTCAGTGTCGCGCTGACCCGGAAAGGATCAGCGCGACACTGAGCCAGCGGATCAGCCCTCGCGCAACACGGTCAGCGGGCTGGCGTTGAGCGCACGCCGGGTGCCGAACACGCCGGCGCCTCCCACCAGCAAGGCGCCGATGATCGGCAACACCAGCAACCACGGATGCGGATGCCAGGCCAGGTCGAACGCGTAGCGGTACAGCACCAAACTCACCGCTTCCGAACCCAGGGCCGCGAGCAACCCGCTTACCGCGCCCAGCAAGCCGAATTCGATTCGCCGCGCCTTGACCAGCAACCGCCGCTCGGCCCCCAAGGCTCGGAGCAGGGCGCCTTGGCGGATGCGCTCGTCGAGGGTCGCCTGCAAGCCGGAAAACAGCACCGCCATCCCGGCGGCCAGCACGAACAACAGCACGTATTCCACCGCCAGGGTGACCTGGGCGAGGATGCTGCGCAGTTGTTCCAGCAGCGCTTCGACTTGCAGGATGGTCACCGCCGGAAATGACCGCGACAGATCGACAATCTGCTGATCGTGACCCGAGGCCAGATAGAAACTGGTCAGGTAGGTCGCGGGCAAATCCTTCAAGGTGCCTGGCTGGAAGATCATGAAGAAGTTTGGCTGGAAGTTATCCCAGTTGATCGTCCGCAGGCTGGTGACCTTGGCTTCACGATTGACCCCGCCGACGGTGAACACCATGTGATCGCCAATCTTCAGTTTCAGGCTCTCGGCCACCTTGGTTTCCACCGACACGCCCGGCACGTCGTCCGACGGTGCGGCGGTCCACCAACTGCCTTCGGTGAGGGCGTTGCCAGCGGGCAAATCGGCGGCCCAGGTCAGGCTCAGGTCGCGCTGGATGGCACGGTCGCCGGCGCTGTCCTTGCTGACGATCTCTTGCACCGGCTCGCCGTTGATGCTGATCAATCGCCCCGGCACCACCGGATACAAGGGCGCCGCTTGCGCCGAGAGTTCGATCAGGCGATCGGTGAACGCTTGCTTGTCGGCGGGCAGGATGTTCAGCGCAAAATAATTCGGCGCATTTTTCGGCAACTGATTTTGCCAGGTGTCGAGCAACTCACCGCGCAGCAGTGCAATCAGGGCCATGGACAGCAGGATCAGGCCAAACGCCAGGGATTGCCCGGCCGCCGCCAAGGGATGGCGCAGTAGTTGGCCGAGACCCAGGCGCCAGGGCAGGGCAGAGCGGGCCAGCAAGCGCCGCAGGCTCTGCAATAGCAGCAACAGCAGGCCGCCGAGGATCACCGCCGCAACCACGCCACCGCCGAGCAGGGCGAAGGTCAGCACCAGGTCCAGGCTCAGGCGCCACATAATCAGGCCCAGCGCGCCCAATGCCGCGCCGTAGACCATCCAGGTGCTCGACGGAATGGGCAGCAGATCACGGCGCAATACCCGCAACGGCGGAACCCGGCCAAGGGCCGCCAGCGGTGGCAGGGCAAAACCGGCCAGGGCCACCAGCCCGGTGCCGATTCCCGCCAGCGCCGGCAACAAGCCACCGGGCGGGACGTCGGCGGGCAACAGGTCATGCAACAAAGCGAACAAGCCCAATTGCGCGAGCCAGCCGATCACGGCGCCGCTGATGCTCGCGAGCAAGCCCAGCACCATCAGTTGCAAGCTGAACAGGACCATGGTTTCCCGGCGTGACAGGCCCAGGCAACGCAATAACGCACTGGCATCGAAACGCCGTGTGGCGAAGCGCGTGGCGGATAACGCCACGGCCACGCCGGCCAGCAGCACCGCCACCAGGCTCGCCATGTTCAAGTAGCGCTCGGCCTTGCCCAGGGCGCCGCCGATTTGTCGGTTGCCGTCCCGCGCGTCTTGCAGGCGCTGGTTGGCGGCCAGGCCGGGCTTGAGCAGTTCGCGGTAAGTTTCCAGAGCCGAAGGCGTGCCACGCCAGAGTTCGCGGTAGCTGACCCGGCTGCCCGGCTGCACCACGCCGGTGGCGTCGAGGTCCTTGAGGTTGATCATTACCCGGGGCGTCAGGCTGTAGAAATTACCGGCGCGGTCCGGCTCGTAGGTCAGCACCCGGGCCAGGATCAGGGTTTTCATGCCGACGTCGATGCTGTCGCCGATCTTCAGGTTCAGCGCCGTCAACAGCCGGGCCTCGACCCAGGCTTCACCGGGTTTCGGTCCGCCGCCGACTTCTTCCGGGGCGAAGGGCGCGACCGCGCTCTTCAGTTCGCCACGCAGCGGGTACACCTCATCGGCGGCCTTGATGCTCGACAACTGAATGCCATTGTCGGTGGCGATCACGCTGGAAAATTCCACCACCCGGGCATGTTCAAGACCCAGTTCGGTGCCGCTCTTGATCTGCTCGGGACGCGCCGGGGAACTGCCTTCGAGCACCAGGTCGGCGCCAAGGAATTCGGTGGCGCGCAGCATCATCGCGCCGTTGAGCCGGGCGCCGAAATAGCCGATGGCGGTACTCGCGGCCACGGCCACTAGCAAGGCGAAGAACAACACCCGCAACTCACCGGCGCGGGCGTCGCGCAACAGTTGGCGGATAGCAAGACTGAACAGGCGCAACAGCGGCAGGCGTGCCATCAAGGCTCCAGAGGGGCGACCAGCAGGCCGGCTTCAAGGCGGATCAGGCGCCGGCAACGATGTGCCAGGCGTTCGTCGTGGGTCACCAGCACCAGGGTTGTGCCGCGCTCCTTGTTCAGTTCGAACAGTAGGTCGCTGATGCGTTCGCCGGTGTGGCTGTCGAGGTTGCCTGTGGGCTCGTCGGCAAACAGCACGTCCGGTTCGGCGGCGAAAGCGCGGGCGATGGCCACCCGTTGCTGTTCACCGCCGGACAATTGCCGGGGAGAGTGGGTCAGGCGCGCGCCGAGGCCGACCCGTTGCAGGAGTTCGGTGGCCCGTGCCCGGGCGTCTTTGCGGCCGTCGAGCTCCAGCGGCAGCATGACGTTTTCCAGGGCATTGAGGCTGTCGAGCAGTTGGAACGACTGGAAGACAAAACCCACATGCTCGGCGCGAATGCGTGCACGCTGGTCTTCGTCGAGGGTGCTCAGGGCCTGGCCGGCCAGGAGCACCTCGCCACTGCTGGGCAGGTCGAGGCCGGCCAGCAGGCCGAGTAATGTGGATTTGCCGGAACCGGACGCGCCGACGATGGCCAGGCTGTCGCCCTTGTTCAGTTCCAGGCTGAGTTCGTGCAGGATGGTCAGCTCGCCTTCCGCGCTGGGGACCACTTTGCTAAGGTGCTTGGTGATGAGAATGCTTGCGCCCATGGAGAGTCCGATGCGAGTGTGGTTTTTGAGTGCTGGCCTGGCCTTGATGTGCATGGCCCAGAACGCAGCGGCGGGTACAGTCCTGATCGTTGGCGATAGTATCAGCGCCGGTTTCGGCCTGGATACCCGGCTGGGGTGGGTGTCGTTGCTCGAGCAGCGCCTCAAGCAAGAGGGTTTCGACGATAAAGTGGTCAATGCTTCCATCAGTGGCGACACCAGTGCCGGAGGCCAGGCGCGGCTGCCGGCGCTGCTTGCAGAGCATAAGCCGGAGTTGGTGATCCTCGAATTGGGCGGCAACGATGGCCTGCGCGGGATGCTCCCAACGCAATTGCAACAGAATCTTGCGAGCATGGTCGACAGCTCCCGCGCCAGTGGCGCCAAGGTGCTGCTGCTCGGCATGCAGTTGCCCCCCAATTACGGGGCGCGCTACACCGAAGCGTTCGCCAAGGTCTACGGCGACCTGGCCACCGCGAAAAAAGTCCCGCTGGTACCGTTTTTCCTCGACGGCGTCGGTGGCCATCCCGACCTGATGCAAGCCGACGGCCTACACCCGGCGGCGGGGGCTCAGGGGCGCTTGCTGGAAAATGTCTGGCCGACGCTAAAACCGCTGTTATGACACTTTTCTAGTGGCAGGCTTTCGGCTAATGTGGCGCCCCCGATTTGGAGCCCCCGATGCCGCGTCCTGCCTGGTCCCTGTTTGCCTACCAACTGATCGAGCCTGACGAGCAGATGGACCTGTTCGCCTGCCAGGAAGTGCGGGTGCATCTGGTGACGCGGCAGCTGGAATTGGGTGGCTCGGCGGATCGCACCTTGTGCGGCAGCCTGTTGCCGGCCCAACCGCGCTGGTCGAGCGTCGATCGCCGGGTGTTCCAGGATCAGCGACTGTGCTCGCTGTGCCGGGCCATTCTCGAATCGCAGAAGCGCGGCACCTCGCCAATCTGGCCGGAATTGCGTTTCGAGCTTTGACCGCGATCCCGTATCGATGAAAAAAACGTCATGTATCGCCGGGCGCGTGCGCCGTCTCCCCGAATTCGTGGGCGCCAGTGTACAATCGCGCTCTTACACCCTCTGTTGATCTGCGAAGGATTTCCCGGATGTTGCCGCGCTTCCCTGCCGTCACCCGCTGCCTGTCTCTTGCCGCCCTCTGTGTGGCGGGACCCGTTGCCGCCCTGGAACTGCCACTTCCGCCGCCTGGCGAAGACATCATCGGCCAGGTGCAGGTGATCAAGGCCAAGTACGAAGACACCTTCGCCGACCTCGGGACGAAGTACGACCTGGGCTACACGGAGATGCTCGCGGCCAACCCGGGTGTCGACGCCTGGTTGCCGGGCGAGGGCACCGAGATCGTGCTGCCGACCCGCTTTATCCTGCCGCCGGGTCCGCGGGAAGGGATCGTGATCAACCTCGCCGAATACCGTCTTTACTACTACCCGAAAGGCCGTAACGTGGTGTACACCTTCCCGCTGGGTATCGGCCGTGAAGGCTGGGGTTCGCCGATTGCCCACACCACCGTCACCGGCAAGATCCCGAACCCGACCTGGACCCCTCCGGCGTCGATCAAGGCCGAGCACGCCGCCGACGGTGATCCGTTGCCGAATGTGGTGCCCGCCGGCCCGGACAACCCTCTGGGGCCGTTCAAGTTCACCCTGGGCACCCCGGGCTACCTGATTCACGGCTCGAACAAGAAATTCGGTATCGGCATGCGCACCAGCCATGGCTGCTTCCGCATGTTCAACAACAACGTGCTGGAGATGGCGACCATCACCCCGGTCGGCACCTCGGTGCGGATCATCAACGACCCGTACAAGTTCGGCATGAGTGGCGGCCACGTTTACCTGGAGGCGCACACGCCTTTGGATGACAGCGGCAATCCGTCGGTGGTGGACAAGCACACAGCGGTGATCAACGCCATGCTCAAGCGCGAGGACATCACTGGCAACATGCGCATGAACTGGGATGTGGTGCGTGATGTGGTCGCGGCCGAGGATGGCTTGCCGGTGGAAATCGCCGTGCCGAGCACCGCCGCCGCGCCGATGGTGTCGAGCGCACCGGTCGATCTGCAGCAGTAAATCGGCGACGCAAAAAAACCGCCCTGGCTTGACGGCCCGGGCGGTTTTTTATGCGCGTGACAAAAGTCCCGGCCACAAAAAAGCCGATCCATGAATGGATCGGCTTGATAACAATCCCGAGGGACTATTACTTGCGGCTAGCTTTGTCCAGCATGCGCAGAGCGCGCTCGTTGGCTTCGTCAGCAGTCTGTTGTGCTTTTTGAGCAGCAGCCAGAGCTTCATCAGCTTTACGATACGCTTCGTCTGCACGAGCCTGGGAGCGAGCTGCTGCGTCTTCGGTAGCAGTCAGACGGGCTTCGGTTTCTTTCGATACGCTGCTGCAACCGGTAGCCAGAACTGCGGCCAGAGCCAGAGCAGAGAATTTCAGAACGTTGTTCATCGTGTTCCCCTTCAAGGACTTTCTATTAAGTAGCTATCTCCTCAGATTGAGGAATTAGCCGGCGTACATACTACCCATTACTTGTAGTAAGTAAACTGACGTAGTGCAAGAAGCAAAAAAAATTGTAGGCGTTGATTCTTTTTCGAGCAACTTTTCAATCGCTTGTATAAAAAATATCCAGCCAGGAGCCCCGGCCTGAGCGATTCCTAGGCGAAAAGTTCCCTATCTCTGAGGCTCTTTTCAAGAGTTTGCTAAAGTCAGTCTATATTGATTCGTCTACACTTTTGTTCGGATTCTGCGGGGGCGGTCACGCATCTTTTTGATGTTCAGGTGACTTTAACAAGGCGTGCTCGTCTTAAGTCTCAACATCCGGCAATGTTTGGTAATCGACCGAGGCCAAGGCCCGGTCTAACCGCTTCTAGGTACCCTGCGCCGCAACCGATTAGCCTGTTGACGAGCGTCCCTTGAGCATTTATGCCAAGGGCGCCTACTATTTGATACGTGCTCGGTTGCGCGAGATGGGTGCGGTTCTTCTCGGTGTCCATTCAGGCACGGGGTGGCGTAGATGTTCCTTCGCCGGAAAAACATCGGTAAGGTAGGGGTCAGAATTCAAGACCCGCGAGGAGTCGTAATGAGCGAGGCGTTGTCCATCCACCATGACCAGGCCGGTCATCAGTTCGAGACCAATGTGGACGGTCATCGTGCCTACCTGACGTACATGGACCTGGGTAAACAGACCCTGGATATCTACCGCACCTTCGTGCCCAACGCCTTGCGTGGCCGTGGCATTGCCGCCGCGCTGACCGAACAGGCGTTGCAGTACGCTGAAGAAATGGGCTACACGGTGATCCCGTCGTGCTCCTACGTCGAGCGCTACATGGAGCGGCATCAGCGCCACGCCGCCAAGCTCTGACTGAATCGAACGCATAAAAAAACGCCGGGTATGAACCCGGCGTTTTTTTTGCCCGCTAAACCGCGATCAGGTGCGACTGCGGTTCGGCAGCACGCCCTTGAGCTTGGCGTGCATGCTGCGCAGGGTGTTTTCGGTGGCGGACCAGTCGATGCAGGCATCGGTGATCGACACGCCGTATTGCAGGTCGGCGAGGTCTTTCGGAATTGCCTGGCAACCCCAGTTCAGGTGACTTTCGACCATCAGGCCGATGATCGACTGGTTGCCTTCGAGGATCTGGTTGGCGACGTTTTCCATCACCAGCGGTTGCAGGGCCGGGTCCTTGTTGGAGTTGGCGTGGCTGCAATCGACCATGATGTTCGGCTTGATCTTGGCCTTGTTCAGCGCCTGCTCGCAGATCGCCACGCTGACCGAATCATAGTTCGGCTTGCCGTTGCCGCCGCGCAGGACCACGTGACCGTAGGCATTGCCCTTGGTGGTGACGATGGACACGCCACCTTCCTGGTTGATGCCGAGGAAGCGGTGCGGGCTGGAGACCGACTGCAAGGCGTTGATCGCCACGGTCAGGCCGCCGTCGGTGCCGTTCTTGAAGCCGACCGCCGAGGACAGGCCGGAAGCCATTTCCCGGTGAGTCTGGGATTCGGTGGTACGCGCGCCAATGGCCGACCAACTGATCAGGTCCTGCAAATACTGCGGGGAGATCGGGTCGAGCGCTTCGGTCGCGGTAGGCAAGCCCATTTCCGCCAGGTCCAGCAACAGCTGGCGACCGATGTGCAGGCCGTCCTGGATCTTGAACGAGTCGTCCAGGTACGGGTCGTTGATCAGGCCTTTCCAGCCGACGGTGGTCCGTGGCTTCTCGAAATACACGCGCATCACCAGATACAAGGTATCGGACACTTCCGCGGCTAGGGCCTTGAGGCGGTCGGCGTATTCGTGGGCGGCCTTGATGTCGTGGATCGAGCAAGGCCCGATGACGATGAAGAGGCGGTGGTCGGTGCCATCAAGAATGTTGCGAATGACTTCGCGACCCTTGGTGACGGTGCGCAGGGCAGCGTCGCTCAATGGGATATCACGCTTGAGCTGATCGGGAGTGATCAGGGTCTCGTTGGAGGCGACGTTTAGGTCGTTGATCGGTAAATCAGCCATCGTGTTACTCGTCAGGTCACGGGTGCCGGCCGCCAGCGATCCCCGCGCGGCGGAGCACAGCAGATTTAAGCGCGTCGGGGACCCGAACCTTAGCGCGTTACACTGTTGCTCGACAATGGGCAGGCGCGGGTTTTAATCCGGCAGGGCCTGGGCGAATGCCTTGCTGACCGTGTCGTGGGAGAACTCGTCGGCATGTCGCTGGACCCATTCCAGGGCCATGGCTTGAACCTCCTGCAAATCATTGTGTGCATCGTGCAGCCGACAGTAGCGCTCGATCTGGCACACCTGCTCGCCCATGCGCGCACTGAACAACATCTGTTCGTCGACAAAGGCAATGCCGACCAGGTAGCCGCGTTTGCGTCGCAGGCACCACGCCACATAACCCAGGTAACGCAGGTCGGGGTTCAAGGTCGGCATGCGCACTTCCAGCGCCGTGCCGTGGCGCCAGGCGCGGTGGTAATTGCAAGCCATGCCGCCGAGGCTGATAGTGTGCAGCCTTTGCCGTGAAATGCATTCGTGCTTGAGCAGCGTCAGCTCCACGGGCACATCGTCAGAATGAGGAAGAAAACGTCCCATGAACACGGACTCCCTGTATCGCCCATTTGACAGTCTTTCCCCCAGTATAGTGGCCGAATTGGAACTGACCGATTTTGACGCCGACCAGCAACTGTTGGCGATGAGCGGCGTTTCGCTGGTGATTTTCACCAGTGTCGGTTGCGCCAGTTGCCGTTATGCCCGGCAACAATTGCCCACCCTTGACCTGGCCGTCGACCGCCTATGCTGGATCGACGCCGGCAATAACGGCGGGGCAGTCGAGCGTTATCAAGTCTTTCACTTGCCCGCGCTGTTCGTGGTGCGTGATGGTGAGTTTTTTGGGGCGCTGCAGGCACGGTTGAGCAGCGCAGAACTGAATGAAGGTGTGCGTCAAGCACTGCAACGTACGGCGGGGGAGTTGCCATGATGGGGACAAAGCCAAGAATCGGCATGATCGGCACCGGGGCTATCGGTGGTTTTTACGGAGTGATGCTGGCGCGCGCCGGGTTCGATGTGCATTTTCTGTTGCGCAGCGAATTCAGCGAAGTGGTCGAGCATGGGCTGCACATTGACAGCACCGTGCACGGACCGCTGAGCCTGAACCCGGTCCAGGCCTATGCCAGCGCCGCAGAAATGCCGCCCTGCGATTGGCTGCTGGTCGGCGCCAAAACCACCAGCAATGCCAGCCTCGCGCCGGCGATCATCCAGGCCGCCGCGCCGGGGGCGAAAGTCCTGCTGCTGCAAAACGGCCTGGACGTCGAAGACCATTTGCGCCCCTTGCTGCCGGAGTCGCTGCACTTGCTCGGCGGGTTGTGCCTGATCGGCGTGCACCGCACCGGTCCCGGTCAGGTTGCACACACGGCGCTGGGCGCGGTCAATGTCGGCTACCACAGCGGTCCGAGCGCCGATGTGGCAGCGCGGATGACTATCGTCGAGGAGGGTGCCGGGCTGTTCCGCGCGGCGGGCATCGACTCCCAGGCCATGCCCGATTTGCAGCAGGCACGCTGGCTGAAACTGATCTGGAACATTCCCTATAACGGCCTTTCGGTGCTGCTCCAGGCCGGCACCACGTTGCTGATGGCCGACGCCGCCAGTCGCGCATCGGTGCAGGCCTTGATGGCTGAAGTGGTGCGCGGCGCCCAGGCGTGTGGCCTGACGGTGCCGCCGGGGTACGCCGAGTACCTGTTCAGCATGACCGACAAAATGCCCGATTACTGGCCGAGCATGTACCACGATTTCCTGCATAAACGGCCCATGGAACTCGCCGCGATCTACGAGCGTCCACTGGCGGCGGCGAAAGCGGCTGGGTGTGAGCTGCCACGGATCGAGGCGCTGTACCAGGCCTTGAGTTTCATCGATCGACGTAATGGCTGAGTGCTTCAGCCTGGGGAAAGCCGCATGGCCAAAGCGATAGATGACAAATTGGTGCTGGCGATTTCGTCGCGGGCGCTGTTCGACTTGAGTGAAAGCCACAAGGTGTATCTGGCGAGCGGTGTCGAAGCCTATCGGCAATACCAGATCGAGCATGAAGACGAAATCCTCCAGCCGGGGGATGCCTTTCCGCTGGTGGAGAAACTGCTGAACCTCAACGCCAGCCTGGGCCGTGCGCGGGTCGAGGTGATCCTGGTTTCGCGCAACAGTGCCGACACCGGTTTGCGCGTGTTCAATTCCATCGACCATTACGGCCTGGCGATTTCCCGGGCGGCGTTCGTCGGTGGCCGCAGTCCTTACCCGTATCTGAAAGCGTTCGGCTGCGACCTGTTTCTTTCGACCCATGCCGAAGACGTGCGCAGTGCGCTCGACGCCGGGTTTGCCGCGGCGACGATTCTCTCGGGTGGCGCCAGTCGCGCTGCCAGCGAAGAACTGCGCATCGCCTTCGACGGTGACGCGGTGTTGTTTTCCGACGAGTCGGAGCGGGTCTATCAGTCGGGTGGCCTTGCCGCGTTCCAGGCCAGCGAGCGTGAGGCGGCCCGCGAGCCGTTGCGCGGCGGGCCGTTCAAAGGCTTCCTGGCGGCGCTGAATCTGTTGCAACGAGAATTTCCCGACGGTGCCTGTCCGATTCGCACCGCGCTGGTGACTGCGCGCTCGGCACCGGCCCACGAACGGGTGATCCGCACGTTGCGCGAATGGGACATCCGCCTCGACGAATCGCTGTTCCTCGGTGGCCTGGCGAAATCGGCGTTTCTTGAAGCCTTCGCCGCCGATGTGTTTTTTGACGATCAGGCCGGTCACTGCGAACTGGCGCGCGAGGTGGTTGCCACCGGTCATGTGCCCCACGGCATCAGCAATGAACTGAACGTTTAACTCGAACGTTCAATGCCTTGCGCGACGTCGCACTCGCCAAGGCGCTGCTAAGCTGAATCCATCTCCGCCATCTCGGCACGGGAGGAGGTCACATGATTCGTTCGATGCTGTATGCCACTGACCTCGGCTTGTATGCACCTTATGTGATGCAACACGCCTTGGCATTGGCGCGAACATTTACCGCCGACCTGTACGTAGTGCACGCCGTTGAACCGATGGGGCTGTTTGCCGAATCGGTGTTGCAGAGCTACCTCGACGAGCAGGCCTTGAGCGATTTGCACAGTCAGGGCCTGACCAATGTGATGGCCAATATCGAGCAACGGGTGCTCGACACCTTTCGTGAAGAACTGGGGGAAGGGCAGGAGGACCTGGCGCTGATCACGTCGGTACGAGTGATCCAGGGTGATCCGTCGCAGGTGATTCTCGAGCAGGCGAAGAAACTCTCGGTGGATCTGTTGATCGTAGGCAGTCATAGCCACGGCGCGGGCGGGGAGACTCCGTTGGGCAGGACGGCGGCGCGGGTTCTGCAATTGTCGCCTGTGCCGGTATATCTGGTGCCGCTGACCCAGCATCGGCGCCACGGTGACACTTGAGGCGAGAATAATGGCCTTTTGATAAAAAAGTTCTAGATTTATTGCCCCAACCATTAATATAGTTATATACCGTCGCTGATGCCCGTGGCGTCTACCTGCTTTGAGGGATTCATATGAAGCTTCAACAATTGCGCTACATCTGGGAAGTGGCGCACCACGACCTCAACGTTTCCGCTACCGCCCAAAGCCTGTACACCTCGCAACCGGGCATCAGCAAGCAGATCCGTCTGCTGGAAGACGAACTGGGGGTCGAGGTTTTCGCCCGCAGCGGCAAGCACCTGACCCGCGTCACCCCGGCCGGGGAACGCATCATCACCACCGCCGGCGAAATCCTGCGCAAGGTTGAAAGCATCAAGCAGATCGCCCAGGAATTCTCCAACGAGAAGAAGGGCACCCTGTCGATCGCCACCACCCACACCCAGGCGCGTTATGCCTTGCCGCCGGTGATCAGCAATTTCATCAAGCAATACCCCGATGTGGCGCTGCACATGCACCAGGGCTCGCCGATGCAAATCGCCGAAATGGCCGCCGACGGCACCGTCGACTTCGCCATCGCCACCGAAGCCCTAGAGCTGTTCGGTGACCTGGTGATGATGCCGTGCTACCGCTGGAACCGTTGCGTGGTCGTGCCCCAGGGCCATCCGCTGACCAAGTTGCCGAAGCTGACCCTCGAAGCCCTGGCTGAATACCCGATCGTGACGTACGTATTCGGTTTCACTGGCCGCTCCAAGCTCGACGAAGCCTTCAGCCATCGCGGCCTGACGCCGAAAGTGGTGTTCACCGCTGCCGACGCCGACGTGATCAAAACCTACGTGCGCCTCGGCCTGGGCGTGGGCATCGTGGCGAAGATGGCGGTCGATGCAAAACTGGACGCCGACCTGGTTATGCTCGATGCCAGCGACTTGTTCGAATCCAGCATCACCAAGATTGGTTTCCGTCGCGGCACGTTCTTGCGCGGTTTCATGTGCGACTTCATCGAGAAGTTTGCCCCGCACCTGACCCGCGAAGTCATGGCCAAGGCCATCCAGTGCCACAACAAGCAGGAACTGGAAGAACTGTTCGACGGCGTCGAACTGCCGGTCCACTAAGACCCGGCGTCAGACCACCTCGGTAACTGCGTAGTGTTGCCGAGTGCCCGCCACCAGAATCTCTACCTCGTCACCCTCGAACTTGCCCAGCAGGCTTTTGCCCAGGGGCGATCGGGGGGTGATGACGGTGATCCACTGTCCCACCAGGTCGATCTTCAAACCGGCGGCATCCGGCGCCAGGAACAGCCATTGTTCGCGGCCGTTTTCATCTTCGAGGCCGAGCAGGGCGCCCACCTCGATCCCGCGCTGATCGTCGTAGGGCCGCAAGGTCAGGTTCTGGCACAGGGCCAGGGACTGGCGAATCTCTTCGACGCGCCGGGCTTGCCCCGCCGCCAGGTAAGACGCTTCGAGGCCGAGGGTGTCGTATTTGTTCTCGGCGATGTTCTCTTCGTGGGTCGCGGTTTCGTACGCGGTTTGCGCGGCGCGTTCGGCGATGTCGAGATCAATCTTCAGCTTGTCGACGATCAACTGGTGAACGGCGTGTTTGTTCATGATCAGTTGCAGAACTGGATAACGTTGGCGCGGCTTTTTTCGCTCGGCGCGGTCTGGTCCTGTTGCAGCCAGAACTGGCATTTGGGGTTGGATAGGTTGCGGTTGTTGCTTCGCGCCTGATCCAGGGCCTGTTGTTGCTCGTCTTTGTTCAAGTTCTGTTTGTACTGTTCAAACAATGGGCTTTGCGGCGGGATGTCCGGCGCCGGTTGCGCCATGGGTGCTGGGTTCAATTGCTGCTGCACGGCGGCGGCTACCGGCACCATTTGCTGGCTGAAGAGTTTGCACAGCAGCCAGGTCGTCAAGGCAATGGCCAGAAAGCCCAGCCACAGACCCAAGGCGATACCGCCCGCCAGTTGCAACGGATTGAGCGTAATGGCGAGCGTGCGGCGAGGGTTGGGACGGTAGGGCATGGCGGCCTCCTGGCGGATGATGGTGGGCTGCGGCGATTGTCGCACGAAGATTAATCGCCGTCGGCCCTTCTGCGCGACGGGTTTTATGCGGACAATTGAGGCCTTTGCCCACTGGAGCCCGCGATGCCTGAGACGAAAACCCGCTGGGATATTTTCTGCACCGTTGTGGATAACTTTGGCGACATCGGTGTGACCTGGCGCCTGGCCCGGCAATTGGTGACCGAGCACGGTTGTGCGGTGCGGCTGTGGGTCGACGATTTGCGGGCCTTCGAACGCCTGTGTCCGGAACTCGACGTTGAGCGTGGGCAGCAATGGCAGCAGGGGGTGGACGTGCGCCACTGGCCCACCGACTGGCCGGCCACCGCCGCAGCCGATGTGGTGATTGCGGCGTTTGCCTGCCAGTTGCCGAGCGCTTATATGGAAGCGATGGCGACGCGTGAGAACACCCCGTTGTGGCTCAACCTCGATTACCTGAGCGCCGAGGACTGGGTGATCGGCTGTCATGGCTTGCCATCGGTCAAATATCAGCACGTGCAGAAATACTTTTTCTTTCCCGGTTTCCGCGCGGGGACCGGCGGCCTGCTGCGCGAGCGCGGGTTGCTGGAGCGTCGTCGGCATTTTCAGCAAGATCCTGAGGCACGGCTAACTTTCCTGCACAGCCTGGGGATTGTGCCGGCGCTCGATGCGCAGTTGATTTCGTTGTTCGCCTACGAGAACGCTGGCTTGGCCAGTTGGTTCGACGCCTTGGCCAGTGAGACCACGCCGACTCATCTGCTGGTGCCGGAAGGGCGGGTCCTCGGCGATGTCCAGCGTTGGCTGGGTGTCGATGGGCTGGTGGCCGGCGATCAGCATGTGCGTCAGAGTCTGACCGTGCAGGTGCTACCGTTCGTCCGACAGGATCAGTACGACCTGTTGCTCTGGAGTTGTGATTTCAACGCTGTGCGCGGCGAAGACTCCTTCGTCCGTGCCCAATGGGCGGGGCGGCCGCTGCTGTGGCACATCTATCAGCAGGATGACGATATTCACCTGGACAAGCTCGACGCTTTTCTCGCGCTCTACACCCAAGGCCTCTCACCCGACGCTGCGCAGGCGATCAGCGGTCTGTGGCGGGCCTGGAATGCCGGGCAAAACATGACGGAGCACTGGCTTGCGACCCGTCAATACCAGGTGGAACTGGCCAATCACGCCGAGGCGTGGTGTCTGGAACAGGCCTTGCAGGCGGATCTTGCCGCAGCGCTGGTGCAGTTTTACCTAAATTGGATATGATACGCGGCCTAGATTTTTGTAAATCCCATCCAAATTCGGATATTCGCAATGAAAACTGGTAAAGAACTGAAACCCGGTACCGTGATCCGTATCGACAACGATCCTTGGCTGGTTCAGAAAGCTGAATTCACCAAGTCCGGTCGTAACAGCGCGATCATGAAGACCAAGCTGAAGAACCTGCTGACCGGTTACAAGACCGAAACAGTTTACAGCGCCGACGACAAGCTGGACGACGTGATCCTCGACCGCAAAGAAGCGACCCTGTCGTTCATCAGCGGCGATTCCTACACGTTCATGGACACCACTGACTACACCATGTACGAGCTGAACGCTGAAGACATCGAAGCCGTTCTGCCGTTCGTTGAAGAAGGCATGACCGACGTTTGCGAAGCCGTGTTCTTCGAAGACCGTCTGGTATCCGTAGAGCTGCCGACCACTATCGTGCGTCAGGTTGACTACACCGAAGGCTCCGCTCGCGGTGACACTTCCGGCAAGGTGATGAAGCCTGCCAAACTGAAGAACGGCACCGAACTGTCGGTAGCTGACTTCATCGAAATCGGCGACATGATCGAGATCGATACCCGCGAAGGCGGTTCCTACAAAGGCCGTGCTAAATAAGCACTGCTTTTCAGGCACAAAAAAGCCCGACCATGCGTCGGGCTTTTTTGTGCCTGCTATTTCAACGTCACGATAAACCTGTGGGAGCGAGCCTGCTCGCGAAAGCGGTAGATCAGCCAACCGGTTGGTTGAATCTGAATCCGTCTTCGCGAGCAGGCTCGCTCCCACCAGGTATAACGCTGTTACTTCAGGTGTTCTTTCAGTTCCTGGGACGCTTGCAACATCGCCGAGCGCACCGCCGGAACCTGGCTGATCACGTTGAGCAAACCGTAATCATGGATCAGGCCGTTGTAGCGAACCGCCGTCACCGGAACACCGGCGGCGTCGAGTTTGCGAGCGTAGGCTTCACCTTCATCGCGCAGTACATCGGCACCGGCGGTCTGGACCAGCGCCGGCGGCAAGCCCTTGAGCTGTTCGGCAGTGGCCCGCAGCGGCGAGGCGTAGATCTCGTTACGCTGCTTGGCGTCGGTGGTGTAGTTGTCCCAGAACCACTTCATCATGTTCTTGGTGAGGAAGTGACCCTCGGCAAACTGGTTGTATGAACCGGTTTCGAAACTGGCGTCGGTCACCGGCCACAGCAGCACCTGGAACCTGATCGCTGGCGTGCCTTTGTCTTTCGCCATCAAGGCAACCACGGCCGCCATGTTGCCGCCGACGCTGTTGCCCGCAATGGCCAGGCGCTTGCCGTCGACGTTGATGTCTTTGCCATGCTCGGCCACCCATTTCGTGGCGGCGTAAGCCTGGTTGATTGCCACCGGGTAGTGGGCTTCAGGCGAGGGCGTGTAGTTGACGAAGACCGCCGCTGCGCCAGAGCCCACCACCAAATCCCGAACCAGGCGTTCGTGCGTCGGGAAGTCACCCAGCACCCAACCACCGCCGTGGAAGAACATGAACACTGGCAACGTACCTTTGACCCCCGCAGGGCGGACGATGGTCAGCTTCAACGGCTGACCGTCGACCTGGATGGTCTTCTCGCTGACATCCGCTTTCGGCAGGGTCAGCTTGACCCCGGCCTGAGCCCCCACCAACACCGCACGGGCGTCTTGGGGCGACAGTTGCTCGATCGGTTTGCCGGTGCCGGCATTCAGTGCATCGAGAAACGCCTGGGTCTGGTGTTCCACGCCGTCAGCGAAAGCGCTGCTGACGGAGAGGGCGAGAAGGGTACCGGTCAATACTTTGCTGAACCTGTTCATGTTCTTCGATTTCCTGATTCGGGACGTTTTTCAGTGATTAGACGGTGACGTGCAGGCGTACATCGACGTTGCCACGGGTGGCGTTCGAGTACGGGCAGACTTGGTGAGCTGCGTCGACCAGGCTTTGCGCGTCGGCTTGGTCCAGGCCCGGCAGGCTGATGTGCAGGTCGATGTCCAGACCAAAACCGCCAGGGATCTGGCCGATGCCGACATGGGCAGTGATCGAGGCGTCGTTCGGGATCTGCCGCTTGGTCTGGCTGGCAACGAATTTCAGGGCGCCGATGAAGCAAGCCGAGTAGCCGGCAGCGAACAGTTGCTCAGGGTTGGTGGCTGCGCCGCCAGCACCGCCGAGTTCTTTCGGGGTGGCGAGCTTGACGTCCAGGATGTTGTCGCTGGAGATCGCACGACCGTCGCGGCCGCCAGTGGAGGTTGCGATTGCGGTGTAGAGAGTTTGCATGATGGAGCCCTCGATCTGGATTGGGTTGGTTAGTCTGCGCTAAATGTTTGCGCGCTAAGTGACTGCGAGGTAAATGTACGACGCTAATAGTTAGCGCGCAAGATAAATTTTAAAAAAAGTTTGCTTAGGCGAGGATTCGGTACGAGGGATAGGCGTGAGAGCCTTGATTTAGAGGGGTTTCAGCGGGGTTTTAAATCCGAGATTTTTTCTGTGTGTGCGAGCCTGTTCGCGAAAGCGATCGATCAGCTACTGCAAATTTGACTGACGAATAGCCTTCGCGAGCAGGCTCGCTCCCACATGGAATGGGGTGTGCGGTTTCAGAGGCTGTCTTGCAGGTGACTGCGCAGGTCTTGCAAATCCATCTGCAGCTTCTGCAGCTTTTCGATGGTCTGCCCGCTGGCGCCGAGAATGCACTGCGGGATGTTGTGCGCCTTTTCGCGAAGGGCGCGGCCCTGTTCGGTCAGTTCGACAAGCACCACCCGCTCATCGGTCTTGCTGCGGGTACGGCTGAGCAGGCCTTCGGCTTCCAGGCGCTTGAGCAAGGGTGTCAGAGAACCCGGATCGGTCAGCAGCTTGGTGCTGATTTCTCCCACGGTCAGACCGTCCTGTTCCCACAGCACCATCATCGCCAGGTACTGTGGATAGGTCAGGTTCAGCGCCAGCAGCAGCGGCTTGTACACCTTGGTCATCATCAATGAGGTGGAATGCAGGGCAAAGCACACCTGATTGTCCAGCAGCAGGGCGTCGTTTTGATCCGGGGTGTCGCGGGTGGTGTTCATGTCGAAGCCTTGATAGTGATCTGATGAATCTAGCGGTCGAGTCTTTAACGCGCCAGATAAATTTTACCCCGGGTTCCCGAGGCTGCTGCTCAGCGCCCGGTCCCAAGGCGGTACGGGATTGAAGCGGCTCTTGAGGTATTCGAGCAGCAAGCGGCTGCGCGACGGGGTGTGCTGTTCCAGGCGCAAGGCGTAAATGCCGGTGGTTTCTGCCTTGGGCAGGCCGTTTTCACAGAACAATGGCAGCAATTCTCCGCGCACCAGATGTTCGCTGGTCAGCCAGGTGGGCAAGTGGGCAATGCCCAACCCGGCCAATGCGCCGCTGAGCAAGGCTTCAGCGTTGTTGGCGATCAGGCGCATGCGTTGCGGGCGATACAGTTGCATCTGGCCGTCCTGCTCAAAGCGCCAGGCGAAGGTCGGCGCCAGGCCATCCCAATCGAGGCCATCGTGCTCCGCCAGTTGCCGAGGATGAGTCGGTATGCCGCGTCGTTTGAGATAAGCCGGACTGGCGCAAGCAATGCGCACCATGTTCGCCAGGGGCGTCGCCACCAGGCGGGTATCGGCGATCATCCCGGCGCGCAACACCAGGTCGACCTTGCCCAGGTTCAAGCCCTGCATGTCGACAAAACTGTCGATCAAGTGCAGTTGCACATCGAGCCCGGGATAGATGGTCAGGAAGTCGGCAATCATCGGCGCCAGGTGCAGACGGCCGAAAGCCGCCGGGGCATCGACGCGGATCAGCCCCTCCGGCGCGTTGCTCAAAGACACCGCCTCGGCCCGCGCCAGACGCAACTCGGCGACTATCCGCCGCGCCCGCTCGGCGAACGCCAGGCCGGCCGGGGTTGCGCGGACGGCGTGGGTGCTGCGGATAAACAATTGGCTGCCGACTGCATTTTCCAGGCTGTCGATACGTCGGGCCACTGCTGAGGGCGTCAGTGGATGACGCCGCGAGGTGGCGGAAAAACTGCCGGTTTCCAGGACATCGAGAAACAGGCCGAGCTGATCGGTAAGTTGATCGGGATTCATGGTTGGTGGCTGCTTATGCGTAGTTGGCATAGCCATTGTGCGGTGCTGTGCGTTTCCCCGCCAGCGCCGACTGCGTAGGATGAGCGCCTGACGCAAAGGAGTTTTCCGTGTTCGAGTTTGTGATGTTTTTAGTCTTTGGTGCCGCATTGGGCACCTTGGGTGGCTTGTTTGGCATCGGTGGCGGCCTGGTGGCCATTCCGTTGCTCGGGGTGTTTGTCGGTCTTGATCAGCAGATCGCCCAAGGCACGGCGCTGGCGATGGTGGTGCCCAACGTGATGCTCGCGCTGTGGCGATACAACCAGCGCAATCGTATTGAATGGCGGCACGCGTTGCCGCTGGCAACCATGGGTTTCTGCTTTGCCTGGTTGGGATCGATTTGGGCGGTGGGCCTCGACGCCCAGGCGATGCGCATCGGTTTTGTGGCGTTCCTGGTGGCGCTGTCGGTGTACAACCTGGCGCGGATGTTCATGGCGAGTGCGCCGCCCACCGCCGAGTTGAAACAACCCTGGCCGTGGCTGGGCGTGCTCGGCGCGGCGTCCGGGACCATGGGCGGCCTGTTCGGCGTCGGTGGCGCGGTGGTGGCCACGCCGGTGCTGACCAGCGTGTTCGGCACCACCCAAGTGGTAGCTCAGGGCCTGTCGCTGGCGTTGGCGTTGCCCAGCACCGGGGTGACCTTGGTCACTTACGGCGTCCACCATCAAGTGGACTGGCCGATCGGCATTCCCCTGGCGATTGGCGGTTTGCTGAGCATCAGTTGGGGCGTGAAAGTCGCGCACGCCTTGCCTGAGCGGATGCTGCGCGGCTTGTTCTGCGGCTTCCTGGTGGTCTGCGCGGTGATGCTCGCGTTTAAAGTTTGAAGCCTTCGACGATGTGCTCCGCCAGGCATTCGGTGATTGGCGACGGGTTGTTGAGGTTGCGCAACAGCATGATGCTGGCCTGCGGCAACTCCGGCAGCCCTTCGGCTTCACCGAGCACCCGCAGATCCGGGGTGATCAGGCTTTCCAGTTGCGCGGTCACCGCCAAGCCGGCCGTGACCACCGCCATCAACGCCGACAGGCTCGAACTGTTATAGGCAATCCGGTAATCGCGGCCCATGGCGTCCAGCGCATTGCAGGCCCAGGCCCGGCAGAAGCAATCGTCATTGAACATCGCCAGCGGTACTGAAGCTTGCTCGTGGGGGCTGAAGCATTGCGCTTCGGCCCAGACGAAACGCTCCTTGCGCAACAACTGGCCGATCTCGTTGCCCGGCTCGCGAGTGACGATGGACAGGTCGAGGTCTTGGCGCATCAGCAGTTGCTTGGTGGACTCGCAGTGCACCTCGATTTGGATCAGCGGATAAATCTGCGCAAACCGCGACAGAATCCCCGGTAGGAAACGCATCACATAATCGTCCGGCGTGCCGATGCGCACGGTGCCGACCATGTGTGGCTCGCGCAAAGTATTGAACACTTCGCTATGCAACTTGAGGATGCGCCGGGCGTAACCCAGCAGCACCTGGCCCTCTGCGGTCAGCTTGACTTGGCGGCCGTCGCGCTGGAACAGCTGACGCTGCAACACGTCCTCCTCCAGGCGTTTCATCTGCATGCTCACCGCCGACTGGGTGCGGTTGACCAGTTCCCCTGCGCGAGTAAAACCGCCTTGATCGGCGATGGCGACGAAGGTGCGCAGTACTTCGGTATCGATACTGGGGAAGCTGGACAATTCATCAATCTCCGAGATGCCTACTATCAGAAACATTCGTTGGATTGATCTTAGACCCGGGCAGACACTTGAGCCATCCCTAACGGAGGGCAACATGATGAAAGGTCAACACGGTTATGTTCTAACGGAAAAACACGCAGTTCACGGTCACTCCTTGAGCGCGCTGCTGCATCGTTTCGGTCGCTGGTATGAACTGCATCGCGAGCGCGAATTGCTCGCCGGTCTCAGCGATGAAGCCTTGAAAGACATCGGCGTCAGCCGTGCGGATGTCGAGCATGAGGCGATCCGCCCCTTCTGGGACGATCCGATGCACAAGTGACCGCTACACAAACGGTCGCACATTAAGGTAGGTTGCGGGCAGACAAGGAGACGTTCATGCCCGCACTGCCTGCCCCATCCTCACTGTCCCTCAAACAGGCTCGCCGTCTGGCGCTGGCCGCCCAGGGTTTCAACGGGCGCGTTGCGACGGATATCAAAGCTGCCCACGTCAATCGGCTGATTGATCGACTGGGTATCCTGCAGATCGATTCAGTCAACGCCTTGGTGCGCTCGCACTATTTGCCGTTGTTTTCTCGGCTTGGCCACTATTCCCCCGACTTGCTCGACCAGGCTGCCTGGAGTCAGGGCCGGCGCCGTACCTTGTTCGAATACTGGGGCCATGAGGCCTCGTTACTGCCGATGACGATGTACCCGTTGATGCGCTGGCGCATGGCACGGGCCCGTCGCGGTGAGGACATTTATCAACAGCTGGCGCGGTTCGGCCGTGAACAACAAGACACCGTTCGCCGGGTGCTGGCGTCAGTGCAAGAGCAAGGCGCGCTGGGTGCTGGCAGTCTGTCGACCCGCGCCGACAAGGCCGGGCCCTGGTGGGACTGGAGCGCGGAAAAGCATGCGCTGGAATGGCTGTTCGCCGCCGGGGAAGTGACCGTGGCCGGGCGTCGCGGTTTCGAGCGTTTGTACGATTTGCCGGAGCGGGTCATCCCGTCGGCGGCCCTCAACCATCCCGAACTGGACGAGTCCAGCGCCCAACGCGGCTTGTTGCTCCATGCCGCCACAGCCTTGGGCGTGGCCACGGAAAAAGACCTGCGCGATTACTTTCGCTTGAACTCCGGCGACAGCCGCGCGCGCCTGGCGGAACTGGTCGAAGACGGCCAGTTACAGGCGTGTGACGTACAAGGCTGGAAACAAATTGGCTACTGCCTGCCGACGCTCAGTGTGCCGCGTAAAGTCATCGCCAGCGCATTGCTGTCGCCTTTCGATTCATTGATCTGGGAACGCAGCCGCACCGAGCGCCTGTTCGATTTCCGTTACCGGCTGGAGATCTACACCCCGCAGGACAAGCGCGTGTATGGCTACTACGTGCTGCCTTTCCTGCACAACGAGCGTATCGCCGCGCGAGTCGACCTGCGGGCCGAACGCGCCGTGGGTCGCTTGGCGGTGCACGCGGTGCATGAGGAAGAGCCAGGGCTGGACGAGGAGGGCATGCTTGCGTTGGCGGTCAATCTGCGGCGGATGGCGGACTGGCTGGGGTTGGCGCAGGTGCAGGTGAATTGCCAGCGGGTGAGTGGGGTGCGGCTGTTGTCGGCATTGGCTGGATTGGAAGGCGACTGAGCTGACGCCATCGCTAGCAGGCTAGCTCCCACAGGTTTTGCGGTGAGCACAGAATTTGTGAACACACCAGACACTGTGGGAGCTAGCCTGCTAGCGATGGCGCACTTTCAGGCACCAACTGAATCAATTTCTCAGCGCCGAACCTGCTTCAACGTCTCGGCAATCAAAAACGCCAATTCCAGCGACTGATCGGCATTCATCCGTGGATCGCAGTGGGTGTGATAGCGATCCGACAAACCATCCTCGGTGATTGGCCGTGCGCCGCCGATGCATTCGGTGACGTTCTGTCCGGTCATCTCGATGTGGATGCCGCCGGCATAGGTGCCTTCCGCCTGGTGGACTTGGAAGAATTGTTTCACCTCGCCAAGAATCTGCGCGAAATCCCGGGTCTTGTAGCCGCTGCTGGCCTTGATGGTGTTGCCGTGCATCGGGTCGGAACTCCACAGCACGTGCCGGCCTTCCCGTTGCACTGCGCGGATCAATGCCGGCAAATGATCGCCGACCTTGTTCGCACCCATGCGCGCAATCAGGTTCAGGCGGCCGGGATCGTTTTCCGGGTTGAGCACGTCGATCAGGCGGATCAAGTCTTCGGTGTTCATGCTCGGGCCGACCTTGACCCCGATCGGGTTCTTCACCCCGCGCAGGAACTCGACGTGGGCGCCGTCCAGTTGCCGGGTGCGGTCGCCGATCCACAGCATGTGCGCCGAGCAATCGTAGTAATCGTTGGTCAGGCTGTCGCGCCGGACGAAGGCTTCTTCGTAATTCAGCAGCAAGGCTTCGTGGGCGGTGAAGAAACTGGTCTCGCGCAATTGCGGCGAGCTGTCCATGCCGCAGGCGCGCATGAAGGCCAGGGTTTCATCGATGCGATCAGCCAGGTGGCTGTACTTCTCGGCCAGCGCCGAGTTGGCGATGAAGTCGAGGTTCCACTTGTGCACTTGATGCAGGTCGGCAAAACCGCCCTGGGCGAAGGCCCGTAGCAGGTTTAGGGTGGCGGTGGACTGATGGTAGGACTGCAGCAGGCGCTCCGGGTCCGGTACGCGGCTCTTTTCGTCGAAACCGATGCCGTTGACGATATCGCCACGGTAGGCCGGCAGCGTCACATCGCCGATGGTTTCGTCGTTGGCCGAGCGCGGCTTGGCGAATTGACCGGCCATGCGCCCGACCTTGACCACCGGGCAGCCGGCGGCAAAGGTCATGACGATCGCCATTTGCAGCAGCACCTTGAAGGTGTCGCGGATTTTCGCGGCGGAGAACTCGGCGAAGCTTTCCGCGCAATCCCCGCCTTGCAGCAGGAACGCCCGGCCCTGGGTCACTTCAGCAAACTGACGACGCAATTCCCGGGCTTCACCGGCAAACACCAGCGGCGGATAACTGGCCAGGGTCTGCTCGACCTGACGCAAATGCGCCGCGTCCGGGTAGTGGGGTTGTTGCTGGATCGGCAAGGCACGCCAGCTGTCAGGGCTCCAGGGTTGGCTCATCACGGTCTCTAGTGTTTTACGCACGGGCCCTCATGTTAGCAGCAATTAGTGCGTGACCTGTTCCCGCCGCTTGGCTGACAATCGCGCCTTTGCCGCGCTCTGGAAGCGGTGTTATTGCGTTGCCGCTTTTTATAGTGAAAGCAGGGCGACGATCAGGAGACGAAATGACTGAGGAGCGCGTCGAGCATCTGCTCGCCGAGGTGCACGACGAATTCGGCATGATCCGCGTGCTGGAAGTGGCCGATTACCGTTTTCTGGAGTTCGGCGACGCCATCGAACAGAGCTGTGTGTTCACCGCCGATCCAAGTTGGCTGGAGTATGACTACACCCGCGCCATGCTGATCGGCGCGTTGTGCCATGAACAGCCGGAAAGCGCGCTGTTCCTGGGCCTCGGCGCGGGCACCCTGACCCAGGCGTGCCTCAAGTTCCTGCCGCTGGAAGACGTCGAAGCCATCGAACTGCGCCCAGACGTGCCGCGCCTGGCCATCGAATATTTGGGGCTGGATGATGATCCGCGGCTGTATATCCGGGTCGGCGATGCCCTGGAACTGCTTGAGACCGCCGAGCCCGCCGACCTGATTTTCGTCGACCTGTACACCGACGTCGGCCCGGGTGTCGGGCATCTCGCCTGGGGTTTTCTGGAAAACTGCCAGAAGCGCCTGAATCCCGGTGGCTGGCTGGTGATCAACCAGTGGGCCACGGATGACGGCAAGCCCTTGGGCGCGGCGTTGTTGCGCGGTTTGTATCACCGCCATTATTGGGAACTGCCGGTGAAGGAGGGCAACGTGATCCTGATCGTGCCTTCGGACCTCGATCAGGAACTGGATGCGCCAGGTCTCGTCGCCAGGGCTGAAGCGTTGGCGCCGCGCTTGGGCTATTCGTTGCAGTCACTGATCAAGGCGATTCGCCCGGCGAGCTGATGCATTAGCTTTCGTGGTGAGGGACGTGCCTATGGCGAGAGGACTCGCCTGTGGTGAGGGGGCTTGCCTGTGGTGAGAGGGCTCACCTGTGGTGAGGGGGCTTGCCTGTGGTGAGGGGGCTTGCCCCCGTCGGGCTGCGCAGCAGCCCCCAAACCTGCAACCCCAGGCAGTGGTCATGATCAATGGCCTTTGAACACCCCAGGCCGCCGCTCCACCAGCGAGCGCACGCCTTCCTTCGCATCCTCGCTGGCCAGCAATTTTTTCACCAACGGCGGCAAGGCCTTGGCCGCGGCGGTTTCCCCTTCATAGCGGGCCTGGCGCGCCGACATCAAGGTCGCTTGCACCCCCAGCGGCGCCTGCCGGGCAATGCGTTGCGCCAATTCCATCGCCCGGGGCAGCAAATCTTCGCTGGCCATGACTTCCTGGACCAGGCCCAGGCGCAACGCATCATGGGCGTCGAATTCATCACCGGTCAGCAACCAGCGCATGGCATTGCCCCACCCGGCAATTTGATGCAGGCGCAAAGTGGCGCCGCCGAACGGGAAGATCCCCCGTTGCACTTCCATCTGGGCGAAGCGGGTATTGCTGGCGCACAGGTTGATGTCGGCGGCGAGCATCAACTCGATGCCGATGGTCAGGCAATAGCCCTGCGCCGCGACAATTACCGGTTTACTGACCCGTGGCCCGACGAACACGCCCCAGGGATCACAACCGCCGGCCGGCACTTGCCAGCCTTCGGCCAGCGCCACACTGGTGCTGACCAGGTCCAGCCCGGCGGTGAAGTGCTCGCCATGGGCGAACACCACCGCCACCCGCAACTCGCTGTCGGCTTCGAACTCGCCGTAGGCCAGGCTGAGGGCGTTGAGCAGATCGAGGTCGAAGGCGTTGCGCTTGGCCACCCGATCCAGCCCGATCAGCAGGACATGTCCTTGCCGTTCGCGGGTGACCTGGCTGGTATTGGCACGGGGAGCGGGCTGACTCATGGGGTAGTTCCTCGGTCGGGCGGGAGGACTCGGACGGAAGGTCCGTGTCGCAGGGATGAACCGTTTTAGCGCCATCGCCAGCAGGGCCGGGCCTTTGAAAAATAGACCTTTGCACGATTATCCGCAAAGCCTGTGACAGAAGGCTGTCAGCCGTGCTTTTCCGACAAATAAAGCTCCCTTTTTGGGCGAATTCCGGTATAGTGCGCGCCGGTCTTTAGCCAGGCCGCGTTTAGGTAGCGCAATTCCCCGAAGTCAGCTTCGGCTGCACGTCCGCACAGCGGGCTCTTCCTTGACGACTCTTTTCATTCATTCGTTTTCGCAAATCCCCGCCGACAAAGCAGCCAGGGCGACTCTTGAGTCTTACACGGCATGCGCAGCTTTGGAGCATGGGTCTTTGCGGATGCACTTAGAGGCAGACCCATGACCCAGGAAACCGGCGGCTTCGCCGCTTTTAATCTGAACCCGAACATTCTTGCAGCCGTCACCGCGACCGGCTACGAAGAACCGTCGGCGATTCAGCAGCAGTCGATCCCGATCATCATGGCCGGTCACGACATGATCGGCCAGGCACAAACCGGTACGGGTAAAACCGCCGCGTTCGCCCTGCCGATCCTGCATCGCATCGATCCTGCAAAGCGCGAACCGCAAGCCCTGATCCTGGCACCAACTCGTGAGTTGGCGCTACAAGTTGCAACCGCTTTCGAAACCTACGCCAAGCAAATGCCGGGCGTAACTGTTGTGGCTG
>Ga0247742_10000075_pt1 | contig 84924 bp, 83 predicted proteins | sample UWRJL208509C2_FD_180944 | JGI IMG/M metagenome (GOLD analysis project Ga0247742, IMG submission 180944) | Plant litter microbial communities from Arlington Agricultural Research Station in Wisconsin, United States - UWRJ-L208-509C-2 | ecosystem: Environmental > Terrestrial > Plant litter >...
AGAGCGATGGAAAGTTTGGTAGATGGCGGTAAATGCCGAGCAATCGGATTGTCTGACGTAGGACTGGAAGAGTTGTCGCTCATCTACGAATCGGCCAGAATAAAGCCAGCCGTTGTTCAGGTTGAATCGCATCCTTATTTGCCGGAAACTGAGCTTCTGGAATACTGCAAAGCCAGGGGAATAGTGTTTTTGGCTTTTGCACCATTAGGGCACGGAATAAAACCAGGGCCGCTCGAAGATCCGGCCGTTTTAGCCGTAGCTGAACAGGTTGGAAAAACGCCGGCACAGGTGCTGTTGGCATGGGCGGTGCAACGTGGTACGGCTTTGCTTACCACAGCCAAAACTGCAGCCCGTGCAAAAGAGAATTTCAACATATCGCCCCTGCCAGAACACGCTTTTAATGAAATTAATAACATTCAGACCAGGGAGAGATTCAATCAAGTGGTGAAGACCGGCGTTCCGGGCTTTATTGCAAAAGGCAGTTGAACGGGAATTGAATAATTCATAGATTATCCATAAGGTAAAAAAAGCCAACCCTTTGTAAGAGAAGCGTTGGCTTTTTTGAATATATGAAGGTACTTAACCTGAATTAAGCCTCGCCAGCTTGTTCAAAAAGCTCGATAATATTGCCCTCCGGATCAAGGATATGAATAAATTTACCATATTCATGTGTAACCAATTCGTCTACCATGGTTACACCTTCGCTTTTCAACTGCTCAATTAATTCTTCTATATTTTCAACCCGGTAATTGATCATGAAATCCTTTTTAGACGGATTGAAGTATTGGGTATCCTGCGGGAATGTGCTCCAAATGGTATAGGCAGTTTTTTCAGGGTCTTCCATCTCGCGCCATTGAAACATGGTTCCCCACTTGTTGGTTTCAATCCCTAAGTTTTTAGCATACCAGTCATTCATTTTTTCGGCATCGTTACATTTAAAAAATATGCCCCCTAATCCGGTTACCTTTTTCATGGTTTCAAATATTTAATGCAATTTAATTAAAAACGATTGACCTAAAAAAACAAAGCCTATCAAATTTTAGAAATTGATCAACCAACGGTCACCAACGGTTTTATTAGCGCTTGAACCGGCGTCCACACCCATGGGCAAGTCAAGCTTCTCGGTAAGTAGCGTTACAAAATATTTGACGGATTAACATGTTTTTTTTATGATCGAGATCCATTTATACAGAATTGGACCAAGCCCGGTTATTTGAGATCACATCACCAACAGAAGTAACATCTGTTAAGCACATCACGGTATAGTCTATTCCATATTTGCCGGTTTATTATTTATTGGTCCCGGGAAATATAGCGTTGATAAGAAGTAATACCTTCTACTTATTCAAATAATCACCCAGATCCTTTAAATAGGCCTCGTTAATGTCATCATCTCCATGTTCGGTATTGAATGCTTTAAGCTTATCTGCTTCGGCTGCAAGGGCCTGTTTAATGGCTTTGCTTTTCAGGGCTATCTTTTGTAGTTGCTTTGTTTTTACATTCAACAGGTAATAAGCGCTTTCGTCTACATATTCATCATAATTATTGCCCGATGATGTTATACCATTGGTAGTAAAATTGGCCTTCACAAAGGTACAGGTAAGTAACTTATACACTTTATAATTATCGCCGGTTGACAGTACTATGCTATAATGCTTAGGATCAATAGCCGGAACCGCCTCAAATACGTAAGTTTGAAAATTATCGTCTATTAGGATAAATGATTTTACTTCCTGCTTATCGGCCAAAAATACCGCGTGCTGATCTCTTGAAAACAACAGATCGCTCATGGTTTTCTCGTAGTTAAAAAAGTATTCATTGTTTTGGATCAGCGAATCGCTATAGCTTAAGGCGTAACCGTGCATCCAGCTCTCTGTAAGGAAACGGCTGCCGTGCAAATCGCCTTGCTGGCGTATATAATCAGATACACGGGTTACCGCCGGGCCGTTTTGTGGTTTAAAAATATCGGTTGCGGTGCTGGTGGCTAATGGTTTACCATTAGTACGTACAGAAATACCCGGCTGCATTTTAATATCTAAATCTGTTTTATTATCACGGGTAATGGCTGTATCCCTAAAACCTGTAGCCGAAGCCACGATCCTATCAGCTGGATCAACCTGAAGCGTAAATGCACCGGCCTGATCTGTATAAGTAGCGTAGCTGTGCCTTGCATCACGTATAAACACAAAAGGAACTGGTTTACCCTGCTGATCACTTACCTTACCGCTTATGGCAACAGTTTGTGCAAAAGTGAAACTGCTGATTAAAACTGGCAAAAGGGCACACAATATTTTTTTCATAAACAGAATAATATTTATAGAAATACTAAGATAAAATATTACAGCACATTAAAAAATAATATCTCTGTATCTTTTCAATGACAATACGGCCGTTTAAGAGACAGGCCCTCACCTACTTGTATAGATTAAAAATAAAATAGGCCGGTTCTCTTTAAAGAGAACCGGCCTGTTAAAACCCGTAATAAGCTTTAGAAGTTTATTTTGTGTATTTATCAAGGTTCACCCTGGCTCCTGAGCTACCAAGAACACTATACGTGAATCCATTACTAAATAACTGCAACGCTTGTGCAAAAGTATACTCTTTTTCCACGTAACCAACTATGGTTGGAGGCGCTGTTATCGATATGCCTGCATCGGTAAGCACTTTTGTATCGTCAGCATTAATAGATATTGCAAAGTGTGAATATGTAGCCGAGGCACCAGTACCTGTTTTAGTGAAGCTCACTTCATATCTGGTTATTTTATTATAATATCCACCATTAACTTCAAATTGGGTTGGAGATACAGGTAAAAAAAGTTCAGAAACACCAGAAAAATCACCGCCTGCAGGTGTTCTGATAAATTGATGTTGGTAAGTTCCAGCAAAATCATTACCAATAACATGGTAGTAATGAGTAGAGTTATTAGCCGATATGGTTAAACCAGGAGCGCTGGTAATAGAAATCGGCAGCATATAGCTTTTTGTTGGATCAAGCAGGTTTTTGTAAACGGTAAAAGTTAAAATTTTTAACCTTTGTCCTGCTGGTATATCTACAACTGTAGTTTTGAAGGTGTAAACGTTTTCTGGCATCAACTCATAAGCAATGGCCGAGTTTGTTGCCAAATACGCTGCTACCTTAGGAGGATCAACCGCTACGGTAATTTTTGAATCTGTTGATAAAGTACTTGACGATGCAATATTCACACCAAACTGTATCACAGCCGTATCAGAAAGAATCGCATCTGCGCCAAAGCTATTTAAACCGCTCAGCGTAAGTTCTGCTGATTGCCCGCCTTGGGAAAAATCAACGTAATTTTTGTCTTTAAGGCAAGAGCTTAATGAGGCCGTCGCTATAAAGCCAAGCAGAACATATTTTATATAATTAATTTTTTTCATCTTGTTTTAGTTTAAAATTATTTAGCCCAAAATATTTTGGTAACAAATGGGTTTATAGTGCCCTGTGCGCCCACATTTGTGGCATTTGTTTGGTATACAATAACGGGATAAAAAATACGTGTTACCTGGTTTGGAGCTGTTACACCCGGGTAAATTGACAATGGAATATTATCAGGGTACCCTGTTCTGCGGTATTCATTAAATGCTTCCAACGGTCCGTAACCGGTTAAAGCAGCCCACTTTTGTACTATTATAGCTTTTTGCTTAGCGGCTAAAGTACCACCGGTTGGGTAAGCAATTGGGCCTTGTGCATAGTAAGCAGCAGCCTGGTCTGCAGTTAAACCTTCGTCAACAAATGAAGCAGTAATACCGGCATTATATAATGTAGCCGCGTCACCAGCTATTAAGCCAGTTTCTGCACCTTCTGCCTGTAAAAACAATGATTCTGCACCTGATAAAATTACCGCAGGCATAGTAGCTGATTTTATAACACCAGGACCATATTTACTTGGGTCTTTTTGAGCCGGTATGGTTACTGTACCACCAAACGCACTGCCGATAACTTCGCCATCTTTGTTTAAAGAGTATACACGTGTTAAACGTGGGTCGTTATTGTTTTTGTAAAAATTAATAGAGTACTGGTTAGCCTGATATTGTTGGTTATTCGTTTGAGAAGAACCGCTTTGGGTATAACCATAGTTAAGATATAGTGGGCTTTGCTGACCACCAGATGCATCAGAGCTTTGATAGCCTGGGTTAACCCTTGCATCTGTAGCAGCATCTAAATAACCAAGTGAAGAAGTTGCCTGAACAGCTGTTTTTAAAGCACCTGCCTTAGCAGCAAGATTTGACTGACGTATAGCCAATTTTAACTTCAAAGTATTAGCCAGTTTTAACCATTTGGTCATATCACCAGCAAACATGATATCATCAACAGTTGGTTTAAGATCCGCTGCTGGGGCTCCCTGTATCATGGTGATGGCAGCATCAAGCTGTTTCATCAAATCATCATAAATTGCAGTGCCATTATCAAAAGCAGGCGTTAAGTTTTTTGTACCCTGCAAAGCCTGGGTATAAGGCACGTTATTATAATTATCAACCAATTGCTGGTAATCAATCACTGTCATGATTTTTGCTATTGCTGTGTAGTTAGCGCCAGCATTAGCAGTAAGGATTGCATTGTAGTTTGATAAGTTACCATAAAGCGTTTGCCACACGTCAAAATCACTGCTTGTGAACGCGTACTGATCTATATTAGCAAAAACCTGGAAACCTGTGCTCCTGCTCAAATAACCCATCCATACCGCGTATTCAATATAAATTCCACGATTTATAAGGGTAGGTGCATTATTGCTGAGAGCACCATTTAAAATACCTGCAGTAGTTTTTAACGCTCCGGTTAAAAGCAGGCTTGGAGATGCCACAGAGGGCACGTTAGGGTTATTTGTTAACTCACCAAGGTAAGTTTTTTTACAACTGCTGCCCGCAATTGCAATAACCGTGAATATGATTGAAAGATACTTTTTCATCTAATTAGCTATTAAAATGTAACATTAAGAGAAGCTCCGAAGAAACGGGTTGGAGGGAGCTGGTAAGTGTTGATTATACCTGTTCCGTTACCTGAAGTAGCAGAGTACTCAGGATCGGTAAAACTGTTGCCTTTTGGTCTAAGCATAACTAAGTTTCTGCCTATGAATGCAAATGAGGCTTTTTTTACAAACTTAAGCGACCTGGTGAATTGAGAAATATCAAAAGATAAGTTTGCTTCACGTAATTTCCAGAAAGCTGCGTTTCTTGTATAGGCTGCTATAGAGTTATAGTAAGCACCCGCATTCCAGAAACCTTGGTTACCATCATCAATAGTTACGTTTTTGTTTGGAGTAAATGAATTTGGTCCGGTTTGAATTACAGAGTTAGGGAATATAAATGCCTGACGATCTGCAGAAGCAGAGAAAGCAGAAACACCTGCAGCTGTAGCCGATGATAATCCCTGATCATAAAATACGTTACCAGTACGGAACTCACTTACTAAGGTAAGCGTCATGAATTTATAGCTTACTGTTTGATTTAAACCTAATATATATTTAGGAAGGGTACGGCCTAAGTTTACATTGTCTCCTTTTGCTGAAGGATAACCGGTAATCGGATCAACGATAACATGACCTTGAGGATCACGATTAACATCAGTACCATATAATACCGGGAATGGCTGACCAACCCTGGCCTGAATTGAGGCAGCTCCTTGTGTTGCTATAACAACTGACGGAGAACCGTTAACCAGTGATATTACTTTTGAATCCTGAATAGCAAGGTTACCACCTAAGTTTAATCCAACACCGTTATCTTGTTTGGTAAGCACTGCTAAATCAAGTTTAAACTCTGTACCTGTATTTTGTACTTCACCAATATTTACAACAGCATTCTGGTATCCTGTTTCAGGAGCTGTAACAATTGATAAAGTTTGATTTGTTGTGTTACTTTTATAATGAGTAACGCTTACATTGATGCGGCTTTCAAAGAAGCTAAGGTCAGCACCAAATTCAATTTCCTTGGTTTTTTCAGGTTTCAATCCGGCATTGTTCAGGGTTGTACCTAAAGTTAGGCCGCCTGTATTGCCATAAGGAAAGCCTGCTGTTGGGCTGTATGTATTTACTGTACTGTATGGCGGAGTGTTAATAGCACCAACCTGGCTATATGATGCTCTTAATTTACCATAGTTTATAATGTGATTACCTTTTAAAGCTGGTATGGCTTCAGTGAAAATGAATGAGCCTTTTACTGATGGATACCAAAATGAACGAATGCCATCAGCAAGCCTTGAGTCATGATCATTACGTAAGGTTGCCTCTACGAATGCAAAGTCCTTGTAGCCGATATTAAAATCACCAAAATATCCTATCTGACGTATCTTAGCAGATATCTGTGTTGTTGTTGGCGTACCTAAAATACTTCCAATGTTGTAAAAGCCGTTTACCAATAAGTTGGTGCTGCTATTTGTTGTTTGGTTAAGATATCCCTGCCATAAACTGCTACCTAATAACAAGCTTGTTTTAAAGTCGCTGAAAAATGTTTTATGGAATGTTAAAAAGAAATCCTGTTGCAAACGTGAATAACCCTGAGGTCCTGTTAAACCAGTAGAATATGGACCACCCGCTAAAGGAGCTCCTGTTAACGAGGTTACAGATCCATCACCAAATTGAGTTACATTTTGTACCTGGCCTGGAATGATACCGGTTGAACCACCGTATCCCTGACCTTGTGTTCCGTAACCACCTGTTGGATCGCTCAATGCATAGGCATTAAAGTTAACTTGTGAACGTCTGAACTGTTGTTGAGCAGTACCGAAGTTACCTGACAAACGGTAGGTTGCATCTAACCAATTTGTTGGTGAGTAAGTACCACCAAAGCTGCCGTTAAAGTGATCACTACGGGTATCAACACGATCGTTTTTAATAATCCAGTATGGGTTTACACCATAAGAGTTAAAATAAGTATTAACATCAGCAAATGGAGCATCAATATCTTTAAATTTAGTTAATGGCACCCATGATGGTGTATTGAAAATTGCACTGTATAAAGAACGGCCACCATCTAAGGTAGCACCGTCATATCCACCATTTCCTACTGTGTTGGTGTAAGACTGAACATAGCTGGCTGTGAAATCAGCTTTAAACTTTCCGTAAGTTTTTGTAGCCGATACACGTACACTGCTTCTTTTAAATTTATCATCTGGTAAAACACCAGTTTTAAATAAATGGTTAGCAGATAAGTTGAAGCTATTATTAGCATCGCCCTGAGAATAAGAAAGGTTATTTTCTTCGCTGTGACCAGTATTAAAGAAAGCTCTTCTTGGGTCTGTAGAAGGAGTTGAATATGGGTAGCTTTGTATAGTACCATCCTCCAACGGAATACCCAGTTGTTGCATATGACCATCATAAGCTGGTCCGTATGATTGATTTTCAAAAGGAGCCGGTGTAGTGATAAAACCAGTTACCGGATCTTGAAATGGAGCACCTTCACCGCCATAGCTACCAAATTTGGTTTGAAAGGCCGGGAAATAGGCAACTTTCTCTAACAAATAAGTGTTAGTATAGCTAACCTGTGGGGCTCCGTTTGCACTACCCTTGCGGGTGGTGATAATCATCGCACCGTTTGATGCATCAGAACCGTACAAGGCCGCTGCACCTGCACCGTTCAGTACGTTTACAGATTCGATATCATCCGGGTTGATCGTGTTAACCTCATTCGGAGAAATTGGTGTACCGTTCAAAACTACCAAAGCGTAGTTGTTACCCAAAATGTGGCGGTTACCACGTAACGTAAAACGTGTTTGAGGGTTAACACCGTTATCAAGTGTACTTACCACCAAACCTGCAACCTTTGCTGTTAAGCCGTTGGTAAAGTTGGTTGCTTTTGCTTCGGTAAGTGTTTTGTTGCTGATTGTTGTTGCAGCAGCTCCCTGCTCTTTAGCCTGGCGTTTAATACCCAAAGCGCCGGTTACTACAACCTCACCCAAAGATTTTGCAGACACTTCAAGAGCCACATTGATAACACCACTAGCTACTACTGGTTTTTCAATGGGAGAATATCCGATAAAGCTAAAAATAAGGGTTGCGCCATTTGGAGCGCTTAGGGTGTATTTACCATTGGTTCCGGTTTGTGTCCCAATGTTTGAGCCTTTTACCTTTACTGTTACTCCCGGGATGGGTAGGCCGTCATCTTTGGCCGTAACCGTACCAGTAACTGTACGGTTTTGTGCAAATACCTGCGTTACGCATAACAACAGAACGCACAAACTTGCTAGTAGAAGTTTTTTCATTTTGTCAATAATAAGATCAGTTAATAGTTAATTAATCATAAAAGTAATGTTACATTATTAAAAAGTCAAGTAAAATCTTATTATAGGCTGTTTTTTTTTTAAAAATCATGCTTTTTAGTATAAAAAATAATAATTTTAGTACTATGTATTGCATAATACAATTTTAAACATATATCTTTGTATTATGATTGTCGAAAACACACAAACCCAAATGAGGAAAGGCATACTGGAGTACTGCATTCTTTCCATCATAGCTAAGGGCGAAACATATGCATCAGACATAATTGCTGAACTTAAAAAAGCCCAACTGCTTGTAGTTGAGGGTACTCTGTACCCCCTGCTAACCCGGTTAAAAAACAATGGTCTGCTTACTTACAATTGGGTTGAGTCTGTTTCCGGGCCGCCAAGAAAGTATTATGTGCTATCTGAAGAGGGTAAACTTGTATTAGAACAGCTTGATAAAACCTGGCAGGAGCTGGTATACGCCGTTCAAACAGCCATTGGAGACAGAAAATAAAAAACCTATAAAAACCTACAGATCATGAACAAAACTATCATTATAAATATAAACGGCATCGTATTTCATATAGAAGAGGATGCTTACGATATACTTAAACTTTACATGACCGATGTAAAGCGGCATTTTTCTACCTCGGCCGACAGTCTCGAAATCACAACCGATATAGAAAACCGCATTGCCGAAATGTTTAACGAAATACTGGCCAACCAAAACAAGCAGGTTATTGTAGAAACCGATGTTAAGCTGGTAATTGAGCAAATGGGCACCGTGGAGGATTTTGAATTTGCCGAAAACGATGACCGCGCTGCCGGCAACAGCACCTATACCTATAATACAGAGCGCCGCAGGCTCTTCCGCGACCCTGACGATCACCTTGTTAGCGGTGTTGCAGCGGGTATTGCCAATTACTTTGATATACCAGCCGTCTGGATCAGGCTTGCCTTTGCTATTTCCTTTGCTTTTGCAGGAAGTGGTTTCATTTTATACGTTATATTATGGATCGTGATCCCAAAAGCCATTTCCCGTGCCGACCGCATGGCCATGAAAGGCGAAAAACAGGATCTGAAAGGCTTTAAAAAGAACTTTGAGGAAGAGATGGGCATGGTAAAAGAAAACCTCTCAAATTTCAGACAGGAAGCCCGCCCCTTTGTTTATAAAGCGCGTGATTTTACCGGAGATTTTTTTAGCCACCTGGGTACCTTTTTAAAAGGCGCCGGAGGGTTATTTGTTAAACTCTTATGCATAGTCATTTTATTAACTTGCTTTAGCGCCGCCATTGCGCTTATTGTAGTGCTTATAGCCTTCCTGGCTTTTGGCAAAACGGATATATTCCATATATTCCCTTTTAACATAGTTAACTATGATACCAATCTGATATTTTTAACCGGAGGCTTTTTACTACTCGCAATTCCGCTAATAACCATTATACTGCTTACTATAGGCTTTCTGTTTAAAAACGCCACCTTTAACCGCTCTATCGGCACTACATTATTATGTATATGGTTGGCTTCATTAGGCGCTGTTGTTTATTATGGAGCCAGAGCAACGGCCAATTTCAGGTATGGTGCCAGGTTAAGTAAAACTATTAATATTAAGCCTACAACAAATAACACCTACTATCTGCAGCTAAATGATGCCAAATATTTAACCAATGAAGATAGTACCCGCCTGCGTATCAAAGAGCGCTTTAACGGCATGATTATTTTAGATGATGATTTCAATGGCAACGATATGGATTCGCCAGATAATGTGCATATAGATGTAGAAAAAAGTGATGTTGCACAGCCCGTTTTGATTGAGTCGTTTTCGGCCAGAGGTCGTAATGATGAGGATGCTCTAACTAATGCCCGCAATGTAACCTATCGCTTTTTGCAAAAAGATTCGGTATTAAAGTTTGACAGAAACCTCGAAAGGCTTGACAACACCAAATGGCGTGGTCAGGAACTGCACATGACGTTAAAGGTTCCGCTGAATGCCAAACTGGTAATTGACGGCAAGCTTGACCGCAACATGAACTTTAACTTGTATGACTGCCTGCAAAACAATACTCCCCGCAATCCGGCCGGTTCAGTATTTGTAATGACGATGACGGATGGCCTGCAATGTAAAATTGATACCGTAGCGGCAGCTCTCAAACCAGATTCATCAAAAACCAAACAGCCTGCTGATACCACTCAAAACAAAGACCAGTAAAAAGTAAGCCATTATGAGAGCTTTTATAAAATACATAAGCCTGCTATTGTTTAGCGGGCTTATGTTGCCTTTTTACAATTACAACATAACCCTTCTGCTAAAAAAGAGGCCATCTCCCCCGGCATCAACAATTCTGGTTAAAACACATGCCTATGGATTAGGTTTTATCACAGATATAATTAAAAACTCCTTTCCCGTATTAAAAAGTTTAAACGGAGTGTAACCTTCTGCCTGTTTTTGGCATCTTAATGTCAAATACACACTAAAAGAATAAGATTGTTCAAATTCATCGGTGTTTTCAGGTCGTTTACCGGAAGTTTAGCTGTATTCGCCTAAAAGCATTACTCAAAAACTTATTCTGTTTGCACTTTTGATGTATAAACACAACAATATGAAAGAAATCGCCTATACTATATAGCTTACTAAACAAACTACCGGTAAACAGCCCGAACAATTAAAAACTTATTTAATGCTTTTAAAAAGAATGCTTATTCTTTACTGGAAGCCTATTGCTATTACTTTTTTAACCTTATAAACATGAAAACCACTATTACTAAAATATTTTATACACTACTGCTTGTAACTATCAGCTGGAGTGTATCTTTTGCCCAGACAGGTAAATCCGGAGGGGCTAAAGTATCAGGTTCTTTATTAAATGAACAAGGCAAACCAATGGACTATGCTACAGTAAGCCTTATAAAAGCAACCGACTCTACCCTGGTAAAAGGAGCCTTAAGTAATGATAATGGCATTTATACCTTTGATCATATCACCGCAGGTAAATATTTGGTTAGAGCCACTGTAGTTGGGTACCAAAAAGCGATTAGTACACCATTTACAGTAACCGAAAACGCTACAACAGTTACCGCCCCTGCTTTAAGTATGCGCACAGGCAGTACCGAATTAAAAGGGGTTACCATTACCGCCACCAAACCCTTGATTGAACGCAAGATTGACCGCACTGTTATGAATGTGGAAAACAGCGTATTGGCTGCAGGCAACACGGCCCTTGAGATATTGGCCAAAGCTCCCGGCGTTACCGTTGATAAGGATGACAACATCAGCCTGAAAGGTAAACAGGGCGTAACCGTAATGATCAACGATAAACTAACCTATTTGAGCGCTGCCCAATTAGCAACTTTATTACGCACAACCGACGGCAATACCATTAAATCTATAGAGATCATTACCAACCCATCAGCTAAATATGATGCTGCCGGTAATTCAGGTATCATCAATATTAAACTAAAGAAAAATTCACAATCAGGTACCAACGGTAGCATCACCGTTGGGGTGGCCAAAGCCTCCTTCTGGAGAGATAATACCAGCTTAAACTTAAATCATAAGGAGGGTAACCTTAACGTATTTGGTACATTTAGCCGCGGTGATAACAAAAACACAAGGGATATATATATTGACCGTACCACCCGCGATACAGCTGGCAAACCTACTTATTTTAACCAGTTTACCCGGATGCCTCATGTTTATCACTATAACAACTATCGTGTAGGTGCCGATTATGATGTAACCAGCAAAAATACTATCGGTTTCGTGGTGAGCGGCTATTCAAACTCTGAGGTGGATAATAATGACGGAAACACCAAAATTGGTGCCGTACCAAACGTTGTTGATTCTACATTAACCACAATATCAACCATCAACCAAACCTATAAAAACTTTGCCGCCAATTTAAACGACCGTTTTAAAATTGATACCAGCGGCCAGGAATTAAGTGTAGATCTGGATTATTCCAAATTCAAAAACAACTCTATAGCACAATATGATACTCACTACTTTTTAGCCGACGGCACTACACAACACGCACCACAGCTATTGCGTAACCAAACCCCATCAAACATTACTATATATACAGGCAAGGCCGATTACACCAAACCTCTGTCAAAAACCGTAAAGCTGGAAACCGGTGTAAAATTCAGCAGCGTTAAAACAGATAACGATCTTGAAGCTCAAATTTTTGACGGCAATAGTTATGTCAATGATACCACCCGTACCAACCGCTTTATATATACCGAAAAAATAAGCGCCGGCTACCTCAACCTGAACAAACAGTTCAAAAAAACATCCATACAATTAGGTGTAAGGGCAGAGTACACACAATCTGAAGGAAACCTTTCAGGGAGCACCCCGGTAAAACGCGATTATCTTAACTTTTTCCCAAGTGCTTTCATTAACCACACGCTTAATGACAAAAACGAGATCAGCCTATCATACAGCCGCCGTATCGACCGCCCAGGCTATGATGATTTAAATCCTTTTGTATACTACCTTGATCCGTACACCTTTTCAAAAGGCAACGCGTTTCTTAAACCACAATACACCAATAACTTTGAATTTAATTACACCTATAATAAAAGCTTCAACGTAAGTTTAAGCTACAGCCGCACTACCGATGTAATTACCGAGATCATATTAACCAGCGGCAATAAAACATATCAAACCAACCTTAACCTTCAAACCCAAAATTCCTACAGTGTTAATGTTAACGCCCCCTATACCATCACTAAATGGTGGAGCGGCAATATTAACGTGAACAGTTTTTACCTGGGCTTTAAATCAGATTCTGTAGGTACAGGAAAAATAAACGATGGACAAGTAACCGTACAGGTCAAAGCAACACAAACGCTAACCTTTGGCAGCTACCGTTTTGAAATCATGGGCGATTATCAATCGCCGCTTACTTATGGTATATACAAAATAAGACCACGCTATGGTGTTGATGCCGGTGTAAGCCACTCATTTGCCAACAAAAAAGCAAATATCAAACTGGCGCTTGATGATATCTTTTATATGCGCCGCAACAACTTAAGCAGCCGTACAATAGGCAATGATTTTGATATCAGGCAAAACTACGATTCACGTGTTGGTCGTTTAACTTTCACTTATAACTTCGGCAACAACAAAATAAAATCGCGCGAACGCCGCACCGGAGCCGAATCTGAAAAAGGCAGGGTGAAGGGAGCTAATTAAGCCCCCAGCCCGGTCATTTGATGTGCAAATGTGCGGATTACAGATATGCAGATAAAATTCAAATTCATAAACAAGAATGCCTTCCCGAGTTTCGAGAAGGCATTCTTGTTTATATATGTTTATTGTAGAAGCTAACCATTCACCTATTTGCACACCTGTAATCCGCACATTTGCACATCAGTCTACTGCCCTACCATAAATACGGCATTACTAAAAAGCAGCTTCCCGCTTTCCCAAAAGCTGCGGAACAACGGGTCATCAACCATGTAAACAACTTCGCCACGCCCCAGGGATTGTACACCAAGCAGCAAACCGTTATTGATCTTAAGTTTTGACTGTGCTCCGGCAAAACCGGCTATATAACTATTCTTTTTTATAGTGCCCACATTCCAGCCGTCGTCACTGCTCAACAAGTCATATATATCATCATTCAGCTTCAATGAAAAATAGTAATTGGATAAGCCAAAGCCAAGTGGGTGGGTATTATCAAGGTTAAGTTTAAATATGGCTCCGGGTATAAAACTGCGAATAGCATCGCGGCTGCGGTTACCGTACAGCCTGATGTTTTCCTTTTCCTTAGCCTCTGCTTTTTCATCCTTTTTCTCTTCTTTCTTTTTAAGGGCGAAGCCTTTTTTGTCGGCCAGTTGCGCAACGGCATTGTCTATAGCTATAAGGCGACCACCATCTTTTATCCAGCTTTGCAGTTTATCTGACGGAAAATCATCATAGCTGCCGTCAGGAAAAATAGCCACATCAAAATCTGATAAACGGGTACGGCCCAGGCTTTGATAATTTACTAACGTAACCGGATAATTAAGCTGTTGCTCAAACAGGTGCCATACTTCGCCCATTGCTTCAGAATTTACCCCATCCCCTGCTATGAGCATTACTCGCGGTTTTTCAATATATCTTATCGCATCCGACCCCAGATCGGCCCCTTTATCAACAAAGCCTGATAATAAGGGAACAAGCGGTTCATTAAGCTCGGCGGCTATTTGGGTTACGATCATGTCAAAACCGGCAAAGTCATTACCGGCACGGGTAATCAGCAATGATCCGGCTGTAAATTTTTTACCTGCCGCCTCAAACGCCTTTTCAGCATACCGTACCCTGATTTGTTTTTTTAGTAAAGCAGCCAAAAATTTCACATCATTAACAGATTGCCATGTTGCAGCATAGGCATAAGCGCGGGTATTAACCACCACTGGCGATTGTATTACTGCACGGCTGGTACTGACAGGTTTTAAGGATGCCTTTACGCCATAAGCTTTTAGCCCGTAAGCATACGGCAGCGCCCATGCTGTAATATCATAGGTATTTGAATCGGTTATGAAAGTTTTGGGTTCCAGTAAAACATGCAGCAATACTGCTTTGGGCTGATGGGCATTCACCACCAGGTCATTAGCCCCTGGTTTGTACTGCTCGGTTTTGCCGCTAAAATAATTATAACCAATTACTGTTTTATTAGCCACACCAAAACCATATTGAATGCCGTTACGGCTCAACATTTTGGCCAGGGCGTTGATATTATTGACATTATCGTTTTGGATAATGTATGTTTTATAATCGCCGGGCGGGTTGGTACGGTTGTTATCATAAAACTTTTTAAATTCATCCAATAACCTTTGTGCGTTGGCCGATGCAATTTCAAGGGTGCTTAAACCTGTGGCATGATGATGCGCTACGCGTTGTGCCAGGGTTAGCGTATCGCCACTGCGGGTAACCACCGCAAGGCCTGCACTGATGCCTCCCTGTTCATAAGTCATACCTATTGAGCCATTATACAAAGGGTAAGTATCTCCATAAGATGGATAAAGCAGGTCAAACTCCTGTTTGGTAAAATACATCCAGCCATTTTGATCAAAATATTTGGCATTGTTTTTACCAATGGTAACCTGAAAATCGCGCTGCCACCTGGTAATATCTTTATGGTATGGTTCTGCAGCTGGAGCAAAATAGTATGGCGCATTATAACCCTGCTCATGATAATCAACATGAACTTCGGGTAGCCATTGGCTAAATAGCGCTACACGGGCCTGTGTTTCTTTTTGTGTTTGCCAGGCCCAATCGCGGTTAAGGTCAAAAAAGTAGTGATTGGTGCGCCCCCCTGGCCATGGTTCTACATGCTCGCGTGAAGTTGGGTTAGCATCAGGCTCAATACCATGTGTAGAATTGTAGAAATTCACGTAACGCTCACGCCCATCAGGATTAAGGCATGGGTCAATAACCACCAGCATATTTTTAAGCCAGGCTTTAGTAATTGTGTTGGCCGGATCAACCAGGTCAAATAGCGTCCATATGGCCGCCTCGCTTGAGGCGGGCTCGTTGCCATGTACATTATAGCTCAGCCAGGTAATTACCGGAACATTGCTTATAGGGGAACCGTTTTCTATACCCGCGAGGCGTAAATTATTATGCTTGATTTCCTCCAGCCGGCCAATGTTTTGGTCTGATGCTATGAACATGGCCAGCAGCGGTCGCCCCTCGTTGGTTGTACCAAATTGTTGCAGCTTTACATTTTTTGACGCCTGGGCTATGTACTTAAAATAATCAACAATGCGGTAATGCGGCGTAAACTGGCTACCCAGTTTATAACCTAAAAATTCATCTGGCGATTGTATTTTTTGAGCAAAAACAGCCGATACGGAAACAACAGCTATTAAAACAAGCAGTAGCTTTTTTATCATGATATTAAGGATACGGTAAAGAGATATACTAATATGCAGAAATTAAATGACAATGTGTGGATGGGAGGATGTGCAGATGTGCGGATGAAAAAATATAATGTGCAGATATGTAAATGTGCGGATGTGTAGATGAACTAATTCTGGCAATACTAAAATTCTGTAAATTCGGGTTCAGACAATGTGCGGATATGTAATGAATCAATTCTAAAATTCTGTAAATTCAGATTCAGACAATCCACACATCAAATAATAATCCGCACATTTGCACATCTGCATATTTGCACATCTAATTTGCATATCTGCACATCTAAAAACTATGACACCACAACAGGCCCTGCAAAAATACTTTGGTTACAGTGCGTTCAGGCACCAGCAGGAGGCTATTATTCAGCATGTTTTAAACAAACAGGATGTAATGGCCCTGATGCCAACCGGTGGCGGCAAGTCATTATGTTATCAGCTGCCCGCGGTATTGCTCAACGGCCTTACCATAGTAATATCGCCGCTTATTGCCTTAATGAAAGACCAGGTTGATAGCCTGAATGTGAGTGGCATACCAGCGGCTTTCCTCAACTCGGCACAAACACCAGAGGAGCAACGCCAACTGGTTGAAAAATTAAAACACAACCAGATCAAGCTATTATATTTGGCGCCCGAACGTTTATTTGGTGCCGAAAACAAACTGGTTCCCTTTTTAAAAACGCTTAATGTAGTACAGATAGCTATTGATGAGGCCCACTGTATATCACAGTGGGGGCACGATTTCAGGCCCGAATACCTGATGCTTGCCCAGCTTAAGCGAGAATTTCCTGATGTTCCGGTAATTGCGCTTACGGCTACTGCCGACAAGCTTACTCAAAAAGATATACTCGAAAAGCTAAATCTGCACCAACCGGCCGTATTTGCATCCTCATTTAACCGGGCCAATATCAACTATACGGTTATCCCTAAAAAGAACAGCTTTAAACAGCTCACTTCCTTTTTAAATGAACGCGGAGATGAATCAGGCATTATATACTGCCTCTCCCGCAAATCAACAGAAGACCTGGCTGCCGATCTTAAAGACGCAGGCTTTGCCGCCGAAGCTTATCACGCCGGCCTAAGCAATGAGCTTAAGGCCAAAAACCAGGAAGCCTTTTTGCGCGATGATGTAAAGATCATTGTAGCAACCATAGCTTTTGGCATGGGCATCAACAAATCAAACGTGCGTTATGTGGTGCATATTGATTTGCCTAAAAATATTGAAGGATATTACCAGGAAACCGGCCGCGCGGGCAGGGATGGTTTGCCATCAGAGGCCCTGCTCCTTTATTCGCCCGGCGATGCAGGCAAGCTACAGCACTTTGCCCGCATTGATGGCAACGAAGAGCAAAGCCGTATCATGCTCAACAAACTGAATGATATGGTGAAATATTGTCAGTTACAATCATGCCGCAGACAATACCTGATGCATTATTTTGACGAAGCTTTTCCACCTAATTGCGGCTCTTGCGATGTATGCCTCACCGAGTTTAAACGTTTTGACGGTACGCTGATAGCCCAAAAAGCCTTATCGGCAGTATCCCGGTTAAATGAGCGCTTCGGTGTTAATTATGTGATTGATTTTTTACGGGGATCAAAGAACGAAAAGATCCGTGAAGAACATAAGCAGATCAAAACCTATGGTATTGGTGTCGATATCAGCAAAGCCGACTGGCAGCGCTACATCCGCGAACTGATTACTATGAATTATCTTCAGGTAACCGATGATGGGTACCCGATTTTAAAACTGACAGACCAAAGTTCATTGGTGCTCAAAGGCATCCAAAAGGTTGAATTTATTGAAACCCAGACTACCGAAGATCATCACACCGAGGCAGCGCCGCCGCATGAGACCGAATTACTGAGCCGGTTGAAAAATGTACGCCGTGATATTGCCGAATTGGAGAATGTTCCTGCCTATATCATCGTATCTGACGCTACACTGTTGGAAATGGCCACTTATCTGCCACAAAGTTTAGATGAGTTAAGGCTAATATCAGGTTTTGGCGATATTAAACTGGCCCGCTATGGCCGCGAACTGCTGCAACCCGTTCAAGATTACAGCAAGGAAAAAGGCCTCGAATCAAAAATTGCCTATAAATCGCCAAAAAGAGAGCGCAAAACCAAAACAGAAAAAACGAGAACTCCTCGCAGTGGCACCGATACCCGTACCGAAACTTTTAATATGTATCGGCAAGGCAAAAGCGCGGCAGAGATAGCTGCAGCACGAGGCCTTGCGCAAACTACCATTGAAAGCCATTTGAGCCATTTTATACAAACCGGCCAATTAGATGTTAATGAACTGGTTGCTGAAAGCAAATTACCCATTATTATTGAGGCTGTTGAAAACTATGGTGCCGAACGCTTGGCTCCACTTAAAGAGGTTTTAGGAGATGCCTACACTTATGGCGAAATCAAAGCGGTAATTAGCTGGATGAACAAAATGGAATAGGCCAATATCAAGTAGTAGGTATCAAGACAGAAACACAGATTTAAAAATTTAGCTATAGAATAAATACAGCCTGAAAAAAATTTCAACAGTTAAGAAAAATTCTTGATACTTGATACTAACTACTCGATACTAAAAAAATGATTACTACCGAACAACTTTACCAGCTATACCTGCAGCATCCAATCATCAGTACCGATACCCGCAAAATTGCGCCTGGCAGTCTGTTTTTTGCGTTAAAAGGCGATAAGTTTGATGCCAATGAATTTGCGCAAAAAGCTGTCGAAGCAGGTGCTGCCTACGCGGTGATAGATAACCCTGAATATCAACTGGGTGATCCGTATTTGCTGGTTAAAGATGTGTTAAGTACCCTGCAGGACCTCGCAAGGCATCATCGCCGGCAATTAAACATCCCGGTTATAGGTCTTACAGGTACCAATGGTAAAACCACCACCAAAGAATTGATTAACGCGGTATTATCACAGCATTTTAAAACCCAGGCTACGCAGGGAAATTTAAATAATCACATTGGCGTACCACTCACCATATTAACTATTGATGCTACTGATGAAGCCGCAGTTATTGAAATGGGCGCCAATCACCAAAAAGAGATTGAATTGCTTTGCAGCATATCCCAGCCATCACACGGGATGATCACCAATGTGGGTAAAGCGCATTTGGAAGGCTTTGGAGGTATTGAAGGTGTAAAAAAAGGCAAAGGCGAATTATATGATTATTTACAAAATGCCAATGACCAGCCCACCGCCTTTGTAAATAGCGATGATGCCACTTTACTTGAAATGGCCAATGCACGTAAGTTGGAAAATGTGGTTTATTATGGCAGCGATAAAGGCAAAACTCTTATTGGCGGCCAGATTTTGGAAAACGCCCCCTTACTTACTATACAATGGACCAACAATAAAACCGGCGATAATTACACTGTAAAAACGCAGCTTACCGGGGCCTATAACCTGAACAATATACTGGCAGCCATTAGCATAGGCACTTACCTTAACGTAACCGCTGCAGAGATTAATGCCGGCATTGAGGGTTATCAGCCCAAAAATAACCGTTCGCAAATTGTTCAAACTGCTACCAACACACTTATTTGCGATTACTACAATGCCAACCCAAGCAGTATGGCTGTAGCTATAGAAAACATTGGCAAAATAGATGCAAAACGTAAAGTGCTCATTTTAGGTGATATGTTTGAAATGGGCCAAGAATCAGCTGCTGAACATGCTGCCGTTATTCAGAAAGCGTTGGATACATCTGTGGATGAACGAATATTTATAGGAAAGGACTTTGCCGCAGCGGCTGAAAAGACTATGGACCATGGACAATGGACAATGGACGAAAAACCTACTCGTTTATATCTGACTGCCGAAGATGCTATTGCCGGATTAAAGGCTAACCCCATTAAAAACTCCACCATCCTGATCAAAGGTTCGCGCGGAATGGCTTTGGAACGGTTGGTAGAGTTATTTTAAGCCTTTAGCGCCAGCTCAGCCACTTCTTCACCTACCAAACTGCCCATGGCCACACCCATGCCATTGCAGCGTACGGCACAAAATATATTCGGCTGTACTTGTTTAACTATCGGGGTAATTTCATCGCCAAAACCCATGATACCGCTCCACCAGCAGTCTATTTCGGGATTTTGGCCGGGTAATATTACTTCATTAAGGTAGCTGATCAATTTTTCTTTAACAGTATCGGTATGGCCAAACTCCCAGGTTTCTTCCGCTTTATAATCCAGGTTTCGCCCACCACCAAATAGCACACGGTTATCAATATTCCTGAAATAATAATAACCTTCATTAAAGTGGTAGGTACCTTTTAACTTTAAACCAATTATAGGCTTGGTAACCAGCACCTGCCCGCGGCCAGGAACCACCTTCAATTCCGGATACAGCTGATTAGCAAAAGCATTGGTAGCCAGGATCACTTTACGGGTTTTAAAAATGCCATGTGAGGTATGGAGTTCGATGTAATTTTCTTCGTTTTCAATGCGCTCAATAGCACAGTTGTTGAGCACCAGCACACCTGCAGCATATACCTTATATAATAAGGTGCGCATCATTTTACCGGTATGTAACTGTCCCTCATAGGGATTGTAAATGATATTACTAACTTTATTAAAGCCAAAATCTGCAATTTTAGCATTGGCCACTGCATAAATGTCAGGTTTACCTATCGCTTGCTTTAATAGTTTATTGAGATGAGCTATTTGGTCAATACAATTTTGAGCTACCTCAGTTTCGTCTTGCATAAACAGTTCGTGCCCACCGTGTTGATAGTATTTGATATTAGCATCGCCCAGGTTTTCCCTTAGCCGTTGCAAGCCGCGCCATTTGTAGGCGACCAGACCCATAGCTTCGTCTTCTGACGATTGGTTTATTGCTGAAATTTGTTCAGAAACTGTACCAAAACATGCAAAACCAGCGTTTTTAGTACTGGCGCCTGATGGTAAAAAGCCGCGCTCCAAGACCAAAACCTTTAAGTTTGGCTGCTGTTTTTTGAGATGCAGGGCAGCACTCAGGCCAACCAGGCCACTGCCGATAATGATTACATCGGCATGGTCAATAAAAGCAGTGTGCTCCCAATAGGAAAATGAAGATTCCATATAAATCAAATGTAAAAATTACTAAGTACTCCTGAACCATTAAAAAAACAGATCATGGAAACACTGTTTAAAAACTGATCATTTTTAATACGATTTATCGTTTTTTAACTTAAATCGGAATACTTTTTGAATAGGGATTAATACGTTTATAAACATTTTAACAAATTTCACTACCAAAATGAATCACTTATCATTAATTACTGGATATATTGGATATAACTCTGCCTGGTTCCTGATGATTGCTATTGCCCTGGTAAGTTTTATAGTACAGTGGCGGTTCAGAAGTAAATTTAAACAATACTCTGAAGTGGCCTTGCTATCCGGTCTGTCGGGTCAGGAGGTAGCTTTAAAAATGCTGCGCGCCCACGGCATATTTGATGTACAGGTATTATCTGTTGAAGGACAGCTTACCGACCATTATAACCCCGAAACAAAAACGGTTAATTTAAGCCCGGATGTATATCACAGCCGTAGCATTGCTGCTGCCGCGGTAGCCGCGCACGAGTGTGGGCACGCCGTACAACATGCACAGGCTTATGGCTGGTTAAGTTTCCGGTCGGCCATGGTACCTGTTATTAATGTGGCCTCTACCCTAACCCAGTGGACACTGTTTATTGGTATTATGCTGCTGTTTTTTGCTAACAGCCCTTACGTATTAGCTATTGGTGTAGCCGCGCTTGCACTGGTTACATTTTTTAGCTTTATAACATTACCGGTTGAGTTTGATGCCAGTCGCAGGGCATTGGCCTGGCTCGATAATAATTACAGCATCATGCAAACCACCCAGGAACACGAACAAGCCAAAGATGCTTTATGGTGGGCTGCCATGACCTACGTGGTTGCCGCTTTGAGCGCGCTGGCAACGCTGGTTTATTATGCCTCGTTCTTATTTAACAGGCGGAACTAAGTATTAGAGACAAGAGATTAGAATCAAGAAACAGGACGCAAGCGTTTCTGTTAATTACACAACTTCAAAAGCAAGAGGCCGGATAGATTAATCTATCCGGCCTTTTTTAATGAATGTTTGATGAAGCTCAATATCTCAACAAAGCAATCTTAACGTAATATTCATGTTACCCTTTTAGGTTTGAGTCAAAACAAAAATCAGACTATGAAAAAAACAGCAAAAATTTTAATGGTGCTGCTGATGGTTTCTTTAGCGGCCATTAAAACTCAAGCGCAGGTAAGTATATCTATCAGGGTTGGGCCGCCCATTTTACCAACCTATACACAACCAGCCTGCCCGGTTGACGGCTATTTATGGACTCCCGGTTATTGGGCCTATGATGAAGATGGCGGTTATTACTGGGTACCCGGCGTATGGGTAGCACCACCAGCCCCCGGTTATTTATGGACACCCGGCTACTGGGGTTACGATGGCTCCTTATACGTCTTCCATGAAGGCTACTGGGGCAGGCATATTGGCTTTTACGGTGGTGTAAATTACGGCTATGGCTATGGTGGTTCGGGCTATGTGGGCGGCAGATGGTCAGGAAACTCCTTCCATTATAATACCGCTGTGGTTAATGTAAATACAACCGTAGTGCATAATACCTATATTAACAAAACGGTTATTAACAATGTAACCGTAAATAACCATAACAGTTTTAACGGCCCGGGTGGTGTAACTGCCAACCCGCGCCCCGAGGAGCGTGCCGCAGCACAGGAACAACATATGCAGCCTACAGGCGAACAGCTGAACCACCGCCAGGCTGCCGGTAACGACCGCAGCCAGTTTGCCAGTGTTAATAACGGTAAGCCTGCTACTGCAGCCATGAATAAAGTAAATGGCAACCATTTTAATACCGAAGGCCATGCATCCAGGCCAAATGCAAACAACGGGGGCGCAAATGACAACGCTAACAGAAACCCGCACGCCCAGGCAAACAATGGCGGCAATGCACAAAAACCAGATGCCAGGCCAGGTAATGCACCAGAGCAAAATGCACCTCAGGCAAATATGCAAAACCAACAGCATCAACAGCCTAATAACAACGCGGGGGCTACCAACCAAAATAACAGGCAGCAGGCGCAAAATCATCATAACAATGCCAATCATCAGCCAAGGCAGCATCAGGGTGGGGCACCAAAGCCACATCCAAACCGTCAGCCCGAAGAGCATGAAAGGCATTGATAGTTTTACTTTGCAAAATATAAAAGCCCGGCTGTTTGAGCAGCCGGGCTTCTTTACAAATTACTTCAGCACCCGGGGCTTAACCTTTAGCTGCTGGTACAAACTGAGGCACTTTGTTTTTAAATGGCTTTAGCGATTTTAAATAATAAAATACGGCCTTTATATCTTTATCAGACAGTTGCGCATAATTTTGCCATGGCATGGGTGGCAAGATTGTTCGGCTACCATCTAATCCCATATATTTTCCGTGGCGCAATGCGTTTTTGAACTGACCTTCTGACCAATTGCCTATGCCGGTTTCATCCGGGGTAAGATTGGCGGCAAAGGATATTCCCCAGGGACCTCCAAAGGCAGTAGCGTCTTCATTTGCTACCATTCCTGTCTTTTTTAAATCAACTCCCGAAAATTTCGGAATCGGATTGTTTGATGAAAAACCCGAAAGCATATTTAATGAATCAATCTCAGGGCCATGTACTCCTAAGTGTTTTGGCGAATGGCAATCATTGCAACCACCTATTGTAACTAAATAATTTCCACGCTTAATCAAACTGTCTTTAGTTTCTATTGACTCGTTAGAAGCTTCCTTTTTAAGATCACCTGACTGACATGAATACAAAGAGTAGATCATTACGGAGGTTAAAAGGATCAGAATAAATGTTCTTTTTTTCATTGTTATTATAATTATTAAAATTTGATGCACGGGAAATTTTCCTTTGTCTTAACTCCTCAAAGAGCATCTATTTTCAATAATCAATCAATAACCTAACCTGTGGAATTTATAACCTATTTTGATGATTTCGCCCTCAAACAGGCAGCCCCCCTGGAATAGTGTGCATAAAAAAAAGGCGACCATTCCGGGTAATAGGAATGGTCGCCTTTTATTTTTATTAACCTTTTATATTTTTTCCTTAATTCGCTTTCAGGATCTTAGTTCATTCTGTATGGAGCTATCAGATAAAATTCGGGGATTTGAACATTAAAGCTGGAATTGTCAAGCAGGCGGGTCATCTGGTATTCGCCTTTCATGCTACCCATATCTGTTTTGAGGTTACAGCCAGATACGTATTCGTGAGCATGGCCAGGTTCAATAACCGGTTGCTGGCCTACTACGCCTTCACCTTCCACTTCGCGTTTGGCACCATTTGAATCAAAAATATACCAATGCCTGCTGATGAGCTGTATGGCATAATTGCTCATATTTTCAATATTTACCTTGTAGGCAAACATAAAATGATCATTAGCCGGATTGGAATATTCTGGCTGATAAATGGTTTCTATGGAAACCTTAACGCCCTCTGTTATAGTGGTAACCATGCGAATTGTCTCTGTTTAAATCCAAATATAAAGTATCTGAACAAATATTACGCCATTTCAATGGCATATTTTTCGTCAATTTCTGCTAAAATTTCGTACAATTCTTCCAGTGTACCTGCAGTTACCAGCTTCATGCGGTATTCTTTAAAGTGATCAATACCTTTAAAGTAGTTAGAGTAATGCCTGCGCATTTCAAAAATGCCGGTTTTGGGGCCTTTCCATTCTATTGATTTTTGCAGGTGGCTGTACATGCGGCAATACGCTCGGTAACGGTTGGTTTATCGAGGTGCTCGCCAGTTGCAAAAAAATGTTTCACCTCGCGAAATATCCAAGGGTAACCAATAGCAGCACGGCCAATCATCATCCCATCCACACCATACTCCAGGCGCCAGTTAGCCGCTTTTTCTGGCGAATCAATATCGCCGTTACCAAAAATAGGTATTTGGATACGCGGGTTCTTTTTGATGTCACGTATCAGCGACCAATCGGCCACGCCTTTATACATTTGGGCCCGTGTGCGGCCATGTATGGTTAGCGCTTTTATTCCCACATCCTGCAGGCGCTCGGCAACTTCATATACGTTTTTGGTGCTATCGTCCCAACCCAAACGGGTTTTTACGGTTACTGGCAAATGTGTTGCCTCAACCACGGCTTTGGTCATGGCCACCATTTTATCAATATCCTGCAAAAGGCTTGCACCGGCGCCACGGCAGGCCACCTGCTTACAGGGCAGCCATAATTAATATCCATCAGGTCGGGCCCGGCAAGTGATGCTATTTCGGTGGCTTCACGCATGTGGTCAATATCGCTGCCAAATATCTGGATGCCTATGGGGCGTTCGTACTCAAATACATCAAGTTTTTTCCGGCTTTTGGCAGCATCACGGATCAGCCCTTCAGATGAGATGAACTCCGTGTACATCATATCCGCGCCGTTTTGCTTACACACATAACGGAAGGGAGGATCGCTCACATCTTCCATCGGAGCCAGCAGCAGCGGGAACTCTCCTAAATCAATATTTCCTATTTGTACAGACATGCTTATCTTTAGGCCTGCAAAAATACGCATTTTACATCAAATGATAAAAGAGCCCCAACAGGAATTAAAATCAAACCAACTAAACATTACCCCACTGTTACAATTGGTTATCATATTTTTTTCGATATTTTTTGTTTGCTTCATTGGTTTTTTTATAGCGCAGGGAATCATCACACTGCTTTACGGCTCACAAACCGCCGCCGCCGTATCCAGTTTTAATTTAACTGCCCCACACGTAAAAAGTGGCTTATGGATATTGCAAATTGTAAGCACTACACTCCCGTTATTTATTGTGCCGGTTATTTTTGCACGATATATTGCACGCGATACGCCCGATTATTTAAAAGCCAATATTCATTTTCCGTCCATTTTACTGTTACTGGTGTTTTCTATCATGCTGTTCTCATCGCCGGTGATGGAAGTATTGGTTAACATTAACGAAAAGCTACGTCTGCCCGCTTCACTGAAAACAGTGGAAGATATTATGCGCCTGATGGAGCAGCAGGCCCAGAAAGCTACAGATGCTATGCTGAGTATGAAAACCTTTGGCGACATGTTGTTTGCCCTGTTGGTTGTAGCCCTTTTAACTGCCATTGCCGAAGAGTTTTTATTTAGAGGCTGCATACAAACCATTATGTTAAAATGGACCAAAAATGCCCACGCTGCCATCTGGATAACCGCTATCATGTTCAGCGCTTTTCACCTTGAGTTTTTTTCGTTTTTGCCAAGAGTGGCCTTAGGTGTGTTTTTTGGTTACTTTGTTGTATGGAGCGGCAGCATCTGGACCAGCGTTTGGGCCCATTTTTTAAACAATGGTTCAGCGGTTGTAATCACCTATTTGTATCAGCATAAACAGATCAGCTTAAGTCCTGATGATCAGCATGTATTTAATTATAGCAGCTATGCTTTTAGCTTAATAATTATTTTAATTTTGCTTTATATATACAGGAATATTGCACTCAAAAGGCCCATGTTTGATTTTTAATGGAAAAAGGCTGGATCAAATTCTTTACATCGTCCAATTTTTATCAATCAGAAATTGTTAAGCAAGTGCTAACGGGGCATCATATTGATACTGTTTTACTAAACAAGCAAGATTCATCGCACAAGGCTTTCGGCGATATTGAAGTATATATTCACCAGGAGGATTTTAGCAAAGCCGTTGAGATCATGATCCTCAATCAAATTAATTTATGAAAGTACGCGCCATTACCGGCTTTTTCTTTGTTATTGTAATGCTTGGCTCCGTTTTACTGGGCCCCTATGTATTTAGTGTATTTTACCTCATTTTAACCTCATTTTGTCTGTTTGAATTTTACAAACTGGTACGCGAAGGTGGTTTTAAACCCAGCCGTGAAAGCGGCCTTATCAACGGGTTTTTAATATTCCTGTTTTTTGCGGCGCAATGCTATTTCCCGGCATGGAAGTTTATCTTCTTTTTACCGATAACCTTAAGCGCCGTTTATATACAGGAACTTTATAAAAACAAACCAGCCCCATTCAGCAATCTCGGTTATACTTTTTTGGGAATATTTTTGGCGGTGGTTCCTTTTTTATTCTTCCATGCCATGGCTTTTATCAACGGTAATTTTAACTTTCATTTGCCACTGGGTTTCCTTGTGATACTGTGGAGCAATGATACCGGTGCTTACCTGGCTGGCAGAGCATTTGGTCGCACCAAGCTGTTTGAGCGCCATTCGCCTAAGAAAACGTGGGAGGGCTTTTTTGGCGGTGTGATCATCAGTGCCGTTGCCGCACTCATATTCAGTCATTATTACCCTGAGTTTAGCTGGAGACAATGGGTAAGCATAGCTGTTTTAATATCGTGCTTTGGCACCATGGGCGATCTTGTTGAATCAATGTTTAAACGCAGCATCAACGTAAAAGATAGTGGTGGTATATTGCCCGGCCACGGTGGTCTGCTTGACAGATTCGACGGACTTTTATTAGCCGCCCCTGTTGTTTATGCATACCTTTACTTCATTTCAAATTAGTAATTTTGTACCTATAGCCATTAGCCTCCTCTAAATCTCCCCCTTTGAGGGAAGTTTAAAAAGACAATTGAGGGCGAGCTGAGGCTAATACTTAAGTTTTGTAATAAATCATTTATACCTATGACTTTTCATAAAGAAGGATATACCTCACTGGCCATCACAGTATTATTCATTTTTGTACTGAATGCGCTTATTCAGTTTTATTTTCCGCAGGCGCACACTTTAAAATGGATTATCTACATTTTATCGTTCTTGCTTTTTGTGATTATTGTGCAGTTTTTCCGCAGCCCAAAATTTCACATCAGCACCGATGAAACAACTGTACTTTGCCCTGCAGACGGTAAAGTTGTGGTAATAGAAGAAACCGAGGAAACCGAATTTTTAAAAGATAAACGCATTCAGCTATCGGTGTTTATGTCGCCGGTAAACGTACACGTTAACCGTAACCCCATAGCCGGTGTGGTAAGTTATTTTAAATACCACAAGGGCAAATACCTGGTGGCCTGGCACCCAAAATCGTCAACCGAAAATGAGCGTACCACTATCTGCGTACAAAACAGTGAGGGTGTTTCGGTGCTTTTCAGGCAAATAGCAGGAGCACTGGCCCGTCGCATTGTATGGTATGTAAAGGAAGGTGATACAGTTGAACAAGGCCAGCAATTTGGTTTTATTAAATTTGGCTCAAGGGTAGATGTATTTTTACCGCTTGGTTCAAAAATACTGGTAAATATTGGCGATGTAGTAAAAGGCGGCCGTACCCTGCTTGCCGAACTACCCAGCGCTTTAACAACCGCAACTACAGAAGCTCCTGAGGTTAAAACATCATCAACTACTCCTCCGCCTCACGCGAAGCCTACAGTTGATGAAGAACCAACCGTAATTGAAAACGACGGAGAACAACAGGAATTACCGCTGGTAATTGATCAACCGCAAACTGAAGAGTCTGAAAAAAAGGCAGCCCCGGCAAAATCTGTAAAAAAACCAGCCCCGGCAAAAAAGGCCAAGGACCCAAAAGAAGACCAAGCATAGTTTAGCTATATATTTTATATATTAAAAAGAGCCGGTTAAATTAACCGGCTCTTTTTATTTGGAGAAAACCTCTATTGAGCTAACATTTCGCTATAAAGCATGATACCCCGATGGGGCATTCAAGAACTCAAAGGCTGATAACAATTGCTCATATGATCACGCAAGAATTGACATGGCGTAAAGCATTTAATTGCCGTTATGCCCTTTATGTTTATCTTGATACAATAGTAACAAAGACTGAGGGAAGCGAAATAATGAACACCAATAAAACAAACGATAGGTAACTCAAGATAGAAAAAGCTTCCTGTACAGGCAGTACTCCCTTGGTCAGTTTTCTGTGAGGCCTTTAACAGGCTTTTGATTGGCGAAGATCTTTCATCAATTCATATACGCCTTGAAACACCGTCCTGTAAAGCTTAAAGATTGCTTCGTACCTCGCAATGACGCGTGAAAATGCAGTAGTTCTGGTTTCCTTATGTACTCTGTATTGTAAAGCGATTACTTTGCACCTCTCAACAACAATTACATGTGAAACACAATCACAAGAATTAAATTTAGCCACAAAAAAGACCTTCCCGAAATAAATTCCAGAAAGGCCTTTTAAATATCAAATAGTAACCCGTTAAAAACAGGTACGGATAATTAAACTCTTTTTGATTTGATACGAGCTGCTTTACCGGTAAGGGCACGCAGGTAGTATAATTTAGAACGACGTACTTTACCTACGCTGTTCACATCAATTTTATCAATGTTTGGAGAGTTAATAGGGAAGATACGCTCTACACCTATTCCGTTTGAAACTTTACGAACAGTGAAAGTTTCAGTTGTACCCACGCTGTTACGCTGAATAACAACGCCTTGATAAACTTGCACGCGTTCTTTATTTCCTTCTCTGATTTTATAATGTACACTTACAGTATCACCAGCCTTAAAGGAAGGAAACTGCTTTTTTTCTACTGATTGCTCTTCAACAAATTTTACTAAATCCATGATTTTTAGCTCTTAAAGCGATTTTTAGCCCGTAAAAATCGGATTGCAATTATAGGGATTATTTTTAATATATGAAAGTGTATTTTAAAAATTTCCACATTTTGTTTTTTGTTAACAAATTGTGGGTGAAACCAAGTCCATTTAAACAAGCCCTGTGGCTATTTTCCACTAATACAGCGATTTTAATTTAATAGATAAAGCCACAGATCATTTTTTTTAAGAATTTGAAAAAAGTTCTTGACTCTTACCTTGCGTGATACCATAGCTTTGTAATTAACAAACCGTTTATGCAAACTACAACCCATTATTCTGTTAAGCAACTTGCTCGCCTGGCCGGGGTGAGTGTACGTGCACTACACCTTTACGACCAAATGGGGTTATTAAAACCCGCTGCCCGTACCACTGCCGGTTACCGGCAATACAGCGGCGACGAGTTACTGAGGCTGCAACAAATACTTTTTTACCGGGAGCTCGATTTCCCGTTAAAAACCATCGCCGAAATTTTAAAGGACCCGCATTTTGACGTTATCACGGCACTTACCGGCCAAAAGGCCGCCCTGCTAAGCAGAAGAAACCGGTTAAGTACACTCCTTAAAACCATCGATAAAACCATCATTAACTTAAAAAATAAAACCATGAACAATGCCGAAGATTTATATGAGGGCTTACCCAAAGCACAAGCTGCAGCCTGGCGCAAAGAAGCTGTTGACAAATGGGGAGAAGATACTGTGCTCAGATCTATAAATGCTTTATCAGAAATGGATAAACTTGATCTTGACCAATTAAAGGCCGATCAAAAGGATATCTCTCAAAAACTTAAATTACTATCAAACAAGGCGCCTGAAAGTGATGAGGTGCAGGAACAGATAGCGCGGCACTATATCAATATCAGGAGTTTTTGGGGACCATCAGACCCTGTTGACCTTAAAGCTAAAACCTACATAGGCCTTGCAGAATTGTATGTTACCGATGAGCGCTATACAACCAGCGATGGAGAAACCGATCCGGACTTTGCATCATTTATGCATAAAGGGATGATATATTTTGCAGAGCATAAATTAAAGTGATCCACCAATTTTACTCCAGCAGATCGGGCCTGCGGGCTTTGGTACGTTCCAGAGCCTGCTCAAAGCGCCATTTTTCAATTTCGGGGGTGTTACCGCTCAATAGTATATCGGGCACCTTGTGGCCGTTCCAGTCGGCTGGGCGTGTATATACCGGGGCGTCAAGCATATCATCCTGAAAGGAATCTGAAAGGGCCGATGTTTCGTCGCTGAGCACGCCAGGTATCAGCCTTACAACAGCATCTACCAAAACCGCGGCAGGCAGTTCGCCGCCCGATAGTACATAATCGCCAATGGAAATTTCGCGGGTTACATAAATATCACGGATGCGCTGATCTATCCCTTTATAATGCCCGCATAAAATAATGATGTTACCTTTTATAGAAAGCTGGTTGGCTATGGCTTGGTTGAGGCGCTCACCATCGGGCGACATGAAGATCACCTCATCATACTCACGCTCGGCCTTTAACTTTTCAATACAAGCCGCAAAGGGGGGTATGGTCATCACCATGCCACTACCGCCACCATAAGGATAGTCGTCAACACTTTTTTGTTTTTGGGTTGAGTAATCGCGCAGGTTATGCACATGTATTTCGGCTATGCCCTTTTTTTGTGCGCGCTGCAAAATTGAATGAGCAAACGGACTTGTGAGCAGATCGGGCAAAACGGAGATGATATCAAAACGCATGTGCAAATATGCAGATTATTGATTGATGTGCAGATATGCAAATTTCAGATGTGCAGATGAATCAAAACAAGGATCGTCATGCTGAACTTGTTTCAGCATCTCATCGTGCAAGCTTGTCCTGCTAAACGGTAACTGCTTGTGGGGTGCCGAAATAAATTCGGCATGACTAATTATATATTGCACCTTCGCACATCAAATTTACCCTCCATGCTGGTATATTCCCCAAAGGTTACCGGCAGGATCGGTAAAGTGAGCTGTTATTTCAGAAGCATCTTTATCTATAGGCTTAATTATTGCACCGCCATGAGCTTTTATAAGCTCAACCGATGCTTGCGCGTCATCTACCATGATTGAAATAACGAACCCGGCAGTGGCCATAGGCTTCGGCCCTGTTACCCACGTACCGCTTACCTGGCCTACGCCATCGTCAAAGGACATATTCCCGGCATTATCCGACCGGATTTGCCAGCCAAAAACCTTTTCAAAAAATGAGGCAGATACCGCAATGTCATTCGCGGGTATCTCCATATAACATATTTTGCCGTTGCCGTAGGTGGGTTCATTTGCCATGATACAGTTTGATTGAATAATTTGCTTGGGTTTCTGTTAAATGGCTTTTTCTATAAGCCATTGATGTCCAAATGGGTCAACCACTTCGCCCTGTCGGTAGCCATAATCATAGTCCTGCACCGCCGATTGTAAACGCGCCCCGCTCTGTATCGCCTGATCAACCACGGCGTGTACATCATCAACAAACAGACCAATTGTTACTGTGGTTGCCTTGTACTTGTCAGGGCTAACCGCAGATATACGCTTTGTTTCTTCGTGTAAATGAAACAAAGCCCCATTTATACTTAACTCCGACACGTGAATAGTGCCATCATCATTACTAAAACGCCTCAGCTCGGTGGCTCCGAAGGCATTAATGTAAAAACTAATATCGGTTACCCCATTAGGAATAACCAGTTGCGGCGCAAAGGTGGGTTTTGATGTCATAATTGTTTCGTTTTAAATTATTCATCACTGACATAAAGTTGACTATTATTTTTTGAAATAAAAAAGCCAGTGCTTATAACACTGGCTTTTTGTCTTTTATCTTTATTCCAAAGATCCTATCTCTCTCTATTACCCTTCCAAATAAACATCGAGCAAACCCTCAGGCAGGTCAATATAAATTTCACCGGCATCCACATCAATCCCTTTTATGATCTCCACATTCAGCGGGAACAAGATTTCTTTGTTTTGATACTGAACCGTTGCTATCAGCTGTTGCGGATATTCCTGTATCTCCAGTATCTCGCCCAGTTCACCGTGGGTTTCATCAATGGCTATAAAACCTTTTACATCGTTCAGCGTAAATTCGCTTTTCTTCTTTCTGGGTTTTAGTTTATTGGGCAGGTAAATATCTCTTTTTACCAGTGTGCTTGCCTTTTCAATGGTATCCACATCTTCCAGGTACAAGTAGGCGTTACTTTTTTGCAGGTATTTAATGGAGGCAACAAAATAAGGTATCATCTTGCCGGCCATGTCAATAAAAACGGCGTCGAATTTGATGGCATCCAGGTTGTCATAATCTACATAGATCTGCATTTCACCTTTCAGGCCTTTGGTTTTTAATATACTGCCTACCCTGAAGCAATCTTCAGTCTTCATGAAAAATCGGGATTAAAAAATAATGGCGAAGAACCTTTATACAGGAGCTTCGCCATTAAATAAGTTTTGATAATAAAATTATTCTGCGCTTTCAGCAGCGTCAGTTTCAGCAGCAGCTTCTTCTTCAGCCGGAGCTTCTTCTTCAGCAACTGGTGCATTTTTAGCAGCAATAGCGGCAGCTTTTTCTTCCTTCTTTTTAGCTTCAGCAGCTAAAGCAAGTTTACGAGCTTCGTCTTTTGCCGATAATAGGCTGGTTTTTTTGCCTGTGATTTTACCGTCTTTTTGTTCAGTCCACTCAGCAAATTTAGCTGCTGCTTGTTCTTCGGTTAAAGCACCTTTTTTAACACCACCTTCTAAGTGTTTTTTGTACAGTACACCTTTGTATGAAAGGATAGCACGACAAGTATCAGTTGGCTGGGCACCTGTGTTAACCCACTCTAAAGTTTTGTCGAAGTTAATGTCGATAGTTGCAGGATTGGTGTTTGGGTTGTATGAACCTAAACGCTCAATGAAACGACCGTCGCGTGGAGCGCGGGCATCTGCTACTACGATGTAGTAAAAAGGTTTGCCTTTTTTACCGTGTCTTTGCAGTCTGATTTTAGTTGCCATTTTTAATTTTTATGTATTCAACATGTCCCCGGAGTTCTTTCTGCGGGGATGCAAAGGTATAAATTATTTGTAATAAACAAAAACACCTGTAATTAATTATTTATTAGGCAGTAACGTATTTGCATTGATCAGAAAAAATTGCAATTTCAACCGCATGAGCATCAACAGAAAATTACGCGTAGCTATTGATATGGACGAGGTGATGGCCGATACAATTGCCAAATTTATTGATCTGTACGAAATCAGGCATCAAACCAAAATATCACTTGGCGATATGCACGGTAAAGAGTTCAATGAAATACTCCCTCCTCACCTAAGCGCAACTTTAAGGCAGTACATTAATGAAAAGGGCTTTTTCAGAGATTTACCTGTAATGCCGGGCAGCCAGGAGGCAATAAAAGCTTTAACCGAAAAGTACGATGTATACATAGCCTCGGCCGCCATGGAATTTAAAAACTCACTGGAGGATAAGCTGGAATGGCTCAATGAGCACTTTCCATTTATCTCATGGACCAATATTATTTTTTGCGGACATAAGATACTGGATGCAGATATTATTATTGACGACCGAATAAAAAACTTTGTAACCTTTAAAGGCCGCAAATTATTATTCACCTCGCCGCACAACATGCTCATTACCGAATTTGAACGGGTAAATAATTGGGGAGAAGTAGCAGCTAAATTGTTACATTAGCCTTTGTTATATCTTAATAAAATCATATACATTTAAAAACATTGCTTTATTCCAGGCCTTTAAAAGTATGTTTAACCACACATCTACAGCATTAACCGATTGTGTGCTTGCTTATGACCTTACAGAGCAACGGTACCTTTTTATAAGCCCTGAGGTTTACTCTGTTTTGGGCATAAGCCCCCAGCAGCTGTACCAAAACAATTTTCTGTGGGAAGGGCTCATTATCCAACAAGAGCTTTCGGGAGTAAAGGAAGCTGTAAAAAACCTTTGCATAAATCAACCGCTTGAAATAACCTACACTATTAATACACCACAGCACACCGCTAAAAAGATACTTGACAAAAAAAGGCTGCTTATTGATGCAGCCAACGGCCACTCCATTATATTAAGTATAATTACTGATAACGTGCCTGTTAATACCTGTACAGCCCCAACATCCGGCATTTTCAGCAAAGCGAACATTCCGGAGGATTCGGGGTTTGGCAAGCAGTTTTTAAACTTGCTGGTTGATTCAAAAACCAGCTTCCTGATACGGATAGACGTTAACGGAAACTACAGCTTTATTAACGGACAATACACCAAAACCTTTGGGTACAGCGCCGAGGACCTATTAGGAAAACACTTTTCAACAACTACTGTACCCGAAGAGGCCCATCTTTGTGAGGAGGCTTTTATTAAATGCATTAACAACCCGGGCAAAATAATTTCGCTGCTGCATAAAAAGCCCGATATACATGGCAACCTGCATGATACCGAATGGGAATTTATATCGGTAGTTAATAAATACGGAACAGTTTGTGAAATACAAGGTATTGGCCAGGATGTAACCAACAGGCTTAAAACCGAGCAGGAGTTGCTTAAGCAAAACAAGCGCATCACCGATATGGCCTCATTAAGCTCGCACGAGTTAAGGAGACCGGTAGCCAGTATGCTGGGGTTAATCAATATTATAGACCGCGAAAATCCACAAAATCCGGAGAACCAGCAAATCATTGACTACCTGCACATTGTAAGTACCGAAATTGACGAAGTAATACGCACCATTGTAAACAGCGCCTTTACCGGCAACAGCGGCTCCTGAGCGGTAAACAAATTACATTGACAATACCTCAACCAATTTTAACAGGTTCGGATTGATCTCTACATGATGTTTAATGGCGTGCTCAAACGGCGTGTATGCAATTTCGTTATGGATAATGCCTATCATTTCGTTGCGATGCCCATCTCTTAAAGCCTCAACAGCTGCAGCACCTACCCTGCTTGCAAGCACCCTGTCCATACAGCTTGGCGCACCGCCCCTTTGAATATGCCCCAGTATAGAGATACGGGTATCATAGTGAGGGAATTTTTCCTGAACCAAACGGCCAACCTCAAATGCACCACCAGCCTCTTCGCCTTCGGCAACAATTACTATTCTTGATGTTTTGTCTTTACGGCCATGCTCCAGGCGATTAAATAAGCCTTCCATGCCGCCTTTGCTTTCTGGTATCAGTATAGCTTCGGCACCAGTAGCAATACCTGTACGCAAAGCAATCAGGCCCGAGTCGCGGCCCATTACTTCAACAATAAATAACCGGTCATGTGATTCGGCAGTATCCCTGATCTTATCAACCGCTTCAACAACGGTATTAATGGCAGTATCATAACCGATGGTAAAATCGGTACCCAGCAAATCATTATCAATGGTACCCGGCAAACCAATTACCGGTATTTCATATTCGCTACCAAAAACTTTGGCGCCGGTAAAAGTACCATCGCCCCCAATGGCAATCAGGGCATCAATATCATGCTTTTGTAACTGGTCATAAGCTTGTTTACGCCCTTCAGCCGTGCGGAAGTTGTCGCAACGCGCAGTTTTTAAAATGGTACCTCCGCGTTGAATAATATTGGAAACCGATTTGCGGTTCATTGGTATAAAATCACCTTTGGTCATGCCATCATAACCGCGGCGAATGCCAACAACTTCAATATTATAGTATATAGCCGTACGTACTACCGCCCTTATGGCAGCATTCATTCCCGGCGCATCGCCACCTGAAGTAAATAATCCGATTTTTTTTATCTGCGTCATTTTTTATGTTGAACGGGCAATTAGGGACCCTACCTTAAAAAATTTAATTATTATAAGTTCAGCGTTTAAACCGCCCTTTCATAAAAAACGCGGCTAAGCTCTAAAACTTGCCGCGAATTTACATTTTATTTTTTTACGCAGTAACTACTTTTTAAAAGCAGCTATGCCGCTTTCTAAATATTGCAGGTAGCTTGAAATATCATAGTTTGCCGGCGAGGTTGGAATTTCCTTACCGCTGGCATCTTTCAATAAATTGCCATCACTATCAAGCATTACATATAATGGTTGCGAATTTGAATTAAACCTTTTGGCTTCCAGATCGCTCCACTTGCCGCCCAGTGTGGTTATTTTTTTACCGCTGTAATCAGATACAAACTGTTCATGTACCGGCAAAGCCGCTTTGTCGTCAACCACAAGCTGCAGCAATACAAAATCATTTTTAAGCCTGCCAAATACCTGAGGATCTGACCATACATTGGCTTCCATTTTACGGCAGTTAACACAGTTAAAGCCGGTAAAATCAATCAATATTGGCTTGTGGGTCGCTTTAGATACCTGCAGAGCCTGGTTATAATCGTACCAGGAATCAAGCCCGCGGGTTTTTATACGGGTATAGTTGGCAGCGTATTTCTTTTCGCCAATATTTGCTGGTATGGCCGCAGCAGGCGCAGATGAAGATGAAGAACCGCCGCCATCCGGCACGCTCGATAAATTAAAATCCTGCGTTGCTTCCGGCGGTAAAAACGCGCTGATAGATTTAAGTGGTGCACCCCATAAACCCGGTATCATATATATAACAAACGCAAATGTTATAATGGCTAAAAAGGTACGCGGTATGGTGAGGTAAGGCACTTCACTATCATGCGAAAACTTGATTTTACCAATTAAATACAAACCAATCAGCAAACCGATAGCAATCCAGAGCGATAAAAATATCTCCCTGTCAAACCAGTTCCAGTGATAGGCCAGATCAACATTTGATAAAAATTTCAAGGCGAAGGCCAATTCCAAAAAGCCTAAAACCACCTTTACGCTATTTAACCAGCCGCCAGATTTTGGCAGGCTTTTCAATGCCGATGGGAACAGGGCAAAAAGCGTAAATGGCAAAGCCAGCGCCAGCGAAAAGCCAAACATGCCAATGGCAGGGCCAAGGCGGTCGCCTTTTGAGGCTGCATCAACCAGCAAGGTCCCAATAATTGGGCCCGTGCATGAAAATGATACCACCACCAGGGTTGATGCCATAAAGAATATACCGGCAAGGCCACCCTTATCGGCATTTTCATCCAGCTTATTGGCTAATGAGCTGGGCAGCGTAATTTCAAAAGCCCCCAGAAACGATACGCCAAAAACAATAAGCAGTAAAAAGAAAAATATATTGAATATTCCGTTTGTAGCCAGTTGGTTTAGCGCGTCTGATCCAAAAATGATGGATATCAGCAAGCCCAGGGTTACATATATAACAATGATTGATGCGCCATAAATAAGCGATTGCCCTATGGCTTTACGACGGCTGCCACTTTTTTTAGTAAAAAAGCTTACCGTTAGCGGCAATAGTGGATATATACAAGGTAATATAACCGCGGTAAAACCACCCAGCAGGCCAAATATAAATATTTGCCAAAGGGTTTTTGGTTTTTCGGAGGTTGGAGCGCTTTGACTTGCGGCCGGTTTGGCTACAGATGCCTTAGCTACAGAATCTGCAGCTTTTTTCCGTATGGCAATGCTATCGGCAGCGGTTGGTATGTCTGTAAATTGAATGCCGCTGGTTGATACCGTATCGGCAGTGTTTTTTTGTATCGCCAGGGCACTTGTGACACCCGTTGTACAAAAAACAACCAGCACCGTTATTAAAACAAGCGCTGTACGCAGGCAGGGGAACCTATTTAATAATTTCATTTGCTTATCCTTAAAGGTAATTATTTGCCTAAAGGAATAGTAAAATCAACATCTTCCGGCGGAAGGCATTTTTTATCGTTACAGGTCATGTAGGTAAGTTTGCCTGTAACCTTGTCGGCTTTATCAGCAGCCTTAAGACTTATTTTTTGCTGAAAAACTACTTCTTTTTCAAAGTAGCTTACATTCATGTTAAACGCTTTTTCAAACTTGGTAATAGGGGCAGGCTCTGTGGTTTTGCCAACAGGAGCATATAATTTTGAAGGAGTAAACTCAAAAGAGGTTTTTATAGGGCCGCCATCTTTAACATTGAGCGAGTATATGTGCCAGCCGGGTTGAATGGTAGCTTTTAAAAACACAATGGCTTCTTTATCATTCAACTTTTTTGCCGCGTATGACCATCTTACGGGCGTTTCGATCTGGGCATAAGCCCCTGCGCAAATAACAAGCGCAACAATAACCAACAGTACTCTCTTCATTTAATTATTTATTTAAAAATTCAATTTGTTTTAAACTAAACTCCTGCATCACCTGGCTGCTTTCAACAACCAGCAATCCTTCGTCCTTCACGTTTCTGATAATGCCTTCAAAAACCCGATCATTTGATCTGAAACGTTTTACCTCGTTTAACCAATATAGTCGGGTCAAATAGGTATTCCTTACAAATGAAAACTTACCAGCCTTTAAATTAAGGTAATATGCTTCAATATGACCGCAAATTTCTGATAATATTGTTCGTAAATCATAATCCCTGTGTAAGATTTGCTTCAGAGAGACAGCGTTTCCTGCACCGGGATCAAAACTTTCCTGATTAATATTGAGCCCTATGCCAATTATAGCATTTTTTATCTGACTGCCCTGCACATGTGTCTCTATTAATATACCGCCAAGTTTACGGTTGTCATAATAAATATCGTTAGGCCATTTTATTTTCAATTTATCGCCAAGATAAGGCTCTAAAGCGTCGAAAACACCAAGGCTAACTATACGATTAAGATCAAACTGGTCGGTTATGGGCAAAAACGATGGATTCAGCAAAATACTGAATGTTAGGTTTTTCCCCGGTTCACTATGCCATTTATTTTGTTGCTGACCGCGGCCCGCATATTGGCTTTCTGCCATAATGACCGTACCTTCGGGCAATGGCTTGGAATTTGACAGTAATGTTTTGAGGAATGTGTTGGTTGAATCAACTTCTTTAATTGTTACTAAATTTTGACCAACAAATAATCCCGAAAATATGTTATTTTGCAAAGTATAATAATTTTTAACTCAAAAACGTTCAAAACTAATTCTTTTTGATGGTAAAAAACAAAGTGTTAAATCAATCAACCTATATTTCTGAGCTTGCCATACATGGCATACAGGAAAAAAAGGGGAACGATATTGTAAGGTTAGACCTTCGTAATATATTGAGTTCTGTGTCAGATTATTTTGTAATCTGTCATGCCGACTCAGCTACCCAGGTTAAAGCGATAGCTAATAGTATTGAAGATGAAATTTTCAAAGCAACGCAGCAAGAGCCCTGGCGAAAAGAAGGAATTGAATATGGCGAGTGGATACTGCTTGATTATGTGGATGTTGTGATACACGTTTTCAGAACCGACAAACGTGAGTTTTACGGCGTGGAGGATTTGTGGGGCGATGCAGAAATTAAATCTTATAAAAGTGCTTAAACATTCGTCACAAAAACCCTTCCGGGAGAGTCATGGTACTAACCCTTTGCAAATTTTTAAATTATAGATTGTAAGTTTGAGCTCCTAACAAAGAAATGAAAGATAAAGATAATAAATCAGAAAGTCCGAAACCGATCAGGAAGATACTTAATAAAAAGACACCGCCAAAACCACCTAAGTTTAATATTATGTGGCTTTATGGCATTGTTATTTTAGCATTTTTGCTGGTACCTACACTGTTAAGCGGCGGCTCAGGCAAAAACATCAACTTCCAGGATTTTGAGGCAATGCTAAAGCAAAATGATGTTGATAAGCTGGTAGCCTACAAAAGCGGCGACCTGGTTGTTGCAGAGGTTTACATTAAAAAAGAGAGTTTAAAAAAACCTCAATATGCCAATGCTGGTAAAGAACAGCGCTTATTTAACGCAGCCAATAACGGCCCGCAGTATACTTTTACCGATGCATCATACGAAAGCCTGAAGCAATCTGTAATGAATGCTGAAAAAGATATGCCTGAAGATCAAAGAGTTCCTATTCAGTACGAGCAGGGGCATGAAAGCTTTTTATCAAACTGGCTGGTTCAGGGTGTTATTATGGTAATCCTGTTTGCAGGCGTATGGATATTTATTATGCGCCGCATGAGCGGTGGCTCTGGCGGTGGCCCGGGCGGTCAGATATTCAACATCGGTAAATCAAAAGCTACCCTGTTTGATAAAGAAGCCCAGGTATCGGTAACATTTAACGATGTGGCCGGTTTGGAAGAAGCCAAGCAAGAGGTAATGGAAATTGTTGATTTCCTGAAAAACCCTAAAAAATACACCAATCTGGGTGGTAAAATACCTAAGGGAGCATTATTGGTAGGCTCACCAGGTACCGGTAAAACTTTATTAGCTAAAGCAGTTGCCGGTGAAGCACAGGTTCCATTCTTCTCCCTGTCAGGATCTGATTTTGTGGAGATGTTTGTGGGTGTGGGCGCATCACGTGTTCGTGATCTGTTCCGCCAGGCAAAAGACAAAGCGCCTTGTATCATATTTATTGACGAGATTGATGCCATTGGCCGCGCCCGTGGTAAAAACAACATTGTAGGCGGTAATGACGAGCGCGAAAACACCCTGAACCAGTTATTGGTTGAGATGGATGGTTTCGGTACCGACTCGGGCATTATTATATTAGCTGCAACCAACCGTCCTGATGTGCTCGACTCTGCGTTACTGCGTCCGGGTCGTTTTGACAGGCAGGTATCTATCGATAAACCCGATTTGGTTGGCCGTGAGCAAATATTTAAAGTACACTTGAAACCGGTTAAACTGGCAGATGGTGTTGACGCTAAAAAATTATCAGCCCAAACACCTGGTTTTGCAGGTGCTGAAATAGCCAACGTTTGTAACGAAGCTGCATTGATAGCTGCCCGTAAAAACAAAGAGGCTGTTGATATGCAGGATTTTCAGGATGCCATTGACCGTGTAATTGGCGGTTTGGAAAAGAAAAACAAGATCATATCTCCCGAAGAAAAGCGCATTGTAGCTTACCACGAAGCCGGCCACGCTATTGCAGGCTGGTTCCTGGAACATGCCGATCCGTTGGTGAAGGTATCAATAGTTCCGCGTGGGGTAGCTGCGTTGGGGTATGCCCAATACCTGCCAAAAGAGCAATTTTTATACACCACAGAGCAACTGCTTGATGGTATGTGTATGACACTGGGTGGCCGTGTTGCCGAAGATCTTACCTTTGGTAAAATATCTACCGGTGCACAAAACGACCTGGAACGTATTACTAAACTGGCCTATGCTATGGTAACTATTTATGGTATGAATGCCAAAGTTGGTAATGTATCATTTAATGATACCCAGGGCGAATACCAGTTTAACAAACCATATTCAGAAAAAACATCTGAACTGATTGATGACGAGGTGCGTAACCAGATAGCCGAAGTTTACGAACGTACCAAGCAATTGCTTACCGATAAACGCGAAGGACTGGAAAAACTGGCCAACAAGTTATTGGAGAAAGAAATCCTGTTTCAATCAGACCTGGAAGAGATTTTAGGCAAGCGCCCGTTTGATCACCGTACCACTTATGATGAGTTTGTGAACGGTTCAGAAGAATCAAACCAGGACCCAGTTGCCCAAAATCTGATTCACGAAGGCGTAAGCGACCATTCAGGTACCTTTAACCGCAATCCGGAAGAAAAGGATGCCAGCGGTACTGAAAGCAAGTAAAATATAACATACTAAACAAAGCCATCAGCCCAAGCTGGTGGCTTTATTTTTTTAATTATGAGGGATATTACTACATCAAAAGAAAAGCTGCTCAAAAAGATACGTAAGGCGCTGCTTGAAAAAAGGGATAACCCATATCCCCAGCTGGAAGACCTGCCGCATTACGCACCTGTTGATGAAATTCCCGAAGTAATTTTCGCCGAACAATTTACCGCCGTTAACGGTCAGTTTATTTTTTGCGAAGACGAGATACAATTCATTGAAACCCTGCTTACCCTTGCCGAAGAGCGCAACTGGCGCAAAATATATTGCTGGGAACCTGGCCTGCAGGAAATACTTACCCGCTTTGAATATCCGTTTTACGAAACCGATAAAGATTTTGAACAGGCCGATGTGGGCTTTACCTTTTGCGAGGCATTAATTGCGCGCAATGGCAGTATTTTACTATCAAATGGTAACATGGCGGGCAGGCGCCTGAGCATATACCCTCCTGTTCATATTGTGCTGGCTTATACCTCACAAATGGTGCTTGACCTTAAAGATGGATTTAAACTGATAAAAACCAAATACGGGTCAAATTTGCCATCCATGATCAGCAATGTTACCGGGCCAAGTCGTACTGCCGATATTGAAAAAACACTTGTATTGGGTACTCATGGCCCCAAAGAACTTTTTGTGTTTTTGTTAGATGATAGCAACAACGCCTCCTGAGTTATCAAAAAGTTAACTCTGTGTAAAACCAACACCTCCACAATAATCAATAGTTCAGTTAGTTAACTTTTATTTATATATTCTATTCAGTCGCAAAATTTGTACACTATTTAGTTCGGGATTTAGTAGATTGCTGCAAAAAACCAACATTATGGAACAGATTGAATTGGACATTGCAAAAAAAATGGTAGACCACTATCATGAAACAAGAAAGAAACTAATTGATAAAACACACAGTATTAATGATACGGAGTCTATCTGGATACCGCTCGATAATTTTAAAAACTTTATTAATAATTTACCCGAAAATGCAAGTGGCGTAAGGATCTATCTGGCAGCTTATGATCACAACGAACCTCATCACCCCAACCAAACCACAGCCATTATCATGGGCACGGTTAACAACGGTGATGATCATACAGATGCCATTGCCAGCGGAAGTGCATTAACAGATGCCGATCGGGGATTGGAGCCATTTAACAAGGGTAAAATATGCCCTCCTTTTTGCTCATAAGGTTAACAGCCATAATTGGCTAAGCAAATAAAAAGCTAAAATGATATTTCTATTTTAGCTTTTTATTTAAAAGATCTTCATACACCGGCTCATGTTAGATTATTTGTATTTCTTTTTTGAATTACTTGCCTTAATAAGCTGTGCGTACTCTTACAAAAAGCTCGATCAAAATTTCAAAATATTTCTTCCCTTCCTCGTATTCATCGTAATTTATGAATTTGCCAATATCTACAACTGGCTCAATTGGCATAACACGAATGCCTGGTGCAGCAACTTTGAGGGCATTGTTGAACTTGTAGTGTATGGCTGGTTCATGGCCTCATTAGATAAAAGAAAGCAGTACCGAAAAAAAGTTTACATAACGGTTGCAGCCGGAATAGTAATAACCTTTGTAGATATGTTTTTTATTCAGGGTTTTTGGAACCTGGGTACCATTGCCATTGTAATTCAAAATACCATCCTGGCCACATTGGTATGTATTTACTATCACAATTTGCTCAATAACAATGACGAATATCTAAACCTGCTGCGTTACCCTCCTTTTTATGCAACCATTGGTTTGTTATTTTACTCGCTGGCCAACTTTTTTTACTATGCGGTTTTTAGCTATATGCTGTATAAAAACAATTACTACTTTTATATTTTGGCCAGGGTAATTACAGATATAGGCTGCATATTCATATATTCACTTTTAGCTGTTTCATTTCTATGCTTTTCAAGGACGAAGAAGTTATCCTGATACTGATTGCAGGCACAGCTATGTTAATGCTGCTTGGGGTATTTATTGTGAGCTTTTTATTGCTTTATCAACGCAAGCAAAACAAGAACCTGTTTGAAAAAGAACAGCTCAAATCTTCATTTCAACAAGAATTGCTTAAAACCCGCATGGAAATTCAGGAAGATACGCTGAATAACATCAGCCGTGAACTCCATGACAATGTAACCCAGGTTTTATCCTTCGTAAAACTTAATCTTGGCGTGTTAAGTAAAAGCCTTGATGGCAGCGGGCAGGCAAAGCTTAATGACAATCGTGAGTTAATTGCCCAATCAATCAGCGATTTGCGTAATCTTTCAAAAAGCATTAGTTTTGAACACATTAGCTCAATCGGCCTTGTAAAAACGCTGGAAATGGAGGCCGAGCGAATTAACAGGAGTGATATTATTAAGATATCGCTTCAAATTGAGGGCGAAATTTATCCTCTTGGCGAACAACGCGAACTGGTTTTGTTCAGGATATTTCAGGAGGCTTTAAACAACGCCTTAAAATACGCTCAAGCCTCAAACTTTAAAATCAGTTTGTATTATAAAACACAAATGTTTAATTTGACCGTCGAAGATGATGGTATTGGTTTTGAGCCCGAATTACTGAAAGATAAAAGCGGGTCAGGCTTACGAAACATTACAAACAGGGCATCGTTAATTGGTGCTGAAGCTGTAATAAACAGCTCAACAGGTAGCGGCTGCAGTATTAAGCTATCCCTCAATCCTCTCGTACAAGAAACATATGCTAACGGAACCCATTCAAATAGCCCTGGTTGATGATCACCGCCTTTTCAGAAGCGGCATAGCATCGTTAGTAGAGGGTCTTAACCGGTACAACATAATGTTTGAAGCAGCCAACGGTAAAGAGTTAGTTGATAAAATAACGGATGAGGGCCTTGTTCCACAGATTGTTTTGCTTGACATCAATATGCCGGTTATGGATGGCATTTCAACAGCCCAATGGCTCAAAAAACACCAGCCGGCCATCCGTGTTATCATACTATCAATGTTTGAGGATGCAGAAAAAGTGCTTACCATGGTTAAAATGGGGGTAAAAGGCTATCTGCTAAAAGATTCCGAACCGCATGAGTTTGAAGCCGCATTACTCAAAGTAGCCGAGGGAGACCTCTACTACCCCGATTTTGTTACCAAGCATTTGTTAAACAACTTTAACAGCGATAAAACGGCACAGGTAAAATTAAACCCGCGCGAAATTGAGTTTTTACGCCTCACCGGCACCGAACTCACCTATAAGGAAATTGCCGATACCATGTGTATCAGCGTGCGCACAGTTGATAGCTACCGCGACCAGCTTTTTGACAAACTGGGCATTAAAAGCCGCGTTGGCCTGGTATTATACAGCATAAAAAACAAACTGATCGACTTGTAATTTGCTAATATAATTAGCAAATTTGTTGGATGGCACATGAAGACAATCCCGACTTTTTTAAGGGCCGGGGAGCGCAGGTAAACACCCATAACAAATTTTTAAAAAACAAATATGTAGCCGAGCACATTGAGGGCCTGGATGAGCCGCTGCTGGAGAATACCGCCACTCAACTTTTTGAGGAAACGCCAAAAAAAATAGTAAGCGAATCGCACAGTCCCGACCTGAGCCATATGTACTCCATTAACCCTTACCAGGGTTGCGAGCACGGCTGCATTTATTGTTACGCCCGTAACAGCCATGAGTATTACGGATTTAGTGCCGGTCTTGATTTTGAGCGCAAAATCATTATTAAACGCAATGCCCCCGAATTGCTGGAACAATATTTTAATAAAAAGAATTACAAGCCGGTATGTATCATGCTATCGGGCAATACCGATTGTTACCAGCCTGTTGAAAGACGGCTCGAAATAACCCGGAAATTGCTCGAGATGTTTTTACACTACAAAAACCCGGTTAGCATTATCACCAAAAACAACCTCATCCTGCGCGATCTGGATATACTTACCGAGTTGGCCTCCATGAACCTCATTCATGTAAACGTATCTATCACTTCACTAAACGAGCAGCTTCGCCAAAAACTGGAGCCCCGTACCGTTACCGCTACAGGCAGGCTAAGTGTAATACAAAAGTTGGCCGAAAAGGGCATTCCCGTTAGGGTAATGGCAGCGCCCATTATTCCAGGGCTAAACAGTAACGAAGTGCCTAATATTATCAAGGCTGCTGCAGACAGGGGCGCATTGGCCGCCGGTTTCACCATTGTGCGCCTGAACGGAAGCATTGCCGAAATATTTAGCGACTGGATATACAAAGCTTTTCCAGACCGAGCCGAAAAAGTACTGAACATGATACGTGAATGTCACGACGGCAAGCTAAACGATAGCGATTTTGGCCGCCGTATGAGCGGCGAAGGCAAAGTGGCTGAATCCATCCACCAGATGTTTCGGATGTCCTGTAACCGCTTTATGGCCGGCCGTACAATGCCAGACTATGACTATACCTTGTTTGTGCCAAAGAAAGGGAAGCAGACGAGTATGTTTTGAATTGATTATAATACCATTAAATTAATCCCCACGGCATTTGAGGACATTAAGATTAAACCTGTTTGTTATATTGCGAAAAGATTTGTTGCCTGTAGCTTATTACACTCATGCTATTAAAAAAGTTCCTTTATAAACAAAAATATGATCAGGATGATATGCCTGGCTATGATGCAATCAGCGACAAAGAGAAAAGCATATATGGAACCCAAGAGCCTATGCATTGGGCTACTATTCTTCCTTATGAATTAGGAGGCACTGATCCTTTGTGGGCTGTAGACGGCTTTATTAGCAGCGCACCGCAACACTTCCATTACGTTACATCTGGTTTTTCAAGTTTATATTTTAACCCCGACTTAGTCAATGACAAGGTTAGCGGGTTTGGTTTCGAAATAACGTTTAGGCATTTCCCCTTCGGCGAGGATATTGAAAGGCCTTTTTGGGCGGTAAACTTCCTTCAAAATATTGCTAAATACGTTTTTAAAACAGACAATGGTTTTGATGACTATCAGTATATGTCGGCTAATGGGCCAATAAGAGCTGAAACCGTTACCGAAATTACGGCCTTCGCATTTTGTACAGACAAAGAAATGGGTACAATAAACACGCCGCACGGAGCGGTTAAATTCCTACAGCTATATGGCTTAACAACCAATGAATACAATAGCATTAGGAACAAGGAATACACCGTAAAAGAACTGCTAAGCGAGCATATGATCAAGAATCCCCTATTAATAACCGATTTAAACAGAAAATAATCCCCGCCAGCTCAAGCGTCCTTCTCAGACGAATTTAATCTATTACTTAAACCCTTATCAATCCAAACCCCTATCCCCACACCTACCGTATAACACAGTAAATCGCTCCATAAAAATCCGGCGCCTAAAACCAGGCGACCAAAAAGGGTGTGCCTAAGATCGTTTATCCAGGGCGCCTGATATAGCTGGCTAAACTCTATGGTGTAGCAGAACAGCAGGCTGACTATAACTATAAATTTTAAAGGCCTGCAGATAAACAGGAACCGTACTATAAAGTAAACCATCAGCGCCCAAAGAATATCGCCAATAAATAACGGAATGAAACCGAAATGCCTTGACAATAACCCCGCAACAATAATTGCCAATACCAGCACAAAATAGCTAATCCTTGTGCGCAGCATTTTAGTTATCCAGTAGCCTCCGATGGTAATTGACCTGCCCCAAGTGATAATTCAGGTGACTAACCACATGGGTGAGCAAATGACTGGTGCTCACTTTTTCATCGAATAGCAACTGAGGATATTCTTCTTCAAGTTTTGCTTCGGTCAGGTTGTCAAATGTTTGGGCTACAACCAACATGGTTTCATCAAGACGCTTCAACAATTCGGCTCTTGATACGCTATCGGGTAAAAATTCGAGTTCACGCTTTCGTATGTAACCACTATTACCCAGTTGCGCACCAATAAAATGATTTAAACTGCCTATCAGGTGAACACACAGCGTACCTGCGCTATTGGTAATCTGTTTTTCGGAATGCCACATCCGTTGTTCATCCCGGTAAAGCTCAATCTCCGTTTTAAGTTTACCCAGGTCCCTGAGAAGAATTTTTTTAAATATAGATACCATCATATTCGCGGATTATTAGTCTTTGGTTAAATGTATTATCAATTATTATTGTTCACAAATAAAAATACGGTAATAAAAAAGGCGCCTCGTGGGCGCCTTCTGTATATTTTAAACTGCTGTTTATGCTTCTTCTGCTTCCAGAGCCATTTGCTCGTCAACCAGGATACGTCCGCAATGCTCGCAAACGATGATTTTTTTGCGTTGACGGATATCAGACTGGCGCTGAGGCGGGATCTGGTTAAAACATCCTGAACATGAATCACGCTGGATAGTTACCACAGCTAAACCATTCTTAGCGTTTTGACGCAAGCGGTTATAAGCAGTAAGTAAACGTTCCTCGATGTTTCCGGTTGCTTTTTCAGCCTGTGCGGTCAGTTCGTTCTCTTCTTTTTCGGTTTCGGCGGTGATGGTGCCTAACTCATCTTTTTTAGCATCAAGATCGCTCTTGCGTGCATCAAGATCGGCAAGGGCCTTTTCGTAAATCTGGGTTTTTGAAGTGATCTCAAAACCATACTCACGTATTTTTTTCTCGCTAACCTGTATATCTAATCCCTGTATCTCAATTTCTTTGGAAATGGCATCATACTCACGGTTGTTCTTAACTTCGTTAAGCTGACCTTCGTATTTTTTGATATTAGCCTGAGCCTCTTTGATCAGGTTTTTGCGGGTTACTATTTCATCCTCTACATCATCCAGCTCAGCCTTGATCTTTTGGATGCGGGTTTCAAGACCTGCAACATCATCTTCCAGATCGGCAACTTCCATTGGCAGCTCGCCTCTTACCTGGCGAATTCTATCAATTTTGGTGTGGATGGTTTGTAGTTCGTATAAAGCTTTAAGCTTCTGTTCTACGGTTTGTTCCATTAAATAAAATATTTGACGGGGTTTGTATTTACTTCTGTTAAACGGACGGCAAAGATAGGAAATTTTTTCCTTATTATTTCATACAATAATTGCGCCGTAAATTGTTCACTCTCAAAGTGTCCGATATCTGCTATAACTATTTTTCCTTCGGCATCAAAAAACTCATGATACTTGTAATCGGCAGTGACAAAAACGTCGGCTCCTGCCGCAATGGCATGCTTTAATAAAAAGCCTCCTGCGCCACCGCAAACGGCTACTTTTTTAACCGGTTTGCCGCGAAAGGCCGTATGCCTGATTACATGCGTACGCATCTTATCTTTCAGCTGAAACAAAAACGATTCTTCGTTTTGCGGAATTTCCAGCTCCCCTATCATTCCCGACCCTACCTCCTGGTGCTGATTGGTTAAATTGAATAAATCATAAGCCACCTCCTCATATGGATGGGCCAGTATCAGCGCCATTATTATTTTACTTTCCAGGTTGGCCGGGTAAATGGTTTCAATACGCACCTCACTTTCCAGACTGCGTGTACCGGGCTCGCCCACATACGGATTGGCATTATCATTCCCTTTAAAAGTGCCGATACCATCCGTATTAAAGCTTGCTTCGCTGTAGTTTCCAATATTGCCGGCTCCTGCGGCAAACAGGGCATCGCGCACAGCATCGGCATGGCTTTGGGGCACAAAGGTTACCAGTTTTTTTAGCAGGTTATGTTTGGGTGCCAGTATACGGCAGTTTTTTAAGCCGAGGGTATCGCAAATACGCTGGTTAACCCCGCCCATAATATTATCCAGGTTGGTATGTATGGCATAAATGGCTATATGGGCACGAATGGCTTTTTCTACCACCCTTTCCACATAGGTTTTCCCGTTAAACCTTTTTAATCCTTTAAAAACTATGGGATGGTGCGATATAATAACCTGGCAACCGGTTGCAATAGCCTCATCAACCACGGCTTCAGTACAATCTAACGATAGCAGCGCCTGGCTAACCTCCCGCTCCGGGTTTCCTACTATAAGGCCCGAATTATCGTAATCTTCCTGGTACACCAGTGGTGCCAAACTTTCGAGGTATGCGGTAAGTACAGCTAATTTCATGAACAAATATGAGTATAAAGCATAGGCCTGGTATTAACTATTAGGTTGGCTCATTGCCGCCATGCGATGGCTTTCATAAGCCATATTCTTATTATACTCCAAAGTGAGCGATTTATTTTTCACGAGGTCAACAATAGTTCCAACCAAACAAAGGCCGCCGGTAAAAAAATACAGAACGCCCATGCCAATTTGCCCTAAAATAAAACGGTGTATCCCGGCAAAGCCAACAAAACCCAGCAAGGTAAAAATGAGTATCTCGTTTGTGTTTTTGCGTTTGTTGCTGTAAAGCATGTAAAAATATTTTTTCTGCTCTTCGCTAAGTTCCCTTGTGGCCTGCTGCAAAAACCCCATTTCTTCGGGGCCCATGTCGGCAAAGTTCATATAGGGGTCCTGGTGCACGTTCATATAGTAAGGTTTATAATGATAGCTGTTTGTTCAAAAATAATTATTTTATGATATAAAACTACAGGTAATTTACAGTAAGATAGTTTGTTGAAACAACTATTTAATAGCAATTTTTGTAACGTTTATAAAATATCAAGCGTCTCTTCATTAGATCGACCAATAAACCTTCAGCATGAAAAACAAAAAAACACGGGTCTATATAGCTCTGATGCTATTTTTTATATCCATAAGTGCCTTTTCTCAACAGCGTACTATTAGTTATGACTTGCAGCGCTTAGTTACAGAACACCGGTTAAGCCTATATAACAGGGAGGCATCATCATTAAATGATCATGGAAAAAAAGGCCTCACACTATCCTCCAAATACAATGATGGTGTTGCCTGGATCAATGATGTTACTTTTTCTGATGGTATCATTGAGCTTGACGTTCGCGGTAAAAATGTTTCACAGCAAAGTTTTTTAGGGGTGGCTTTTCACGGGATTGATGAAAAAACACTTGATGCGGTGTACTTCCGTCCTTTCAATTTCCATGCTCCTGATTCGGTTCATCAGATTCATATGGTACAATACGTATCCCACCCATTATATCCCTGGGATGTGCTAAGAGAAAAGTTTAACGCCCAGTACGAAAAACGTATCAGTTATCCACCAAACCCCGACGAATGGTTTCATGTGCGGATAGAAGTTAGGTATCCGCAGGTATACGTATTTGTTAACAATCAAACATCCCCCTGTTTAAGTATTAAACAGCTAAATAACCGCCAAAGCGGCAAACTTGGGCTATGGGTAGGTAACGGATCTGATGGTTCATTTGCAAATCTGAAGGTTACTTTTTTCAAATAAAAAAATTTGCACCCCATATAGGGGTAGGCGCTGCGCCGGTTGTAATACCGGTATGAAAGTATTAGTTACCGGAGCAACAGGTTTTATTGGCAGGCAGCTTACGCTGGCGCTGGCCACTGCTGGCTATGAGGTGAAAGCCTTATGCCGCAATACCGATCATCCTTACTTAATAAAGCATTCAAACATTGAGCCTGTGCTGGGCAACATTCTGTACAAACAAAGTTTGGCAAGAGCGATGGACGGTTGTACACAGGTTTATCATACGGCAGCCATGGCTAAAATGTGGTGCCGCAACCCGAGTGATTACCACGAAACCAACGTTATCGGCACCCGCAATGTGCTGGAAATTGCCGCCCAAACCGGCATCGAGAAAATAGTTTACACCTCTACCTGCGGTGTATGGGGGCCAACTATCAAACACCCCATGACGGAGACTGATCCGCGCATATGCGGCTTTCCGATTGCCTACGAGCGCACCAAGTACCTGGCCGAATTGGAAGTACAAAATTCTGTACGGCAGGGCCTAAATGTGGTTACCGTAAACCCATCACGGGTATACGGGGAGGGGCCGGTAACCGATAGCAACACCGTGGCTAAAATGGTATCGGGCTACTTAAAGGGTACCTGGCGCTTTATCCCCGGCAATGGCGAGCAGGTAGCCAATTACGCTTTTTTAGATGATGTAGTTGCAGGCCATATAGCGGCCATGAATAAAGGACTAACCGGCGAACGCTATATTTTAGGTGGACATGACATCAGCTTTAATGATTTTTTCAGAACCCTTGAGCAAGTATCCGGCAAACACCCCGGCATGATCAGGATACCCTTAAAGGCCATAGAGCTTTACAGCAGGCTTCAGTGGCTCAAAACCAGGCTTACCGGTTTGCCACCTGTATTTTTACCAGAGTTTGCACAACGCCTTCGTTACGATCAAAAGTATAGCAGCGATAAGGCTACCACCCAGTTAAACTATCAAATTACCCCTTTTGCCGAAGGCTTGCGTAAAACTGTTGATTATTTGCAAGGTGGAATAAAACAGAACCACCAGGAACCCTCTTTAATATTAACCGAACTATGCCACAATTAACCGCTATTGTAACCGGCGCCAGCGAAGGCCTCGGCAAGTCATTTGCCATTGAACTGGCCAGTCGCAACATCAATTTGGTATTAGTAGCCCTCCCATCGTCGGGGCTGGGTGAACTGGCTTCTTTTATCCGCAAAAACTTTGATGTACGGGTCAACTACCTTGAGGTCGATCTTACCCGTACCGATAGCTATCCCGAAATTTTCAACCATCTGCAGGAGCAACACATTACCGCGCATTTGCTCATCAATAACGCGGGCTTGGGCAATTGGTCGTGGTTTGAGGAAAAAAGCATTGCCTTTTACAAAATGCAAATAGAGCTCAATGTGATTTCCCCGGTAGTGCTTACCCGCCTCTTTCTAGCACAGGCCGATGCCACAGTTACCTCCTACATTTTAAACGTGGGGAGTTTAGGTGGTTTATTTGTAGTACCCAAAAAACAAGTTTACGGTGCTACCAAATCATTCATTCGCTATTTTACCCGGTGTTTACAGCTGGAATTGGCTGGTTCAAACGTAAAACTCAGTTTGCTTAGCCCGGGAGGTATCAATACCAAACCCGAGCTGCTGGTGATGAACAATACGCTGAAAGGAATATCAAAAGCTACCATTCTGGAGCCCGAGCAGGTAGCACGCATTGCTATTGACGGCCTGTTAAAAGGTAAAAAAGAGATCATCCCCGGTATGGTGAACCGCATGCTGGTTTTATTGAATAGTTTACTGCCTGATTATGTAAAAGATAGTATTATTAAACGAAGATTAAACACTATTTTAGAGTCGTGAATTTATGATCCTGTCGTTACCCATATACCGGCTTATTAAAAACCTGAGCAGTTACTTTAACCGCACCAGCAATACCTGCACAGTGGTTGATGATGAAACTATTATTATCAATTCGGGCAGTTTGCGCGGGCTTATCCTGGAGTTTCATTATAACTTTTGCCAGGTAAAAATCCGCGGCCGCATTAACCTGTGTATTGATATTACCCGCGATGTTTCTGTTGATGTATTGATGCGCATACTGGCCAGCCATAACATTATCCAAAGCCCTCCTGCTCCCTGATTTTGGGACTTGGAGACTTCTGGACTTTTGGACAATGGACTTTTGGATGAACGAACAAGGACGCCGGGATCATAGACAGAAGACTTAAAACTGGATTTTATCCTCAATATATTATCTTTTGTCCTTCCATCCTTGCTCCTTTGTCCAAAAGTCCCATAGTCCCAAAGTCTTTTCTCCTTTTTTTGTTACTTTTGTACCTATTGCTATTTTATTTATGAGCGAAGAAAGATCACTGAATTTTTTAGAGGAAATTGTTGAAGAAGATATAGCCGCCGGCAAAAATGGCGGTGCGGTATTAACCCGTTTTCCGCCCGAGCCTAATGGCTATCTGCATATTGGCCATGCCAAATCTATTTGCTTAAACTTTGGGCTGGCAAAAAAATATAACGGCCAAACCAACCTCCGTTTTGACGACACCAACCCTACCAAAGAGGATGTTGAATACGTTGACAGCATTAAGGAAGACGTGAAATGGCTTGGCTTTGATTGGGCCAATGAGTTTTACGCGTCTGATTATTTTGATCAATTATATGACCTGGCTGTTGAGCTCATCAAAAATAACCTGGCTTATGTTGATGATAGCACCGCCGAAGAAATAGCCATACAAAAAGGCACTCCTACCGAACCGGGCACACCTAATCAGTACCGCAGTCGCTCGGTTGAGGAAAACCTGCAGCTGTTTGCCGATATGAAAGCCGGCAAATACCCTGATGGTGCCAAAGTATTGCGTGCCAAGGTTGATCTGGCATCGCCCAACATGCAATTGCGCGACCCATTGATGTATCGCATTAAACATGCCCACCATCACCGTACCGGCGATGCCTGGTGCATTTACCCGATGTATGATTTTGCACATGGCCAGTCAGACGCTATTGAGCACATCACCCATTCTGTATGTACGGTGGAGTTTATACCTCACCGCCCATTGTACGATTGGTTTATTGAGCAATTGAGGCTATTCCCCTCCAAACAATATGAGTTTGCGCGCCTAAATCTTAACTATACCGTAATGAGCAAGCGCAAGCTGCTGCAGTTGGTAGAGGAAAAGCACGTAGAAGGCTGGGACGATCCGCGTATGCCTACCATTAGTGGCTTACGCCGTCGTGGTTACACGCCTGCCAGTATCCGCGAGTTTTGTGAGCGCATTGGCGTAGCCAAACGCGAAAACATGATTGATGTTGGTTTGCTGGAGTTCTGCATTCGAGAGGATTTGAACAAAACGGCCTGGCGCCGCATGGCCGTACTCGACCCAATCAAATGTATCCTGACCAACTATCCTGAGGGTGAAACCGAAATTATGCACGGTGAAAACAACCCAGAGGTTGAGGGTGGCGACGGCAGCCGTGAGTTTCCTTTTAGCCGTGAGCTGTGGATAGAGCGTGAGGACTTTATGGAAGAACCGCCGAAAAAATTCTTCCGCCTGGGTGTTGGGCTGATGGTGCGTTTAAAAAATGCCTACATTATTCGTTGTGACAGCTTTGTGAAAGATGCCGACGGTAACGTAACCGAGATCCATTGTACCTACCTGCCCGAATCAAAATCGGGCGCCGATACCAGTGGCATCAATGTAAAGGGAACTATTCACTGGGTAAGCGTTCCGCATGCTAAAACCGCCGAGGTTAGGCTTTACGACCGCCTGTTTCAGGTAGAGAACCCACAGAGCGAGGAGGGTGACTTTAAAGACTACCTGAACCCAAACAGCCTGCACGTTATACAGACAGCCTATATTGAGCCCGATTTGGCTAATGCTACACCAGGCAAGGCCATTCAGTTTATGCGCAAAGGCTATTTCACTTTAGATAAATACTCCACCCATGATAAGCTGGTGTTTAACCGCACCGTAACGCTGAAAGATGGTTGGGTGAAAAAATAAGCCCCCCCCCCAGCCCCCTAAAGGGGGAGTTTTTGGATTAACATATTAAAAGGCCCAACTCTGTTTAGAGTTGGGCCTTTTAGTTTCATTAGCACATCAAAAGCTCCCCCTTTAGGGGAGCGGGGGACTAATACTTTTTATACACATTATACAAAACATTCAAATCAAATTCGGTCATGGTTGGTGTTTCGTCGGTTTGTACAAAGTGGCGTTTAAAGGCCACGATGGCGGCCGGTAAATTGCGGGTGTCATAACCGATCAGCCTAAGTGCCGTAGCATAGTCAAAATTTTCGGGTGGAAGCTCCAGCAGTTCATCCCGCCAGTAGCCAAAGCCTTTGGAGGCCAACAGTTTCCAGGGGAAGAATGGTCCGGGATCGGGCTTGCGTAACGGAGCAATATCCTGATGACCGATAAAATTACCCGTTGGTATCCCATAAGCCTTTTTTAATTGTGCCAATAGTGCCAGCAGACTATTTACCTGTTGATCCGTAAAAGGTTCGTTCCCATTATTATCAATCTCGATACCAATGGAGCAACTATTCATATCAGTAATACTCCCCCACCGGCTAATGCCACCATGCCAGGCCCGCAGATAATCGTTCAGCATGTGGAATATTTTGCCATCCTTAGCCACCACGTAATGGGCACTTACCTGTGTTTTTACAACGGTAAAAGTTTTAAGGGTTTGCTGTATAGAATCCTGCGCAGTAAAGTGAATGATCACATAATTAGGTTTACGCAAGTTAAAGTTAACCGTCCCCACCCACTCGCCAGGAATGGCAGTACCCGCGCTATCAGCCAGCATAGGTGGCTGCGTTTGCTCAATAACTTGCGCCAGGGTATCAGCATGCTGCTTATAAACCTTGTTAGTTAAAGCATATGGCCCCTTAGGTGAACAGGAACTAAGAGCAGCAAGCGCCGAAATTAAAAGTAAACTATAGTATTTGTTTTTCATGCAAAGCTTTGTAGAATAGCTAATGTAAGGAAATACACAGGAAGTGGGAAGCGTATATTATGAATAAATATTATTAATAATCAATTCATGCATATCGTATATTTATAGCCGTGAAAATATCTCTTTAATAGAAACCAAGCTAAAAAATCTCTCAACCAATTTTTATAATGGATATTAAATATCAAGTATTTGTAAGTTCTACATTCAAAGATTTAGTTGAAGAGCGAAAAGAAGTTATTCAAGCCTTACTTGAATTAGATTGTATACCTGTTGGAATGGAACTTTTTCCTGCGACAGATAGTGACCAGTGGACATTAATTAAAGAATTAATAGACAATTGTGATTATTACATATTAATCGTTGGTGGAAGGTATGGCTCTCTCAGTAAAGATGGATTGAGTTACACCCAGATGGAATATGAATATGCTCTTCAAAAGGAAATTCCAATTATATCTTTTTTACATAATACTCCGGAAGAATTACCTGTTTCAAAAACAGATAACAATCAAGAGAAAAATGTCAAACTCGAGTCTTTTAGAAAATTAGCACAACAAAAAATGTGTAAATTCTGGAGTTCACCTCAAGAACTTGGGTCTGTTGTAAGCCGAAGCTTGGTTAAACTAATAAAAACGAAACCAAGAACAGGGTGGGTAAGAGCCGACCAATTGAGTTCAGAACAAGCCAATCTTCAGATTTTAAAATTAACACAAGAACTGGCTGAATATAAGGACAAAGCTAAAACGGAAAAGAACATAATACTTGATGATTTATCTCAAGGGGATGATGAGGTTGAGCTACAATACTCTTACACTCCTCCGAAAGAAACTCGCCCTAAAATAGGACTTATAATGGTTACTTGGAATAACTTATTTTCCAAAACATGTACAATTTTAATAGATGAATCAAAAGAAGATGATTATAAAACGCATGTAACCAATTACCTAAGACATCTTCTAAGAAAAGACAGACTCGTTGATTATATTGTTAAAGATTATTTTCTGTCTATATTAATTCAGTTTAAAGCGTTGGGATTAATTGAAAAAAGTATAAAAACGAGATCACTCAAAGACAATAATACATATTGGAAGCTTACCGAAAGGGGTGATTCTTTATTAACTCAATTAAGGGCGATTAAAAAAACTAATTAGACTTTATACAAAACTATTGTTTATAAACAGCCTACTCCTTGCTCCCAAAAGTATTTCCCTGATTAATATCACCCGTTTCATAGCCTTTTTTAAACCAGTACATGCGTTGGGCGCTGGTGCCGTGGGTAAAGCTGTCGGGGTTCACCTGGCCCTGGGCTTGTTTTTGCAGCCGGTCATCGCCAATGGCGTTGGCTGCGTTGAGGGCTTCTTCAATATCGCCTGGGTCGAGCACGTTTTTGAGGTTTTGCTCGTAGTGAGCCCATACGCCGGCATAAAAGTCGGCCTGTAGCTCCAGTTTTACGGATAACTTGTTATACTGCTTCTCGCTGAGGCGGTTTCGGGCAGCATCAACCTTGGCTGAGGTACCGAGCAGGTTTTGTACATGATGGCCAACTTCATGAGCTATCACATAGGCCTGGGCAAAGTCGCCGGCGGCGCCAAAACGGTTTTGCAGCTCGTCATAAAACGACAGATCTATGTACACCCTGGCATCGGCCGGGCAATAAAACGGCCCGGTTGCCGAACTGGCATTGCCGCAACCTGATCGTACCGCATCACTAAACAGCACCATGCGGGGCTGCTGGTAGGTTCGGCCCATTTCGCTAAAAATTTTTGTCCAAATGTCCTCCGTATCGGCTAAAACAACTTTTACAAACTGGGTTTGCTTGTCTTCGGGCGCATTGGGGTCTTTGGCGCGCTGTTCGGTTCGGGGCTGGTTTGTTGTCGCCACCTGGTTAAGCAGCTGCGAGGCATCAATGCCTGTAAAATAATAAATGGCCAAAGCTACAATACTTACTATGCCACCACCCAGCGCAAAGCGACCACCGCCTCCGCCACCGCGCTCATCATCTACATTATCGCTTTCGCGCCTACCAAACCATTGCATGTTGTTATGATTAATTTGTACAGTAAACATAATTGTTTTAGTTATTGTTTGCCAGCTACATAACGGTCTTTTTTAACGGCCATACAATAATTTTCGCCTTTTCCTGCAAAGTCAAAGAGAGGGTGCTCCACCGAAGCGAAGATGGGTGAGTCAACTATATTCTCCTCCCGGATAGGGGTAAGCCTTTAATGGGTTGTAATAGCTGTAGTTAAAAGGAATACAGTTGTTTAATCTATTAAAAATTACCATCATGATAACCGCCCTGCTCATCTGGCTTTTTAAAAAATATATGGCCCCGGCACTAAAAAAAAGAAATATAACGCTCTCCGTTTTTGTAAGTCCGCTTAAAAGATTGGCTACCCTGCTGGCTCTTGTTTGCTTTTCAGGCACGTCTTTGGCGCAGGAGCAAATTGTTAAATATAATGTGCTGCACAGCGGTAAGGTTGTGGGCCATATGGATCTGTATCAGAAGCGTGATGGGGACGATCTGTACCTGAAAATGACCTCGGAAGTAAAAATGCGCTTTATCATGAGCATTAAGGTCGATATTCATGAAGAGTCGGTTTTTCAAAGTGGTAAACTGATAAGTTCAAAGGTGTGCCGCAATGTAAATGATAAGGAAAAAGCAAACCGCCAAACCAAAATCTGTGGTGATGCCTACCAAACCATGGCCGAGGGCAAATCAGGCCCACCGCTTGAACAAAAACAGATCAACCAGAACCTGATGCTGTTATACTGCCGCGAGCCTAATGACAATGAACAAATCTACTCCGACAATTTTCAGCAATTTTTGCAGGTAAAGCGGGTTTCTGACCATGTATACCGGATTGACCTGCCCGATGGCAATTATAACTTTTACTCGTATACCAATGGAGTTTGCAGCAAGGTTGATGTTCACCACTCGCTGTATACCATACAAATACAGCTGGCCTGAAATTTTTCTTTTACCGTACCTTTTGTGAATTTGACCGCTAAACAAGCTATCTTTAATGCAAACTTTCACCCTTTAAAAGTGGAATATAGCGATAGCTCGATCATCAGTTTATTAAAGGAAGGCAGCGAAAAGGCATTTGAGTGGCTGTTTAAAGCACATTTTGATAGCCTGCATGCCTATGCCTATACTTTTTTAAAAGATGATGAAGTGGCCGAAGAAATTGTACAAAATGTATTTTGCCGTATATGGGAAAAACGCTATCAGCTAAAAACCGATGGCTCACTAAAGGCCTACTTGTACCGGGCCGTGCATAACGAAAGTCTTAACTATTTAAAACATCAAAAAGTAAAGGCCTCATTTGGGGTATATTATGCCGGGCAATTGCAGCAAGATGAGGAAGAAAATGCATCAAGAAAGCTGATGACCGCCGAGTTGCAGCAACGCATTGATAACGCGATAAGCGAACTTCCGCAGCAGTGCCGCATCATTTTTCAGCTGAGCCGTTTTGAACTGCTTAAATATCAGCAAATTGCCGACCATATGGGCCTTTCTGTTAAAACGGTGGAGAACCAGATGGGCAAGGCCCTGCGCATGATGCGTGAGAAACTGGCGGAGTTTTTGCCAATTATTTTAATTATATTAATGCAATGGTACTATGATGGGTAATGCCAATACAAATATGGACGATGACTTGTTGGTAAAATACATTGCCGGCGAAACTACGCGTGCCGAGCATTTAGTTGTGGAAGATTGGATAGCTGCCAGTGAAACTAACCGTGCCCTTTATGAACAGTTTAAACTCATCTGGGACCAAAGCCCCCAAAGCGTAAGAAACGTAAATAAGGAAGATGCTTATATACGCCTCCAAAACCGGCTTAATAGTCCTTCATCGGCACGCCAGCAATCGTTAACAAAATCAACGCCAACCTCTTACTGGATTGGCCTGGCCGCATCTGTAATTTTAATTAGTACGGTGCTTTGGTTAACTTTTACCCATGTGTATGATAATGGTTCGGTTTCATTTGTACGGATAGAAAGCAACAGCAAGGTTCGCACCAAGACCCTTCCCGATGGCTCGGTAATTACGCTCAATGCGCACTCCACCATTGTTTACCCAGCCAGGTTCAACAGCAACATTCGACCGGTAAGCTTACACGGCGAAGCATTTTTTAAAGTTACTCCTGATAAAACAAAACCTTTTATAATTAAGGTGAATGATGTAAAAGTTAGCGTGGTTGGCACGTCATTCAATATTAAAAGCCGTGATGGCAAAACCGAGGTAATTGTGGAAACAGGTATTGTAAAGGTAAATGAACATAAAAATAGTGTTGAGCTTAATCCCGGCGAAAAAGCAACCATTGTTAAGGGTATATTATCAAAAGAGCAAAACAAGGGTAAGCTTTATAACTTTTATTTAACCCGGCAGCTGGTATGTGATAAAACCCCTTTACTTGAGTTAGTGCAAACACTTAATGAAATATATGGTGCGCACATCACAATCGCCAACAAATCGCTGGAAAGTTTGCCTATTACCACAACGTTCCAGGGCCAATCGCTTGACGAAATATTGGGAGTTATTGGCGATACTTTCAAGATCACGGTAGTTCGTAACAACCAGCAGATCATATTTAAATAACATTTTTAATTATATATGGGCTGTTTACGCAGGTATATCATTATTGCCATAGTTGTTTTTGCACTTCCGGCAATCAGCCGAGCCCGCGTTGCCGAATCTATCCTCGCCAAAAACATATCTATACATGTAAACAACATGCGCGTAGGTACGGTGCTAAAAACTATTGAAGAGAAAGGCAATTTCACGTTCTCCTACAACAGCAACATTGTAAAAACCGACAGCCTGGTAACCATTAATGCCGATAACTGGACCATTAAAGAGGTACTTGACCATCTGCTGCTTAACCGCTTTGAGTATAAAGAAACCCGCAACTTTGTTATTTTGCGATATGCCCCGCTGCAGTTGTCATTAACTACAGAAAAGGCCGCTACCGAGGGTGATGAATACCACATCAGCGGTTTTGTAACTGATGAACAAACCGGCAAAAAACTGGAAAACGCCAGCGTGTATGATCGGGTATTGCTGCAATCAACCCTTACCGCCAACGACGGTCATTTTGAGCTTCGCCTCAAAAACAACGGGCAGCCGGTAATGCTAACCATCAGCAAGGAGTTTTATAAAGACACGACTATTACTTTTTTAGCGGACGTGACCGTAAATCCCGACCGTAACAAACCCAAAAGCCTCATTGGTTACATTATAAGTGGCGATAACGACGGCATTGAAACAACCTCCTTAGGGCGGCTTTTTATATCAACTAAACAACAAATTCAAGCGGCCAACCTGCATGGCCTTATTGCCCAGGCCCCGTTCCAGGCATCGGCCATACCCGGAGTAAGCACTCATGCCGAGTTCAGCGGCCAGGTGGTAAACAAGGTATCGCTGAACGCCGTCGGGGGCTACAATGCCGGGGTTGATGGTTTTGAACTTGGCCTCATTTTTAATCTCGACCAGGGCGATGTGGGCGATGTTCAAATAGCTGGTATATTTAACGTTGTTGGTGGTAATGTTAATGGTATTCAGCTTGGCGGCCTTTACAATAATGTGCTTGGCAGCGTTCGGGGCATTCAGCTATCGCTGTTGCATAACAGTGTAAAGCGTAACCTCAGCGGCATGCAGATAGCCGGCGTATATAACCACACCAAAGGCAACGTGGCAGGTATGCAGCTGGCTATATTGGGTAACGTAGCAAGCAAAAAAACAAGCGGCATGCAGGTGGCCGGGCTTTTTAACTATGCTGGCAACCTGCGGGGCGTACAGCTTGGGCTGGTTAACATCGCCGATACCTCATCGGGCTACAGTATTGGCCTCATCAATATTATAAATCATGGCTATCATAAACTGGCCCTGTCAGGCAACGAAACCCTGAATGCTAACCTGGGCCTTAAAACAGGTAGCAAACAGCTATATACCATTTGGCAGGGAGGTTTGCGGTTTAATGATAACAGTAAGCTGTATGCTTTTGGCTTTGGTTTTGGCCGAGAGCTGGGTTTAGGCAAGCGCTTTGCCATTAACCCCGAACTCACCCAGCAATACGTTTACCAGGGTAACTGGGCACGCACCAATTTATTAAGCCGGTTTGATCTTGCTTTAACCTACAAGGTTGCCAAATCATTCTCCATAAACGCCGGACCTTCGCTAAACTTCTTTTATTCGGACCAGCGTAACCCCGTTGATGGCTATGCCTGGGTGCGCGATCTGAACCACAGTTTTATTAATGGCAGCCGCAACTGGACCGGCTGGGTAGGTTGGACAGTTGGGGTTAGTTTCTTTTAGAGGATTCACTAATCGCCGAATTGACTCACCCGATCTGCGCTTCGCTGGATCACCCTCTCTTCGGCTTCGCCGGAAAGAGGGCGCAAACTCGTCATTGCTGATGCGTGAAGATAAAAGTTTTTTAATCTCCCTCTTTCCGGCGAAGCCGAAGAGAGGGATGGCAAGCGTAGCGATGCCAGGGTGAGTCGACGGCAAGTATTATTCCAACAAAAAACCCCGGCCGAAAGGCCGGGGTTTTACTATCAAATCACTTTATTAATTTACTTATTGTACCTGGAACATATTGTTAAAGTTTGTTCCGTCTGGGTAATTACCTGAAATTACCAGGTTACCATTGCGCAGGTTGGTGATGGCTTTATCAATATCGGCCACACTGTTTATTGGCTGCTTATTGATGCTGGTGATCACTGAACCTACCGGAATCTCAAAGTTATCAAACACTCGGCCCGGACGTACCTGGGTTACTTTAACACCGGAGTTAACACGGAATTTAGCTTTTTCGGCAGCGGTTAAGGGTTGGAAACTGGCACCCAGTTTATTAAACAATTCCTCGGCCGATTTAGATACTGCCGCGGTACGGTTTGTTGGGGTAGCATCTGCTTTAAGCGTTACTGCAAAGTTTTTCTCCTTTCCATCGCGAAGCACGGTTATATTCACCTTATCGCCCGGTTGCAAACGACCAACATGCTCCTGCAGATCTGATGATTCATAAACCTGCGTACCTTCAACCTTATCAATGATATCGCCTTTTTTAATACCGGCCTGCTCTGCGCCACCGCCTGGCACTACATCATTAACATATAAACCATTTGAATTGCTTACGCCTAATTGCTGAGCAACTTCGGGGTTAAGCTCGGTAAAGCTTACACCAACAAAACCACGTTTTACAGAACCATACTTTTTAATATCGTTCAATACTTTTTTGGCCAGGTTAACCGGAATGGCAAAGCCATAGCCTTCGTACGAGCCTGTGTGTGATGCAATGGCTGCATTAATACCCACCAGTTCGCCTTTGGTATTTACCAGGGCGCCGCCGCTATTGCCCGGGTTAATGGCAGCATCGGTTTGGATGAATGACTCAATAGCTTTATTAAGCCTTGGGCCTCCCTGCTGATTACGTGTACGGCCAAACGGATTTTCCTCGTCATTATCCTGGCTGCCAATGATGCCTATGTTACGGCCTTTAGCGCTTATAATACCAGCAGTTACAGTTGATGTTAAATTGAACGGATTACCTACAGCCAGTACCCATTCCCCTACGCGGGTTTCATCAGAGTTACCCAGTTTTACAATTGGTAAATCTGTTGCGCTAATTTTAATCAGTGCAAGATCTGTGCTTGGATCAGTACCAATTACTTTGGCTTCAAACTGGCGGTGATCATTAGTGGCTACGGTAATTTTATCAGCCTTTTCAACCACGTGGTTATTGGTTACAATATAGCCATCGGGCGAAATGATAACTCCTGAACCAGACGCCTGCTGAGGGCCGCGCTGTGGCATACGCTGACCAAACATATCGCCAAACATTTGCTCCAGCTGATCTTGCCCGCTACCGCCTGTTTTACTACTGTATGTAGTGCGGATATATACCACTGCCGGAGTTGCCGCGGCTGCAGCTTCTGTAAAATCAAGCGCCCCGGTTGATGATACTATCGGTGCGGTTTTGTTACTGGTAAAGTATACTTTTTGCTTTTCTTCAAAGCTCATGTTATCGGCATATTTGTTCTCAATCATCTTATATGCCCCTAAAGCCAGTGCACCTCCTACAAAAGCGGTTAATAGTGTTAAACCTATCTTTTTCATTTATATTTGCCTTTCTTATTTTATGTTTATATAATTTAACAACTCAAATTTAATACCATATAGACTATAATAGCAACGATATGTTATTGCGTTTTTTGTTAAATTTTGTTAAATAAAAACATCCCGGTCATTTTAACGGTTGCCTGTGGATGCTTTTAGCTAAGTAGCTGATATTAAATGACATTATTGTGAATATACGATTTTATAAATACCAGGGCGCGGGCAATGATTTTATATTGGTTGATAACCGTGAAAATACAATAGTCCATACCAATCCTAAGCTTATTTCAACCCTTTGCGACCGCCGTTTTGGTATTGGCGGCGATGGGATGATGTTTCTGCAAAATAAAGAAGGCTTTGATTTTGAAATGGTTTATTACAATGCCGACGGGCAGCCCAGCAGCATGTGCGGTAACGGCGGCCGCTGTATTGTAGCCTTTGCCAAATTTTTAGGAGTTATTGAAACAGACACTGAATTTTTGGCTGTTGATGGCCCGCATCATGCCAAAATTTCAGAAAGCGGTGATTGGGTAAGCTTGCAAATGATTGACGTTAACCAAATTAACACAGATCATGATGCCTATGTGTTAAACACCGGATCGCCACATTATGTAAAACAGGTTGATGACCTGGCGCACCGTGATGTATTTCATGAAGGTAAAGCCATCCGCAACAATGCTACTTATCGTGAAAAGGGCATCAACGTAAACTTTGTTGAACCAACTGCCGAGGGCTACTTTGTGCGCACCTTTGAACGTGGCGTAGAGGATGAAACATTTGCCTGCGGAACCGGTGTAACAGCCGTTGCCCTGGCCATGGCTCGTCACAAACAACAAACCGGCAATATTACTACTCCCATTAAAGTATTAGGCGGCGATTTGAATATCCGTTTCAATTATGACGGCAATACGTTTACCGACATTTTTTTAGAAGGCCCGGCTGTGCAGGTATTCAGCGGCGAGGTAGAGAGCCCCCAAGTCCTCTAAAGGGGGATTCTTTTAATTGCTTTAAACTTTAGCGTCACCTTAAATAAGATGGCGCTTTTTTTTGCCCCTTATATCCCCAACGGCTAATTACCCCCCTTCAAGGGCTGCGGGGCCAAAAAATAAAAGCCCCCTGGACTTGCTCCGGGGGACTTTCAACCTAAACCTTATCACAATTAAACTGGTAAGTTTACCAGTTCATAGAGGGTATTACAATTACTATACCAATTTTTTTCATTGTACTGAATTAATATTTAATACTATGTTAATCAATACTAAACTTGCCTTCAGATTACACAAAAAAACACATGCTGACTAATAGTTGGGTCACTTGTCGGTTTTGGCATACACCATCTGCAACACTATACATGTTTTGTGGCTTTACGCCTGCGTAAATAAGCATCTGTTAAAAACAGGACAAGCACTAAATCAAATATTAAAAACCATTTAGTAAACGATGAGCTTAAAATGCCGCTGGCATTAGGCAGTTTTATACCGGCAGGCATTGTTATATTCAGCTTAACTCCCGAAATATCTATACTTGAAAATGCCATAACCAGCAAGGCTACTATGGTTAACGTAAAAAAGATAGCAATGCCCTTAATAATGCGTTTATCAATAGCTGCTTTAAGTGGTTGCAACGCATTTTCGGTGCGTATGGTTTCCATTACATTATAGGTAAAGGCCATAGGCGGCTCATCCAGTTCCATCGTTGCAAACTCCTGGTTAAGCGCCAGCAGTTCCTGGTATTTTTTAGCATACAGCTCGTCGTGCTCTATAAGCCTGGCTATGGCCTCCTGTTCGGCCGGGGCACAGGTTCCATCAATATAATTCCAGAGTTTTTCTTCAATCGCGTTCATATCAGTTCTTTCACCTCTTGTTTTAAATTGCGCTCCAGCTTTTCTTTTAAACGCTGCCGCGCCCTGAATAGTTTAACCTTAACCGTATTGGCCTCTATGCCCAGGGTTTGAGCAATTTCATCCAATGATTGCTCGCCCTTGTAAAATAAGGTAATAATGGTGGCATCATCAGGCAACAATTGTTCAATGGCCTGGTTAAGGTAAAACGATCTTGATTTATTTTCTACATTATCTGTATCATAGCCCGATTCGTGATGTTCAACCTGTATATAAGTCTGTTCATCATCTATTGAATCGGTTGCTATTCTTTTCTTTCTTAAAAATGTCATGGCTGTAGTATAAACTATACTATACAGCCACGTACTAAATTTTGATTGTCCCTGAAACGAGCTCAGCGAGCGATAAGCTTTTACAAAGCAATCCTGCGCAATTTCTTCCGCATCTTCCCTACCCTTTGCAAAACGCATGGCAAGGGTAAAAACAAAACGCTGGTGCCGCTTAATCAGATCGGCATAGGCCGATTGATTACCCGCCAGGGTTTGTTCTATTAGTTCGATATCTGAAAGCTTGCTCTGCATGTATTACAACCTCTCTGACGCTGTGGTTTTAATTTAGGTTACATGGTATATGTAAAAATACTAAAATTAAACAGAGCCAGGCACCAATGAGGCTGTAATACAAAAAGATACCCTACAAACAAAAAATGCCTCGGGAGTAAACCTGAGGCATTGCAATTATATTAAAACAGCTTAAATAGCTGTTGGCCGCCTGATGATACCTAACAGAACAGCAATTATTGCAATAACCAGCAATACATGTATTAAGCTGCCTACAGAAGTAAAAAACACGCCAATTGCCCACCCAATCAGCAGGATAACAGCAATTATATACAGTAGTGAGTTCATAATAGTTTTGTTTTAGTTAACGTTTTCATAGATAGATACATATACAATAACCAAATGCCCTAAAATGTTTTAAAGCATTTGGTTATTCATACGTTTGGTGGAATAATCTCCAAATTACTTTTTCTCTGATTTAGAAGATTGATTAATTCCGGCCTCAGCAATTTGAGTAAGCAGGCTATCGGCATTTTTTTCTTCCTGCAGGGTAGAGCCAAGAAGCGCCGAAGCTTCATTATAGCCCAGCACACTGGCCAGTGTTTTTAATGTTCCGTACGATGCGATTTCATAGTGTTCAATTTTTTGTGCCGCCGAAATAATGCCTGCGTCGCGGGTAATACTGCCTTTTTCAGTTTCAGCTACAATTTCTTCCCCTTCTTTAATTAAACCGGCCATAGCTTCGCATTTCACCGCCACTGCTCTTTCGCCAATAGATTCAAATGCCGATTCTAAACGGGTAATGTGATTTTCGGTTTCGGAGAGGTGGTTTTCAATTGCCGAGCGCAGTTCATCTGATGTTGCTGCTTTAGCCATTTTTGGTAAAGTCTTGGCCAGATGTTTTTCGGCCCAGTAAATGTCTTTTAATTCGTCAATAAATAATTCGTTTAGTGCCGATTCCTGAACATCCTCTGTTTGCTGAGGAGCTTTTGTTTTTGTAGTTGCCATGGTAAAATGTTTTTAGTTTTATGTTGACAAGCATAAAACAAAGGCAATGCCAAATTACCTATTTATAAACAATATTAATTATAAAGATAATTTATAGCGCTTTTTAAGCCTGTTACCCTCAAAATAGTGTATCAATAAACCGCTAAGTTGTATAGTAAATTGGAAATACGGCAAAGCAACACTCCGAACACAATGACTCTATAGCCATACACGCCTAAGCTCCCTTTTTAGATTTAAGGCTACTCATTAACTGCTCATACAGATCATCGCTTGAAGTTTTACGGGGTTTAAGTTTTTTTACTGTTGCGTGTTTCCCCTTTGATTTTGCTTTAATAATGTTCAACAGTTCATCAGTATACTCATCTTTAAATTTGGATACATCAAAATCTTCGGCATATTGGTTAATGAGGGCCAGGCCTACATCCAGCTCTTTTTTGCTTACCGTAACATCATCGGCAATGTTCAAATCTTCGGTGCTGCGTATCTGCTGTCCAAACCGGATGCGGGTTATTACCAGCACATTGTTTACCGGGTGTACAATACAAAGGCTCTCGGTGCTGCGCAGTACAAACCGGGCCAGGCCGGCTTTTTTTGATTGCTGCAGGGCCTTCAGCAGCAAGGCATAGGCTTTATTGTTTTTAGTGTCGGGCTCGCTATAGTATGATGTTTCGTAAAACATGGGGTTTACATCGGCAATGTCAACAAAACTTTCAATTTCAACTACTTTGCTTTTTTCGGGGGCGGCATCCTCAAAATCATGATCCTCCATAATTACGTAATCATCATTGAGCTTGTATCCCTTTACAATTTTATCATACGGAACTTCTTTGTGGGTATGTTCATTTACCCGCTGATAGCGGATGCGTGCATGATCGCGGCTATCCAACATATCAAAATCAAGCGAACTGGTTTGTACAGCCGAATAGAGTTTTACGGGGATACTCACCAAACCAAAACCAATTGAACCTTTCCAGATAGACCTCATGACACAAATGTTTAAATATTTTTAAGTATAACCACCAAAAAGCGCAAACAGTTTTCAAATTATTGGCTCTCAGCTATGTTGAACAAAGCACAAACTAAAGTTGTAGCTTTAGTTACTTATTGATCCCCGATAAGGCACCAATTACTAAACAAATAAATAGCCCGCCCTGTTACACATTAAACTTTTAGCACGTTAACATAGTCATACACCCAAATAAAATAATAAAAACAATTATCACATGAAAAAGCTATTTATCCTTGCCGTATTACTTACGTTTACTTATGGTGCTTTTGCGCAAACTGTTGATATGCGCCGCAAAATTGAAGTTACTGGCACTGCCGAACAGGAAGTTACCCCCGACATTATATATGTTTCCATATCTCTTCAGGAATACATGAACGGTAAAAACCGGGTTACTATTGATGTGCTTGAAAATCAGCTGGAAAAGGGTGTAAAAGACGCCGGTATTGCCAAAGAAGATTTTACCGTAAACAATGTGTCGGCCTGGAACAACACCTATCAGAAAAAAAAGGCCCCTGATTTTTTAGCCAGCAAACAATATTTGATCAAGGTTACCGACCTGAACAAGTTTAACCAGATACTGGCCAAGGTTGATGCAAAGGGCATACAATCAACCAATATTGAAAGCTACGACTATTCAAAAATCAACGACCTGAAAAACACACTAAAATTAAAAGCTCTTTTATCAGCACGTGATAAGGCATCGTTCCTGGTTAATGGCCTGGGTGATAAGCTGGGTTCGGCCATTAGCATTACCGAAAATGATAACAGCAGCTTTCCTCAGCCGCGTACTATGATGTTTAAATCAGCTATGGCTGCCGATGCTGCTGGCCCCGCAGAATCAGACATTGATTTTAAAAAGATAAAACTGAGCTTCCAGATACAAGCCGTATTTGAAATAAAGTAATGTCTGCGAAGACTCACCCCGTCATCGCTATCACTCGACACCCCTCTCTTCGCCTTTAGCGGAAAGAGGGGTTCTCTTTTTATATGCTGTTTATTTACCCTCTTTGCGGCGAAGCCGGAGAGAGGGTGATCCAGCGAAGCGTAGATCGGGTGAGTTGGCTCTGTAACCTTTTCCCTTAGCTTTCGCCCATTATCATTCACCTGATTTTTTTTCACAAATGGGTGTAACCTGTTTTTAAAGCATGTAGTCATAGCTTACAAATACACCACAATGGTGGTTAAAACAGGAGAAAAATTAATTAACTTATTAAAACTTAAATATTATGGGCGCAGGTGAATTAGGGGTATTAGCTGGAATTATAATCCCCCTTGGCTTTTTTATAATGATATTCGGTATTGTTTATTTGAACAAACGCGAAAAACTGGCAATGATTGAACGCGGAATGGACCCAAGAACCTACAAACCACAATCGGCCCCTTATCAAAACTTAAAATGGGGATTGCTGCTGGTTGGTGCAGGTGTTGGTTTATTCCTTGCCTTTACTTTAAATCATTCGCTATACAGCAATTTAGACGAGGACAGTATACCCCCTTTATACTTTGCCCTTATAGCCATATTTGGCGGCTTAGGCTTGTTTCTCTCTTACCGAATAGAAAAAAGAGAAGTATTGGATAAAGAAGATACAACGATAACAAAATAAAAGTATCGATTTTTTTAACGAAAAAAGAGGATGTATCATAAATCATGATCATCCTCTTTTTATTTAAGATTATTTTTCCAAGGGATATACTCGGGCGTATAAAGTCGTTTTTTTGCATTTTGTAGCCCATAAATTTGTATTAATGTCCTGATTTACATATATTTATGTTAATAAAATAAGAAGATATGGCCGTCAGACAACCTGTTTTCAAGCCCTATAATCAACAACAGATCCTGGCTATTCCGCCTACTCTGGAGGAGCTTATCCCCCAAGGCCATCCGGTAAGGACTGTAAATGAGATTATTAACAAGCTCAATATAGAACCCCTATTGAAGGCCTATCATATTAAAGGCAGCTCCAGTTATCATCCGCAACTGTTGCTTAAAGTATTGGTATATGGTTATGTGACTAATATTTATTCCAGCCGGAAGCTGGCAGCGGCCTGCAGAGAAAGTGTCTATTTTATGTGGCTAAGCTCGATGAGCTATCCGGACCACAATACAATTAACCGTTTCCGCGGTGTTCGCCTGAAACACGCACTTCGGAGTGTTTTTGAAGACGTGGTGAAACTACTGGCGGGCGAAGGGGTGCTCAGTATTGAAGAGATCAATACAGATGGTACCAAAATCGAAGCCAACGCGAACAAATACACCTTTGTCTGGAAGAAATCGATCCAGAATAATAAGGAGAAAATCAAAAAGCAGCTAACCGAGATCTGGAAATATGCCCAGCAGATTGCTCAGGATGAAGATAAGATGCCTGAGCCACCAGATTTTACCACGATCAGCAGCGAAAACGTAAATGCCACCATAGATAAGCTCAACGTAAAGCTCGCAGGTAATGAAACCATTGATAAAAAGGTGAGAGCGAAACTGGGTTATATCACCCGGAACTTCCCGGCAAACATAGCTAAATATGAGCAGCAGGAGGCGATACTTGGCAGCAGGAACAGCTATAGCAAGACCGATACGGACGCCACTTTTATGCGCATGAAGGAAGATCACATGCTTAACGGACAGCTAAAGCCTGGTTATAATGTACAAATATCTACCTCCAACCAGTTCATCGTTAATTACACTGTTCATCAAAACCCTACAGATACAAATACCTTGGGGGATCATTTAGCACAACATGAAGCCAGTTTCGGCGTCCCACCTAAAAAGCTGATTGCAGACGCTGGCTACGGGTCTGAACAGAACTATACGCTGCTCGAACAAAAACAAATTACCCCCTTTGTAAAATATGGGATGTTTGACCGTCAGCAAAATGAAACCCTAAATAGTAAATATCCATTTGCTGCTGATAAACTTTATTATAATCAGGAAGAAGATCGGTATATCTGCCCAATGGGTCAGGCGATGAATTATATCGGTGATGAAAAAAGAAAAACTGCGACCGGATTTATACAAACAGTCAAGAAATACCAGGCCCGGAATTGCGGAAATTGTCCACTGAATGGCGCCTGTCATAAATCTCGGGACAACCGAATTATTGAGATCAATGAAAACCTCAAACGGCAAAAACAGCGGGCACACGAATTACTTAACAGTGAGGAAGGCATCAAGCGCCGTAAGAAACGATGTTACGATGTTGAACCCGTCTTTGCAAATATCAAACAGAACCACGGGTTCCGAAGGTTTATGCTCCGTGGTAAGCAAAAAGTAGAAATAGAATGGGGTTTACTTGCAATTGCACAAAACTTAAGGAAAAAAGCTGCCTGAAAAGGCCTTTTTTACCACGTTTCATCAGAAAATGCAAAACAAAATATCAACCAGAAAATCTGCTCATTGTGAGCCATTATTCTAAAAATAAAGAGACCGCATCATTTCTAATTTGATACGGCCCCTTTTTTCGTTAATATCAGTAGCTCAGGAAATGCCGTAATATTGCTTAAAAACATTCAGGTGATGCAGCTCGTGCCCAGCCAGCATATACACAAATGCCCTTACCGAAAACAAGTGGTTGCTTGCAATACCTGTGCGCAGCAATTGCTCTTCACTAAAACCCTTTATCATGTAAATATTTGACAGGCGGGCTGCCCTAAATTCGGCCGCCAGATCTTTAATGTTTTGGCTATCAAAATCCGTATTATTTACATACACATTCTGATCAAAGCCCGGTAGTTCTATATGGTTTCGTGAAAAAGCCAGGGCCCGGTAAGCAAATGTACGCTCGGTATCAATCATGTGGCCGAGGGCTTGTTTAACTGTCCACTTGCCGGGGGCGTAAGCGTAAGCAGCTTGTTCATCGGTCAGGTTACTAAACAGCTCATAGCTGCTCTTCATCAATTGCTCAAGCAATTCAATTACATTATTATGGGGTACCAGGCCAACATACCCTGCGGCAAATGGCGAATACTCATCAGGCTGTGGTTTGCTTATCATTCCGTGCGTTTTTTAATACTATTCTAAATGTAGTTCCCTTACCTATTTCGGAGTCCTTTACAAATATTTGTCCGTTATGATAGTTCTCTACCATACGTTTGGTTAATGATAAACCAAGCCCCCAGCCACGTTTACGTGTAGTATAACCCGGCTGAAAAACGGTATCAAACTTTGAACGTTGTATTCCCTTACCAGTATCTGTTACATCAATAAAAACCTGGTTTTTAACTTTGGCGCTGCTAATTTCTATTTTAATGCTACCCTTACCATCAATAGCATTAACCGCATTTTTAAGCAGATTTTCCAGCACCCAATCAAATAACGGCACGTTGAGGCCAGCTTGCAGCAGCGGGTTTCCGCTCAATTCAAACCCTATGTTTTTGCTAACGCGCACTTTAAAATAATCAACAAAATCTTTTACCACATCGTAAACCAGATGATCTTCCAACACCGGCTTCGATCCTATTTTTGAAAAACGATCGGCCACAATTTCCAGCCGCTTTACATCATTCTCCATTTCGGCTACCAGTACGTCATCTTCGGCATCAAACTTCTCTTTCATCAGCTCTATCCAGGCCATCAATGATGATATTGGTGTACCCAGCTGGTGGGCGGTCTCTTTAGCCAAACCCACCCAAACCTGATCCTGTTCCGATTTTCGCGAGGAGCTGAAAGCCGTATACGCCATCAGTAAAAATATAGCTATCAACGTTAACTGAACATATGGAAATAGTTTCAGTTGCGTAAGCAAAGGCGAATCTTTATAAAACACCAGCCACCAGCCACCAGGTACCTTAAGCCTGATAGGAGCATGCTGATTTTTCATATACGCCAGTTCCGATACAAAGTATGCCGTATCATACTTCATTTTCTTATTATTCTCGGCCTGCAGTTTAATAAAGGTTTTGGTGGTATCCAGCCCGCGCACGTATTTAAAATCGCCGTTTTCATCAGTAACAATGGCCGGTACAATTAAACTGTCCCGAACGGCTATCACGTAACCTAAAAAATCATTATCATCAGATGATAGTATCTGTTTCATGCTCAATGCCCAAACCTGCGCGCGCGTACGCTCAGACCGGGCTATGTTTTTAACCAGATAATTAGTATAGAATAATGAACTGCCGGCAATTACCACCGCAAATGCGAGCAGAAAGTATTTCCAGCGTTTTTTTTGTTGATATGGATTCATTTTGGCCAAGTAGTCAAATAACGTAAAATTATTTCAAATGTGCAGACCATAGATGTGCAGATTTCAGATGTGCAAATATGCTGATGCCACGTGATGAAAAAATGTTAAATAATCCTAAACTTCAGCATCTGAAATAGCTCAATTATCATATCATTTGCACATTTAAAATCCGCACATCTGTACATCTATAATAAGTTTATCTTTGCCACATCATGACCGATAAAAAAGTAAGAGTCCGTTTTGCACCAAGCCCAACCGGTGGTTTACACCTGGGTGGCGTACGCACCGTATTATTTAACTATTTATTCGCCAAAAAACACAAAGGCGATTTTATTTTAAGAATTGAAGACACCGACCAAACCCGCTACGTGGAAGGTGCCGAAGAATATATTTTAGATTGTTTGAAATGGTGCGGCCTGCACCCAGACGAAAGTCCGGTAGCCGGCGGCCAATATGCCCCATACCGCCAGAGCGAACGTAAAGCATTATACCGGGAATATGCCGAGCGCCTGGTAATGCAGGGACATGCTTATTACGCTTTTGACACTGCCGAAGAGTTAGACAAGAACCGTAAAGAGATTCCTAATTTTCAATATGGCCAGGCTTATCGTGATAGCCTGCGCAACTCATTATCATTACCGCAGCATGAGGTGGATGGCCTGCTTGATGCGGGTACACCACACGTGATCCGTATAAAAATGCCGGCCGATGAAACCATTAGCTTTCATGATATGATACGCGGCCATGTTAGCTTTGAAACCAACCAGGTTGATGATAAGGTTTTACTCAAGGCCGATGGTATGCCTACCTATCACCTTGCTGTTGTGGTTGACGATTATTTGATGAAAATTTCGCACGCTTTTCGTGGCGAAGAATGGCTGCCATCGGCCCCGGTACATTTACTGCTTTGGGATTATCTTGGCTGGAAGGCAGAAATGCCGCAATGGGCACACTTACCTTTAATTTTAAAACCAGATGGACACGGCAAACTAAGCAAACGTGATGGCGCGCGCCTGGGCTTCCCTGTATATGCCATGAGCTGGTTTGATGCTAAAACAGGCGAGCTTACTCCCGGTTTCCGCGAGCTGGGCTTTTTGCCCGAAGCATTTTTAAACCTGCTGGCTACCCTGGGCTGGAACGATGGTACCGATCAGGAAATATTTACACTGGATGAACTGATAGAGAAATTCTCTATTGAAAGGGTAAACAAAGCCGGCGCCAAGTTTGATTTTGAAAAAGCCAAATGGTTCAACGCCGAGTGGATAAAAAGGACTGAAGCAACAGTACTGAAGCCATATGTCAAAGCTATTTTATCAGATAAAAACATTGAGGTAACGGATGATCAGCGTTTAATTACCTTAATTGAGCTGATTAAAGACCGCTGTGTTTTATTACCTGATTTTTACCAGCAACTGAGCTACTTTTTTGAACAGCCTCAAACTTATGACCTTGCCTCTGTTAAGCCAAAGTGGAACGACCAGAAAGCCGATTTTTTCAAAGAATACATTGATCAATTAGCTAACCTTGACGATATACAGCCAGAACGCGAAGAACCGGCATTTAAAGCCTTTGCTGAAGCAAAAGGTTTAAAAATTGGTGATGTTATGATGCCTTTCCGCATTATGCTTGTTGGCAGTAAGTTTGGCCCTCATGTATTTGACATTGTAGCCTTATTGGGCAAACAAGAAACCATTAGCAGAATAACAAAAGCACTGGCTGCATTTGCAGCGTAAAACACGGTCGCTTACCGTAAATGTCCCCCTTTCTTTTTACCGAGGTAAAAGAGCGGGGGATTTTTCTTTAAGATAAGATCTGCAATCCTTAATCTGTTATCTCGTTCAGAATTTCATTTATCCTTCTGGGTGCTACTCCCTTTTCAATAGCTATTTCGGCTAAAAGTTTGGTTTGTGCTTTCTGATATTTTAAAAACGTGGGTATGCTAAAAACAATGCGTGCGGTTAAAATCAAGATAACAACGCTTACAATAAAAATAACCGGATATACAAATAGTATAAATTCAGGTGTTCCCATGTGATGTTCGGTATAGGTATATTAACCAGGATAATAATTTGTGCGTAATACTTTATAAATGATAATGTAACAAAGCTATATCAATTCCGTAATAATGGTTTAACATCTTAAGCGTTGCATGTTAACATCCAGATTTTTAAATGTTTGATTTAAGTTAATTTATTTTCTTTTATAAAAAATAAATTAAAAAATAGCCAATACTAAACCATCTAACGAATAACTTTTGTATCAATATTATTACAATTGTCAATAATATTTTGTTGGTATCATATTTATACTTTAATTTTAACCTGCCCTACTAATTAACTGGTTATGATCAGTATACGATCTAAAAATGTATTGCTTGTTGCTCCCGATACTTTTCCGGTGGAGTCGTTGCCCGAAAGTCAGCTATTCAGGCATATTTCTACAGTGGCCAGTATTTTCCCAATCATTCACGAGTTTAAACCCAACCTGATCATTTTAGATCACGAGTACGTGATTAAAGATATCGAAAGGATTTTAAGAAGGATAAGCTGTAACCCGGCTTACAACAAAATTAAAATTTGTTGCTATAAAAAAACAGCCCACACCAAAACAGATGGCCTTTTAAAGGCACTTGGTGTTGATCATATATTTTACCAGGATGATTTTAACAGAGCAGCTCAGGGTAAACAAACCTCTGGCATGCTTTCAAGCATTTTTGATACCTCCATTGTACACCTGCTGGCTAAAGCGGTGCATTAAATCAATATTGTTTCGTTTTTAAATGGGGCCGTGTTAGTAAGATAATGCGCCACGCCACTTCTGCACTCAATAGTGCCGTTATGGCAAATGCCGCCGCTTTAAGCGCCTCCGGTGTTGACGAAAGTGCGCCCCCCAAGGCTACTGTATAAACAATAAATGGCAGTAACAGCACCAGGCAAAGGCCCCTAACATTCAAAGGAATACGAAAGGGCCTTGGTTTATGCGGTTCTTTTATCCGGAGTTTAACCAGCGATATATACTCCAACGACAGGCCCGCGCCGTAAACGGTTACATCAATAATAAGCAGATCGGCAAATGTCCATAATATCATAAAGCTCACCACTACCGAACAAATGATAATGGAGATGTAGGGCGTTTTAAACCGGCGATGCAGTTTGTTTAAACCTGCCGGGAGTAATTGATCCTCAGACATTACCTGCGGCACCCGCGATACCGACAGCAATACTGCAGCATAAATACCCAACGTACTGGCCATTCCTCCCGCTGCAATAACAATACCCAACCAGCGGCCTCCTACCAACACACCCAATGCCGGGAACCCATCGTTAGTTAAAGTATCGTGGTTTATGCCCGATTGCTGGGCAACCCATGTAATGAGCAAATAAACCACCATAACCAATAAAAAGGCAATCACCATCGAAATTCTGTATGAGCGCACTGGCTTTTCAACCTCCTCGGCATAAGTAGTGATATTATCCCAACCCAGACAGTTCCACATTACGGTATATAATGCCATGCCAAACGACGGAAAATTAATGCCTTTTAAAGAAGGTGAAGGTATTATAAAACCACCCGCATGATGATGAACAGCCATTACAATAAGCACAATAACAGGGGCCAGTACAGCGGCACTCAAAAACAACGATACCTTACCCACAGGCACAATACCCAATATATTTAATCCCGCCGATGCCCAGATGATTAGCAGGCAAACCGGAACCTGGTACTGTAACAATACCGGGAAAAAGAACGAAGCATATTGTACAAACAAAACCGGGTAAATAGCCAGATCGACAAAGGTGTAAAGCCAGGTCCACCAGCCTTCATAAAACCCCCAGCGGGTACCTAACGCGTATTTAACCCATTTGTAATACCCCCCGGTTATGGGCATCATGCTGTTGAGCTCTAAAACGGTAAATATGGCGGGCACATCCCAAAGTAAAGGAGTTAGCAGTAATATTAAAAGTGCGGCATGATCACCAGCGTAACTCAATAAAGGCTCTAACCCGTAAGGCCCTCCCGAAACAGTAAAGAAAATAACAGCGATAAGCTGTATGGGCCTGATTTTTTTTAACGCGGCAGCTGATGGCATAAGCGATAAAAATATAATTTATGCAGGGATAATAAAAGCTGCTTTAAAAGAAAAGAGACGCACATTAGTGCGTCTCTACGGTTATTTTTTGAAGAGACGCCTTACAGGTGCCTCTTATTTAATCAAAATAGCTTTATAAAGACAGCCATTTCTTGCGTACCAACAGTTGCTGCTGGCTCGCATTATCTACAGGTATAATTTTATACTTAACACGACTGTTCCTCAGCAAAGTAACAGACAGCGTAAGCGGCAAACCATCGCGAATGATGCTAACCTTTATTTTATCGCCGGTCTTCTTATCGTTTAGCATCGTAGCAACATCGTTAATCGGGTTATCATCAATAGCAACCAGCTCATCGTTAACATTAATGCCATCAATATAGGCCGATGTTCCACGTGCAACATTGGTAACTATAATTTTTTTGTTAGCCGCAGTCCCTGTTACCACGCCCAAAGCAGGTTCATTGGTATCGGCCAGTTCATCAACTACTTTATATCCGGCGTAGCCGAGGTAATAGTTATAATCAATCGGAGTTAAGCCGTTAATGTATTTATTATAAAAGTCATCCAGCTTTTTACCTGCAAACTTTTCAAATCCTTTTTTAAACTCTCCATCGGTATAGCCGCGTTGTTTGGTCTTATAGTATTCGGTGTACATGTATTTCATTACATCATCCAACAAATATTTACCCTTGCTGCTATTAATGATCTCCAGATCGAGCATCATACCTATAATAGCACCTTTGTTATAATAGGATATACCTGTATTACCCGAATTTTCATTTGGGCGGTAAGCCTTTATCCATGCGTCAAAGCTCGACTCGGCTACAGTTTGTACATTTCTGCCCGGCAGGTTTTCCAGAATATTAAACTCTCCGGCCAATACATCCAGGTAATTTTCTGGCGAATACAACTTGGTGCGGTTCACAATTACGGCCTGAAAATACTCGGTAAAGCCTTCGGCTATCCACAGGTTGGTAGTATAGTTTTCATTATCGTAATCAAACGGACCAAGCACAATGGGGCGTAAACGTTTTACATTCCATAAATGAAAATGTTCATGAGCAGCCAGGCTTAAAAAATTCTGGTATCCTTTTTCAGTAGTATAAGCATCGCGCGAAGCGCCCAAAACTGTTGAGCTCAGGTGCTCCAGCCCACCGCCGCCTTTTAAATGGTTATGAACTATAAAAACGTAATGCTTATTGGGGTTTTCGCCAAAAATAGCGGCTTCCTGCTCCACAATGCTATGCAGATCTTTTGTCAGGCGCTCTTTATCATAATTACCGCCGCCGTACATACATACTTCGTATTTTACTCCCGATACATCAAACCCAAAAACATCCTGGTTACCCACTTCAATGGGCGAATCGAAAAGGATATCGTAATTAGGTGAAACCCGTGTAAACGGATCGCCGTTAACCATTTCTAAACTGGTTGAAACCTGAGCCCAACCTTTATAGGGTTTAATGTGGATGGTTGATGCCTGGTGAAGCATATTGGCCGGGTAAATAAATATACCCGAGGTTGAAAGGAAACCATGCGATGCATCAATATAACTGGTACGTACAGAAACCTCATTGGCGTACACCCGGTATTTAATGGTTACCTCCGATAGGCCTTTGGCAGCTATGCGCCAGGTGTTTTTATTAAGCTTTGGTGATGCTACTGGTTTGCCCCCAGCTTCTGCGCTAAATGACTCTATATTTTTTGCAAACTCCCTCACCAGGTACGAACCGGGTGTCCATACCGGCATTTTCAGGTCAAGTATATTTTGCTTTAAGCCAGAAATATGCATTTCAATATCTGCATAATGTGCCTGTGCTTCCGGAAAAGTAACTGTATAGGATATGTTAGAAGTGCTTTGCGCCTTACCTGCAGATGGATTCATAAAAAGTAGTATTAAAGAAAAAGTAACGATATGTATAATTGGTTTCATGCCCGCAATTTAAAAATTTTATGGCTTCAAAAAATTTAACCAGCAATTAAGCAGATGTAAAATGGTTGATACATGCAACTATTTTAATACCCAACTGTTTAAGTTTGCAGGTACAATTACAATGCAATTGATTGAACCTATATCGCGAAAACTAATACGGCTTGGTAAATTATACCAGAGCGTACTGGCTAAGCATACTGCCTATTTGGATGTGAACCAGTACCACTATATTTTGTCACTTATTTGTTATTATGACGGTCAGCTTTCGCAAAAGGCGTTGGCAGAAATGTTGGGGAAGGATAAGTCGGCTATGGTAAACATCATTAACCTGCTTACCAAAAAAGGTTTTGTATACCGTGAAAACAACCCCCACGACCGCCGCGAACAATTGCTGAAAGTTACCGATAAAGCGAAAGAAGCAGTACCACATATTGTAGAAACGTTTAAAAACATAAACACCAATATAACAGCAGGCATATCTGAAGAAGACCTGAAAATATTTGAAAGTGTGTTGCTGCGCATGCAAAGCAACATAAAGCCTTTAACTACCACCTAATTAAAAACTAAATCACTACATGATTAATTCCATATGAGAACAAGGTACATCATTTACACCGCGCTGGCTTTGCTGGTTGCCTATTTAATCTACAACAAGTTTTTCAGCCCTGGAGCTAAAGAATCTGCTGCGGCTATGGCTGCCGGCGGCAAGGGCGGAAAGCGCAAAACCGGCCCTGTAGCAGTTAATATCATGATTGTGAAAGACACCGCCGTTAACAATGTTATTGATGTAACCGGATCAATTGACGCCAATGAAAAAGTTAGCCTGGTAAGCCAAACCGCTGGCAGCATTACCGGCATATATTTTAACGAAGGTACCAGGGTGCAAAAAGGACAGTTACTGGTTAAAGTATACAACCAGGACCTTGAAGCATCATTAAAACAGGTTAAATACCAGGAAACACTGGCTAAACAAAACGAATACCGTAACAAAATATTACTGCAAAAAGAGGCCATAAGCCAACAGGAATATGATACCTCACTAACCTCCCTCAACTCCCTGAAAGCTCAGGGAGATGTGATTAAGGCACAAATATCACGTACCGAGATCCGCGCGCCATTTTCCGGAACCATCGGATTAAGGAGTGTAAGCCCGGGAGGCTACCTGTCGCCGCAAACACCTATCGCACAGCTGGTAAATATCGATCCGGCAAAGGTTACTTTTTCGGTACCGGAAAGGTATTTATCAATCATTGGGCCCGGCAGTAAGATCAAACTCACTACCGAAACCTCAAGAGAAACCTTTACGGCTATGGTTTATGCCATTGACCCATCTATTGATGTTAACTCGCGTACCATTACCGTACGTGCAAAAGCACCAAACCCTAAAGGTTTACTTACAGCTGGCAGTTTCGCCAAAATCAATTTAACGCTTGATCAAATACCTAAAACCATTTTGCTGCCAACGCAAGCCGTTATTCCCGATTTAAAAAGCAGCCTGGTTTACCTTTATCAAAATGGCGTAGCTGTAGCCAAACCAGTAAAAACCGATATGCGTACTGATACCAAAATACAGATCATCGATGGCTTAAAACCTGGCGATAGCGTAGTTGTATCGGGTATTATACAAATGCGACCAAAGGTTCCTTTAAAAATTGTTAAAGTAATTAAGTAAAGAGCTATGAGTTTATCCTCAGTTAGTATAAAAAGGCCGGTACTGGCTACAGTAATGTCAGTGGTTATTGTAGTATTCGGTATTATTGGCTACAAATTTTTAGGGGTGCGGGATTTCCCTTCGGTTGATCCGCCTATTATTTCGGTATCAACCAGTTACGCTGGCGCCAACGCCGATGTAATTGAATCGCAAATCACCGAGCCACTTGAGAAGGCTATTAACGGCGTTCCAGGTATCCGTAACTTATCGTCAACCAGCTCTGTGGGTTCCAGCAACATCACGGTTGAGTTTGACCTGGATGCCGATCTGGAAACCGCGGCGAATGACGTGCGCGACAAGGTTGGCCAGGCCCAGCGCCAGTTACCACAGGATATTGACGCCCCACCGGTTGTTACCAAGGCCGATGCCAGCGCCGACCAGATCATTACCCTGGAGGTACAGAGTAATACCCGTAACATTAACCAGTTAGATGATTATGCCGAAAACGTATTACAGGAAGGCCTGCAAACCATCCCGGGCGTAAGTACCATTAATATACAGGGCCAGCGCCAGTATGCTATGCGCTTGTGGATTGACCCAAACAAATTATCGGCACAGGGCGTAACGGCAACTGATATTGGCACAGCGCTCAGCAAAGAGAACGTGGAGCTGCCTGCCGGTAAAATTGAAGGTAACAATACGGAAGTTACCATCAGGGCATTGGGTAAGCTATCAACCGAAAAAGATTTTAATGATCTCATCATCCGGTCAGACAGTAACCGGGTTATCCGCCTTAGGGATGTTGGTTATGCCGTTTTAGGATCGGCCAATGAAGAAACCATTTTTAAAGAATCGGGCGTACCCATGATTGGTTTGGCCATTGTGCCACAACCAGGCGCAAACTACGTGCAGATAGCCAAAGATTTTTATAAGCGCCTTGACCAGATCAAAAAAGATCTGCCACCAGATATTAACGTAAAGGTGGCGTTGGATAATACCCGTTTCATTAACCAGTCTATCACAGAAGTGCAGGAAACACTGATTGTTTCTTTCATTCTGGTGGTTATCATTATTTATCTCTTCTTCCGCGATTGGCTTATTGCCTTCCGCCCGTTGATAGATATACCGGTATCGTTGATCGGAGCTTTCTTTATCATGTATATTTTTGGCTTCTCCATTAACATACTAACCCTCCTCGGTATCGTGCTTGCCACGGGGCTGGTGGTGGATGATGGTATCGTGGTAACCGAAAACATTTATAAAAAGGTAGAAGCAGGTATGGCCATCCGTAAGGCGGCGTTTGAGGGTTCGGCCGAAATATTTTTTGCGGTAGTATCCACATCGGTTACCCTGGCGGCAGTGTTTTTACCCATTGTGTTTTTACAGGGCTTTACCGGCAGGCTGTTCCGCGAATTTGCGGTGGTAGTGGCTGGGGCGGTATTAATATCCGCCTTCGTATCCCTGTCGTTAACACCGATGCTGAACGTAAAGTTGATTCGTAAGAATAACAAAAAATCAAAATTTTACGAGCGTACCGAGCCCTTTTTTGTGAACATGACCAACTCGTATACCGAAACATTGGTTAAATTCATGAAGGTTAAATGGGTATCGTTTGTTATACTGGCAGTATCGCTGATCATTATTGGAGTATTGGTTAACGTTATTCCGTCGGAACTTGCCCCGCTTGACGACCGCAGTCTGCTGCGTTACAGCGTTACCGGATCTGAAGGCGCAACCTATGAGTACATGACCAAATACATGGATAAAGTATCGCAGATGGTTGACGATTCCATACCCGAGGCTAAAGTTAACTTCGAGATCGTTTCCCCGTCATTTGGCGGCGGTTCGTCTAACTCTGGCTTTGGCCGTATAGGCTTGGTAGCCCCAGACGAACGCGGGCGCTCACAGCAGCACATTGCCGACTGGTTGAGTAAAAAACTCAGTCGCATGCCCGATGCCCGTGCCATTGTAATACAGGAACAAACCATAAGTGGCGGCGGTAGTGGTGCCCGTACCTCACTCCCGGTTCAATATGTAATACAAAATCAGGATTTTGAAAAAATCCGTAAGGTATTGCCGCAGTTTTTTGCAGAGGTTTCTAAAAGCCCTGTGTTTCAGGGAACCGACGTAAACCTGAAGTTTACCAAGCCCGAGCTTCGTGTAATTACAGATCGTGACCGAGCACGCGACCTTGGGGTATCGGTTGATGATATTGCTCAAACGCTCCAACTATACTATAGCGCCGGCCGCTTAGATTATTTCCTGATCAACGGGAAACAATACCAGGTAATTGCCCAGGTTGACAGGGCCAACCGCGACCAACCGCTTGACTTGAAATCAGTTTACGTACGCAGTACCAAAGGAGGCCTGGTTCAGCTGGATAACGTAGTAAAGGTAACCGAAGGGGCTACCCCTCCGGCCATTTACCACTTTAACCGTTATAAATCGGCCACCGTATCGGCAGGTTTGGCTCCGGGTCGCACCGTGGGCGATGGTATTAAAGAGATGGACCGCATAGCAGCCAGCCTGCTTGATGACACTTTCAGCACCGCGCTCAGCGGTCCGTCAAGGGATTATGCCGAAGGCTCATCAAACATCCTGTTTGCTTTTGGTTTCGCGCTGCTATTGATATACCTGGTACTGGCTGCCCAGTTTGAAAGCTTTATGGACCCTTTCATCGTGATGCTTACCGTGCCGCTGGCCATATCCGGTGCATTTTTATCGCTCTGGTTATTTAATCAAACCCTTAATATATTCAGCGAGATTGGTATTATAACCTTGGTGGGGCTGGTAACTAAAAACGGTATTCTCATTGTGGAGTTTGCCAACCAGCGTATGGAACATGGTGTTGCCAAATATGAGGCCGCTATTGAAGCTGCCACCGCCCGTTTGCGCCCAATATTAATGACCAGTTTAGCTGTTGTGCTTGGTGCCGTACCAATTGCATTTGCCCTGGGTGCCGGTGCAAAAAGCCGTGTATCGCTGGGTATTGTGATTATGG
>Ga0247742_10000077_pt1 | contig 84523 bp, 75 predicted proteins | sample UWRJL208509C2_FD_180944 | JGI IMG/M metagenome (GOLD analysis project Ga0247742, IMG submission 180944) | Plant litter microbial communities from Arlington Agricultural Research Station in Wisconsin, United States - UWRJ-L208-509C-2 | ecosystem: Environmental > Terrestrial > Plant litter >...
TGTCGACAAAACATTGCCGGGCCAGCTGCGGCAGGTTGTTCTTGCTGCTCAGATGGGCCAGGACCAGGTGTTGCAGGTCTTTCCAGCCCAACTCGGACACCAGGAATGCCGCCTGGTGGTTGTTCAAATGTCCCAGTTCCCCACCCACTCGCTGTTTGAGGAAGTACGGGTAATAACCTCGGGCCAGCATGTCGCGACAGTGGTTGGATTCGATCATCAACGCATCGAGATCCTTGTAGCCGTCCAGTACACGCCCGCAATACGAACCCAGGTCGGTTAACAGGCCGAAACGCCGCTGGCCATCGCTGAACACATATTGGGTGGGCTCTTGCGCATCGTGGGCCACGGCAATGACCTGGATATTCAAGGCACCGATCTGCAACTGCTCGCCACCGGCCACGAAGCCTGTGGGTTCAACGGGTTTGCGCATCCCGCGCAAGGTACCGCGACTCAGGTACACCGGAAGATTGTAGCGCCGAGACAGCAAACCCACGCCATGCACGTGGTCGGCATGTTCGTGGGTCACGAGTATCGCGCTGAGCTGCGCCGGGTTGACCCCCAGGCGCAGCAAGCGTTTTTCGGTTTCCCGCAGGGAGAAACCACAATCGACCAGGACGTACGTGTCATCGCTGGCTATCAGCGTGCCGTTCCCTTGGCTACCGCTGCCGAGAACGGCAAAACGCATGTGATCAGCCCAGGTTGTCCTGAATCACGCCCAACACTTTGCGCGCCACATCAGCGGGCGCCACGGTATTGATGTTCTTCTCGACGGTGACCTGAACGTTCTCACCCACCTTGCTCAGGCGAACCTGATAACGCTCGGCGCGGGCTTCGATTTCTTCCTTGGCCGGAGCACTGCCGAACAGACTAGAGAAGAAGCCTGGCTTCTCGTCTTTCTTCTCGGCTTTTTCCGCCAGGTTGATGTAGTACAGGCCCAGGCTGCGGTTGATGTCCTCGACGCGCCACTCACCCTGCTCCAACGCACGGCCAACGCTCGACCAGGCACGGTCCAGGTCGGAGCCGACGTTGAGCACCGGGTTGCCGCTGCCGTCTTCGCTCAGGCTGACGCGGCTCGGGGTGTCGAAATCGCGGGAAGCGAGCATCGACACCGAACCACCCTTCTCGGCGGTACGGCTCATGCTGGCAAGCATGTCATCGACCAGTGCCGCGTCGAGGCCGGTGTTGACCGAACGATTGGTGAACGCCACATCAGCGGTGCTACCGGCTGGGCGCTGGGCGCTGACCACATAGACTTCACTGGTGTTGCGCTGCACGCCTGGCTCGATGCGTACCCGCACGCGGGTTTCGCTGTCCGAGGCTACGCCCGCCGCGCCGAGACGCTTGGCCATGGCTGCGGAGAGTTCGTCGGAGTGCTGCCAGGTGGTGGTGAACTCGCCAGTTTGCGGGCGTTGCTCATCCAGGCGGAAACCGTTGTCCTGGAAGAACTGCACCGCCACGGGCCAGACTTCGGCCGGTGGATGCTGGGCCATGACCCAGCTGGAATCGCCGCTCTTTTGCAGGGTGTAGTCGCTGGCATCGGCAAGGGCCGACAACGGCTGCGGACGCGGCACGATGTATTCGCCCTTGACGCTGTCATCCGCCACGTTGCGCGGAATCGGCAACAGCGGGTCGAGGCGCTTGGAAGTGCTGACATCCGGCGGCAGTTGCATCGGGGCAGTCTGTTGCGCTTCCAGGTAATCGCTACCGCGGTCACGGAAATAACCTTCCGGGCCCCAAATCCATCCGCAGCCACTGGTGCTGGAGATAATCAAGGCAAGTGCGGAAAGTCCGGCCAATCGCTTCATGCGTAATGCTTCCTCAATTAAACCAGTACGCCGGACTGGCGCAGGGCCTGCCGCAGCGGTTCGTGACAGGCTTCGCTGAGCCAGGTGAGCGGCAGACGGATACCGTCCGGCATCAGGCCCATCTCATGCAGCGCCCACTTCACGGGAATAGGGTTGGATTCGATAAACAGGGTTTTATTGAGCGGCATCAGCTTTTCGTGGAGCGCGCGGGCAGTCGCGGCATCCCCTTTCAAAGCCGCGGTACACAGGTCACTCATGTCTTTCGGCGCGACGTTGGCGGTCACCGAGATGTTGCCTTTGCCGCCGAGCAGGATCAGCTCGACCGCCGTGGCGTCGTCACCGGAGATCACCAGGAAGTCCTTGCTCACGCCTTCGATGATGGTCTTGGCGCGTTGCAGGTCGCCGGTGGCTTCCTTGATACCGATGATGTTCTTCACGGTCGACAGGCGGATCACGGTGTCAGCCAGCATGTCGCAGGCGGTGCGGCCCGGCACGTTGTAAAGTATCTGCGGGATGTCGACGGCTTCGGCCACGGCCTTGAAGTGCTGGTACAAGCCTTCCTGGGTGGGCTTGTTGTAGTAAGGCGTGACCAGCAGGCAGGCATCGGCGCCGGCGGTCTTCGCATTGGTGGTCAGCTCGATGGCTTCGCGCGTCGAGTTGGCGCCGGTGCCGGCGATCACCGGGATGCGCCCCGCCACTTGATCCACCACGCGACGAATCACTTCGATGTGCTCGTTCACGTCGAGGGTGGCCGATTCACCTGTTGTGCCGACCGCCACGATGGCGTGGGTGCCGTTTTGCAGGTGAAAGTCCACCAGTTTGCTCAGGCTGTCCCAATCGAGACGACCTTGTGCATCCATGGGTGTGACCAGTGCCACCATACTGCCCGCAATCATGCAACCGCTCCTGCCGGAAAAAGAGAGCGGTAATGGTACTGGCGCCAAGATGCTTGTACAAGCGAAGTACCATTCCCCTGAGCGACGCTTTTCGCTACCCTTCAGGCTTTGATCGGTACCGATAAGCTCATTCGCCGGTTCCCAGCCTCCGTTTTCGGCCCCACAAGCCCCGATCCTGCGTTGCCGCCCCCCGCTCTCGCTGTACCGGAGCCCGTTGCAACCCATTGACTCAGGGCCTGTGAAAGCCTGCGCGAAGGCTCATGTTCCCGTCCGGGGCTGCTAAAGTACCGACCGCTCATCGCTTTAGGAATGCTGCATGTCCACCCCCACAGTTCGCGAACAATTCCTTGTCATCAGTGCCCTCGGCGCCAACCCCATGGAGCTGACTAACGTCCTGTGCCGCGCCAGCCATGAAAATCGCTGCGCGGTGGTGACGTCGCGTCTGACCCGCCATGGCGAGTGCAGTGCGCTGATTCTCGAAATCTCTGGTAGCTGGGACGCCTTGGCGCGCCTGGAAGCCGGCCTGCCGACCTTGGCCAAGAAGCACGCCTTCACGGTCAACGTGGTGCGCAGCGCGGCCCTGGAGAATCGCCCACAGGCTTTGCCGTACGTGGCCTACGTCAGCTCGGCGTACCGCTCGGACATCATCAACGAGCTGTGCCAGTTCTTCATGGACCACAACGTCGAGCTGGAAAACCTGACCTGCGACACCTATCAGGCTCCGCAAACCGGCGGCACCATGCTCAACGCCACGTTCACCGTGACCTTGCCGGCCGGCGTACAGATCAGTTGGCTGCGGGATCAGTTCCTGGATTTCGCCGATGCGCTGAACCTCGACGCCTTGATCGAGCCGTGGCGTCCACAAAACCCAATGTAAGGAAGCTGTCATGGCCGTTGCTATCGACCAACCGGTTGCCGATTTCGAAGCGCCTGCCACCAACGGGCAAACCATTAGCCTCGCAGCCCTTAAGGGCAAGCAAGTGGTGATCTACTTCTATCCGAAGGACAGCACGCCGGGCTGCACCACCCAGGGCCAGGGCTTTCGCGATCAGCTCGATGCTTTCAAGGCAGCCAACACCGAGGTATTCGGGGTGTCACGGGACAGCCTGAAGTCCCACGAAAACTTCAAGGCCAAGCAGGCGTTCACCTTCGAGCTGATCAGCGACAAGGAAGAAGCCCTCTGCCAGCAATTCGACGTGATCAAGTTGAAGAAGCTTTACGGCAAGGAATACATGGGTGTCGATCGCAGCACTTTCCTGATCGACAAGAACGGCGTGTTGCGCCAGGAATGGCGCGGCGTGAAAGTGCCAGGGCATGTCGATGCGGTACTGGCGGCAGCCCAGGCGCTGAACAAGGCCTGATCCGCTTGGCGCCCTGATCGGGCGCCATTGCCTGCCGAAAAAACTACAACAACGGCGCGACCACCGGCTCCTTGCGCGGCCAGGCATCGAGCACTGCCTTGAACAAGGTCGCCAGGGGAATCGCAAAGAAGATACCCCAGAAGCCCCACAGCCCACCGAACAACAGCACCGCGCAAATGATCGCAACGGGGTGCAAGTTGACCGCGCCGGAGAACAGCAAGGGCACCAGGATGTTGCCATCCAGGGTCTGGATGATTCCGTAGACCGCCATCAAATAGATGAACTGATCGCTCCAGCCCCACTGGAACAACGCGATCAATGCCACGGGCACCGTCACCACCACCGCGCCCACGTAAGGCACCACCACCGAAATCCCCACCAGCAACGCCAGCAGTGCGGCGTAGTTCAAACCCAGCGCCGCGAAGGCGATGTAGGTCACGCCACCGCAGATGACAACCTCGATCACCTTGCCGCGAATGTAGTTGGCGATCTGCCGGTTCATTTCTTCAGCGACCCGGGTAATCAGCGCTCGCTCCCGAGGCAGGTAGCCACTGACCCAGTGCCCGATCATTTCCCGGTCCTTCAGGAAGAAGAACACCAGGATCGGCACGAGCACCAGGTAGATCATGATGTTCACCAGCAACGGCAAACTGGCCAGGGAGAACGTCAACGCCCATTGGCCGAACTTACCGATCTCGCCCCGGGCAACTTCGATGGCTTGCAGCACTTGCTCATCGGACACCAGGTGCGGATAGCGCTCCGGAAGCAACAGAAGCAACGACTGCCATTTGACGAGCATGCCCGGGAGCTCGTTGAACAGGGTGATCAATTGGTGCCAGAGCAGCGGCACGGCCACCAGGATAAACAGCAGCAACATGCCCATGAACAACGCGAACACCAGCCCGACCGCCGCACCACCCGGCAAACGCAGTCGCTCAAGCGTCACCACCAGCCCCTGCATCAGGTACGCCAGCACCATGCCAGCGAGCACCGGCGCCAGCATGCCGCCCAAGGTCAATACCGCCGTGAAGGCCAGGAACAGCAGAACGGCCAGGACCACGGCCTCTTCGTCCGAGAAGTAGCGCTGAATCCAGTCGCGTAACACTTTGAACATCAAAAATTCCTAAAAAATAGAGCGGCAGGACTCAGGCTTTTTTCAGCCAGTAACGATACACACCGGCCTCATCTTCTTCTCGCAGCAGCGTGTGACCCGCCAAGCGCGCGAACGTCCGAAAGTCGCGCTGGGAGCCCGCGTCCGTGGCGATGACCTTGAGCACGGCGCCACTGGCCAGGCGATTGAGCTCCAGCTTGGCCTTGAGCAACGGCAGTGGACAATTCAAGCCGCTTGCGTCCAGTTCGGCGTCATGGGCTACGGCATCGGTCATCGATTCACTCCGGCAGGTGTTTGGGCTGCCTAGAATATCTGGTCCGAACGCAAGTGTCCGGCTACAGTAAGGTCTTTGTCGATTAAGGCTTTGTGCATGACCTTTCTGCGCCCCACCCTGCTGACGCTCGCTTGCCTGCTCGCCTCACCGGGCTTCGCCGACGACCTGCCGTCACTCGGTGACGCCAGTTCTGCCATTGTCTCGCCGCAACAGGAATATCAGCTCGGTCGCGCCTGGCTCGCGTTGTTGCGCAGCCAGGTTTCGCAGCTCAACGACCCGCAGCTCAAGGACTACGTGGAATCCAGCGTGTACAAGCTGGTGGAAACCAGCCAGGTCAACGACCGGCGCCTGGAATTCATCCTGATCAACAGCCCGCAGCTCAACGCCTTTGCCGCCCCGGGCGGCATCGTCGGGGTCAACGGCGGCCTGTTTCTGAATGCCCAGACTGAAGGTGAATACGCCTCGGTGCTCGCGCACGAATTGGCGCACTTGTCGCAACGCCACTTCGCCCGTGGCGTGGAAGCTTCGCAACGGATGCAAGTACCGATGATGGCGGCGCTGCTGGCCGGTATCGTGATTGCCGCCGCCGGTGGCGGTGACGCCGGTATCGGGGTCATTGCCGGTACCCAGGCGGCCGCCATTCAAGAGCAACGACGTTTCTCACGACAGAACGAACAGGAAGCGGACCGGATCGGCATTCTCAACCTGGAGAAGGCCGGTTATGACCCTCGGTCGATGCCGACCATGTTTGAACGCCTGATGCGCCAGTACCGTTTCGACGCCAAGCCGCCGGAATTCCTGCTGACTCACCCGGTCACCGAATCGCGGATCGCCGACACCCGCAACCGTGCCGAACAAGCCCCCGCGGGCGGCATTGAAGACAGCATGCGTTACCAACTGATTCGCGCCCGCGTCCAGTTGATTTATGAAGAAACCCCAGGCTTAGGCGCCAAACGCTTCCGCGCGCAGCTTGACGAAAATCCGAAAAACGACGTTGCCCGCTATGGCTTGGCGATTGCCCAGATCAAGGGCGGACAACTCAACGAAGCACGAGACAACCTCAAGCAACTGCTGGCCAAGTCGCCGAACGAGATCATTTACAACCTGGCCCAGGTCGATCTGGACATCACCAGCAACAAACTCCCGGACGCTCAATCCAGGGTTGACCGGATGCTCACGCAATACCCGGGCAACTACCCGTTGAATCAGGTACGAGTGGACTTGCTGCTCAAGCAGAACCGCGCCGCGGACGCCGAAAAAGCCCTGGAGTCGTTGCTCAAGAGCCGCCCGGACGATCCGGACGTCTGGTACATGGTCGCCGAAACTCGTGGCCTGTCCGGCAACATCATCGGCCTGCACCAGGCACGCGCCGAGTATTTCGCCTTGGTTGGCGACTACCGCCAGGCGATCCAGCAATTGGACTTTGCCAAGCGTAAGGCCGGCAGCAATTTCCCCCTGTCGTCGCGCATCGATGCCCGGCAGCGCGAGCTGATGGAGCAGGAGCGGATGGTCAAGGACATGATGGGCTGACGTTGTTTACTCGCATAAAAAAACCGCCTCTTTCGAGGCGGTTTTTTATTCAACCGACAATCTAACTATTCAGCCAGCTTGAAGGTGATGAAGCTGGCGCGACCTTGACGCAGAACGCGCATCGACACCGAGCGATTCTTCGGCAACGCCTTGGCGATCTCGGAGAACTCCTTGGTGGAACCGATCGCCTGGTTGTTCAGGTGAGTGATGACATCACCGGGTTGCAGGCCAATCAGCGCCGCAGGACCATCCTGAACGTCCTTGATCACCACACCACCTTTGAGGTCGTAGGTTTTCTTCTGCTCGTCGGTCAGTTCGACCACCGAAACGCCAAGGCGGTTGCTGCTGCTCTCGACGCCGGATTTCGGTGCGGCATCCAGCTCTTTGCCTTCGTCCGGAATCGCACCCACCGTCAACTCAACGTTCTTGCGCTTACCGTCGCGAATCACTTCAAGGTTGGCCTTGGCGCCGGCCTTGAGCGCGCCGACCAAGTGCGGCAGGTCTGCGGACATGACGATCGGCTGGCCATTCATGCTCAGGATCACGTCACCCACTTGCAAACCACCTTTGGCGGCAGGACCGTCGTCCTGGATCTGCGCAACCAGTGCACCAGCGGGCTTATCGAGACCGAAGGATTCAGCCAGGTCTTTGTTCACTTCCTGAATTACCACGCCCAACCAGCCACGGCTGACTTTTCCGCCGCTTTTCAGCTGATTCGAGACGTCCATGGCCACGTCGATCGGGATGGCAAAGGACACGCCCATGAAGCCACCGGAACGGGTGTAAATCTGCGAGTTGATCCCGACCACTTCACCCGCAAGGTTGAACAGCGGACCACCGGAGTTGCCCGGGTTGATCGGCACGTCGGTCTGGATGAACGGCACGTAGTTTTCATTTGGCAGGCTGCGCCCGATGGCACTGACGATGCCTTGGGTCACGGTGTGGTCAAAGCCAAATGGCGAGCCGATGGCAACCACCCACTGACCGGCCTTCAGATCCTGGGATTTGCCCAGCTTCAACACGGGCAGGTCCTTGCCTTCGATCTTCAGCAAGGCCACATCGGAACGTGGGTCGGTGCCCACCAGTTTGGCCTTCAACTCACTGCGATCAGCGAGACGCACGAGAATCTCATCGGCATCGGCGATCACGTGATTGTTGGTCAGGATGTAACCATCGGGCGAGATAATAAAGCCCGAACCCAGGGACTGGGCTTCGCGCTGACGGTCGCCACGGGGCGATTTCGGTTGCGGCATGCCGCGCTCGAAAAACTCCCGCAGCATCGGTGGCAGGCCTTCCAGATCGGGCATCTGCTGGTTGGAGACCTTGCGGTCCGGCAGTTTCTGCGTGGTGCTGATGTTGACTACAGCGGGAGAAGCCTGCTCCACCAGTTGCGTGAAGTCAGGCAACTGTGGCGCCAGGGGAACGTCAGCCGCCCGGGCAGACACGGCCTGCCCCAGCACCAAGACGGTGGCAAAAATGGGCAGATAGTTTTTCAAGCGAAGTATCGACATACGGCTCCCGTTACGACGAGCATGGTTAAGCGATAGGAATCAAGGAACACCGGGAAAGATACGCCGGTATTTTTGTTCCGGGAACAACAAACAAGGCCAGAGCCGCAGGCTCTGACCTTAAAAAAATTTCATGATTATTTGCAAACTGAAATGCTCACCAAACATTTCGACATCTCAAGAAGTTGGATGCGAACTTCAGCACGCGAACACCCTGGGCGGCGCATCAGATGCTCAACTTACTGCTTGGTGGTTGCGGAGTCATTACGCATGGACAGCGCAATGCGTTCGGCGGTGCCGATCGGAATTTCGCCAACAACCGTGACCATCATTTCACCTTGCGGCGTGGTCAAGCGTCGAGAAACAGCGACGGTAGGGCCTAACTGGGTCCGGGTATCGGTGACGGTGGCGCCATTCAAGGGTTCAAGAAATACCGAGAATCGGGCGAGGCCATCGTCGAACAGCATGCTATTGACCTGGGTTTTCGTCTCCGGATCGTTGCGCGCGCTGGTGCTGGTGAGTTCGAAACCTGGCGGTAACCAGTCCGAATGCCAGACTTGAGCAGTCTTGGCTGTTGAAGCCTTGTCGCTTTCGATCACCACCGCTTTGCAATCGGCATTGGGCTGCAACTCACCTTCAGTGGGTTTGTTAGCTGTGTCGAGGCGGGTGAACTGAAAACGCTCCAGCAACTGACCTTTATCGTTCAGCAACAACGATTTCAAGGGTAGGCCAGTTTCTTTATCGAGGTGTAACTCAAAGCCATATCGATGCTGATCACGGGGCGTGAGCGCAACGATAACCGCATCGCGCCCAGCCACTCGCGACTTGCCAATTACGGCAAGGTCATACCAATTCTTCAACTTTTGCGGATCAAGTGCACGAGCGGCAGAGTTAGGCGAATCCCCTAGCCCCGCTATCAGAGTGCCGCTGACGCATTGAGTACGTCCATCAATGCGTACGACTTCCTGAGCCGAGCCGTCGAGCTGGAGTAAACGCTCGCGGACTTTGCCATCCTGGACGCGATGCCAGATGTTATGGGTAGAAAAACTACCGTTGCGCTCGTAGACGAAAGTGCCTTGAAAGCTCTGCTGCTGCTCAGCCTGCCCCAGGCGGGTCAACCAATCCTGGGCTTCGTCGGCGTGGGCTGGCACAACAAACCAGCCACTGAGCAAAAGCGTGAGTAGAGGTATGGCGCGCATGATCCTCCTTAGCGGTTTTCCAGACTCGCTGCACGAGCGTAAGGCAAAGCACTTTCAGTACCTTTCAAGGCAGCTTGTTGAGCATGTTGGCGCAAGTAACTTGGCAGACGCTGATCGTGCCAGCCCGGTTGACCTTGCAATACGCCATTGGCCATTGGCCCTGTGGCGTCCGAACTCTCATTATAGCCTGCCAATACAGCTGGACCCTTGACCTGTGGAACGGCCAGGCTTGGCTGGTTGGATTGTTGCGCCAACTCTACACCGGCGATCTCGTCCTGGTTATACAAGCGTACACCGGCGAGAACGGCGACTGTTACCGAAGCGGCAACCGCCAGACGACCCAGGCTACGCCATGGACCACGGGTGGCTTTAGCCGGCACGGCTTCATCAGCGAGTGCAGCAGAAACGGCCGCAGCAATGTCCAGACGAGGCAGCAACAAATCCTTGTGCATGACAGCCCGGGCGATCTGGTAACGAGCCCAGGTCTCACGGGTTTCAACATCGTCAAAGGCATTCAATACCCGACGCAATTCCAGTTCGTCCGCTTCGTTATCCATCACTGCGGACAGCGATTCCTGCAGGGCTTCCCGACTCATGGCGTTCCTCTCTTGGCTGTCGCCGCTGTCTTTAGTTTTCCTGCAACAACGGCTGCAGGGCTTTATCGATGGCCTCCCGAGCGCGGAAAATCCGGGAGCGCACGGTACCAACCGGGCATTGCATGACGCTCGCAATGTCCTCGTAACTCAGACCATCGAATTCACGTAAAGTTAAAGCGGTACGCAAATCTTCCGGCAGTTGCTGGATGGTTCGATGGACGGTGCCTTCGATCTCATCCCGCAGCAACGCCCGTTCCGGTGATTCGAGATCCTTCAGGCCATGATCGCCATCGTAGAATTCTGCATCTTCGGAACTGACATCACTATCCGGCGGCCGACGGCCGCGTGAAACCAGATAGTTTTTCGCCGTGTTAATGGCGATGCGGTAAAGCCACGTGTAAAACGCGCTGTCTCCGCGAAAATTACCAAGTGCACGGTAAGCTTTGATAAAGGCTTCCTGTGCTACATCCTGGGCTTCATGGGTGTCGTGCACGAAACGCACGATCAACCCGAGAATTTTGTGCTGGTATTTCAGCACTAGCAGATCAAAAGCTCGCTTGTCGCCGCGTTGAACACGCTCGACCAGCTGCTGATCCTCTTCCTGGGTTAGCATGAACACTCCTCGATAAGCTCGGAGGAGGCTTGCATAACTAATCGATCAGGCTTGCAAACATAGACTCGGGCTTTTCGCAAAAGTTCTCCCCCTCCAAGCAAGTTTCCTGCGTGCTCTGATTTGGCACGCACGAAAAGCGCAGCGCGAGATGGCTCGGCTGCGCAAATAATCTTTTCATCGGATCACTGGCGCGGACCACACCGCACATCCTGCCCTGAATCCGACACGTTCCACCGACTCGGGCAACTGTCTATTGATCTTGGCCGTTTGGCAAAAGTTCCAATTATTTATAGCTGCCCGGCGCACACATTGGTGATCTGTGGAGAGAAAACGACTGTTTCATCCTCGATACAGGCGTCTTGTCGCCGATCACGTCGAAAATGCATCCGACGAAGCGCCACGACATCCCCGTCACAGTAGTTTCACAATGCCATGTGTGCTCGGCTATTGTGCCGATCCCCCCCTCTATATACTAGTGGGCTGATTGGCAGTCTTGACTCGCGGTTCAGGAGTCTTGCGCCAACCCACCCGGGTCGCTTTGAGCGGAATCCTGAAATGAGCCAACAGTTTCAACACGATGTTCTGGTCATTGGCAGCGGCGCTGCCGGCCTGAGTCTGGCGCTGACCCTTCCGGGTCATTTGCGCATCGCGGTATTGAGCAAGGGCGACTTGGCCAATGGCTCGACGTTCTGGGCCCAGGGCGGCGTCGCTGCGGTGCTGGACGATACCGACACCGTCGAGTCCCACGTCGATGACACTCTCAACGCCGGCGGTGGCTTATGCCATGAAGACGCGGTGCGTTTTACCGTCGAGCACAGCAAAGAGGCGATCCAGTGGTTGATCGACCAGGGCGTGCCCTTCACCCGCGATGAACAATCCGGCACCGAAGACGGCGGCTTCGAATTCCACCTGACCCGCGAAGGCGGCCACAGTCATCGGCGCATCATTCACGCCGCCGATGCCACCGGGGCTGCGATCTTCCGCACCTTGCTCGCCCAAGCCCAACAACGTCCGAACATCGAGTTGCTGGAACAGCGCGTCGCGGTCGACCTGATCACCGAGAAACGCCTGGGTCTGGACGGCGACCGCTGCCTCGGCGCCTATGTGCTCAATCGCGGCACGGGCGAAGTCGACACCTACGGCGCGCGTTTTGTCATCCTCGCGTCCGGCGGCGCCGCGAAAGTTTATCTATATACCAGCAACCCCGACGGCGCATGCGGCGATGGCATTGCCATGGCCTGGCGTTCCGGTTGTCGCGTGGCCAACCTGGAATTCAACCAATTCCACCCGACCTGCCTGTACCACCCGCAAGCCAAGAGTTTCCTGGTGACCGAAGCCCTGCGCGGCGAAGGCGCACACCTGAAGCTGCCCAACGGCGAGCGTTTCATGGAGCGCTTCGATCCGCGAGCCGAACTGGCACCGCGGGACATCGTCGCCCGGGCCATCGACCATGAAATGAAGCGTTTGGGCATCGATTGCGTTTACCTCGACATCAGCCACAAACCCGAAGCTTTCATCAAAAGCCATTTTCCGACGGTGTACGAGCGCTGCCTGGAATTTTCCATCGACATCACCAAGCAGCCGATCCCGGTGGTGCCGGCCGCGCATTACACCTGCGGTGGCGTGATGGTCGATCAGCAGGGGCGCACCGACGTCCCGGGGCTGTACGCCATCGGCGAAACCAGCTTCACCGGCCTGCACGGCGCCAACCGCATGGCCAGCAACTCGCTGCTGGAGTGCTTCGTTTATGCGCGTTCGGCGGCGGCGGACATTCTTGAGCAATTGCCACAGATTTCGATCCCCATCGCCCTCCCCGCCTGGGATGCCAGCCAGGTGACCGACTCGGACGAAGACGTGATCATCGCGCACAACTGGGATGAATTGCGGCGGTTCATGTGGGACTACGTTGGCATCGTGCGCACCAATAAGCGCCTGCAACGGGCGCAACACCGGGTGCGCTTGCTGTTGGACGAGATCGATGAGTTCTACAGCAACTACAAGGTCAGCCGTGACCTGATCGAGTTGCGTAACCTGGCCCAAGTGGCCGAGTTGATGATCAGCTCAGCGATGGCGCGCAAGGAAAGTCGAGGATTGCACTACACCCTCGACTATCCGGACATGCTGCCAGTGGCCGTCGACACTATTCTGGTGCCGCCCACCTACGTCGGCTGAACTTGAGCCGGACCCGCAGGCGTCGGTGCATATCCGCCGCCTGCGAGTCCCGGGGCACGCAAATGGCCCTGATCCGCCGTTCGCCGCGCAAACGAAACCGCAGCACCACGATCAGCGGCAACGCCAGGCTGTCGCGGCGCAACTGCACCGCTTGCCAACCCCCGGCCTCGCTCCAGAGTTGCCAACCGTCGCCGTCTCGGCGCAACCCCCGAAACGCGTGGGGATGAGTCAGCAAAATCTGCCGAGGCAAGACCCAACCGGCGTGAATCAGGCAGCACAACATGCCGAGCAGGCAGGCCCAGACAGGAATCGATAACAGAAACAACGCGCCCAGGGCGAATGCCTGGGCCAGCGCGTACGCCACCAGCAACTGCCGTGAGGCATGCCAGCGGCATTCGAACGCGTTACTTGGGCTGAACACGGTCCAGAATCATGCGAACCATGCGTTGCAGCTCGGGATCTTCCGATTCGGCCCGCTCCATGAACCAGCCGAACATGTCCTGATCTTCACACTCCAGCAGCCTGACGTAGCAGTCACGGTCGACCTGGCTCAGGTGTGGGTAAACCTCTTTGACAAACGGCACCAGCAACACGTCCAGCTCAAGCATGCCGCGGCGGCTGTGCCAGTAGAGGCGATTCAGTTCAACATCTTCGACCATGGAGCGCTCCTCAAATAGGCGGCAAGTATACAGTCCCGCGCCCGGTCGAACAGTCGGCTTTGGTCGGGCACCACCGATCCTTTGTGAACTACCCATTTCAGGGGCGCCCCCTTATGATGTGCCCCATACTTTTAGACCCTGCGATGACCCATGGCCGATTCTGCTTTTTTCTGCACCCTGTCTCACGAAGGCGTTCTCGCGGTACGCGGCGTGGATGCCGGCAAGTTTCTGCAGGGCCAATTGACCTGCAACCTCAACTACCTGAGCGACACGCAGTCGAGCCTCGGAGCGCGCTGTACGCAAAAAGGCCGCATGCAGTCGAGCTTCCGCATCCTGCTGCAAGGTGACGGGGTGTTGCTGGCCATGGCCACCGAGTTGCTCGAGCCACAGTTGGCGGACCTGAAAAAATACGCCGTGTTCTCCAAATCCAAACTGACCGACGAAAGCGCCGCATGGGTGCGTTTTGGCCTCGGTGATGACGAAGCCGCGCTGAACAGCCTCGGCATTGAACTGCCAGAAGCCACCGACAGTGTCGTGCACCATGACAGCCTGATCGCCATTCGCGTCTCGCCCCGTCGCGCCGAGTTGTGGGTACCCGCCGATCAGGCAGACGCTATTAAAGCCAAGCTGTCCGCCCTGCTGCCCGAAGCCGAACTCAATCAATGGTTGCTCGGCCAGGTCCGCGCCGGGATCGGCCAGGTCATGCCCGCCACCCGCGAGCTGTTCATCCCGCAGATGCTCAATTTGCAGGCCGTCGGCGGCGTCAGCTTCAAGAAGGGTTGCTACACCGGTCAGGAAATCGTTGCCCGCATGCAGTACCTGGGCAAACTCAAGCGCCGCCTGTATCGCCTGCAACTAGACGCCAGCGAGTTGCCGCAACCTGGCACACCGCTGTTTTCGCCGAGCCACGGCAGCTCCATCGGTGAAGTGGTGATCGCCGCCCGCGCCGAACATGCCATTGAACTCCTGGCGGTGTTGCAAGCCGAAGCAGCTGAGGGTGGCGTCATTCACCTGGGCGCGCTGGAAGGTCCTGGCTTGCAGTTACTCGACCTGCCGTACTCACTGGATCGCGACCGCGAAATCCAGCGTTGATCGCGATACTTTCTTGGCAACACCCTAGAGAACATCCATGAGTGAGCTGGCGGATAAGGTCCAACAGGATTTGGTTGAGGCCATCGATAACGATGACCTGGTTCTGCCAACATTGCCGGAAGTGGCGCTGCAGATTCGTCGCGCCGCCGAAAACCCGGAGATCAGCGTCAGCGAACTGAGCAAAGTCATCGGTCGCGATACCGCGTTGACGGCCCGCTTGATCAAAGTGGTCAACAGCCCGTTGCTGCGTGCGACTCAGGAAGTGACTGACCTGCACACTGCGATCACCCGCCTGGGCATCAACTACAGCAGCAACCTGGCCATCGGCCTGGTCATGGAACAGATCTTCCATGCGCGCTCCGAAGTGGTTGAGCAAAAAATGCGCGAAGTCTGGCGCAAAAGCCTGGAAATCGCCGGCGTCAGTTATGCCCTGTGTCGCAGTTACACCCAGCTCAAACCCGACCAGGCTGCGCTGGGTGGCCTGGTGCATCAGATCGGCGTGCTGCCGATCCTGACCTACGCCGAAGATCACTACGAATTGTTGGCGGACCCGGTCAGCCTCAATCACGTCATCGAGAGCATTCATCCGTTGATCGGCGACAAACTGCTCAGCGTGTGGGAGTTTCCGGAGATGCTGGCGAAACTGCCGGGGCAATACCTGGACTTCACTCGCCAGTCCGCGCGTCTGGATTATGTCGACCTGGTGCAAGTGGCCAGCCTGTACTGCCACAAGGACAGCAACCATCCGTTGAGCCGCATCGACGCGTTCAGCGTGCCGGCCTTCCAGAAACTGAAGATCGACCCGGACAACAAGGTCATGTGCGCCGACCTCGAAGCCTCCCGGTCGATGTTCTACTGAAGCGCATCAACCCGCGATAAAACTGACCCGCACTTTCAAGCCCGACTCGGCGCCGTCGTGCAGGCTGATCTGCGCCAAATGCGCCCGACAAATCTCACCGACAATCGCCAGGCCCAGACCGGTGCCCGCCACTTGCTGATTGCGCCGGTAAAAGCGCTCGAATACCCGATCACGTTCGGCCAGTGGAATGCCGGGGCCGTCGTCCTCGACTTCCAACACCGCCGGCGCGCTGACCCGCAGAATCACGTTGCCTCCGGGCGGCGTGTGGGCCAGGGCGTTGTCCACCAGATTGCTCAGCAATTCGTTCAGCAAGGTCGGTTCGCCTCGCAGCCAGACCGGCTCGTCCGCTTCCAGCGCCAGCGCCACGCCCCGGGCATGGGCCAGGGGCGCCATGGCCATGCCCAATTCGCGGGCCAATTGGCTCAAGTCCAGCAACTGCGCACCGCCCTCGGCAATCGCCCGCGCACCGTTTTCCACCCGCGCCAAGGACAACAATTGATTGGCCAGATGGGTCAGGCGATCGGTGCCCTGGGCTGAGGATTCGAGGGTGCTGCGCCAGGTTTCCGGCTCCGACGAACGCAGGCCCAGTTCCAACCGCGCCTTGAGCGCCGCCAACGGCGTGCGCAATTCATGGGCCGCGTCGGCGATGAACTGCGCCTGGCGTTCGAACTGGCCGCGCAAGCGTTCGGTGAAGTGATTGAGCGCCTGCACCAAGGGCCACAATTCGCGCTGCACCTCCACCAGCGGTAACGGCCGCAGGTCATCGGACTGGCGCTCTTCCACCGCGGTGCGCAAGCGCTCCAGCGGACGCAGCGCGGCACTGATGGCGAACCACACCAGCAACAGGGCGCCTACCGCCAGCATGCCAAGGCGCAGCAAAGTGTCGGCCGCCAGGCTACGGGCCAGTCGCTCGCGCGCTTCGTCGGTTTCGGCGACACGGATTTCCGCCATGCCGTTCATGTTCGGTTCGCTGACCGCCTTGAGCAGGCTTACGACCCGCACGTTTTGCCCCTGATAGGTGGCGTTGTAAAACCGCGCCAGGGCCGGGTAATCGTCGGTACGCGGGGTGCCGGGCGGCGGGCCCGGCAAGTTTTCGTAGCCGGAAATCAGCTTCTGGTTGATGTCGTTGACCAAGTAGAAAATCCGCCCGGCACTGTCGTAGGCGAAGGTGTCGAGGGCCACGTAAGGCACGTCGGCACTGAGGCTGCCGTCACGCTGCGACAGGCCGGCGGCGATGGTCCGCGCCGATGCCAGCAGCGTGCGGTCATACGCGGTATCGGCGGCTTCACGACCGTTCCAGTAAGCGCTCAGCCCGCTGGCGAGCATCAACACCACCAGCAACAGCGCGAGGTTCCACAGCAACCCCCAACGCAGGCTGCTCGGCTTATGCATCGCGGCTTTCCAGCAAGTAGCCGAGGCCGCGGAAGGTGACAATGGCCACGGCCTGGCCGTCGAGTTTCTTGCGCAAGCGGTGCACGTAGATTTCGATGGCGTCGGGGCTGGCCTCTTCATCCAGGCCGAACACCTGCGCCGCCAGTTGCTCTTTGCTCATCACCCGGCCGGGGCGGGCGATCAAGGCTTCCAGCACGGCTTGCTCGCGGGAGGTCAGGGTCAGCAATTCGTCGCCCAGGGTGAAACGTCGGGTGTCCAGGTCGTAGGCCAGCGAGCCACAACGTTGCTGCCGTTCGCCGCCGAGCACACTGCGTCGCAACAAGGCTTTGACCCGCGCTTCGAGTTCGGTGAGTTCGAAAGGCTTGGCGAGGTAATCGTCGGCGCCCAGGTTCAGGCCGTGGACCCGATCCTTGACGTCGCTGCGGGCGGTGAGCATCAACACCGGCAGGGTTTTACCACGGGCGCGCACCCTGGCCAGCACCTCGAAGCCATCCATGCGCGGCAGGCCCACATCAAGGATCGCCACCGCGTATTCCTCGCTGCTCAGTGCCAGGTCCGCGGCCACGCCGTCGTGCAGCACGTCCACGGTCAAACCGATGCTCTTGAGCGACTGCGCGACACTTTCGGCCAGCTGCAGATGGTCTTCGACGAGCAGGACACGCATGGATATCTACCTCATTCAGGGATGGTCGGCGCCATTCTTGGCGCGGAGTTTACAGCCGCAACCGCCGCTGTGAAGCCTGAAACCCTTGAAAGTCAGGCTGAAAGGTTAGCGAAAGGTTAGGCCGTTAGAGTCGGCCGACGGATGGCTTCGACTATCGACCACCGACTCTTGCCTTGAATGTAGCTCCCGAAAAACGCCACGAAGCGTTTTCGCCAATAAGAACAATAACCGAGGTACTGCGCCATGCTGTCCAGACAGCTCCAGGCTTGTCCGCCCCATTCCCCAAATCACTCCCGCACCCTTGCCAGCGCTGACGCCGGCTGCTCGTCGTTCGGCCTCAACGGCTTTGAACGGACCGGCAGCGCCGCCACGCGAAACCGCCGCACCTGAATCATCCCCAAAAACAACAACTCCCGTGGAGATATTTATGAACCGATCCTTGCGCCGTTTCGCCCTTGCCGCTGGCTGTATGGTTTTCGCCGGCCAACTGCTTGCCTCCCCCGAACCCAAGCGTCCGGAATGCATCGCCCCGGCCTCCCCCGGCGGCGGCTTTGACCTGACCTGCAAGCTGGCGCAAAGCGCGCTGGTCAACGAGAAGTTGCTGAGCAAGCCGATGCGCGTGACCTACATGCCTGGCGGCGTCGGCGCGGTGGCCTATAACGCGGTGGTCGCGCAACGCCCGGCGGATGCCGGCACGCTCGTCGCCTGGTCCAGCGGTTCGTTGTTGAACCTGGCCCAAGGCAAATTCGGTCGTTTCGATGAGACCAACGTGCGCTGGCTCGCGGCGGTCGGCACCAGCTACGGTGCCATCGCGGTGAAAAGCGATTCGCCCTACAAGACCCTCGACGATCTGGTCCAGGCCTTGAAGAAAGATCCGAGCAAAGTGGTGATCGGTTCCGGCGGCACCGTCGGCAGCCAGGACTGGATGCAAACCGCGTTGATCGCCAAGGCGGCCGGAATCAACCCGCGTGACCTGCGTTACGTCGCCCTCGAAGGCGGCGGTGAAATCGCCACCGCCCTGCTCGGCGGCCACATCCAGGTCGGCAGCACCGACATCTCCGACTCCATGCCGCACATCCAGAGCGGCGACATGCGCCTGCTGGCGGTGTTCGCCGACAAGCGCCTGGACGAGCCGGAAATGAAAGACATCCCGACCGCCAAGGAACAGGGTTACGACATCGTCTGGCCGGTGGTTCGCGGTTTCTACCTCGGGCCAAAGGTCAGCGATGAAGACTACGCCTGGTGGAAAGACGCCTTCGACAAACTGCTGGCCTCGGAAGACTTCGCCAAGTTGCGCGATCAGCGCGAGCTGTTCCCGTTCGCCATGACCGGCCCGGAACTCGACACCTACGTGAAGAAGCAGGTCGCCGACTACAAGACCCTCGCCAAAGAATTCGGCCTGATCCAGTAATCGCCTCTGTTCGCGCGGCGGCACCTCCTCCACCGAGGTGCCGCCCAGGAGTTCGTCATGCTCTTACAACGCATTTTCGCCTCGGTGCTATTGCTGGTCTGCATCGGCCTGGCCCTGATGGCGTGGCCGTATCAGGCAGCTTTTTCCTACGAACCGGTGGGGCCACGGGCCTTTCCGTTGCTGATGCTCGGGCTGATGGGCCTGGCGCTGCTGTACATGATCTTCCGCCCGGCGGCGATCAAGCACAGCGAGGAAGAACCGCCGCTGGACCGTGAAACCCTGAACAAGATCGGGATCTGCATCGTCTTGCTGCTGATCTTCGCCGGCCTGTTCGAACCCTTGGGCTTCATTCTCAGCAGCATGCTGATCGGCATCCCCATGGCGCGCCTGTACGGCGGCCGCTGGTGGCCGAGCATCATCGTGACCACGCTGATGAGCATCGGTCTCTACCTGCTGTTCGACAAGTTGATGGACGTGCCACTGCCCCTCGGGCTGCTCGACGTTCTGGAGAACTGATATGGATACTCTTGGCTATCTGGGCCAGGGCTTCGGCGTTGCGCTGAGCCCGTACAACTTGATAACTGCACTGATCGGCACCTTGATCGGCACCGTGGTCGGCCTGCTGCCGGGCCTGGGCCCGATCAACGGCGTGGCACTGCTGATTCCGATTGCGTTCGCCCTGGGCCTGCCACCGGAGTCGGCCCTGATCCTGTTGGCGGCGGTGTACCTGGGCTGCGAATACGGCGGCCGGATCAGTTCGATCCTGCTGAACATTCCGGGCGAAGCGTCCACCGTGATGACCACCCTCGACGGTTACCCGATGGCTCGCCAGGGCTTGGCCGGCGTGGCCTTGTCGCTGTCGGCCTGGAGCTCGTTCATTGGCGCGTTCATCGCCACCTGCGGCATGGTGCTGTTCGCACCGTTGCTGGCGAAATGGGCGATCGCCTTCGGTCCGGCGGAATACTTCGTGTTGATGGTGTTCGCGATTGTCTGCCTTGGCGGCATGGCTGGGGATCGACCGCTGAAGACCTTTATCGCGGCGCTGATCGGTTTGTTCTTGTCGACCGTGGGCATCGACGCCAACAGCGGCGTCTACCGCTTCACCGGCGACAACATTCACCTCACCGACGGCATTCAGTTTGTGGTGTTGGTGCTCGGGCTGTTCTCGGTCAGCGAAATTCTTCTGCTACTGGAGAAAACCCATCGCGGCCAGGAAGCGGTGAAAGCTACCGGGCGGATGATGTTCAACTTCAAGGAAGCCTCGTCGGTGTTCGTGGTGAATATCCGTTGCGGCTTGCTGGGTTTCATCATGGGCGTGTTGCCGGGTGCCGGCGCGACCCTGGCCAGCGCCGTGGCCTACATGACCGAGAAGCGTATTGCCGGGGCCAGCGGCAAATTCGGCCAGGGTGACGCCCGTGGCCTCGCCGCGCCGGAAACTGCCATCGGCGCCTCGGCCTGCGGTGCGCTGGTGCCGATGCTGACCCTCGGCGTTCCCGGCTCGGGCACCACGGCGGTGATGATCGGCGCGCTGTCGCTATACAACATCACCCCAGGGCCGCTGCTGTTCCAACAGCAACCGGACATCGTCTGGGGTCTGATCGCCTCGTTGTTCATCGCCAACATCATGCTGGTGATCCTCAACATCCCGATGATCCGCATCTTCACCCGCATCCTCGCGGTGCCGAACTGGGCCCTGGTGCCGGTGATCGCGATCATTACCGGGATTGGCGTCTACGCCGTGCATGCCACCACCTTCGACCTGTTCCTGATGGTCGGCATCGGCATCTTCGGCTACATCCTGCGCAAGCTCGACTTCCCGTTGTCGCCGGTGTTGCTGGGCTTTATCCTCGGCGGCCTGATGGAACAGAACCTGCGTCGCGCGTTGTCGATTTCCAACGGCGCCCTGGAAATTCTCTGGTCGAGCCCGATCACCTTCGGCGTCTGGGTGCTGACCGCCATCATGCTGTTGATGCCGATCCTGCGCATCTGGCGTAAACGTTCGGTCGCGAGGCGCGCCATTGCCGATGTCTGATAGACCCTTCAAAACCTGGTGGGGAACACCGCTGGTGGGTGCCATCGGCGGTTACCTCGCCAGCCTGGTCGGCTGGCCGTTGCCCTGGATGGTCGGCTCGTTGCTCGCAATCATCCTGGTGCGATGCCTGACGCCGTGGCAATTGGCGGAAATCCCTGGCGGCCGCAAGTGCGGCCAGTGGATCGTCGGCATCGGCATCGGCCTGCACTTCACCCCAGTGGTGATGGAACAGGTGCTCAGCCATTTCGGTTTGATTTTCTTCGGTGCGCTGGTCACCAGTGTGTCCAGCGTGGTCGGGGTGTGGCTGATGCGCCGCACCGGTGAAGACCGTGCCACTGCGTTCTTCTCCAGCATGCCAGGCGGTTCCGGTGAGATGGTCAACCTCGGTGCCCGCAATGGCGCGGTGCTCAGCCGCGTGGCGGCGGGGCAAAGTCTGCGGGTGCTGGTGGTGGTGTTGTGTGTGCCGGCGGCGTTCAAGTATTTGCTGGGGGACGGCGCGCCGCTATCCCATGCCACCGAGGTCAACTGGTGGTGGCTGGCGCTGCTGTTCCCGGCGGGCGCCCTGCTCGCCTGGGGCTGGGAGCGTTTGCGCCAGCCCAATCCGTGGTTATTCGGGCCGTTGCTGGTGAGTGCGACAGTCAGCATCGGTTGGGACCTGCACATCGCCCTGCCCCACGGCGGCAGCCAGATCGGCCAATGGCTGATCGGCAGTGGCCTGGGTTGTCACTTCAACCGCCAGTTTTTCCGCCGCGCGCCTTCCTTCATGGGCCGGACGTTGATCGGCACCGCACTGACCATGCTGATCGCCACCGCCGCCGCGCTGGGCTTGAGCGCCCTGACCCACCTCGACCTGCGCTCGCTGACCCTGGGCATGATGCCCGGCGGCATCGCCGAAATGAGCCTGACCGCCGAAACCCTGCAACTGTCGGTACCGCTGGTGACGGCGATGCAAGTGATGCGCTTGTTGTTTGTGCTGTTTCTGGCGGAGCCGTTGTTCAAGTATTGGAATAGGCAACCCGAACAGCCCTGACATCGATCGTTCCCGTGCTCCGCGTGGGAACGATCAACGGTCCCCCATCAAACCGGCGGCAATCGCCATTCAATCGGCCTCTCGCCGTTCTGTTCGAGAAACTTGTTGGTGCGGCTGAAATGCCCGCAGCCGAGGAAGCCGCGATAGGCGGACAGCGGCGACGGATGGACGGAGGTCAGCACCAGGTGCTTGGTGGCGTCGATCAGTTTCTGTTTGCTCTGGGCATGGGCGCCCCACAGCATGAACACCAGGTGCGGTTGCCGTTGGCTGACCACTTCAATGATCCGATCGGTGAAAAACTGCCAGCCCTTGTCCTTGTGCGCATTGGCGTTCGCGCGCTCGACGGTCATGGTGGTGTTGATCATCAGCACGCCCTGGTCGGCCCAGCTTTGCAGGTGGCCGTGGTTGGGAATGTCGATGTTCAGGTCGCGCTTCAACTCTTTATAGATGTTCACCAGCGACGGCGGTGCCGGTACGCCGGGTTGCACCGAGAAACACAGTCCGTGGGCCTGGCCCGGGCCGTGATACGGGTCCTGGCCGAGGATGACGACCTTGACCTTGTCCAGCGGCGTCGAGTTGAGTGCGTTGAAAATCATCGGCCCCGGTGGATAGATCTCTTTGCCCGCCGCGCGCTCCTGTTGCAGGAATTGGCGCAACTCTGCCATGTACGGCTGGTCGAATTCCGCACGCAGTGCCTCCTTCCAGCTCGGTTCGAGTTTGATACGGTCGTCAGCAGTCATGGTCATATCCGGCAAAAACAATGGGGCGAACCCTAGGAAAGCCCATCACGCTTGTCAATTGATCTGACGCCGATCCGGCACTTTCCTCCATAGCGATCATACTGAACGCTCAATTTACCGATCGAGGTCACGATGAACCTGCACTTCGAAGAGCTCACCGGCACCGACGGCGCGCGCATCGGCATCGCCAGCCTGGACGCCGAAAAATCCCTGAATGCCTTATCGCTGCCGATGATCAACGCCCTGAGCGATCAACTGGACGCTTGGGCCAAGGACGAGCAGATCGTTTGCGTTTTGTTGCGCGGCAACGGTGCCAAGGCATTCTGTGCCGGGGGCGAAGTGCGCAGCCTGGTGGAGGCCTGTCGCGCCCAGCCCGGCACCGTCCCGCCATTGGCCGCGCAGTTCTTTGCCGCGGAGTATCGCCTGGACTTTCACCTGCACACCTACCCCAAGCCGCTGATCTGCTGGGGTCACGGTTATGTGCTCGGCGGCGGCATGGGCTTGTTGCAAGGGGCGAGCATTCGCATCGTCACCCCGAGCAGTCGCCTGGCGATGCCGGAAATCACCATCGGCTTGTACCCGGACGTCGGCGCCAGTTGGTTCCTGTCGCGACTGCCCGGCAAGCTCGGGCTGTTTCTTGGCCTGACCGGTGCGCACATGAATGGCCGGGATGCCATCGACCTCGACCTGGCCGACCGCTTCCTGCTCGATGACCAGCAAGAAGCGCTGCTCGAAGGCCTGCTGCAATTGAACTGGCAGGAACAGACCGCGATGCAGCTCAACAGTCTGCTCAAGGCGTTGCAGCAGGAAGCCCTGGCGCAGATGCCCGAGGCGCAATGGCTGCCACGGCGCTCGCAGATCGACGAGTTGCTGGATGTCAGCGACGTGCGCTGTGCCTGGCGGGCCCTGAGTCAGTTGCGCGATCACACGGATCCGCTGCTGGCACGGGCGGCGAAAACCCTGAGTGAAGGCTCGCCGCTGACCGCGCATCTGGTCTGGGAACAGATCGCCCGGGCGCGGCATTTGTCGTTGGCCGAGGTGTTCCAGATGGAGTACACCCTGAGCCTCAACTGCTGCCGTCATCCGGAATTCAGTGAAGGCGTGCGGGCGCGGTTGATCGACAAGGACCAGAAACCCCACTGGCACTGGCCGGACATCAACCACGTGCCGGACGCGGTGGTCGAGGCGCATTTCCATAAGGCCTGGGAAGGTCGGCATCCGCTGGCGGATCTCTCGGGCTACTAAAATCGGGGCATAAAAAAAGCGGCGCTGAATGCGCCGCTTTTTTGTGGGGAGTTACCAGCGATTGCCGCGACCGTTGTGGTCGCCACGACCGCTGTGGTGGTCACGGCCACCGCGTCCGCCACGGTGGTCGTTGTTCCAGCCGCCACGACGATCATGGTCCCAGCGGCCCCGGTCATGCCCTTGCCAGCCACGGCTTTGATAGTAGCGCGGGGACGGCTGGTAATAGCGCGGTGCGGGTTGGTAATAGCGCGGCTGCGCCTGGTAATAGCGTGGGGCGGAGTAGTACGTACTGCCGCCGGAATAATAGGACCCGCCATTGCTGTAATAAGCCGGCGCGGGGGACGAATACACTTCAGATCGGTAATAGCCATCTCCGTAGGAATAGGGGACACAGGCACCAAGGGACCAAACCATCACAACCAGCAGAAGAATTCGACGATACATGGCGGCCTCCTGGACCGCGAGTGAGCCACACCAGCGACGCTGGCAGGCGTCAGTCGTTTATTCGGTGACTGACAAGTGATCAGACATCGATTTCAGAATCTGGTGCGTTCCTGCAACAAGTTGAAACAAGTGATTTATGAAGAGTTTGTCATCCGCGCCGTCCGTCGGACGCGCTCGATGCGACCCATTGCGGTGCGCCGATGCACCATCGCAAGGCGCCCTGTGGGCGGATTAGCGCCGGGGCCACCACGCAAGTCCCGCCCCAGAGCACTCCGTCCGACTTGGCACGGCTCTCGCTTAAGTGAAAGCGTGCAGGAGTCATCACAGGTTCGCGGCACCACAATTTGCAATGGCTGACTAGGGTTCCGGCTCGCTTAGGCGAGTGGCTGGTCCGAGAGTTGGCGACCTCCAGTTGAGGTTACACGGCGGGACAAAAGCCCGGGAGACAAGCCACCGTTCACGGTGCCGCGTTGCCTCCTGCCCGCCCTTGATCAACTGGAGAACCACCCATGCTCAAGCTTCGTCTACCCGCCCTGCTCGCCGCCTCCCTTGCGGCCCTCGTCAGTTTCTCGGCCCAGGCCGCGCAGAAAGATCACTTCAACGTCTGCTGGACCATCTACGCCGGCTGGATGCCCTGGGAATATGCCGGGAGCCAAGGCATCGTCGACAAATGGGCGAAGAAGTACGGGATCAAAATCGACGTGGTGCAGCTCAACGACTACGTCGAATCAATCAACCAGTACACCGCCGGCCAGTTCGACGGCTGCACCATGACCAACATGGACGCCTTGACCATCCCGGCCGCCGGTGGCGTCGACAGCACCGCACTGATCGTCAGCGACTTCTCCAACGGCAACGACGGCGTGGTGATCAAGGGCGAAGGCAAGAAAGTCGCCGACCTCAAGGGCATGGACGTCAACCTGGTGGAGCTGTCGGTCTCCCACTACCTGCTGGCCCGCGCCCTGGAATCGGCTGATCTGACGGAAAAAGACCTGAAAGTGGTCAACACCTCGGACGCGGACATCTCGGCCGCGTTCAACACCGATCAAGTCAACGCGGTCACCACCTGGAACCCAATGCTTTCGGACATCAAGGCCAAGCCCGGCGTGACCGAAGTGTTCAACTCCAGCCAGATTCCCGGCGAGATCATGGACATGATGGTGGTCAACACCCAGACCCTCAAAGACAACCCGGCCCTGGGCAAAGCCCTGACCGGCGCCTGGTTTGAAGTGGTCGAGTTGATGAACGCGAAGAACGCCGCGAGCAAAGCCGCCCTGGAACACATGGCCAAGGCGTCGGGCACGGACCTGCCGGGTTTCCAGGCGCAACTGGACACCACCAAGCTGTTCGCCACGCCCAAGGAAGCCCTGGCCTTCGCCACCAGCAAGCAATTGCCGGACACCATGCGCAAGGTCGCCGAGTTCTCGTTCCAGCACGGTTTGCTGGGTGAAGGCGCCAAGGACACCAGCGCCGTCGGCATGGCCTTCGCCAACGGCGTGACCAGCGGCGACAAAACCAACCTCAAGCTGCGCTTCGACCCGAGCTACGTGCAAATGGCGGCCGACGCCAAGCTGTAACAGGAGGACGAGGCCATGCGCCTGATCAATCGCCACCCGGATCGCCCGAGTCGCTTGCTGTTGGTGATCCTGCCGTTCGCCCTGGTGCTGTTCGCCTACTTCATGGGCTCGGCCGAGCGGCTGACGGAAAACCCCAACGACAAGCTGTTGCCCAGCGCGGTGCAAATGACCGATGCGGTGAAACGCCTGGCGTTCAACGCCGACAGCCGCACCGGCGAATACCTGTTGTGGCAAGACACCGCGTCGAGTCTGCGACGCCTGGCCATCGGCCTGGGCATCAGCGCCCTCGCCGGCCTGTGCCTGGGCATCGCCGCCGGCACCTTGCCGTTGTTCGGCGCGCCGTTGTCGCCGTTGCTGACGGTGCTGTCGATGGTGCCACCGCTGGCGATCCTGCCGATTCTGTTCATCGTCTTCGGCCTCGGCGAATTGTCGAAGGTGATGCTGATCGTCATCGGCATCACCCCGTGCCTGGCCCGGGACCTGGAACAGCGCGCCCGGGACATCCCCGTGGAGTTGCTGATCAAGGCACAAACCCTCGGCGCCTCGACCTGGACCTTGATGCTGCGGGTGGTGCTGCCACAACTGCTACCACGGTTGCTGATTTCATTGCGGCTGATGCTCGGTTCGGCGTGGCTGTTCCTGATCGCCGCCGAAGCCATTGCGTCCACCGACGGCCTCGGCTATCGGATTTTCCTGGTGCGCCGCTACCTGGCGATGGACGTGATCCTGCCGTACGTGGTGTGGATCACCCTGCTCGCCTGGCTGATGGATTGGGGTTTGAAATACCTGACCCGTCGCGCCTTTCCCTGGTACGAAGGGGCCGCCAAATGAGCTTCATCACGGTGAAAAACGTCTGGCAGCAATACGCCGACCAAGTGGTCCTCGAAGGTTTGAACTTGCAGGTCAACGAGGGGGAATTCTGCACCTTGGTCGGCGCGTCCGGTTGCGGCAAATCGACCTTCTTGCGCTTGCTGCTCGGCCAGGAACGCGCCAGTCGCGGCGAGATCCTGCTCGACGGCCAGCCCTTGGCCGGTGAACCGGATGCCAGCCGTGGCGTGGTATTCCAGCGCTACTCGGTGTTTCCGCATCTGACCGTGCTCGACAACGTGGCGATCGGCCTCGAACTGCCGCGCTCGCCCCTGCTCGGGCGTCTGTTCGGCAGCGCCAAGAAAGACGCCCGGGAACAGGCTGCGCAGTTACTGCACAAAGTCGGCCTCGGCCATTCCCTGGACAAATACCCGGCGCAGTTGTCCGGCGGCATGCAACAGCGGCTGGCCATCGCCCAGGCCTTGATCATGAAGCCCCGGGTGTTGCTGCTCGACGAGCCGTTCGGCGCCCTCGATCCGGGCATCCGCAAGGACATGCACGGCTTGCTCCTGGAGCTGTGGCGCGAGACCCAGCTGACGGTGTTCATGGTCACCCATGACCTGTCGGAAGGCTTCAGCCTCGGCACACGCTTGCTGGTGTTCGACAAGGTTCGCCTCGATCCGCACGCCCCCGGCGCCTATGGCGCCCGCATCACTTACGACATCCCATTGAACAGCGAACGCCGCGCCCGCAGCCAGGCCATCGACGCCCTGCCCGCACCGCTTGCCGGCGCGCTGCGCATCGCTTGAGAGGACACATTCCATGACCGATTCCATTCAATTATTCCCACCCTTCGCCGAAGAAATGCTCCCCGGCGGTGGTCATCGTTCGTTCGTGTTGAAACGCGGCCAACTGCTGCGCCTCACCGACCTGCGCGGCGGCGCCAACGTGAGCCTGACGCTGCTCAACGCCAACGAAAAAACCGAACGCCTGAACCTGCCCGACAGCCTCAAATGCCAACACACCGCCAAACTCACCGCCGGCCATTGCCTGTACTCGGACATGGGTCGCGTACTGGCGGCGATCACCGCCGACACCTGCGGCTGGAGTGACAGCCTCGGCGGTGTGCTCTGCGCTGAAGAAGTCGCGGAAAAATACGGCCAGGGCCGCTACCAGGAACTGCGCAACGGCTTCTTCCGCAACGGCACCGACAACCTGTTGGTGGAGCTGGGCAAGTGGGGCCTGGGCCTGTCCGACCTGTTGATGACCCTGAACCTGTTCAGCCGGGTCAACGTCGACGACGCCGGGCGCTTCCACTTCGTCGAGGGCAACTCCAAGGCCGGCGACTACATCGAGTTGTACGCGCCGATGGACACCCTGGTGGTGCTGACCGCCCTGCAACACCCGATGGACCCGGCGCCTGAGTACGCGCCGAAACCCTTGAAGCTGAGCTGGATGAACGCCGACGCCAGCGTCGCCGAACATTGCCGCACCTCGCGCCCGGAGAACGAGCGCGGCTTCATCAACACCGACCGTCTGTTCGCCTGAGGATCGCTGCCATGTCACTTGCAATCGCCACTGCCCAACAGTCGCCTGAAACTGCGGTCTACCGCGCCACCATTCCCGCCGGCGAACCCTGGCTGACCGAGGTCAAGGCGGGCCAGACCCTGCGCATCCTCGACCTGGAAGGCAATCAAGCGGTCGACACCTTGTTCTACAGCCTGGCCAATCCCAAGGAACGCTACGACGTGCAGCGCACCTTGCGCCGGCAGAACAGCGTCTACCTGAGCACCGGCAGCGTGCTCTATTCGAATCTCGGCAAACCGATGCTGACCATCGTCGCCGACACCTGCGGACGCCACGACACCCTCGGCGGCGCCTGCGCCCAAGAGAGCAACACCGTGCGTTACGCTCTGGAAAAACGCCACATGCACAGCTGCCGCGACAACTACCTGCGGGCCTGTGTCCACGACGGTCGCCTGGGCAAGGGTGACATCGGGCCGAACATCAACTTCTTCATGAACGTGCCGGTCACTGCCGACGGCGGGCTGACCTTCGAAGACGGTATCTCGGCCCCGGGCAAGTACGTCGACCTGCGGGCGGAAATGGACGTAATCGTGCTGATATCCAACTGCCCGCAACTGAACAACCCGTGCAACGCCTACAACCCGACGCCTGCGGAGCTGCTGGTATGGAACTGACCTTCTCGCGTGTGCGGCGGTGGTTGTTTGCCTTGTGCCAGGCGCGGTCGGGGCAGTGCCTCAAAAAACCCTGACACCACCAGACCTGTGGGAGCGGGCTTGCCCGCGATGAGGCCGGCACATTCAACATTAATGTTGACTGATCCATCGCCATCGCGGGCAAGCCCGCTCCCACAGGGTTCGGTGGTGTTTTGAAGTAAATGATTTCTGCCGCCGAGGACGACCCCGGCGCTCATCGAAAAACTGCGGGACGGCCCGCATCCCCTTCAGGGGTCATGCCATGTTCGAAAAACTGTTGATCGCCAACCGTGGCGCTATTGCCTGCCGCATCCTGCGCACCTTGCGCGATTTGCAGGTCAAGGGTGTCGCCGTGTACTCGGAAGCCGACATCGCCAGCCTGCACATTCTGCAAGCCGATGAAGCCCACAGCCTCGGTGAAGGCGCCGCCGCCGGCACCTACTTGTCAGTGGAAAAAATCCTCGGCATCGCCCAGGCCAGCGGTGCCACGGCGATCCATCCCGGTTACGGGTTTCTCTCGGAAAACGCCGCGTTCGCCGAAGCGTGTGAAGCGGCGGGCATCGCCTTCGTCGGGCCGACCCCGCAACAACTGCGGGTGTTCGGCCTCAAGCACACTGCCCGGGCCTTGGCCAAACAGCACGGCGTACCGATGCTCGAAGGCACCGAGTTGCTCGACAGCCTCGACACAGCGCTGATCGCTGGCGAACAAGTCGGCTATCCAGTGATGCTCAAGAGCACCGCCGGCGGTGGCGGCATCGGCATGCGCGTGTGCCGCAGCGCCAGCGAATTGAGCGAATCCTTCGACGCGGTCAAGCGCCTGGGGCAGAACAATTTCAGCGACGCCGGGGTGTTCATCGAGAAGTACATCCAGCGCGCCCGGCACCTGGAAGTCCAGGTGTTCGGCGACGGCCAAGGCGAGGTGATCGCCCTCGGCGTGCGCGACTGCTCGGTGCAGCGGCGCAACCAGAAAGTCCTCGAAGAAACCCCGGCGCCGAACCTGCCCAAAGGCATGGCCGATGAACTCTGCGCGGCGGCGATCAAACTGGCGAAAGCGGTGAATTACCGCAGCGCCGGCACCGTGGAATTCGTCTTCGACAGCGCCGACCAGCGCTTCTATTTCCTCGAAGTGAACACTCGCTTGCAGGTCGAACACGGCGTCACCGAACAGGTGTGGGGCGTCGACCTGGTGCGTTGGATGGTGCAACTGGCGGCCGGTGATCTGCCGCCGCTGAGTGAACTGAGCCAGGGCCTGAAACCGGTGGGCCATGCGATCCAGGCGCGGCTGTACGCCGAAGACCCGGGCCGGGATTTCCAGCCGAGCCCTGGGCTGCTGACGGCGGTCAACTTCCCCGCCACCGATGGCCAGAAGCTGCGCATCGACACCTGGGTCGAGGCCGGTTGCGAGATTCCGCCCTACTTCGATCCGATGCTGGCAAAGCTCATCAGCTGGGCGCCGACCCGCGAAGAAGCCCGGACCGATCTGCACCAAGCCCTGGGCGACAGCCTGTTGTACGGCGTGGAAACCAACCGCGATTACCTGCGGCAGATTCTGCTCGATGCACCCTTCGCCAGCGGCCAGCCGTGGACCCGTTGCCTGGAAAACCTGGTGTACCGGGCCGACACCTTCGAAGTGCTCAGCGCCGGCACCCAGACCAGCGTCCAGGATTATCCGGGGCGCCTCGGCTACTGGGCCGTAGGCGTGCCGCCGTCGGGGCCGATGGACAGTCGCGCGCTGCGCCTGGGCAATCGCTTGCTCGGCAACGAAGAAGGCGCCGCTGCCCTGGAAATCACCATGAGCGGGCCGTTGCTGCGCTTCAATTGCGACGCCGTGGTGGCGGTGACCGGCGCGGTCATTCCGTTGACCCTGGACGGGGTTGCCGTGGCGATGAACACCGCGTTGCTGATTCCGGCCGGTGCGACCCTGGCGCTGGGCACCATCGCCGGCGCCGGTGCGCGCAGTTACCTGTGCCTGCGCGGCGGCTTGCAAGTGCCGGACTACCTGGGCAGCAAAAGCACCTTCACCCTCGGCCAGTTCGGCGGCCATGGCGGTCGCGCGTTGCGGGCCGGCGATGTGTTGCATGTGCCGGCGTTGATTGACCGCAGCGCGGGTGAGCAACTGGCGGACATCGCCGAGCTACCGGCGGTGCGGCAAATCCGCGTGATCTACGGCCCCCACGGCGCGCCGGAGTACTTCACCGAACGCTACATCGGCACCTTCTTCGCCACCCAATGGGAAGTGCATTTCAACTCCAGCCGTACCGGCGTGCGGCTGATCGGGCCGAAACCGGAATGGGTGCGGGCCGACGGCGGCGAAGCCGGGCTGCATCCGTCCAACATTCACGACAATCCCTACGCCATTGGCGCGGTGGACTTTACCGGCGACATGCCGGTGATCCTCGGCCCCGATGGCCCGAGCCTGGGCGGGTTTGTCTGCCCGGTGACCGTGATCGAGGCGGATCTTTGGCAGTTGGGGCAGTTGAAGGCGGGGGATAAAGTGCAGTTTGCGCCGGTCGACCTCAAGACTGCCCGTATATTGGCCACGCTGAACCATTGTGGTGAGGGGGCTTGCCCCCGTTCGAGTGCGCAGCACTCGCGCTTTAGCTCTTTCAAAACACCTGACACGTTGCCGCAGCCCGACTTGGGGGCGCTTCGCACCCCAACGGGGGCAAGCCCCCTCACCACAGGTCATGGGGTGACACAGGGTCTTGTGTCGCCTGTGGTGTTGGAGTTGGGTCAGGACGACACGCGGTTGGTGGCGAGACTGTCGGGAGATACTCATCTCTTGCTGGAAATCGGCGCCCCGGAACTTGACCTGGTCCTGCGCTTTCGCGCCCACGCCTTGATGCAGGCGCTGGAAGGCAAAAACCTGCACGGCGTGATCGACCTCACCCCAGGCATTCGCTCGCTGCAAGTGCACTACCAGCCGGAACAACTGCCGCTGGCGGATTTGCTCGGGATTGTCGCCGGGGAATGGGACGCGGTGTGCGCCGCCAAGGACCTGCAAGTGCCGTCGCGCATCGTGCACCTGCCGCTGTCGTGGGACGATCCGGCGTGCCAATTGGCGATCGAGAAGTACATGACCACCGTGCGTAAAGACGCGCCGTGGTGCCCGAGCAACCTGGAGTTCATCCGCCGCATCAATGACCTGCCGAACCTCGACGAGGTGCAACGCACGGTGTTCGACGCCAGTTACCTGGTGATGGGCCTCGGCGATGTCTACCTCGGCGCGCCAGTGGCCACCCCGCTCGATCCGCGTCATCGCCTGGTGACCACCAAGTACAACCCGGCCCGCACCTGGACCGCCGAAAATTCGGTGGGCATCGGCGGCGCCTACATGTGTGTCTACGGCATGGAAGGCCCCGGCGGTTATCAGTTTGTCGGGCGCACGTTGCAGATGTGGAACCGCTACCGCGACGTGGCGGCGTTCGATGGCAAGCCGTGGCTGCTGCGCTTCTTCGACCAGATTCGTTTCTACCCGGTGAGTGCCGAAGAGCTGCTGCGCATCCGCCGGGATTTCCCCCTCGGGCGCTTCGAGTTGAGCATCGAACACAGCCAGCTCAACCTCGCCGATTACCAGGGCTTTCTGACTCAGGAAGCCGAGACCATCGACGCGTTTCGCCAGCAACAGCAAGCCGCTTTCAACGCCGAGCGGGAGCGCTGGATCGCCAGCGGCCAGGCGCATTTCGACAGCGAGGAAGCGACCCCGGAACCCACCGAGGACGCACCGCTGGCCGATGGCCAATTGAGCGTCGACAGCCACATCGCCGGCAACCTCTGGCAAGTGCAGGTCGAGATCGGCAGCCCGGTGGCGGCCGGTGACGTGCTGGTGATTCTCGAGTCGATGAAGATGGAAATCCCCCTGCTCGCGCCGATGGCCGGGGTGGTGCGGGAGATTCGTGTGCAACCGGGTTCGGCAGTGCGCGCCGGCCAGCGGGTCGTGGTGCTGGAACGCGACTGAACTCATTTGAAAAAGGATCACGCCATGAACATCAATCTGCAACTCGACGCCCTGCGCAGCGCCTACCGCGACCGCAGTCTCACCCCTCGGCAATTGCTGCTCAGCCTGCGGGATAAAGCCGCGGCGCTGAACCCGGACTATCACCTGTTTATCCACTTGCTCAGTGTCGAAGAACTGGAACCCTACCTCGCCGCCCTCGACGGTCGCGACCTCGACAGCCTGCCGCTGTACGGAGTGCCGTTCGCGATCAAGGACAACATCGACCTGGCCGGCATTCCGACCACCGCCGCCTGCCCGGCGTTTGCCTACGTGCCGGAACGATCCGCAACGCTGGTCGAGCAACTGCTGGCGCTGGGGGCGATTCCACTGGGCAAGACCAACCTCGACCAGTTCGCCACCGGCCTCAACGGCAGTCGCTCGCCGTACGGCGCGTGCCCGAACAGCGTGTTGCCGGAGTATCCATCGGGCGGTTCCAGTGCCGGTTCATCCTTGGCGGTGGCGCTGGGTGTCGCAAGTTTTTCCCTCGGCACCGACACCGCCGGCTCCGGCCGGGTGCCGGCGGCGTTGAATAACCTGGTGGGACTGAAAGCCACCAAGGGTTTGATCTCTACGGCGGGCGTGGTCCCGGCCTGTCGCACTCTGGATTGCGTCACGACCTTCACCGCCACCGCGCGGGAGGCCAGCCAGTTGTTAGCGCTGACGGCCAGGCTCGATCCACGAGACGAATACAGCCGCGCCAATCCACTGTGGAACGACGGTTCGGCGTTCGGTACGCCGCGCCCGTTCCGCTTCGGTGTGCCCCGCGCCCACGACCTGGAATTCTTTGGCTGCCCGGAAGGCCCATTGTTGTTCGGCGATGCCATCGACCAGCTCAAGGCGTTGGGCGGCGAAGCGGTGGAGCTGGATTTGTCGCCGTTCCTCGAAGCGGCGCGTCTGCTCTATGAAGGCCCGTGGGTGGCCGAGCGCTACAGCGTGGCCGGCGAGTTGATGGAGCAGAACCCCGAAGCCGTGTTGCCGGTGATTCGCGCGGTACTGGCCAAGGCCCCGGCGGTGAGCGGCGTGCAGACCTTCCGTGCGCAATACCGGCTGCAAGCCTTGAAGGCCCTGTGCGACCAGGCGCTGGAAGGCCTCGATTGCGTGCTCACACCGACCATCGGCCGTCCGGTGACCCTGGCGGAACTGGACGCCGAACCGGTGCTGCGCAATTCCGAATTGGGCTACTACACCAACTTCATGAACCTGCTCGACTACGCCGCCGTCGCCGTGCCCAGCGGTTTCATGGGCAATGGCTTGCCGTGGGGCGTAACGTTGTTTGGTCGGGCCTTCACCGATCAATACCTGCTCAGCGTGGCGGATGCCTTGCAGCGTCACCAGGGTTCAGCAACGCCGACGCCAAGCACCGTGGCCCGGCATGACCTGACTCGGCTGGTGGTGTGTGGCGCGCACCTGGATGGCCTGGCGCTTAACTGGCAGCTCAAGCAACGGGGCGCGCGGCGGGTCGAAGCCACCGAGAGTTCGCCGGACTATCTGTTATATGCGCTGGCCGGCGGTCCGCCGTTCCGGCCGGGCATGGTCCGGGTGGCCGAGGGCGGCGTAGCGATTGCGGTGGAAGTCTGGGAACTGCCGAGCCGCGAACTGGGCTCGTTCCTCACCGGGATTCCGGCGCCGCTGGGGCTGGGCAAGGTGCAACTGGCCGACGGGCGCTGGGAAACCGGCTTCATCTGCGAACCCTATGGGCTTGAAGGCGCGCTGGATATCAGTCATCTCGGAGGGTGGCGGGCTTACCTCGCCAAGTGATCGTTGATCGTTCCCACGCAGAGCGTGGGAACGATCATTGGGGGCAGTTATTTCCTGGCAGTCCCACTAGAATGCTCCCCATCGGGTCACTGCCAACGGAATTGTCATGCCGCTTCGTTCTCCGCTGTATTCCCAACGTTCATTGGTCCTCACATTGATCGCGCTGCTGGGCGCCGGGTTTCTGGCCACGTCGTTGCTCAGCTACTACGCCTCCCGGGCGTCGATCCGCGACAACATCGTCAACACCGAACTGCCGCTGACCTCGGACACGGTGTACTCGGAGATCCAGAAAGACCTGGTCCGGCCGATCCTGATTTCCTCGATGATGTCCCGCGACACCTTCATGCGCGACTGGGTGGTGGCCGGCGAGCGTGACCCGGAGCAAATGACCCGTTACCTCAACGAGGTCATGACCCACTACGGCGCCTACACCGCGTTTTTCGTCTCCAACAGCAGCCTGACCTACTACCACGCCAAAGGCGTGCTCAAGCAAATCAAGGCCGATGAACCCCGCGACACCTGGTATTTCCGCGTGCGCGACATGAAAGATCCGTACGAGATCAACGTCGACCCGGACATGGCCAACAAGGACAGCCTGACCTTCTTCATCAACTACAAGGTCTACGACTATCACAACCGTTTCATCGGCGCTGCCGGGGTCGGCTTGACCGTGGACGCGGTGATCAAGCTGATCGACAAATACCAGCAGCGCTACCAGCGCAGCGTGTACTTCGTCGACACCTTCGGCCGGCTGGTGCTGACCGGCGCCGAGGGTGGCCCGGAAGGCGCCCGCGCTGGCCAGACCCTGCACGACCTGGCAAGCATGAAAGACTTGCAGGAACGCCTGCCCAAGCCCCACAGCGGCAGCTATGAGTATTCCGCCCAGGGCCAGGGTCACTTTCTCAACGTGCGCTTCATTCCCGAGCTGAACTGGTACCTGTTCGTCGACAAGCGCGAGGACGGCGCGCTGAGCGAAATCCGCCAGTCGCTGTACCTCAATCTGCTGATCTGCCTGCTGGTGACGCTGAGCGTGCTGTTCCTGCTCAACCGTGTGATCAGCCGCTACCAACGGCGCATCCAGGCGCAAGCGACCCTCGACAGCCTGACCGACCTGCCGAACCGCCGCGGCTTCGACCTGCTTGCCGCCCAGGCCATCCACGAAGCTCGGCGTGAACCGAAACCGCTCAGCGCGTTACTGCTGGACCTGGATCACTTCAAGGCACTCAACGACACTTACGGCCACTTGGCCGGCGACCAGGTGCTCGCCGGTTTCGCCCGGGACCTGGAAAGCTGCCTGCGCCATGCCGATATCGTCTGCCGCTGGGGTGGTGAAGAATTTATCGTGCTGCTCAAGGACACCGACGGCGACACGGCGCAAAAAATCGCCGAGAAAATCCGCCAGCATGTCGAGCAGCAAAGCTACGACTACAACGGCCAAGCCTTGCGCTTGACCGTCAGCATCGGCCTCACCACCTTGCAGGCGGACGACACCTTGCACAGTTTGCTGTCCCGGGCCGATCATGCGATGTACCGGGCCAAGCAAACCGGGCGCAACCGCACCTGCGTGGAAATGCCCCACTCGGTCTATGAATAATCGCCATGAACAGCCCTGAACACTGCCCGGCCTGCGGCGCCCGCAACGACTGCAGCCTGGCTGACCCGCGAACCGCCGACCGTGCCTGCTGGTGCTACGGCGTGACGATCGACCCGACGGTGCTTGAAGCGCTGCCGGCCGACCTGCGCGACCTGTCCTGCCTGTGCCCGCGCTGCGCCCAGGTCGAGGCGCAATTGCGCGGCGCCCCAGCGCCCGACGCCTGACATGCGCGTTGACCGTTTCCTCAGCAACCTGCCCCGTTTCAACCGCCAGCAAGTGCGCCTGCTGCTGGTGGAAAAACGTGTGCAGGTCGATGGGCAGGTCGTCAGCGATCCGCACTTCGACGTACGTGAATTCAGCCGCGTGGAAGTCGACGGCGAGGTGCTACAAACGGGTAAGCCGCCACGCTACTTCATGCTGCATAAACCGGCGGGGTGCGTCAGCGCCACCCGCGACCCGCAGCACCCGACCGTCCTCGATCTGATCCACGAAGCGGACAAGGACGACCTGCACATCGCGGGGCGCCTGGACTTCAACACCACCGGTTTGATGATCATCACCAATGACGGCAGTTGGTCGCGGCGCCTGACCCAGCCACGGACCAAACTGCCGAAGGTGTACTACGTCGAGACCGAGCAAGCGATCGGCCCCGAATACGCGGTCACCTTCGCCGCCGGTCTGTACTTCGCCTTCGAAGACCTGACCACGCAGCCGGCCGAACTGTCGCTGCTCGGGCCAAAGTCCGCGCGGTTGAGCATCATCGAGGGGCGTTATCACCAGGTGAAGCGCATGTTCGGCCATTTCGACAACAAGGTCCTGCGCCTGCACCGCGAACGCATGGGTCCGCTGGTGCTCGACGACGGGCTGAAACCCGGTGAATACCGCGCTTTGCGCGACGATGAGATCGCTTTGATCTAAGCCGCCTACCGCTCAGCAGAAGTTGTCGAACAATTTACCAACGGCACTTGCGCGATGGCCGTCGCCCTGCTTGAATCAGGACGTCGGCCAAATTGTGACCGACGAGTCACACCATACTTCTAAGAAACTTTTTGCCGGCAGAGAACCCTCAGGTTCCGCCTTCCACCGGCAGACTGCCCGCCTATAACAATACCCGTCGACCTGCCGTACCGGATCGACATGGGCCTCCACATTCCAGGCGTATGCCTACCTGTCACAAAGCTCGTGCAATCTCATTTGCGCGCATACCCGCTTGCCAGGAGTCTTATGACATGAGGCCAGAAATCGCTGTGCTGGATATACAGGGTCAGTATCGGGTTTACACGGAGTTCTATCGCGCAGACGCCGCAGAAAAGACCATCATCCTGGTCAACGGCTCGATGGCCACGACTGCGTCGTTTGCCCAAACCATCAAGAACCTGCACCCGCAATTCAACGTCGTGGCCTACGACCAGCCCTACGCGGGCAAATCGAAGATCCACAACCGTCATGAAAAACCGCTGACCAAGGACATCGAAGGGCAGATCCTGCTGGAGCTGATCGACCACTTCGCCGCCGAACACGTGCTGTCGTTTTCCTGGGGCGGCGCCGCGACCCTGGTGGCCCTGTCGCACCGCCCGCGACGGATCGAGAAAGCCGTGATCAGTTCGTTCTCGCCGGTGATCAACGAACCAATGCGCGACTACCTGGAACGCGGCGTCGATTACCTCGGCAGTCGCGACGGCGACCGGGTCGGCAACCTGGTCAACAGCACCATCGGCAAATACCTGCCGTCATTGTTCAAGCGCTTCAACTATCGCCACGTCAGCAACCTGGCCGAGCATGAGTACGGGCAGATGCACTTCCACATCAGCGACCTGCTGACCAGCGATCGCCAGTGCTACCTGCAAGCGGCGCAGAAAATCAACGTCCCGGTGCTGTTCATGAACGGCGAATGGGACGAGTACACCTCCGCCGACGGCGCCCGCCTGTTCGCCAACCATGTGCAGCACAGCACCTTCAGCACGTTGCAGGCCACCGGGCACTTCCTCGACATGGAACACAAATCCGCGTGCCAAGACAGCCGCAACGCGCTGCTCGGCTTCCTGCAACCGGCCCAGCCTGAAAGCCGACCGCGTTACCACTACGTCCAGGAACACCATGCACTGTCCCACTGAAACCGCGTCAACGCCCGCCGGCCCACGTTCATAGCGTTTGATCTATGAAAGTGTGGCTGGCTGGCGAAGACCGCTGGGCGTTTTGTGGCAATGAACTGAGAATCGCAAAGAAAACTTCAAATCCCCGCGCACTTCTGGTACAAAGTCAGCCGCTCTGAGCGGGTGTCGTATAATGGCATTACTCCAGCTTCCCAAGCTGATAACGAGGGTTCGATTCCCTTCACCCGCTCCAATCGAATTTTGTCTCACGTTGTTTTTAACGGGGGATGCAGGAAAAGAAAAAACCGGCCTTGATGGCCGGTTTTTTTGTGTCTGGAGTTTAGTGGAACGGCCTTCCCTTGGGGCCGTTACGACCAGGCTGAGATACGTTAACGCCAGTCATCACGTCCACGACGGACGCTGCGCCTCTCGTTCGAGTTTGGGCCATGAGCGCGTTTGCTCTCGGAAAAATCTGTACACACAGAAAGTGCAAGCGGGGTGAACGGGCGCCCGTGCCTTTTCTAGACTGATGCGCACCACGCTTAAACCGCGCTAAGGAGACAGTAGCGGTGGTTAGAGTGTTGATCAGATTATTTTGGTGGGTATAGTAACCACCTAAGCACACCACAAGGAGGTGATGTGAATAGCCGAATATTGATAAATCAGCTCGTCGCGGACGGCTGGTATCGGGTCCGGATCAGAGGCAGTCATCACCATTACAAGCATCCGACCAAACCCGGGTTGGTCACTGTGCCTCACCCGAAGAAGGATCTGCTCAAGAAAACGGCCATCAGTATTTTGCAACAGGCACTACTCCAGGAGCCCCGTTGTACAGCGTCCGAGGAGGACACCGAACATGCTTTACCCGATCGCTATTTCAAGCGGCAGTGATGAAAACGCTTGGGGCGTTGAAGTGCCGGATATTCCAGGCTGCTTCTCCGCCGGGGACGACCTGGATGACGCCATGGCCATGGCCCGTGAAGCCATCGAGGGTCATTTCGAGATTCTCGCCGAAGATGGCTCAGCCATTCCGCCAGCCAACAAGGTCACCTTGCATGCCGCCAATCCTAAATACGCCGGTTGCACCTGGGCGCTGGTGGATATCGACGTGACGAAATACTTGGGCAAGGCGCAGAAACTCAACATCACCCTGCCCGGCTATTTGCTCAATCGAATCGATGAATACGTGCTGCATCACCCGGAAGAAAAAAGTCGTTCCGGGTTTCTGGCTTCGGCGGCACTTAAAGTGTTGCAACAGGGCTAGCCGCACATTCAGCGCGAAAAAAGGTAGCCCGCCGGGCTACCTCTTTTGCTGGATCAACCGCTTAACGCGTCGCGACAATAAACAACCGCGGAAACGGCAACAGCACGCTGCCATCAGCCATTGCAGGATAAGCCTGCTGAATCTGCACCAAGTACCGCTGCAAATACTGCTCGCGCTCGGCGTCATGCAGCGGTTCGAGAAACGGCCGCAAGCCGCTGCCCTTGAACCATTCGACGACCCCCGCCGCGCCATCTTTCAGCGGGTGGTGATACGTCGTGCGCCAGATGTCGACGCGGGCGCAGTGAGGCTTGAGCATCGAGTAATACTGGCTGGCAGTGGCCATTTCGGTGCGCAGGCCGGCGGCGTGGGCGAGTTTTTCGGACCAGGGCCCGGCGGCGGCGACTTCGCGCATCAGGCGATGCGACGGTTCGTTGAGGTTGTCGGGCATTTGGATCGCCAGACGTCCGCTCGAAGTGAGTTTGCTGACCAGCGACGGCAGCAGTTTGGCGTGGTCCGGCAACCATTGCAGCACGGCGTTGGCGAAGATCACGTCGAACGGCCCGCTGGCGCTCCAAGTGCCGATGTCCACCTGATCGAAACGCACCTGAGGCAAGCGCTTGCGGGCGGCGTCGAGCATGTCGGGCGAGCTGTCGAGGCCCAACACCTTGGCGTCGGGAAACATCTCCACCAGTAACTCGGTGGAATTGCCGGGCCCGCAGCCGATGTCCACCGCCGACTTGGCGTCTGCCCCCGCCGCAGCGGCGAGCAGGTCACGGGCCGGACGGGTGCGTTCATCTTCAAAGGCTACGTACTGCTTGGCGGACCAACTCATTGCGTGCTCCTTGTCATCTGATCAGGCACCTAGACTACCCGATAACGCCATCAATTGACCCAGCCACCGCGTTGCCAATGCCAGCCGTCGTTGCGCTGTTCCCAGTGCGGATGCACGTAGCGGTAGCCGGGACGCTCCGCCACCCAGTGGCCATGCACCGCGACGTAGCGCCCGCCTTCCCACAACCAGTAGCCACGAGACCAGACATAGCCTGGGCGCCCCGCCGGCTCGACCTCAATCACCCGCGCGGGCGGTGCCTGGGGCGCAATCACTTCCACATACTCATGCTGCACCGGCCGCCGCTCATGCACGACCCGCTCCTGCACACAGCCCGATGCCGCGATCGCCACTGCGATCAATGCCCCGTAACGCATCATATTGCCTCCTCGGACGTCACCGTCCGATCAGTCCAGCACGCGCAAAACGCCCCCTGTTACAACCCCGCTCCAGCGAGGCTCATGGGTTGTTTTAGCAGGGGGTGACTGTCTGTTTGCTGAAGGTAGGGGCATTAGTTCGGACCGATGGATCAGGCACGTTGACCGGTGAGTTTGTAAAAAGAAATTTCACAGCACCGCCGCTGTCACAGTTTTCAAGCGCCTCCCATTAAGGAAACACGGTCATGAAATTCGCCAAAATCTCTCAGAAGCTCGCCCTGTGGGCCGGCAGCCCTCGCACCTTTCTTGGGGCGATCGTGTTGATTTTTATCTGGGGGTTGAGCGGGCCGATCTTCAAGTTCAACGACACCTGGCAACTCATCATCAATACCTCGACCACCATCATCACCTTCCTGATGGTGTTCCTGATCCAGAACACGCAGAACCGTGACACGGACATTTTGCATTTGAAGATCGATGAACTGCTGCGGGTAACCAAGGATGCGCAGAATGCGATGCTCGGGCTGGAGAAGCTGGATCTCAAGCAGTTGGAGGCGTTGCGCAAGCAATATCGCAACTTGGGCGAAGGCGAGACGTTGCAGATGGACGTCTGCCCGCCCGATGACGCGCGCAAACCTGACTGGAATAAGTGCTAGGCGCAGTCAGGTCGAAGGACGGCGCGGTTAGCCGTCCAGGCGCGTCGGTTGGCGGCTGGCTTGCAGGGCCTTGGCCATTTGCAGGTGGTTTTCCAGCTTCGGCAAGGTTTCCTCGGCGAAGGCCTTGATCTCCGGTACATCGGTGGTCTGGGCTTCTTGCTGGATCTGCTGGATCGCTTCTTCGGTGGCTTTGACCTGGCTGGCGGCGTAGGCGGCGTCGAACGACTCGCCGTCGGCGACTTCCGGCATCAATGCCTTGGCCTTGTCGACCACTTCTTCGCGCGGGGCGACTGGCAAATCGAGTTTCTTAGCGATCTTCGCCAGATGCTGATTGGCAGTGGTGCGATCGTTGATCACCACGATGGTGTAGTCCTTGACCTCTTTGGATTCTGACTTCTGGTGCGCCAAACGGCTGGCTTCGATGTCGGCCATGCCTTTGGCGGACGCTTCAGTGATAAACGCGGCGGGGTCCTGGGCAAACGCCGTGTTGGCCCCCAGGCTCAACAACATGACAAAACCCGCGTTGCGTAAGTGGCTGGCCATCCGGTTCATGGTCACGCCCTCCTTCGATTAAAAATTAAACGGGAGCTTACGCTCCCGCCTCTTGATCAAAACAACCTTCACCGACTACCGAGATTTCTGACCACCTTTGCGGCCCATATCTGGTTTCGCAGGGTCTTTATCGACAGTCGTGGTGGTGGCTTTCCCACCTTTGCGACCGGCTTCAGACGCCTTCGTTCGATCGTTAGCGAAGTTTCCCGAGTTCGAGTTTCTTGAATTAGGCATGATTCTCTACCTCTTGGTGTTGATCGATGCGGCGCAACGCGTGCTGTGCCTGCATAGAATCTGAATTTTCAGCATCCCAAAGGTTTAGAAAAATTGCCCGCCCTGCGACGAACGGCGCCAGATCAAGGGCGATTGGGCAGCAGCCCCGGCAGCGCGTGAACCAAAGCGTTTATCGCAAAACCAATGAACATGACCCCGCACAAACGAGTGATCGCCAGCTCGTGACGTTGGTACAGCATGCGCACCTGACGCGCACCGACAATGCCGATCAAGATCGCATAGGCCGCCAACCCACCGACGAAACTCAGCACGATCAACCACGGCAACATTGACCAGTGCAGCAGTTCAGCGCGACTCGACAACAGCGCGGTGAAGGTGGCCACTGCCACCGGGTACGCCTTTGGGTTGGTCAGGCCGAACAGGATGCCGTGCCAGAACGGCTGCCGCGCCGCGCCCTGAGGGGCGTCGTCGCTGCGACGCCGGGCCCGCACCGCCCGCCAACCGAGCCAGAACAAATACAGGCCACTGATCACGCCCAACACATCAAAGGCACTGCTGCCGATTTCCCGCGCGCCGACAATCGCCACCAGCGCGGTGCTGCACCACACCACGTCGCCGAGCAAATGCCCGCACAAGAAGCCGGCCCCGGCCCAACGGCCCCGCGCCGCGCCAATGCCAAACACCGCCAGCACACCCGGACCCGGGGTGATGCCGTAGATAAAACCCGAGGCCAGCACGGCCATTAACAGCGATGGAGTCATGGCAAATCCTGTTGCAGTAGGCAGATGGCCAAGAGTCTATCTCAGCCAGAAGGGTCAGGGCTGCTCGAAAAAGCGCATCCCGGCGTAGGGTTTTTCCCGGCATGCGGCCAGCCGCGAACGCAAGTCGCCGACATGGGCTTCCAGCTTATGGCCGTCCGGATCGAGAAAATAAAACGATGCGCCCTCGCTGCGGTTATCGCGCCACTCCACCACCCTCGCCCGCCGCATCCGCTCGACGAACAACGGAAAATCCACCGCGCCAATGCCGAACGCGTAATGGGTGTAATCCGCCGCCGCTTCGGGCTGGCGCAACGGGTCGAGGGACAGGCACAGCCACAAGCCGGGTAAGGACAAATAGGCGCCGTTGTCCCACGTGGCTTCGACCTTCAGTTGCAGCAGCGCTTGGTAAAAAGCGAGGCTGCGGTTGAGGTCGGTTACGGCGAGGGTGAGGTGGTTGAGGCCGGTGAGCATGCTCGATTACCTGAGTTCGAGAAGTCGTTAACCACGCACTATCCCCTCCCCAATCCGCCCATTCAACCCGTTCAACGCCTGATTCCCACTGCGCCGTTTGTGCCACGCCAGTACGAAGGTGAACGAGGGGATCGCAAAGGGTGGCGGCACTACGGCCAATTGCGTGAGGTCGAGGTGGTGTTGATTCAGTTCGATGGCGCATTGAGCAAAAGCTTGGCGCCGGCCGGTTGAAGGTCTCAATAACACCCTGCCCCCCTGTGGGATCGGGTGTGTTCACAAAGTCCGTGTTCACACAGACCAAAAACTGTAGGAGCGAGCCTGCTCGCGAAGAGGCCCTGTCAGTCAACATCGAGTTGTCTGGCAGACCGCTTTCGCGAGCAGGCTCGCTCCCACAGGGTTTGCAGCGATTTCAGTATTTATCGAGGGTGCGCAATTTCTGCGGCAGGCCCCACAGCAGCAGCGCAGCGGCGATCAGCGCGGCAACGCCGATGACGTACAGCGCCGGGGTCGTGCTGCCGGTCAGGTCCTTGATCCGCCCGACCATGACCGGGCTGACGATGCCGCCGAATTGCCCGAGGGTGTTGATCACCGCGATACCGCCCGCCGCACCGGCGCCCGCGCCGGCCAGCAGTTTCGGTGGCAGGGTCCAGAAGCTCGGGATGGAGGCGATGATGCCCGCGCCCAACAGGCCCAGGGCCACGATCAGGAAGGTCGTGTGATCGGCAAAGATCCCCGCGCAGAAAAAGCCCACCGCCCCCACTACCACCAGCCCCGCCACAAACTTGCGGCGCTCGCCGGTGGAGTCGGACAAACGCCCGATCACCACCATGCTGATCGCCCCGCAGATGTACGGGATGGCGGTCAGCAAACCGATCATCACCGGGCTCTCGGTGCCGGCGCTGCGGATCAGTTGCGGCGCCCAGAAATTCAAGCCATAGGACGCCACCTGGATCAGAAAGTAGATCAGGCCCAAGGTCAGGAACCCGGGAATCTTCAGCGCCGCCAGCAACGAGCCGCCGCTCTTGTGCGGTTCGTGATGAGCGATGCGGCTGGCCAGCAGGGTTTTCTCCGACGGGGTCAGCCAATGGGCGTCTTCGATGCGGTCCTTGAGCAGGGTCAACACCAGCAAGCCGAGGCCGATGCACGGCACGCCGCCGAGCAGGAACAACCAGTGCCAGCCGCGCATGTCCATGAAGCCGTCGAGATGTTGCAACACCAGTCCGGAGAACGGCGCGCCCACCAGGCCGGCGAAGGCCGAGGAGAGAAACAGCATCGAGGTGATGCGTCCGCGGTAGTGCTGCGGGAACCACAGCGTCAGGTAGTACAGCACGCCCGGGGCGAAACCGGCTTCCATCGCGCCGATCACGAAACGCAGGGCGTAGAACTGCCATTCGCTGTTGACGAACACCATGGCCGCCGTGGCCAGGCCCCAGGACATCATGATCCGGGCGATCCAGCGCCGTGCGCCGACCTTGTACAGCATCATGTTGCTCGGCACTTCGAACAGCACGTAACCGACCACGAACAACCCGGCGCCGAGGCCGTAAGCGGTGTCGCTCAGGCTCAGGTCGGCTTGCAGCTGGAACTTGGCGAAGCTGATGTTGATGCGGTCGAAGAAAGCGAACAAATAGCAAACCATGATCAGCGGCATCAGGCGCCAGGCGACTTTGCTGACCAGGGCTTTTTCGGCATCGTGGCTAACGGCCGGGCTCGCGCCGGCCTCCAGTACGTTAAGGCTCATCGTCTATCTCCAGGCGGACTTCCCGTGGGTGTCCGATTGTTTTTGTTGTCTGGTTTAGCAGTGTTTGGAAAACAACTTCCTGTGGGATTCAGTCGTTCAGTCGGGCACCGGATGCAAATCGCAATTGCGCCCGGCCTTGGCCAGTTGCCCCGGCACCTCGTGGCCAAGCAGCGCGGGCAGGCCCCGGGACAGCTTGAGCAACAGCGGCAGATCGATGCCGGTGTGAATGCCGACTTCGTCGCACAGGTTGACCAGGTCTTCGGTGCAGATATTGCCCGAGGCCCCCGGCGCGAACGGGCAACCGCCCAAGCCACCGAGGGCGGCATCGAAGCGTCGGGCACCGGCCTCGTAGGCCGAGAGCACGTTGCACAAACCGAGGCCGCGAGTGTTGTGAAAATGCAGGGTCAAGTCCTTGGCCGACACCTGTTGCAGCACACGACGCACCAGGCGATCGACCTGACGCGGGTTGGCCATGCCGGTAGTGTCCGCCAGGGTGATGCCGTAGATCCCGAGTTGCTGGTAAGCCTCGACAATCTGCAGCACGCGGTCTTCATCAATAGTGCCCTCGAACGGGCAACCGAAAGTGGTGGCGATGGTCGCATTGAGTCGCATGCCACGCCCGTCGGTATAAGCGACGATCTCATCGAACCCGGCCAGGGACTGCTCGCAACTCATGCGCATGTTCGCCCGGTTATGGGTCTGGCTGGCGGACATCACCAGGTTCAGCTCATCGGCTCCGGCGGCCAGCGCCCGTTGCGCGCCCTTGAGGTTGGGGATCAGCGCCACGTAAATCACCCCCGGCTGGCGGCTGATGCCGGTGAACACCTGCTCGCCATCGCGCAAGGCCGGGATGGCTTTGGGCGAGACAAACGAACCGGCTTCGATGCGGCTGAAACCGGCCAGGGACAACTGGTCGATCAGGGCAATCTTGTCGAGGGTCTCGACCCAGGTTGGCTCGATTTGCAAACCGTCCCGGGGCGACACTTCCTGGACGATCAGGCTGTGCGAATAGTCAGTGATCATTGCACCACCCCCTCGGCTTTCAGGCGTTCGATGTCCAGGCCGGTGTAGCCCAGATCGTTGAGGATGGAATCGGTATGTTGACCGAGCGCCGGGCCCGACCAATTCACGCCCCCCGGGGTTTCCGAGAGTTTCGGCACGATGCCCGGCATCTTCACCGAGGTACCGCCGGGCAACTCGGCGTCGAGAAGCATATTGCGCGCCTGGTAGTGCGGATCGCTGACGATATCGGCCACCGAATAAATGCGCCCGGCGGGGACTTCAGCGTCCTGCAACGCGGCCAACACCTGGTCGATCGGCAGGCTGCTGGTCCAGTGGGTGATTGCGGCGTCGAGCAGGCCGCTCTGGGCGGCGCGGCCGTCGTTATGCGCAAACTCCGGCGCATCGGCCAGGTCTTGGCGACCGACCACCGCCATCAGGCGTTTGTAGATCGGGTCGCTGTTACCGGCGATCACCACGTAGGCGCCATCGGCGGTCAGGTAGGTGTTGGACGGCGCGATACCGGGCAAGGCGCCGCCGCTGCGCTCACGCACATGGCCGAGCAAGTCATATTCCGGCACCAGGCTTTCCATGAGGCTGAACACGCTTTCAGCCAGCGACACGTCGACCACTTGCCCGCCGCCCTGCCCGGTCTTGACCCGCAGCAACGACATCAGCGCACCGATCACCGCGTGCAGGGACGCCAGGGAATCACCGAGGCTGACACCGACTCGCGCCGGCGGCGAACCCGGGGTGCCGGTGGTGTAGCGAATGCCGCCCATGGCCTCGCCAATCGCACCGAAACCCGGACGGTCGCGGTAAGGGCCGGTCTGGCCGTAGCCGGAAATGCGCACCAGGGTCAGGTTGGGGTTGAGGGCGTGCAGCACGTCCCAGCCCAGGCCGAGTTTTTCCAGGGCACCGGGGCGCAGGTTTTCAATCAGCACGTCGGCGCTGCTGGCGAGTTGCTTGACCAGTTCGATGCCTTCCGCGGATTTCAGGTCCAGGGCCAGGGATTTTTTGTTGCGCGATTGCAGGTACCACCACAGCGAGGTGCCTTCGTGCAGCTTGCGCCATTTGCGCAGGGGATCACCCTGGCCCATGGCTTCAATCTTGATCACTTCGGCGCCGAACTCGGCGAGCATGCGCGCGGCGAACGGCGCGGCAATCAGGGTGCCGATCTCGATCACCTTGATGGCACTGAGGGGGGCAGTCATGGGGAAAGCCTCTTTGTTCTTGGAATGGGGCCAAGGTAGAGGATGCGGGCGGACGGAATCCAACCGTCAGTGGATAACGGTCGTTCGCCAAACGCGAACGCTGTTCAGCCCTGCCCCCGCAGATACTCGAACAACAAGCGGCTGACTGGCGACAGCAGCGCTTCATCGCGTACCACCAGGATCAGCGAGCGGTCCGACCAGTCGTCGGTGAGTGGCACGGCGTGCAAGCCCAGGGCGCGGCCGAATAATTCGTAGGCCCGTTGCGGCAGGATGCCGATGCCCATGTTGGCCTGGACCATCCGGCACATGGCGTCGAAACCCGGCACGTGAATCCGCAGGCGCAAGACCTTGCCCGCCTCCCGCGCGGCCGCGTGGGTGCGCTGGTTGATCGAACTGGCGGCGTGCAAACCGACGTAATCGCTGTCGAGGGTATCGGCGAAGGCCAGCGTCGAATGACCGGCCAACGGATGATCGGCGGGCATCAGCACCACCAGTTTGTCGCGGCGATAGAGCACGCTGTGCAAACCTTTGGGATCGCTGTCGCTGGAACAAATGCCCAGGTCCGCGACGCCATCGAGCACACCCTGGATCACCCCGCTGCTCGGGCGCTCTTCCAGGTCGGTCTTGACCTGCGGGTGCAACTCGGAAAAGCCCCGCAGGTCTTCCGGCAGAAATTGAATGATCGCCGACAGATTGCCCAGCATCCGCACATAACCGCGCACGCCGTGGCTGTGCTCACCCAGCTCCAGGCCCATTTTCTCGACGTTGAACAGCATCTGCCGGGCATGGTGCAACAGGGTTTCACCGGCCGGTGTCAGGGTCATGCCCTTGGCCTGGCGCACGTAGAGGCTGATGCCCAGCGCCTCTTCCAACTCCATCAAACGCTTGCTCGCCGCCGACACCGCGATGGCCTCGCGGGCAGCGGCGCGGGTCAGGGTGCCCTCCTCGTGCACGGCGACGAAGAGTTGCAAGGTGATCAAATCGAGGCGACGGATCAGGCTTTTTTGCAGCATGGCAGGCTCGATGGCAGGGACATTCATGAGGGCGGCAGCATATCGCCGTTTGGTCCACAGGGGCTAAAGCGATGAGTCCTAGGGCTCCTTAGGCAATGTCCTACGGATAACAGTCCGATAACGCTCAGCAGTTCAAGAAACGGCCGATTATGGCGGTTTGGCGTGCTCGGTAAAGTCTGGCAACACACACATTTTGAAACAGACACCCTCACTACCGCCAAGGACTGATCCTGCATGAATCACGTACAAACCGCTCCCCACCGTTTCAGCAACTACCGCAACGTCATCGACCAGGCCGACCCGAACTGGGCCACCGCTGAAGGCGGCCGTATCTGTGGCTTGAACGTCGAACTGAGCCTGAGCAATCAGATGTCCGACCAGTACGGCCGCACCCTGCACCACTTCTGCACCACCTCCTACCTCGGACTCGACAACCACCCCGACCTGCTCGATGGCGCCATGTCGACCTTGTGGGAAACCGGCACCTTGCGCATCGCCAATTCGCGCAACCGTTGTCAGTTGGCGATCCTGCAACAGTACGAAAACGAACTGTCGCAGTTGTTCGGCGCCGAATGCCTGACCACCCTGTCGTGCAGCGCCGCCAGCGCCGGGATCCTGCCGCTGCTGGCCAGCGGCGCGTTCACCGATCAGCGTCCGCCGGTGATGGTCTTCGACAAACACGCACACTATTCGATGAATCACATAAAGGCCGCCTGCGCCGATGAAACCCGTGTACTCACCGGACCGCACAACGACATGGACTGGCTGGAAGATCGTTGCCGCGAACACCCGCGCGTCGCCTATGTCGCCGACGGCGCCTACAGCATGGGCGGGGTCACCGACCTGGACAGTCTGTTGTACCTGAAACAGCGTTATGGCTTGTTTCTCTACCTGGACGACTCCCACGCCCTGTCGGCGGTGGGCACCAGCGGCGCGGGCTACGTGCGGCCGCGTTTGCAGCGGCTGGATGACGAGGTGCTGATTGTCGCGTCCCTGGCCAAAGCCTTCGGCGCCAGCGGTGGCGTGGTGATGTTTGCCAGTGAGCAGCAAAAGAAAATCGTCCAGCGCTACGGCGGCCCGAGCAACTGGTCGCAAAGCCTGAACGCCGCCGCCATCGGTGCCGGCCGCGCTTCCGTGCGCCTGCACCACAGCAGCGAATTCCTCACCCTGCAAAATCGCCTGCAAAGCAATTTGCAACTGTTCGACAGCCTGCTGCGCAGCGAGCAACACGGCAGTTGCATGGCGATCCGCTTGATCCCGTGTGGTGACGCGGCGCTGGCCAACAGCGTGGCGATTCAATTGGCGGATCATGGCTTCTTTACCTCGGCGGTGTTCTTTCCGGTGGTGCCTCGGGACAAAGCCGCGATCAGGATTACCTTGCGCGCCGACATGGAGGCAGACACCATTCAGCGTTTTTGCACCCTTCTCAGCGGTCTGCTCCAGGAGCGGGGCCGAAACATCAGCGGTTGATTCCATAAGGCGCCCCATGAAGAACCGGACCACCCTGCTCGTGACCTGCTGCACTGTGTTTCTCGCCCAGTTGGGCATGAGCATTTACTTGCCGGCGCTGCCTGACATCGCCCGGGACCTCGGCGCCGAGGCGTCGCACGTCTCGTGGGGGTTGGCCGCCTACTTGATCGGCATGGCGTTGCCGATGCTGTTGTGGGGCAGTCTCAGCCAGCGCTGGGGGCGCAAGCCGGTGTTGCTGATGGCGCTAGGGCTGTACGGCGTGGCGAACCTGCTGTTGCCGGCCAGTACCAGCCTCGAAGCCTTCCTGCTCTGGCGTCTGCTGCAAGGCATCGGCGCCAGCGGGATTTCGGTGATGGCGCGGGTGTTGATCCGTGACAGCTTCAGCGGCGAGCAACTGGCCAAGGCGCTGTCATGGATTTCCATCTCGTTCGTGGTGGCCCTGGGCATCGGTCAATACCTGGGCTCGCTGATTCAAGCGGCGCTCGGCTGGCAGGCGATTTTCTTCGGCCTCGGCGCCACCAGCCTGCTGATGGCCGTGACCGTCTCGCGCATTGCCTTCCCAACGGTGGCCCCGGACACCGGTTCATCCTCTGGTTGGCAGGCCTATGGCCGAATCCTGTGTCATCCAGCGTTCCTGTTGCCGGCCCTGGCCGGCGGCCTCGGTTACGGCGTGATCATCGCCTTCAACACCAGCGCGCCGCTGATTTTCCAGGGTCCGTTGCAGTGGACGGCGATTGAATATGGCCTGCTCGGCTGGGCGATCAGTGCGGCGTATTTGCTCGGCGCGTTGGTGGTCAACCGCTGGGTGGTGCGCAGCGGGCAACGGCCGATGATGGCTTGGGGCGTGGGCCTGGTGCTCGCCGGCAGCGCCGGCATGTGGCTCGGTAGTCTGCTCATGCCCGAGGTGGCACTGCTGGTGTGGCTGCCCTATTGCCTCGCGGTGTTCGGCCAGTCGTTGAATTATCCGGTGAGCCTGGCGGTGGCCAATGACGGTTCTCCGGTCAGCGGCGCCTATGCCATGGCGTTGAGCGGCTTTATCCACCAATTGATGGCCGCGTTGATCGGCGGCTTTGCCAGCTTGCTCAGCAGCAGTCAGGCCTGGCCGCTGGCGCTGTTCTGCACGGTGTTGGCGCTGGCGGCAGTGACCTGCGTCGCCCGCCTCGGCGAACCCGGGGGGCGAGGCCGGCGCCCGTCGTGATAAAGTCGGCGCCCTGCCTTCCAGCCGTTTCGAGATGAGCCGCCGCAATGACCGACTTCCAGGATTTTGATCACCAACTTGAAGACTGGAATGCCCTGCGCAGCGACACCGCTTTCAGCGGATTGCTGGTGGGCAACGGCGCCAGCCGCGCGGTGTGGGACGATTTCGGTTACGACTCGCTGTTCGACAATGCCCGCACCGTTGAAGAGAAGCCGCTGAGCCCTTCGGAGCTGAGCGTGTTTGACGCGATGCAGACTCGCAGTTTCGAGCAGGTGCTGAGCGCGCTAAAAACCACCAGTCGGGTCAACAAGGCCCTGGCGGTCAGCTCGGCGGCGCCGCGCAATCGCTACTACGCGATCAAGGAAGCGCTGATCAACACGGTGCACGCGGTGCACATCCCCTGGCGCCTGGTGCAGGCCTCGACCCTGGCGACCATCGGCCAGGAACTAGCGAGCTACGGCACGGTGTTCACCACCAATTACGACTTGCTCAATTATTGGGCGATCCAGCAGGCCGACGGCGCGATCAGCGACCTGTTCCACGGCGCCGATTCCAGCTTCGACCTGAGCGATTGCCGCAGCGACAAACCGCGCCTGCTGTACCTGCACGGCGGCCTGCACCTGGTGCGCAACCAGGATGGCACGGCGCGCAAACTGACCTCCACCGAAGGCACCTTGCTCGGCAGTTTCGCCATCAACAACACGATCAAGACCCTGGACGACGTGCCGCTGTTCGTCAACGAAGGGCCGGCCCAGGACAAGCTCAAGACCATTCGCAGTTCGGATTACTTGTCGTTCTGCTACGAGCAGTTGCTCGGCCACGGCGAAGCTTTGTGCATTTTTGGCCATGCCTTGGGTGAGCAGGACAGCCACATCGTCCACGCCCTGCGCCTGGCCAAGCCGAAGACCGTGGCGGTGTCGATCAACCCGCGCAGCAAGGGGTTTATCCAGGCGCAGAAACGGCATTACGCGAAGGTATTTGACGGGACCGGGGTTGAACTGCGGTTCTTCGATTCGAAGACCCATGCACTGGGTAGCCCAAAGCTGAGCGTTCCCGTCGAAGTTTAGTGTTGACCGATCTGACGCCATCGCGGGCAAGCCCGCTCCCACAGGGATTTGCGCCGTTCACAAAACCTGTGGGAGCGAGCTTGCCCGCGATGGCGCCCGTGCAGACGATTCATTCCTCAGCGCTGTGCACCACCACCAACAACTGCGCCGGCACCTCGCCCACCGAGCGCAGGCGGTGCGGTTTCTGCGCATTGAAGTGCAGCGCATCACCCCGTTCCAGCAGCACCCGTTCGTTCATGAAATCCACTTCCACCTGGCCCTCGTGGACGAACAGAAACTCCTCGCCCAAGTGCTCCTTGAAAGTCTTGTCGGCAAATTCGAACGGCGGGTAGATGATGAACGGCAATAGGCTGCGCTCGCTGACCTGATGAGCCAGCACCGCGTAGCCCGGGCTTTGGTCGTTGGCCGCCAGGGATTGCCGCTCGCTGCTGCGCACCAGGCTGTAGCTGTCGAGGCTGACGTTGTCCTCGGAGAACAATTCCTCGACCTTCACATTCAGCGCCTTGGCCAGTTTCAACGCCGCCGCAATCGACGGCGTGTTCAGCCCACGCTCGACTTTCGACAGGTAACTCTTGGTCATCCCGGATTTTTCGGCCAGGGACTCCAAGGTTACGCCAAGTTTTTTTCTAAGCAATTTCAAACGGATAGACATGCGCAGCGATTAATCCATCAAGGAACAGACAATTGGGGCTTGCCAATGACACTTTGTGTCATATAGCCTCTTTAGTGTCATTTGAGAGGACACTGGTATGGCCAAGACATTAGCACTCCCCAAAGACCAACTGGTCAAGCAAGCGCTGACGCAGATGCAAAACACGCTGGCGGATAATACGTGGACCGACCGGCAAAAGCTGGCGCTCACGTGCCGCATTCTGTTCGAGAACGGTCACGACTCGGGCCTGGCCGGGCAAATCACCGCCCGTGGCCCGCAGCCCGGCACTTACTACACTCAACAACTGGGCCTGGGGTTCGACGAGATCACCGCCAGCAACCTGCTGCTGGTCAACGAAGACCTGGAAGTGCTCGAAGGGCATGGCATGGCCAACCCGGCCAACCGTTTCCACAGTTGGGTGTACCGCGCCCGGCCGGACGTGAACTGCATCATTCACACTCACCCGACGCACATCGCCGCCCTGTCGATGCTGGAAGTGCCGTTGCAGATTTCCCACATGGACCTCTGCCCGCTCTACGACGATTGCGCGTTTCTCGAAGGCTGGCCGGGTGTGCCGGTGGGTAACGAAGAAGGCGAGTTGATCGCCGGCGCCCTGGGTGACAAACGGGCGATCCTGCTGTCGCACCACGGTCAATTGTCCACCGGCACCACCATCGAGGAAGCCTGTGTCATCGCGCAACTGATCGAACGCGCCGCCAAGTTGCAACTGCTGGCCATGGCTGCCGGCACGATCAAGCCGATCATCCCTGAATTGGGCCGCGAAGCGCACGACTGGGTGTCCAAACCCAAGCGCCATGCCGCCGCGTTCAACTACTACGCCCGGCAGAATCTGCGCCAACACGCCGATTGCCTGAACTGATCCTCAGCCCTTTTCTCGGAGATACATCATGTCCAAGCCCACCATTCACGGCATCATCGGCTACACCATCACGCCCTTCGGCAGCAACGGCGAAGGTCTCGACCTGCCGGCCCTCGGCCGTTCCATCGACCGCTTGATCGACGGCGGCGTCCACGCCATCGCCCCACTCGGCAGCACCGGCGAAGGCGCTTACTTGAGCGACGCCGAGTGGGACCAGGTGGCCGAGTTCAGCATCAAGCACGTGGCCAAGCGCGTGCCGACCATTGTCAGCGTGTCCGACTTGACCACCGCCAAAGCCGTGCGCCGCGCGCGCTTCGCCGAAAGCCACGGCGCTGATGTGGTGATGGTGCTGCCGACCTCGTACTGGAAACTCAGCGAAGACGAAATCCTCGCCCACTACCGCGCCATCGGCGACGCGATCGGTGTGCCGATCATGCTCTACAACAACCCGGCCACCAGCGGCACCGACATGTCGGTGAACCTGATCCTGCGGATTCTCAAGGCCGTGGAAAACGTCACCATGGTCAAGGAGAGCACCGGCGACATCCAGCGCATGCACCAGTTGCAACGCCTCGGCGAAGGCCAGGTGCCGTTCTATAACGGTTGCAACCCGCTGGCCCTGGAAGCCTTCGCCGCCGGCGCCAAAGGCTGGTGCACCGCCGCGCCGAACCTGATCCCGCAACTCAACCTTGACCTGTACCAGGCCACGCTGGACAACGACTTGGGCAAGGCACGGGAACTGTTCTACCGCCAATTGCCGGTGCTGGACTTCATCCTCAAGGGCGGATTGCCGGCCACCATCAAGGCTGGCCTGGGCATGACCGGATTGGACGTCGGTGCACCGCGCCTGCCGGTGTCGCCACTGAGTGCAGAAGGCCGGACGCAGTTGCAGGGGTTGCTGGACGGGTTGCGTTAATCCATCCACGCACTCCCCTGTGAGAGCTGGCTTGCCAGCGATGGCGGCCTTGAAGCCGACCTGTCGCTGGCGCTTGTACACCGATCCCACATTGTTTATTACAAGGTGATTTTCGTGCCCAACAGGCCGAGGAATCCCGTCAGCCAGCTCGGATGCGCCGGCCAGGCCGGTGCCGTGGCCAGGTTGCCTTGGACATGGCCGGCGGTCACCGGAATGTCGATGAACGTACCACCGGCCAGTCGCACTTCCGGCGCGCAAGCCGGGTAGGCGCTGCACTCGCGACCTTCGAGAATTCCCGCCGCCGCCAGCAATTGCGCGCCATGGCAGACCGAGGCAATCGGCTTGCCAGCCTTGTCGAAGGCGCGCACCAGTTCCAGGACTTTGTCATTCAAACGTAGGTACTCCGGAGCGCGGCCACCGGGGATCAGCAGCGCGTCGTAGTCGGCTTCTGCGACCTTGGCGAAGTCGAAGTTCAGGGCAAACAAGTGGCCCGGTTTTTCGCTGTAGGTCTGGTCGCCCTCGAAGTCATGAATCGCCGTGCGCACGGTCTGACCAGCGGTCTTGTCCGGGCACACCGCGTGCACCGTGTGGCCGACCATCAGCAACGCCTGGAACGGCACCATCACTTCATAGTCTTCGACGTAATCGCCAACCAGCATCAGGATTTTTTTCGCCGCCATGGGGAGGACTCCTCTGGGATTTGCGTGGGCAAGCAGGAGTATTCAAGGTAGTCGTTATCCGGGAAGGTGGGTAATCGCCCTCTGCTTGCTGGAGACTGCGTTATCGTTCTTCGCGAGCAGGCTCGCTCCCACAGAGGCATGCGATCAACCTGCTCGCGAAGGCAGCCTAGAACTGTACGGATAACTCTGTGACTAGCTGTAACAGCGGCAACCCAGTGGTTTATGGCTAGATAAAGGCTCACTGCCCACCCTTCAATTCTGGTTACCGCTATGTCCTCCCGCGAAAACACCGGCATGGCCCTGGGCCTGCTCGGCGTCGTGATTTTCAGCCTGACCCTGCCCTTCACCCGAATCGTGGTGCAGGAAATCCACCCGTTGCTCAACGGCCTCGGCCGGGCGCTGTTCGCGGCGGTGCCGGCGGCGTTGCTGTTGCTGTGGCGCCGGGAAAAATGGCCCACCTGGAAACAGGTCAAGGGCCTGACCCTGGTGATCGCCGGCGTCATCCTCGGCTTCCCGGTGCTTTCGGCCTGGGCCATGCAGACCTTGCCAGCGTCCCACGGTGCGCTGGTCAACGGCTTGCAGCCGCTGTGCGTGGCGCTCTACGCCGCGTGGCTGTCCCATGAACGGCCGTCGAAGGCCTTCTGGGCTTGCGCGGCGCTGGGCAGTGCGCTGGTGCTGGGTTACGCGCTGATCAGCGGCGCCGGGCATATTCAGGCCGGGGATTTGTTGATGCTCGGCGCGATCGCCGTGGGTGGCCTGGGCTACGCCGAAGGCGGTCGCCTGGCCAAGGAGATGGGCGGCTGGCAAGTGATCTGCTGGGCACTGGTGCTGTCGACGCCGCTGCTGATCGGCCCGGTGACCTACCTGGCGCTGCAACACCAGGGCGAGATTTCCGCCAAGACCTGGTGGGCGTTCGGCTATGTCTCACTGTTTTCGCAGTTCATCGGTTTCTTCGCCTGGTACGCCGGGCTGGCCATGGGCGGCATCGCCCGGGTCAGTCAGATCCAGTTGCTGCAGATCTTCTTCACCATCGCCTTTTCCGCGCTGTTCTTCGGCGAACACATCGAGCCCATCACCTGGCTGTTTGCTGCCGGGGTCATCGTCACCGTAATGCTCGGGCGCAAGACCGCGATCAAACCCCATGTGGGAGCAAGCCCTGCTCTGGGCGGCATTCCGACGAAAGCGGACTGACAGCCATCGCAGATGTTGAATGTGACGACCCCTTCGCGAGCAGGCTCACTCCCACAGGGATCGGGTACATCCGACAGTGATAGGTCGGCTACTAGGCCGCCATCGCGAGCAGGCTCCCCACAGGGGTCATTACCTGATCAGAGGTAGTGGTCAGCCTTCAGAAGGGTTTCCAGGCAATGCTCGGTGATCTGGTAGAAATCCTTCAGCTCCTGGATCTTCGCCAACAACTGGGTCGGGTCCACCGGCTCGGCGCGTTTCACCGCGAGGATCATCTTGTTTTTGTTGGTGTGGTCCAGGGAGATGAACTCGAACACCTTGGTCTCGTAGCCGCAGGCCTCAAGGAACAGGGCACGCAAGCTGTCGGTGACCATTTCCGCCTGCTGGCCCAGGTGCAAACCGTATTGCAGCATCGGCTTGAGCAGCGCCGGGCTCTGGATTTGCAGGCGGATCTGCTTGTGGCAGCACGGCGAGCACATGATGATCGCCGCGCCGGAGCGGATGCCGGTGTGGATCGCGTAGTCGGTGGCGATGTCGCAAGCGTGCAGCGCGATCATCACGTCCAGCTCGCTCGGCGCCACGCTGCGCACGTCGCCGCATTTGAACACCAGCCCCGGATGCTCCAGCTTCGCCGCCGCAGCGTTGCACAGGGTGACCATGTCTTCACGCAATTCGACGCCGGTCACCTCGCCTTCGGCATGCAAGGTGTTGCGCAGGTAATCGTGAATGGCAAACGTCAGGTAACCCTTGCCGGAGCCGAAATCCGCCACCCGCACCGGTTTGTCCAGGGCCAGGGGCGATGACGTCAGCGCATGGCTGAAGACCTCGATGAACTTGTTGATCTGCTTCCACTTGCGCGACATGGCCGGGATCAGCTCATGTTTCTGGTTGGTCACCCCAAGGTCGCTGAGGAACGGCCGGTTCAAGTCGAGGAACCGGTTTTTCTCGCGGTTGTGCTCGGCGGATGGCACCTCCCGCAACTGCTGGGGCTTGCTCTTGAACAGCGATGGCTTGCCCTTCTTGCTGTATTCGAGCTGCGCTTCGTCGGTCACGGCCAGCAAATGCGCGTTCTTGAACGAGGCCGGCAACAGCGCGGCAATGGTCGCCACCGCCTCGGCCAGCGGCAGGTTCTTGGTGATGTCGCGGGTTTTGTAGCGGTAGACGAAGGACAGGCAAGGCTGCTCCTTGACCGTCACCGGCTTGATGATGATCCGCTGCAACTCGGCTTCATCGCCGACGTACTTGGCCAGCACCAGTTTGATAAAGGCGTTCTGCTCCAGGCTGGCTTGCAGCAACGCGATGAACTGGGCGTGGTGATCCGGCGCGAGGCTGGCGGGGGTAGCGGTGACAGACATGAACAAACGGCCTCGGGCGCGGCGAATCGGGAATGGCGGGTATTTTAGGGGGGATGTGGGTTGGGGGCACGGGGTTATTTACTGGACGGTCGATCTTTGTCGATTTCAAGAACCACCCCTCACCCTAACCCTCTCCCCAGAGGGGAGAAGGAACTGACCGAGTTAATCTTGGGGGGTTATATCGACCTGTGACTCCGAGTCGAACTCCGGTTAAAGATCAACAGAGATCGGCTCCCTTTCCCCTCTCCCCTCTGGGGTGAGGGGTGGCTTTGGAATTCAACGCACTCCGAACTACCCCAACACCACCAACCGATTCGGCAATTCATTGCGCACCTGGGTCACAGGCACATGCACTTTGAGCAGTTCGCCGCAGGCCTCGATGCAGGTGATGAACCCTTGCAGCGTCTGCCCTTGCTTCACTTGCTGGGTGAAGGCCATGACGATGGCGTCCCAGGTGCTGTTGTCGAGTTGGCGGGAAATGCCTTCGTCCACCAGGATTTCTACGTAGCGCTCAGCCTCGCAGACAAAAATCAGCATGCCGGTGCTGCCAACCGTGTGGTGCAGGTTCTGTTCGAGAAATTGCCGGCGCGCCAGGTTCGACGCCCGGCGATGGCGGACGGCGCGCGGGATCAGGTGCGAAGTGACCTTGGGAATGCGGAACACCAGGCACAGCACAATGAAGATCAACCATTGCACCAGCAACAGGCTGTGCATGGTCAGCCAGCCGGTGAGGTAATGCACGACACCCGGCACCACCAGCGCCAGCAGGCTGGCCCACAGCAGCGGGATGTACGCGTAGTCGTCGGCGCGGGCCGCGAGCACCGTCACCAGTTCGGCGTCGGTGTCGCGCTCGACCCGGGCGATGGCCTCGGCGACTTGGCGTTGTTCGTGTTCTGTCAGTAATGCCATGGTGTTAAGTGCCCGTTCATTATTATTTTTTAGCTTGAATTGTGTTTACCAACCGCCAGACGACCCGCCGCCGCCGAAACTGCCGCCGCCACCGCTGAAGCCCCCGCCGCCACCGCCGCCAAAACCTCCGCCCCCGCCGAAGCCACCGGAACTGCCCCCGGAACCACCACGGCCCGCCGGCAACAGCCCGAGCATCTGCAAAACAAAGATCGTCACGATAAACAGCATCACCAGGAACACGATCAGCCCGGGATGACGGGAAATAAAGTCACCCCCGGGGTCGCCGCTCGATTCGTAGACCGTCGAGGGTTCGTCCAGCGGACTGCCGCCCAGCACCACCAACATCGCCGAGACACCGTCACTGATGCCCTTGCTGAAATTGCCATTCTTGAACGACGGGGTGATGACCTGGTTGATGATCACCGAACTTTGCGCATCGGTCAGGCGATCTTCGAGGCCATAGCCGACTTCGATGCGCAGCTTACGCTCGTCGCGGGCCACGATCAGCAAGGCGCCGTTGTTTTTATCTTTTTGCCCGATGCCCCAGTGGCGCCCCAACTGATAGCCGAAGTCGGCGATGTCGGTGCCTTGCAGGTCGGGCAGTGTCACCACCACCAGTTGCTCGCCGGTGGCGGTTTCATGGGCCTGCAATTGCTGATCGAGCTGGGCGCGCGCGGCGGGCTCGATCATTTGCGCATTGTCGACCACCCGGCCGGTCAAGGGCGGGAACTTCAACTCGGCGTGAACCGTGACCGCAACCACCCAGAGCATCAGCACCAGGCCCATCTTCAACACGCGCATTGGAAACCCTCGTGGCAGCGGCAAGTGTCCATTGGCAAGCGACTCGCTGAAGCAGTACGCGCTGTACTGACTCGCCGCTTGCCGCTTGCCCCTTGTAGCTGTTCTTTAGAACTTCACCTGCGGCGCTTTTTCAGCGTCCGGGCTGGTGGCTTCGAAGGTTTCGCGAATCGGCAAGTCGCTGTACATCACGCTGTGCCAGAGGCGACCGGGGAAAGTGCGGATTTCGGTGTTGTACTTCTGCACCGCGAGGATGAAATCCCGACGCGCCACGGCAATCCGGTTCTCGGTGCCTTCGAGCTGCGATTGCAAGGCCAGGAAATTCTGGTTGGCCTTCAGGTCCGGATAGCGCTCGGAGACCACCATCAAACGGCTCAAGGCGCCGGTCAACTGATCCTGGGCCTGCTGGAACTGCTTGAGCTTTTCCGGATTGTCGAGGGTGTTGGCGTCGACCTGGATCGACGTGGCCTTGGCCCGGGCTTCGATCACCGCCGTCAGTGTCTCTTGTTCATGCTGGGCGTAACCCTTGACGGTTTCCACCAGGTTGGGAATCAAGTCAGCGCGGCGCTGGTACTGGTTCTGCACCTGACCCCAAGCGGCCTTGGCCTGTTCGTCGAGGGTCGGGATGTTGTTGATGCCGCAACCGGCCAACAGGCTGCCGAACCACAACAGGGCCAGAAATTGCAGGCCCGAACGATAGTGATGTCTTAGGTTCATCTGGTTGAAACTCCCGTGCACATTCCGTTGAAAACCAACCTGCGAACGCAAAATCCGGCGCGTAGGGCATAATCTGCGCCCATGACTGGATTGCATCGAGCCAATGGGCTAAAAGATGCCCAGCGCAAAAACATCGTTTTGACACACAGCGGTGAAGTGTGGCGCATTAACGCCTACGACACCCGAACAACAATAGATGCTCCCTAAATTTTGGCTGACCGGCGTTTTCGCCGCTTAGGCTTTTGAGAAAACAATTCATGAAGAAGCTGTGTTTGCTGGGCCTGTTTGTCAGTCTGGCCAGTCACGCCGTATGGGCCGACACAACCCCAGTACCGCTGGAGAACAAGGACGCTTTCATCAACAACCTGATGAAGCAAATGACCCTCGATGAAAAGATCGGCCAATTGCGCTTGATCAGTATCGGCCCGGAAATGCCCCGCGAGCTGATCCGCAAGGAAATCGCCGCGGGCAACATCGGTGGCACGTTCAACTCCATCACCCGCCCGGAAAACCGGCCGATGCAGGACGCGGCCATGCGCAGCCGGCTGAAGATCCCGATGTTCTTCGCCTATGACGTGATCCACGGTCACCGGACGATTTTCCCGATTCCCCTGGCCCTGGCGTCGAGCTGGGACATGGACGCCATCGGTCGTTCCGGGCGCGTCGCCGCCGAGGAAGCCGCCGCCGACAGCCTCGACATTACGTTCGCGCCGATGGTCGACGTGTCCCGCGACCCGCGCTGGGGCCGGACCTCCGAAGGCTTTGGCGAAGACACTTACCTGGTGTCGCGCATCGCCAAGGTGATGGTCAAGGCCTATCAGGGCGCCACGCCGAGCGCGGCCGACAGCATCATGGCCAGCGTCAAGCATTTCGCCCTGTACGGCGCGGTCGAGGGTGGCCGCGACTACAACGTGGTCGACATGAGCCCGGTCAAGATGTACCAGGATTACTTGCCGCCTTACCGCGCCGCGATCGACGCCGGTGCCGGCGGGGTGATGGTGGCGCTGAACTCGATCAACGGCGTGCCCGCCACCGCCAACACCTGGCTGATGAACGACCTGCTGCGCAAGGAGTGGGGCTTCAAGGGCCTGGCCGTCAGCGATCACGGGGCGATTTTCGAGCTGATCAAGCACGGCGTGGCGGCAGACGGTCGTGAAGCGGCGAAGCTGGCGATCAAGGCCGGCATCGACATGAGCATGAACGACACGCTGTACGGCAAAGAGCTGCCGGGGCTGCTGAAGTCCGGCGAGATCGAACAGAAAGACATCGATAACGCCGTACGCGAAGTGCTCGCCGCCAAGTACGACATGGGCCTGTTCAAGGACCCGTACCTGCGCATCGGCAAGGCTGAGGATGACCCGGCCGACACCTACGCCGAGAGCCGCCTGCACCGGGCCGAAGCCCGTGATGTCGCGCGCCGCAGCCTGGTGCTGTTGAAGAACCAGAACGACACCCTGCCGTTGAAGAAAACCGCGAAGATCGTCCTGACCGGCCCGCTGGCCAAGGCACCGATCGACATGATGGGCAGTTGGGCTGCCGCCGGCAAACCGGCGCAATCGGTGACCCTGCTTGACGGCATGACCCGCGCCCTCGGTGCCGACGCGTCGCTGACTTATGTGCGCGGCGCCAATATCACCGGCGACAAAAAGGTGCTGGACTACCTGAACTTCCTCAACTTCGACGCCCCGGAAGTGGTGGACGATCCGCGCTCAGCCCAAGTGCTGATCGACGAAGCGGTGAAAGCCGCCAAGGACGCGGATGTGATCGTGGCCGCTGTCGGCGAGTCCCGTGGCATGTCCCACGAGTCGTCGAGTCGTACCGATCTGAACATCCCTCAGGTGCAGCGGGATTTGATCAAGGCCTTGAAAGCCACCGGCAAACCATTGGTACTGGTGTTGATGAACGGCCGTCCGCTGTCGATCCTCGACGAAAAAGAACAGGCTGACGCGATCCTCGAAACCTGGTTCAGCGGCACCGAGGGCGGCAATGCCATCGCCGACGTGCTGTTCGGCGACTACAACCCGTCGGGCAAGCTGCCGATCAGCTTCCCACGCTCGGTCGGGCAGATTCCGACCTACTACAACCACCTGAGCGTCGGCCGACCGTTCACCCCGGGCAAACCGGGCAACTACACCTCGCAGTACTTCGACGACACCACCGGGCCGCTGTTTCCGTTCGGTTATGGCTTGAGCTACACCCGTTTCACCCTGAGCGACATGGCCTTGTCGTCCACCACCCTGAACAAGACCGGCCAGCTCGACGCCAGCGTGATGGTGAAGAACACCGGCCAGCGGGACGGCGAAACCGTGGTGCAGCTGTACATCCAGGACGTGACCGGCTCGATCATCCGTCCGGTGAAGGAACTGAAGAACTTCCAGAAAGTGCTGCTCAAGGCCGGCGAACAGAAAGTCGTGCACTTCACCATCACCGAGGACGACCTGAAGTTCTTCAACGCCCAGCTCAAGTACGCGGCCGAACCGGGCAAGTTCAACGTACAGATCGGCCTGGATTCCCAGGACGTGACGCAGCAGAGTTTTGAGTTGCTCTAAACAACAGCGCAGGACCCTGTGGGATCGAGCCTGCTCGCGAAGACGGTCTGTCAGTCACATTGAGGCTGAATGTGCCGCCCTCTTCGCGAGCAGGCTCGCTCCCACAGGGGGTCGTGGTGCTTGATCGTTCCCACGCTCCGCGTGGCAACGATCCTCGGTAGGCATTCAGTTGCGGCGATCCAGCACATTCACCACCAGCCGGTCCACCCAGCCCCAAATCCGTTGCTTGACCCGCCGCCACAGCGGTCGGCGTTGCCATTCTTCGAGGCTGACGATCTGGCTCTGGGCGAAGTCTTTCTCGAAACTCGCCGCTACCGCCGCCGTCAGGGCCGGGTCGAGGGCCTCGAGGTTGGCTTCGAGGTTGAAGCGCAAGTTCCAGTGATCGAAATTGCACGAACCTATGCTCACCCAATCGTCCACCAGGACCATTTTCAGGTGCAGGAAACACGGCTGGTATTCGAAGATTTTCACCCCGGCCTTGAGCAGTCGCGGGTAGTAGCGATGCCCTGCGTAGCGCACTGAAGGGTGATCGGTGCGCGGCCCGGTCAGCAGCAGGCGCACGTCGATGCCCCGGGCGGCGGCTTTGCGCAGGGAGCGGCGGACTTTCCAGGTCGGCAGGAAATACGGCGTGGCCAGCCAGATGCGCCGCTGGCCGCTGTTCAATGCGCGAAACAGCGATTGCAGGATGTCCCGGTGTTGCCCGGCGTCGGCATAGGCCACCCGGCCCATGCCCTCGCCCATCGACGGCACCCGGGGCAAACGCGGCAGACCGAAGTGCGACGCCGGTTTCCAGGCGCGGCGGTGGCGGTTGGCAAGCCATTGCCGGTCGAACAGCAACTGCCAGTCGAGCACCAGTGGCCCGACGATTTCCACCATCACTTCGTGCCATTGGCTGCTGTCTTCGCCCGGTGTCCAAAACTCGTCGGTGACCCCGGTGCCGCCCACCACCGCCAATCGCTGATCCACCAGCAACAGCTTGCGATGATCGCGGTAAAGGTTGCGCACCCAGCGTTTCCAGCTCAAGCGGTTGTAGAAACGCAGCTCCACCCCGGCATCGGTCAGGCGTTTGCGCAGGCTCAAGGTAAACGCCAGGCTGCCGTAATCATCGAACAGGCAACGCACCCGCACCCCGCGCTCGGCGGCTTGCACCAAGGCCTGGACCATCGCCTCGGCGCAGGCCCCCGCCTCCACCAGGTACAACTCCAGTTCCACTTGTTCTTCGGCGCGGGCGATTTCCACCAGCATCCGCGGAAAGAATTGCGGGCCGTCGATCAGCAACTCGAAGTGGTTGCCATCGCGCCACGGGAAGATTGAGCCGGCCATGTCAGCGCGCCGTGAAAATCAGCACCGCACCCACCGGCACCGACAAACTGATGGCCGACAGGCCAGCGAGGTTGCGCAACTGTTCCAGGCCCGGCGCCAGGTCGAAGTCGGCGGCGTTGAGCACCAGCGGCTCGAGGGTCACCACCTGGAAACGTCGATCATCCAGGCGCGTGGCCAGCAGCTCGGCGTTGTATTCGTGTTGCTGGCCATGCAGGCGGACAGTGATCGGCAAGCGCAACTCCAATTGTGCGCCGGAGGCCAGGTCGTTGATCGGTTGCAGATCGATTTGCGCACTGATCAGCGCTTCAGGGAAACGATCGATCTGGAACAGTTCCTTGCGCATCCGCTCATCGCGAAGGGGAATGCCGCTGTTGACCGACTCCAACTCCACCTCCAGTTCGGCCAGGCCCGCAGGGCTGACCTTGCCATGCAGCACCAGAAAGCGCTGCACCTCGGACACATTGGCATTTTTGGTGCTGATGAACGACAGGCGCGACGACTCGCCGTCCAGGTACCAATTGGCCTGGGCCGGCAGCGTAACACCGGCCAATAACAAGGAAGCGAGGGTGGCAGAAACATACCGCTTGAACATAAAGACCCGTGGGGCGAATAAACCTGTGCCGAACCTTAGCCTGATCGGGGCGGGAAACCTACAGCCCGATGCGGTAGCGAAGCTGAGTCGGTGTAAGTCAGGGTTGCAAGCGGCAACCCTGGCGCTCACCGATCCACACCGCGCTGTGGGTGCGGCCCATGCCGCTGGCCGTCACCTGCTTGGCGGCACTGTCATCGGCCAGGGTGCCCGGCAGCCATTGCTTCACATAACCCCGGCAATACGCCGCATCGTTGTTCATGACATAGCGACACGAGCAATATTCCTTGGCGGTGTAGGCGCCGATGATGTCGGGAAAGGCTCGCAGGTTGACCCGCTCCTGCCAGGCCCAGCCCAAAGCTATCGCCAGCAGGATCAACAGCAGCGTGCTGAACGGTCGGCGGCGGATGAATCCCCGGCGGCTCATGGTTGCACCGGCCCGGCAAACGCGGTCAATGCGCGCTTGAGCAATTGATTGTGGTGGTAAGTGCCGTCGCGGTCGTCGGCGTAACGCACGATCACCAGGTTGGCGCTGGGGATCACGTACAGCGCCTGGCCCCAATGTCCCAGGGCGGCGAAGGTGTCGGGCGGCGCATCGGGCCACGGTTTGATGCTCGGGTCGACCGCGCGATTGAGCCACCACTGGCCACCGGGCACGGCTTCATCCTGATCGGCAGTAAAGTCCGCGAAGGGTTGCCGATTGAAGGCGACCCAGGCTTCGGGTAGCAACTGCCGATCACCCCAGCGTCCGCCGCGCTGCATCAGCAAGCCGATGCGCGCCAGGTCACGGGCGGTCAGGTAGGCGTAGGAAGAAGCGACAAAGGTGCCGCTGGCGTCGGTTTCCCACACCGCGTGACGAATGCCCAAAGGTTCGAACAGGGCGGTCCAGGGATAGTCGGGATAACGGGCCGGGCCGACCATGGTTTTCAGCGCCGCCGCCAACAGGTTGCTGTCGCCGCTGGAATAGCGAAACGCCTGGCCAGGCGCGGCGTATTCGGCATGTTCAGCGGTAAACCGGGCCATGTCGCCGTGACCCCGGGTGTAGAGCATCGCCACCACCGAAGATTTCAGCGGCGCGTATTCGTAATCCTCCTGCCAGTCCAGGCCCGAGGCCCAGTGCAGCAGGTCGGCAACGGTGATTGCCGGATGCTGGGCCAGGGCCGGATAGAACTTGGCTACGGGATCGGACAAGTTGAACCGCCCTTCGCCATTCGCCACGCCAAGCACCGTGGCCATGATGCTTTTACTGATCGACCAGGTCAGGTGCGGCGTCTCGGCCCGGGTCGGCCCGGCGTAGCGTTCGTAGATCACCTGACCGTCGCGGATTACCAGCAAGGCGTCGGTGCGAATGCCTTGGCGAGTGTTGTCGTCGCGCGGTGGAAACGCGTAGTCCTCCAGGGCCTGGAGCGCCGGGCTGCTGGCGACGGGAGCGCTCGACCACTCCGCCGTCGGCCAGGTTTCGGCATGGGCCGTGAGGCTGATCAGCAGGGCAAACAGGGACAAGCCTTTGAACATGATGGGTGACTCGGCAGGGAGAACCTGAACAGGGTAGTCGAGGTTGATGACTGTTCCGGGGCCACGTGTACGACATGACGCCAATCTCCCACACGGAAAGCCGCTTTCGTCACCTTGCCGCTGCGCCACGGCGGACTACCATCAATAAAAGGAAAAATCGCCCAAGGCCCTCAAGTTGCAGGCTTGCACGACCGACACAGTGCTAATGGCCAGAAAGCAGCCCCGCACTGTGATTCAGGCAAATCCGCGGTGATTGCGCGGTGATTGCGCTGCGGTTGATTGTCCCTTTGACTGCGTACCCGGGATTGCCAATACTCATGGCAACTTGACGCTACCCGCACGGAACAAGGAATAACCCTTTGAAGCTGGAACTCAAGAACAGCTTGTCGGTGAAGTTGCTCCGGGTCGTGCTCCTGTCGGCATTGATCGTCGGCGTGGTCTTGAGCTGTGCTCAGATCGTGTTCGATGCCTATAAAACACGCCAGGCCGTGGCCAATGATGCCCAGCGCATCCTCGACATGTTCCGCGATCCCTCGACCCAGGCCGTCTACAGCCTGGACCGCGAGATGGGCATGCAGGTGATCGAAGGCCTGTTCCAGGACGACGCCGTGCGCCAGGCCTCCATCGGCCATCCCAATGAAACCATGCTGGCGGAAAAGTCCCGCGACCTGCAGCACGCCCCCAGCCGCTGGCTGACCGACCTGATTCTCGGCCAGGAGCGCACCTTCACCACGCAACTGGTGGGTCGTGGCCCCTACAGCGAGTACTACGGCGACCTGAGCATCACCCTCGACACCGCCACCTATGGCCAGGGCTTTATCATCAGCTCGGTGATCATCTTTATTTCCGGTGTTTTGCGCGCCCTGGCCATGGGCCTGGTGTTGTACCTGGTTTACCACTGGCTGCTGACCAAGCCGTTGTCGCGGATCATCGAGCACCTGACCGAAATCAACCCGGATCGCCCCAGCGAGCACAAGATTCCGCAGATCAAGGGCCATGAGAAAAACGAACTGGGGATCTGGATCAACACCGCCAACCAGTTGCTGGAATCCATCGAGCGCAACACCCATCTGCGCCACGAAGCGGAAAACAGCCTGCTGCGCATGGCCCAGTACGACTTCCTCACCGGCCTGCCAAACCGCCAGCAGCTGCAGCATCAACTGGACAAAATCCTGGTGGACGCCGGCAAGCTGCAACGCCGGGTCGCGGTGCTATGTGTCGGCCTCGACGACTTCAAAGGCATCAACGAACAATTCAGCTACCAGACCGGCGACCAACTGTTGCTGGCCCTGGCCGATCGGTTGCGCGGCCACAGCGGACGCCTCGGCGCCCTCGCCCGCCTGGGCGGCGACCAGTTCGCCCTGGTCCAGGCCGACATCGAACAACCCTACGAAGCGGCGGAACTGGCGCAAAGCATCCTCGATGATCTGGAAGCGGCGTTTGCCCTCGATCATCAGGAAATCCGCCTGCGTGCGACCATCGGCATCACCCTGTTTCCCGAGGACGGTGACAGCACCGAGAAGCTGTTGCAGAAAGCCGAGCAGACCATGACCCTGGCCAAGACCCGCTCACGCAACCGCTATCAGTTCTATATCGCCAGCGTCGACAGCGAGATGCGCCGCCGCCGGGAACTGGAAAAAGACCTGCGCGATGCGCTGAACCGCGAGCAGTTCTACCTCGTCTATCAACCGCAGATCAGCTACCGCGACCATCGCGTGGTGGGCGTCGAGGCCTTGATTCGCTGGCAGCACCCGGAACACGGCCTGGTCCCGCCGGACCTGTTCATCCCGCTGGCCGAGCAGAACGGCACCATCATCGCCATCGGCGAATGGGTGCTGGACCAGGCCTGTAAGCAATTGCGCGAATGGCATGACCAGGGCTTCGTCGACTTGCGCATGGCGGTCAACCTGTCGACCGTGCAATTGCACCACGCCGAGTTGCCACGGGTGGTCAACAACCTGTTGCAGATGTACCGCCTGCCGCCTCGCAGCCTGGAGCTGGAAGTCACCGAAACCGGCCTGATGGAAGACATCAGCACCGCCGCGCAACACTTGCTCAGCCTGCGCCGCTCCGGGGCATTGATCGCCATTGACGATTTCGGCACTGGCTACTCGTCGCTCAGCTACCTGAAAAGCTTGCCCCTGGACAAGATCAAGATCGACAAGAGCTTCGTCCAGGACCTGCTCGATGACGACGACGACGCGACCATCGTTCGCGCCATCATCCAGTTGGGCAAAAGCCTGGGCATGCAGGTGATTGCCGAAGGCGTGGAAACCGCCGAGCAAGAGGCCTACATCATTTCCGAAGGCTGCCACGAGGGTCAGGGCTATCACTACAGCAAACCCTTGCCGGCGCGGGAGTTGGCGGCCTATCTCAAACAGGCCCAGCGCAGTAATGCGGCGATCTTGTGACGCCTTGCGACGACAGCCGGTGCCATCACTGGCCAAATAAGAAATATTTCCAGCTACAACCCTTTACACATAATGCGAAAGATTTGCATTATGTCGCAGTTTTGCGCACCCCCGCGCCTGTCCAATCATTCACCGAAGCAGGATGTTCGCCATGATTCGTATGCCTTTGGCTACCGCCAGTCTGCTGGCCATCGCTATTTCCCTCGCCGGTTGCGGCGAAGGCAAAGACAAGGACAAGGCTGCCGCCCCCGCGCCGACTCCAGCCGCCAGCGCTGCCGCACCGGCTCCAGCGACCCCGGCCGCCGCCCCTGCTGCCGCTGGCGCTGTTGATGAAGCCGCCGCCAAAGCCGTTGTCGCGCATTACGCCGACATCGTCTTCGCCGTGTACAGCGATGCCGAATCCACCGCGAAAACCCTGCAAACCGCCGTCGACGCTTTCCTCGCCAAACCGAACGCCGACACCCTGGCAGCCGCCAAGACCGCCTGGATCGCCGCTCGCGTGCCTTACCTGCAGAGCGAAGTGTTCCGCTTCGGCAACACCATCATCGACGACTGGGAAGGCCAAGTGAACGCCTGGCCCCTGGACGAAGGCCTGATCGACTACGTCGACAAATCCTACGAACACGCCCTGGGCAACCCTGGCGCCACCGCCAACATCATCGCCAACAGCGAAATCCAGGTCGGCGAAGACAAGGTTGACGTCAAGGACATCACACCGGAAAAACTCGCCAGCCTGAACGAACTGGGCGGTTCCGAGGCCAACGTCGCCACCGGCTACCACGCCATCGAATTCCTGCTCTGGGGCCAGGACCTGAACGGCACCGGCCCTGGCGCCGGCAACCGTCCAGCCTCCGACTACCTGGAAGGCGCCGGCGCTACCGGCGGTCACAACGATCGTCGTCGTGCCTACCTGAAGTCCGTGACCCAACTGCTGGTCAGCGACCTGGAAGAAATGGTCGGTAACTGGAAGCCGAACGTGGCCGACAACTACCGCGCCACCCTGGAAGCCGAACCGGCCTCAACTGGCCTGCGCAAAATGCTGTTCGGCATGGGCAGCCTGTCCCTCGGCGAACTGGCGGGCGAGCGTATGAAGGTGTCCCTGGAAGCCAACTCTCCGGAAGACGAACACGACTGCTTCAGCGACAACACCCACAACTCGCAGTTCTACGATGCCAAGGGCGTGCGTAACGTCTACCTGGGCGAGTACACCCGTGTCGACGGCACCAAAATGACTGGCGCCAGCCTGTCGTCCCTGGTGGCCAAGGCCGATGCCGCCACCGACACCGCGCTGAAAGCCGACCTCGCCGCCACTGAAGCGAAGATGCAAGTCATCGTCGACCACGCCAACAAAGGCGAGCACTACGACCAACTGATCGCCGCCGGCAACACCGCCGGCAACCAGATCGTTCGTGACGCCATTGCTTCGCTGGTCAAGCAGACCGGTTCGATCGAAGCCGCTGCCGGCAAGCTGGGCATCAGCGACCTGAACCCGGACAACGCTGATCACGAGTTCTGATCAACGCAGGCTGAGTCAGTGCACAAGAGGCGACCTTCGGGTCGCCTTTTTCATATGGGCCCCTGTGGGAGCGAGCCTGCTCGCGAAGAGGTCGTCACTGCCAACATCTCCAGCGCGACCGCTACCGATTTCGCGAGCAGGCTCGCTCCCACATGGGAACGCTCTCAAATCCTGCGCCACATCAACCAAACGATAATTCCTCTTATTCAAAGCCCCTCGCCCTGTTAGACTTTGCGCCTTTATTTTGCCCCTCTTGCAGGATGTCTGATGCCGTCGCTGTCTCTTCGCTTGTCTGCACTGCTACTGGCGCTAAGCCTGAGTGCCTGCGATGACGCCCCGCGCTTCACCAAGGCTGAACCCGGCGAAGCCCGCCCCGGTGGCAGTGCGACCGTGCGCAAGACCGATCAGAACGCCTTCTCCCTGCCGTCCGCCAACCTGCCGCCCTCCCGTCGTGTGGATTTCAGCGTCGGCAACAGCTTCTTTCGCAGCCCCTGGGTGATCGCGCCGTCGACCACCACCGCCCGTGACGGCCTCGGCCCCTTGTTCAACACCAACGCTTGCCAGAACTGCCACATCAAGGACGGTCGCGGCCATCCGCCGCCGGCCGATGCGCCCAACGCGGTGTCGATGCTGGTGCGCCTGTCGATTCCCGATGCGCCGCAATATGCCAAGGTCGTTGAACGCTTGGGCGTGGTGCCAGAGCCTGTCTACGGCGGGCAGTTCCAGGACATGGCGATCCCGGGCGTGGTGCCGGAAGGCAAGGTGCGGGTCGATTACACGCCGGTGCCCGTGCGCTTCAAGGACGGCACGCTGGTCGAGTTACGCCAGCCACGCTTGAACATCAGCCAGTTGGGCTACGGCCCGATGCACCCCGACACCCGTTTCTCCGCGCGCATCGCCCCGCCGATGATCGGCCTGGGCCTGCTCGAAGCGATCCCCGAAGCCGACCTGCTGGCGAATGCGGCGGCGCAGGCAAAGGCCGGCAACGGCATCAATGGCCGCCCGAATTACGTCTGGGACGACGCGCAACAGAAGACCGTGATCGGGCGTTTTGGCTGGAAAGCCGGGCAGCCCACTCTCAACCAACAAAACGTTCACGCGTTCTCGGGTGATATGGGCCTGACCACGAGCCTGAAGACCGCCGATGACTGCACCGAGACGCAAACTGCCTGCCGCCAGGCGCCTAACGGCAACGGTGCCGACGGTGAGCCGGAAGTCAGCGACAACATCCTGCGCCTGGTGCTGTTCTACAGCCGCAACCTCGCTGTGCCGGCCCGCCGCGAAGTGGCTGCGCCGCAGGTGCTGGCGGGCAAGAATCTGTTCTACCAGGCCGGTTGCCAGTCCTGTCACACGCCATCGTTCACCACTGCCGCCACCGCCGCCGAGCCTGAGTTGGCCAATCAAGTGATTCGCCCGTACAGCGATTTGATGCTGCACGACATGGGCGACGGCCTGGCGGACAATCGCAGCGAATTCAAGGCCGGTGGCCGCGACTGGCGCACGCCGCCCTTGTGGGGCATCGGTTTGACCCAGGCCGTGAGCGGCCACACCCAGTTCTTGCATGACGGCCGCGCCCGCGACCTGCTCGAAGCCGTGCTCTGGCATGGCGGCGAAGCACAAGCGGCGCAGCAACAGGTTTTATCGTTTAATGCCGAGCAGCGTGCCGCGTTGCTGGCGTTCCTGAATTCTCTCTAAATACGTTTATAAAGCGGGAGCCCGACATGTTCCGTCCCAAATTGTTGTTCACCAGCCTTGCTGCCCTCGCCCTCGGCGCTTGCTCGCCGCAGGACCCGCAGGCGGTCACCTCGGCGGCCATCGCCAAATCGGTGATCCTGCCGACCTACACCCGCTGGGTCGAAGCCGACCGGCAACTGGCGGTCAGCGCCCTGGCCTATTGCGAAGGCAAGGAAAACCTCGACACCGCCCGCGCCGACTTCCTCCACGCGCAAAAAGCCTGGGCCGAGTTGCAACCGTTGCTGATCGGGCCGCTGGCCGAGGGCAACCGGGCGTGGCAAGTGCAGTTCTGGCCGGACAAGAAAAACCTGGTCGGCCGTCAGGTCGAACAACTGGTCACCGCCCAGCCGCAGATCGATGCGGCGGCGCTGGCCAAGTCCAGCGTCGTGGTCCAGGGCCTGTCGGCCTACGAATACATCCTTTACGACGCCAAGGTCGACCTCGCCGACAACGCAGAGAAGGCCAAGTATTGCCCGCTGCTCAAGGCCATCGGTGAACGTCAGAAGCTGCTCGCCGAAGACATCCTGAAAAGCTGGAACAGCACCGACGGCATGCTCGCGCAGATGAGCAAATTTCCTAACCAGCGCTACGCCGATTCCCACGAAGCCATCGCCGATCTGCTGCGGGTCCAGGTCACCGCCCTCGACACCCTGAAGAAAAAACTCGGCACGCCGATGGGTCGCCAGACCAAAGGGATTCCACAGCCGTTCCAGGCCGACGCCTGGCGCAGCCAGTCATCCCTGGCGGGCCTCGAGGCCAGCCTCGCCGCCGCCAAGACCGTTTGGGAAGGCGTCGACAACAAAGGCCTGCGTGGTTTGTTGCCGAGCGAGCAAAAACCGTTGGCGGACAAGATCGACGCTGCCTACGCCGCATCGCTGAAACTGTTCGCCAGCAACCAGCGTTCGTTGACCGAAATGCTCAACGACGACGCCGGTCGCCAGCAACTCAACGACATCTACGACAGCCTCAACGTCGTCCATCGCCTGCACGAAGGCGAACTGGCCAAGGCGCTGGGCATTCAACTGGGCTTCAATGCCAACGACGGTGACTGAGGGTGAGCGCCATGCTGCGACGTCAGGCTCTGACTTTAGGGAGTTTGCTGCTGGGAGCAGTGACGATGGGTGGCTGGAAGCTGTTCAAGCAAAAGGACAGCAGCCCGCTGCTGCTCTCGGCTCGGGACGACACGGATGGCAAGCACTACGCCGTCGGTTATCGCTTGGACGGCACCCGGGTGTTCGCCACCCAGGTCGGCCAGCGCTGCCACGACATCATCAACCACCCGAACCAGCCGCTGGCGCTGTTCGTCGCCCGTCGACCGGGCACCGAAAGCTACCTGATCGACCTGCGCGACGGCACGCTGCTGCAAACCGTGGCCTCGCAGCCGAACCGGCACTTCTACGGCCACGCAGTGATTCACAAGGACGGTGACTGGCTGTACGCCACCGAAAATGACACCCGCGATCCGGGTCGCGGCCTGCTCGGTGTGTACAAGTTCGAGGGCGAGCGCCTGGTGCACAGTGGCGAAATCTCCACCCACGGCATCGGCCCGCATCAGGTGTCGTGGATGCCGGATGGCGAAACCCTGGTGGTGGCCAACGGCGGGATTCGCACCGAGGCCGAAAGCCGGGTCGAGATGAACCTCAACGCCATGGAGCCGAGCCTGGTGCTGATGCAGCGCGACGGCACACTGTTGAGCAAGGAAACCCTGGCCCAACAGATGAACAGCGTGCGCCACCTCGGCATCGCCAGCGACGGCACCATCGTCGCCGGCCAGCAGTTCATGGGCGCCGCCCACGAGCCGTCGGAGTTGCTGGCGATCAAGCGCCCGGGCCAGCCGTTCGTGGCCTTCCCGGTGCCTGAGCACCAGTTGCAGGCCATGGGGCATTACACCGCCAGCGTCGCGGTGCACAGCGATTTGCGCCTGGTGGCGTTGACCGCGCCACGGGGCAATCGCTTTTTCATCTGGGACCTGGACAGCGGCGAAGTGCGCCTGGACGCGCCGCTGCCCGACTGTGCCGGCGTCGGCGCGGTGGCCGATGGATTCGTCGTGACCTCCGGCCAGGGTCGCTGCCGCTACTACGATTGCCGCGCGACAAACCTTGTTGCAAAACCCCTGGAATTGCCCGCGGGGCTCTGGGACAACCACTTGCATTTGATCTGAAGCATTGGCCCCCGGCGTCAGGACCAACGCCGGGGCGGTGCCATCCAACTGTCATCTGGAATCACTGCTCCACACAGGGTAATGTGCCCGCCTGTCTCGCCTGATTTTTCTCCAAGGAAGTGGAAATATGCTGCGCCGCCGCATGCTGATGATGTTGGGTGTTGTGTTGCTGATCGTGCTGGCATTGGCTGGCTACAAGGCCTTCTCGGTCTACACGATGATCCAGGGTTTCTCGGCGCCGAAACCGCCGATCAGCGTGGCCGTCGCCACCGCCGCTGAACGACCATGGCAAGGTCGCCTGCCCACGGTCGGCTCACTCAAGGCCCTGCAAGGCGTGGACCTGAGCCTGGAAATCGCTGGCACGGTCAAGGACGTGCAATTCCAGTCGGGGCAGAAGGTCAAGGTCGGGCAGCCACTGGTGCAACTCGACAGTGCGGTGGAAAGCGCCTTGCTGGAAACCGCCCAGGCCGACCTCGGCCTCGCGCAACTGGATTTCGGCCGTGGCAGCCAACTGGTCGGCAGCCAGGCGATTTCCAAGGGCGAATACGACCGGCTCTCGGCGCAACTGCAAAAGAACAAGGCCACGGTCAACCAGCTCAAGGCCTCCCTGGCGAAGAAACACATCGTCGCGCCGTTCAGCGGCACCATCGGCATCCGCCAGGTCGACGTCGGCGACTACCTCGCCAGCGGCACGGTGATTGCCACCCTGCAGGACCTCAGCAGCCTCTACGCAGACTTCTACGTGCCCGAGCAATCGCTGCCGAAAATCGCCATTGGCCAATCGGTGCAGATCAACGTTTCCGCCTACCCGGCGCAGAATTTCACCGGCACCATCAGCGCCATCAATCCCAAGGTCGAAGACAGCACCCGCAACGTCCTGGTCCGCGCCACCCTGCCCAACCCCGATGGCAAATTGTTCCCCGGGATGTTCGCCAGCCTGCAAGTGCTGCTGCCGGACCCGCAGATCCACATTGTGTTGCCGGAAAGCGCGATCACTTACACCCTCTACGGCAATTCGGCCTACGTGGTCACGCAGAAAAAAGCCGCCGACGGCAGCCTGGAAAAAGACGACAAGGGTCAGCCGGTGCTGATCGCTGAACGGCGCTTCATCGAAACCGGTGAGCGCCGCGATGGCCTGGTGATGATCACAAAGGGCGTGCAGAACGGCGAGCAGGTGGTCACCGCCGGCCAGATCAAACTGGACAACGGCGCACGCATTGCCATCAGCGACGACAAGACCCTGACCGAAAAGAACAGTCAGCCACGTACTGACTGATCAAGGAATCCTCATGGCTTTTACCGATCCGTTCATCCGCCGCCCGGTGCTCGCCACCGTGGTCAGCCTGTTGATTGTGCTGCTGGGCTTCCAGGCCTGGAGCAAACTGCCGCTGCGCCAATACCCGCAGATGGAAAACGCCCTGATCACCGTAACCACCGCCTACCCCGGGGCCAACGCGGAAACCATCCAGGGCTACATCACCCAACCGATGCAGCAAAGCCTGGCGAGCGCCGAGGGCATCGACTACATGACCTCGGTCAGTCGCCAGAACTTCTCGGTGATTTCCATCTACGCGCGGATCGGCGCCAACAGCGACCGGCTGTTCACCGAATTGCTGGCCAAGGCCAACGAGGTGAAGAACCAGTTGCCCCAAGACGCCGAAGACCCGGTGCTGAGCAAAGAGGCGGCGGACGCCTCGGCGCTGATGTACATCAGTTTCTTCAGCAAGGAATTGAACAACCCGCAGATCACCGATTACCTGTCGCGGGTCATCCAGCCAAAACTGGCGACCTTGCCGGGCATGGCCGAAGCGGAGATTCTCGGCAACCAGGTGTTTGCCATGCGCCTGTGGCTCGACCCGGTGAAACTCGCCGGTTTCGGCCTCAGCGCCAGCGACGTGAGCAATGCCGTGCGCCAGTACAACTTCCTCTCCGCCGCCGGCGAAGTGAAAGGCGAGTACGTGGTCACCAGCATCAACGCCAACACCGAACTGAAGTCCGCCGAAGCCTTCGGCGCGATCCCGCTCAAGGTCGAGGGCGACAGCCGGGTGCTGCTGCGAGACGTCGCGCGGGTGGAAATGGGCGCAGAGAACTACAACTCCATCAGCTCCTTCGGCGGCACGCCGTCGGTGTACATCGGCATCAAGGCCACGCCCGGCGCCAACCCGCTGGACGTGATCAAGGAAGTACGCAAAATCATGCCGGAGCTGGAAGCCCAGCTGCCGCCGAACCTCAAGAGCGAAATCGCCTACGACGCCACGCTGTTCATCCAGGCTTCCATCGACGAGGTGGTGAAGACCCTGTTCGAAGCGGTGCTCATCGTCATCGTCGTGGTCTTTTTGTTCCTCGGTGCCTTCCGTTCCGTGGTGATCCCGGTGGTGACCATTCCGCTGTCGATGATCGGCGTGATGTTCTTCATGCAGTTGATGGGTTACTCGATGAACCTGTTGACCCTGTTGGCAATGGTCCTGGCCATCGGCCTGGTGGTGGACGACGCCATCGTCGTGGTGGAGAACATCCACCGCCACATCGAGGAAGGCAAGACGCCGCTGGATGCCGCCCTGGAAGGCGCCCGGGAGATCGCCATGCCCGTGGTGTCGATGACCATCACCCTGGCGGCGGTGTACGCGCCGATCGGCTTCCTGACGGGGCTGACCGGGGCGCTGTTCAAGGAGTTCGCCCTGACCCTGGCCGGGGCCGTAGTGATTTCCGGGATCGTCGCCCTGACCCTGTCGCCGATGATGTGCGCTTTGCTGCTGCGCCACGACGAAAACCCTTCCGGCCTGGCCCATCGCCTGGATCTGATCTTCGAAGGCCTCAAGCGCCGATATCAGAGCGCGCTGCACGGTACGCTCAACACGCGGCCGGTGGTGCTGGTGTTTGCGGTGATCGTGCTGTGCCTGATTCCGGTACTGCTCAAGTTCACCAAGTCAGAACTGGCGCCGGACGAGGACCAAGGCATCATTTTTATGATGGCCAACGCGCCGCAGCCGACCAACCTCGACTACCTGAACAGCTACACCGACCAGTTCATCACGATCTTCAAGGAGTTTCCCGAGTACTACTCCTCGTTCCAGATCAACGGCTACAACGGTGTGCAGTCCGGGATCGGCGGTTTCCTGCTCAAACCCTGGAACGAGCGCGATCGCACGCAGATGGAAATCCTGCCCAAGGTCCAGGCCGAGCTGGAAAAGATTCCCGGGCTACAGATCTTCGGCTTCAACCTGCCGTCCCTGCCCGGTACCGGTGAAGGCTTGCCGTTCGAGTTCATCATCAACTCCGCCAACGACTACGAGTCGCTGCTGCAAGTGGCCGACCGGGTGAAAAAACGCGCCCTGGAGTCGGGCAAGTTCGCTTTTATCGACGTCGACCTGGCGTTCGACAAACCGGAAATCGTGGTGGATATCGACCGTGCGAAAGCGGCGCAGATGGGCGTGTCGATGCAGGACCTCGGTGGAACCCTGGCCACCTTGCTGGGCGAGGCGGAAATCAACCGCTTCACCATCGAGGGCCGCAGTTACAAGGTGATCGCCCAGGTCGAGCGACCCTTCCGGGAAAACCCGGAATGGCTGAACAATTACTACGTGAAAAACAACAAGGGTGAACGACTGGCCCTGTCGACCCTGATCACCGTCACCGACCGTGCCCGGCCCCGTCAGTTGAATCAGTTCCAGCAACTGAACGCGGCGAAGATCTCCGGTTTCCCGCTGGTGAGCATGGGCGAAGCGATTGACACCGTCCGGCAAATCGCCCAGGAAGAAGCCCCCGCCGGCTTCGCCTTCGACTACGCCGGGGCATCGCGGCAATACGTCCAGGAAGGCAGCGCACTGTGGGTAACTTTCGCGCTGGCCCTGGCGATCATCTTCCTGGTACTGGCGGCCCAGTTCGAAAGCTTCCGCGATCCACTGGTGATTCTGGTGACCGTGCCATTGTCGATTTGCGGGGCCTTGATCCCGCTGTTCCTCGGCTGGTCGAGCATGAACATCTACACCCAGGTCGGGCTGGTGACCCTGATCGGCCTGATCAGCAAACACGGGATCCTGATCGTCGAATTCGCCAACCAATTGCGCAAGGACAAAGGCCTGACGGCCCGGGAAGCGGTGGAAGAAGCCGCCGCCATCCGCTTGCGGCCGGTATTGATGACCACGGCGGCGATGGTCTTCGGCATGGTGCCCCTGATCCTCGCCACCGGTGCCGGAGCGGTCAGCCGGTTCGATATCGGCACGGTCATCGCCACCGGCATGTCGATCGGGACGTTGTTTACCTTATTCGTGTTGCCGTGTGTGTACACGTTGTTGGCGAAGCCGGATAAGGTGGGCTGAGGAACATAGGGCGTTTCTAGAATGGGTGCATCCGCATCTGCCGGCCTGGTAGCCGACCTGGTTGCTAGGTGGTGCGGCGACCCGACTTGCCAGCTCCCACAACGGATGGTGTGTTGATCCAGATCTTCTAGACACCGCAAAACCTTGTAGGAGCAAGCCTGCTCGCGAAAGCGGTATGCCAGGCAACATCTTCATCGACTGACAGGACGCCATCGTCGGAATGCCGCCCAGAGCAGGCTCGCTCCCACAATTGGATCGGCGTACAGCCGCCAGCGACAGGTCGGCTACTAGGCCGCCATCGCTGGCAAGCCAGCTCCCACAATGGATGGTGTGTTGATCCAGATCTTCAAGACACCGCAAAACCTTGTAGGAGCGAGCCTGCTCGCGAAAGCGGTATACCAGGCAACATCTTCATCGACTGACAGGACGCCATCGTCGGAATGCCGCCCAGAGCAGGCTCGCTCCCACAATTGGATCGGCGTACAGCCGCCAGCGGCAGGTCGCCGCAGCTCCCGAACGGTTGAGTGTGTCTCCTAAATCACAGGCATAAAAAAAGGCCTCGCGGTAATCGGCGAGGCCTTTGGGTTGCGCGGTGTTCTGTTCAACTCTGCGGCCTCATGCCTTGGGACAGGCCAAACATGAACAGCAACAAATCGTGGTCCGGACGGCTGGCATCCGAGGCCACGGCGGGTTTGGCGCGAGGCAGTGGACAATCACTGTGCTCGGCACCAATCACCTGTGTGCGGGGCTGCTCCCAGGCAGCCACCGCCAATGACGCAACTGCCAAGGCTCCAATCAGAAAAAAACCTCGCGCAATTTCGAGTTTCATCGCGATAAACCTTTGATAGCGCTGCCAAACGCCGTCTCATAAAAGTAGACGAGTTTTTCCCAGTCTGCCGCAGCGAACGACGAATGGCGGCGCAGTTGCTTCAGGTCGTGGGAGGCGGCGCGACGGGCGGTCAAACGCTGCCGGCACTTTTCCAGATCGAGCAACGCGGTTTCCACCACGGCATTGTCACCCTCTCCGACCACACGTACGAACACGTGCTTGATGTAGAGGCAACTGTGCTGCCAACGGCCCTTGTGCATCCGCGCCAGGTTTTCGGCCAAGTCCTTGAGCACGCGCTCATGCACCGCCTCGCCGTGCCGCTCACGGCCGCCACCGGCGTACCAGTGTTCGATTTCCTCGAAGCCGTCCAGCGACTTGGTCACCAGCAGCGCTCGCCACTGGTGCACCGGGTCCCGCTGCGCGCCACAAAAGACAATCTCGGGCACCCTCACATTGAGTTTATGCAGCCCGGTCAAGGCATCCAGTTCGCGCAACACGGTGGGTCGACCGAACGGGTGCAGGTAGCTGCGATAAATATGCCCGGTCTGACGCTTGGCATACAGCAGCTGTCCGTCCGCGCTCTTGATCCGCTGCACACCACTCTCCCCACCACGGCGCACATTGGGTTCTTCTACCCATTCACCACGCTGGTTCCAGTAATAATCGAAGCGATCTTCAAGACCGACATCCTGTTCTGCTGCACCTTGCACCACCATCCTGTTACCTCTTACGTAAGACATAAACCCGCCACATGGCATAGAGCGGAATAAAGTCCAGTTGTTCCTGAATACGGAAACCCGCCTGTTTGAATTCTTCTTCGACCGTAGCCGCAGGTAACACAAATCGATTCTGGTAACCTTCCTGCCCACGTTGCCGCTCTGCACGCTTACGCTTCCACGCCTTGAAGTTGCCATCCACCCACAGGGAAAGGATGACGCTGTCGCGCGTCACACGCTGGAATTCGCGCAAAATTGCCAGTCGATGCTCGGGCTCACCGATGTGATGGAGCAAACGCATGCAGAAAATGCTGTCGACGGCGTTATCAGGCAAGGCGATGTCGAATGCAGAAGTGTGCAAGGGTCGTACCCGTTTTACCACGTCTGCCGGTTGAGACTGCGTGGCGATCTTGACCATCGACTCCGAATTGTCGGCACCAATGATCACACGGTTAGGCTTTTCCGCCAGCAACGGCCAGAAACGCCCGGCGCCACAGGGCAAATCCAGCACCAGGCCAGGTTCACCTACGGTTGCCAGCGCACGCCGAGCCAATTGCTCATCGCGCCAATGCGACAGACGGCGACCGACACCCGCCTGATGCTTGCGCAAGTAACGCTGGGCGTGAGCGTCGTCATACTTCTCGGAAAAGTCGAGTTTGATTGGGGTGGTCATCATCAAGGTCTCCTGAACTGATGACCACCACCTTAGGCACCACGATGTCAGCGTCAGGTCGTGACTTTGTGAAAACTTCGTCATGTAAAACCCTGAACTATTTCAAAGTTTTACACGATTCCACCGCTCGAATTGCGTTAAGGCTGCAATTCCACCTCGAAACGGCAGCCAGAGGGCTCGCGGGTCGTCAAGCTAACCACCCAGCCCTGGTTCTCACAAATTCGCTGCACCAGGGACAACCCCAGGCCCAGGCCTTCGCCACGTTTTTCATTGCCCCGGACGAAGGGTTCGAACATCGCCTCACGCTTTTCTTCGGGGATGCCCACGCCGCTATCTTCGACGATGAAGCCGGTAGGGGTGAGGGTCAGGCGGATAAAGCCGTGTTCGGTGTAGTGCAGCGCATTACGCAGCAGATTGCCCATGACCGCGTGCAGGAACGTGGCGTTGAAACGGACGTCTTGCGGATTGCCGCGCACGAAGATCAGCTCCAGGCCTTTGTGCTCGATCGGCTCGCGCCAGACACAGAGCAGCTCGTCGGCGGCCTGTCCGAGGGTCAATTGCTGCGACATGTTGGTGTCTTCCCGCTGCGCGCGGGCCAGCATCAGGAAGGTCTGCACCAGTTCGCGCATTTCTTCGCAGGCGCGGGCGATCCGTTCGACTTGCGCCCTGCCCCGCTGGTCGATCCCAAGGTTTTCCAGTAGCAACTCGCAGGAACTGGCCAGGACCATCAACGGCGTGCGCAATTCGTGGCTGACATCGCTGGTGAACAGCCGCTCGCGGCTCAGGGCTTGGCGCAATCGGCCAAGGGTGGCGTCGAAGGCCACCGCCAGTTCACCCACTTCATCGGCGGCGTAGTCCGGTGCCAACGGCGGTGCGAGGCCCAGCAACTGGTCACGATGGCGCACTTGCCGTGCCAGCCGTACCACCGGCGCCATCACCCGCCGCGCCAGGACCCAGCCAAGGAACACCGCCAGCGCCAGGCTCAAGACAAAACCCACCAGCACCACGGCAAACAGCACCCGCTCGCGCTCTTCGAAATCGCTCTGGTCTTGCAGCAGCACATAGCGGCGACCGTCCACCACCTCGACCATGGCGTGGTACGACAGCTGCTCGCGAAACACTTCATGGAATCCTGGATCGAGGTGCCGCAGATCCTTGGGCAACTCGAAATCGCCAGGCCCGCCGCTGAAGTAGAACAACTGATCGGGCTCCGGGCGATGGCTCCAGTCAGACACGCTGTCCATCAGCAGCAAGCGTTGCAAGTCACCGCCCAATCCGGCGGAAATCAGTTTTTCTTCCACTAGGTGCACAGTCGCCACAATGCCCATGGCGAAGGCGCCTGCCACCAACGCGCTCATCAGCGCAAAGGCAATGATGATCCGTTGGGCAAGACTCTGCTTAAACTCCATCTCGGCCCTCGGCCAAGCGGTAACCCACGCCGTGCACGGTTTGCAGCAAAGGCTTGGCGAACGGCTTATCGATCACTTGGCGCAACTGGTGGACGTGGCTGCGCAGGCTGTCGCTGTCCGGGCAGTCATCGCCCCACAGGGCTTCCTCAAGGATTTCCCGGCGCAGCACGTGCGGGCTCTTTTGCATCAGCACCGCGAGCAATTTCAGCCCGACCGGGTTGAGTTTCAGCAAGCGACCTTCGCGGGTCACTTCCAGGGTATCGAGGTCATAGCTCAAGTCGCCGACCTGCAACGCGCGGCGGCCGCCACCCTGGGCGCGACGCATGACCGCCTCGATCCGCGCCGCCAGTTCGGACAAGGCGAAAGGCTTGATCAGGTAATCGTCGGCGCCGGACTTGAAGCCCTGCAGCCGGTCGTCCAACTGATCCCGCGCCGTCAGCATGATCACCGGCGTGTCCCGGCGGGCATCTTCACGCAGGCGCTTGCACAGGGTATAGCCGTCGATGCCGGGCAGCATGATGTCGAGCACAATCAGGTCGTAATGCTCGGTCGCCGCTAAGTGCAAGCCCGACAGACCGTCCTGCGCGCAATCGACGGTATACCCCTTGAGCCCCAAATAATCAGCCAGGTTGGCGAGGATATCGCGGTTGTCTTCCACCAATAGAATTCGCATCGGTATCTCCTGCGTACACAGTAACGGCCGTCATGGCCCGCGCAGCTTACGGCCAAGCGTAGCTCGCGGCTAGGCCTCTGTTCAGTGGAAAAATAATGGCTGGCCAGCGCGCTGGGGCGTTAACGAGTTTTTCACCAAGGGTTCACATCGCCACGACAGCGGGCCCACCAGACTGCCGCGATTGCGCTTTCCACTCCTGCCTTTCATGAAGGAACCGTCATGGTCTCAACCGCTGTCCGCCCTGCTTCCAGGCCCCTGAACTTCTGGGTATGCCTGGGGGTGCCCGCCGTCGCGGCGGTGATTCTGCTGCTGCTCGAACTGACCTCCCTGGACATGGACCTGGCCAAGCTGTTCTACGATCCGGTCGCGGGCGACTTTATCGGACGCCACAGTTACTTCCTGGAAGACATCCTGCATGACCGGGCCAAGCAAGTGGTCATCGCTTTTTCGGTGTTCGCGGTAGTTGGCTTTATCGGTTCGTTTTTTGTGCAGAAACTCACACCATTCAAGCGTGAGCTGGGCTGCCTGGTGTTGTCGCTGGGGCTGGCCACGTCCTTTGTCACGCCGGTCAAAGTGGTGACGTCGGTGCAGTGCCCGTGGAGCCTGGAACAGTTTGGCGGCCACGAAACCTACAGCGAACTGCTCAGCCCACGCCCCGCCACCGACAAGCCGGGCCGCTGCTGGCCGGGCGGTCACGCCGCCACCGGCTTCACCTTGTTCGCGCTGTTTTTCGTGCTGCGTGACCGCCGTCCGAAACTGGCGCGCAAAGCTTTTGTGTTCGCCTTCGCCCTCGGTACGGTGTTCTCCGTCAGCCGGATGATGCAGGGCGCGCACTTCTTTTCGCATAACGTGTGGACGGCGATTTTCTGCTGGCTGATTTGCTTGGGGTCGTATTACTACATTTTGTATCGGCCGGCGTCGAAGGCTGGGCGGGTGAGCAAAGCGCAACCTGTTAATGCCTGACAGCCCACGGGGGGCTGATCCGGGCAATAAAAAACCCCGCCGGCTTTCGCCAGCGGGGTTTTTCAGTACAGGGGTAAGGCTGGCTTACATCATGCCGCCCATACCGCCCATGCCGCCCATGTCTGGCATACCGCCGCCAGCTGGAGCGTCTTCCTTGATCTCGGCGATCATGGCTTCGGTGGTGATCATCAGGCTGGCAATCGACGAAGCCGCTTGCAGAGCCGAACGGGTCACTTTGGCCGGGTCCAGGATACCCATTTCGATCATGTCGCCGTATTCGCCGGTGGCAGCGTTGTAACCGTAGTTACCCGAACCCTGCTTGACCTTGTCGACTACAACGCTTGGCTCGTCGCCGGAGTTGGCCACGATCTGACGCAGTGGCGCTTCAACAGCGCGACGCAGCAACTGGATGCCCACGTTCTGGTCATCGTTGTCGCCTTTCAGCTCGGAGATCGCCTGCAATGCGCGAACCAGTGCCACGCCACCGCCAGGTACCACGCCTTCTTCAACGGCTGCGCGGGTCG
>Ga0247742_10000078_pt1 | contig 84075 bp, 81 predicted proteins | sample UWRJL208509C2_FD_180944 | JGI IMG/M metagenome (GOLD analysis project Ga0247742, IMG submission 180944) | Plant litter microbial communities from Arlington Agricultural Research Station in Wisconsin, United States - UWRJ-L208-509C-2 | ecosystem: Environmental > Terrestrial > Plant litter >...
GGGCGAGGGTGATCGCCGTCGAGATGATGAATGCCTTCGCGCGCACCTGGGAGAGGATCTCGCGCTCGGCGACCAGCAGCGTGGCACCCCAGGTGCTCACCCGCTCGCCCCGGTTGTTCGTGTTCGTGCTCATCGGGCTACCGCCTCTTCCGTCTTGAGCCCCGCGAGCTCGTCGGCAGCGGGGGTGTTCACCACAATGTCCCTGAAGATCTCGCCGAGCGTCGGGCGCACCGGCCGGAAACTCGCGACCGTGCCGCGCTCCAATGCCGCGCGCAGCACCGCGTCGGCCGCGGCAGGCTGGGCGTCGAACAGCACCGTCGTGCCGGCGAGCTCCTCGACGACCACGCCGGTCATGCCGCGAACCCAGCCGGCATCGCCGCTGGTCTGCAACGACCACCGGTCGCCCGAGTACTGGTCGCGAAGCGCCTCGCGCTCCCCCGCGGCCTTGACCTGGCCGTCGGCAATGATCACCAGGTCGTCGCACAGGCGCTCGACCACGTCGAGCTGGTGGGAGGAGAACAGCACCGGCACCCCGCGGGCGGCGTGCTCAGCGATCACGGCGACGACCTCGTCGACCGCGAGCGGGTCGAGGCCGGAGAACGGCTCATCCATGACGAGCACGTCGGGGTCGTGCACCAGGGCCGCGGCCACCTGCACCCGTTGCTGGTTGCCGAGGGACAACGACTCCAGCTTGTCGCGTCGCCGCTCGATGAGACCGAGACGCTCCAGCAGGTCGTCCCCGCGCTGCTGGGCGGTGGTCTTGTCGATGCCGTGCAGGCGCGCGAGGTAGGTCAGCTGCTCGCCGATCTCCATCTTCGGGTAGAGCCCGCGCTCCTCGGGCATGTAGCCGAAGCCGTGCAGTGCGCTCTCGCCGATCGGGGTGCCGTCGAGGGTGACCGACCCCGAGTCGGGCCGCAGCACACCGAGGATCATCCGCATGGTCGTGGTCTTGCCGGCACCGTTGCCGCCGACGAAGCCGGTGAGCCGCCCGCGGCCGACATCGAAACTGACGTCGTCGACGACCCGGCGGGAGCCGAAACTTCGGGTGAGATTGTGCACGCTGAGCATGTGACCTCCTGGATCAGTGGATGCCTCAACGCTACGAACAACGCCGCAGGGGCACCTCCCCCGGCGGGTTGAGCTGACCGCCTCCCCCGTCGGGTGGAGGGCTCAGCCGACCAGGCCGGAACGATATGCGTAGGCGACCGCCTGCACCCGGTCGCGCAGCGCGAGTTTCATCAACACATTGGAGACGTGCGTCTTGACCGTGGCCCGGCCGATCAGCAGCCGCTCGGCGATCTCGTCGTTGGAGAGCCCCAGCGCGACCAACCGCAGCACCTCACCCTCGCGCTCGGTCAGCTGCTCCGGCATCACGCCGGTCGATCCCGCGGTCGTGGAGGCGGCACGCTCCCGGCTCACGGCGCGCTCGATGACCGCGCGGGTCAACTCCGGCGCCAGTAGCGCCTCCCCAGCGGCAATGGCACGCACGCCATCGACCAGATGCTCCGGCCGGGCGTTCTTCAGCAGAAAACCGCTCGCGCCCGCCTCGAGCGCGGCGAGAAGGTAGTCCTCCCGCTCGAACGTGGTGAGCATGAGCACGTGAGCGGTCACCTCGGCGTCGGAAACCAATCGCCGGGTCGCCTCGAGCCCGCCGATACCCGGCATCTCGACATCCATGCACACCACGTCGGGTCGCGCGCGGGCGACGAGCTCGATCGCTTCCTCCCCGGTGGACGCCTCACCGACGACCTCGATGTCGGCCTGCGCAGACAGGATGGTGCTGATCCCCTGACGCATCAGCGCGTGGTCGTCGACGAGCACGACCCGAATCGGCGTCATACCCTGACCCGCACCGGGACGGTCACTCGCACGAGCCATCCCGAATCCGCTCGCGCCGCCGCCTCGAGAGTGCCGCCGAGCGCCGCCGCCCGCTCGCGCATTCCGAGCACACCGAGACCACCGTTGCGCTGCCGCGGGCCGGGGCGGCCCATACCGTCGTCGGCGACCTCGAGTTCGACCGAGTCGGCCCCGTACCGCAGGTGCACTCGCGCCCGCGTCCCGGGGCCTGCGTGCTTCAGCACGTTCGTCAATGACTCCTGGGCGATGCGGTACAGGTTCAGCCCGACGAGCGGCGGCACCGGGAACGGGTCGCCGACGCGCTCGAGCGTGACCCGCAGGCCCGCGGTCGCCGCATCTTCGACCAGGGTCGGGAGGGAGTCGAGATCGAGCGACGCGGTGACCGGGTCGATCATCGTCTCCTCGTCGCGCAGGGTGCCGAGCAACTGGTACAACTCGCTGACAGCCGAGCGGGATGATCCCTCCAGGGCCTCCAGCTGCTCGCGGGCGCGCTCGAGGTCGCTGTCGAGCACGGCGCGGGCGGCGGCGGCCTGCACCCCCATCAGCGAGACGTGGTGGGCGACCGCATCGTGCAGCTCGCGCGCGATCCGCAGACGCTCGATGATGATCGCCTGCCGCGACACCGTGGCCTGCTCATCCTGCAGCTGCCGGGTTCGGAACTCGGTCAGCGCGCGCTGCCGCGCCGACGTCCAGGCGTGGTTGCCGAACCACCACGCTCCGGCGAAGTAGAGCACGTTGATGAGCACCTGCTGCAGCATGAACGCGGCGACCGGAGTCAGTGCGCCGATGCCGGGCCCGTCGAGCTCGAGCTCCTCGGTGCTGGCGCGGAAGAAGGTGATCAGCAGCCAGACACCCATCACGGCGACGAGCACGCCGCGCGCCCAGTTGGCCCGCGCCCGGTTCGGATCCCACGCGCCCACGCTGTAGATCGCCATGAACATCGCGATGTTGCTGATCGTCGCCTCGGGCACGCGCAGCTCGCCGACGAGCAGGAAGGCGACGCCGAGCACGGCGAGCACCGGCACCGGCGCCACGCGGCGGAAGGCCAGCGGCAGGGTCATCAGCGCCAGGATGCCGACGCTCAGCGCTGGCGAGGCGGCGTCGGACCACAGGCCCATCGCACGGCCGAGCACGAGGGAGAGGATCGACGCGGCGAACAGCCCCGCAGCGGTTGCCCCGTCGGCCTTCCGCTGCGCGGCGTCGGCCGGCGACCGGTGCCACACTCGCGAATCGGGGTCAACGGTCATGCCGCCAACCTACCGGCGGGTGGCGCGGCGCACCTCCGCCCCGAGGCGGAGACCATGGTCACCTCACGCGCTGGCAGTACGGACAGAAGTGCGAGCCCCGGTTCATGAACGACTCCCGCACGATCGGGCGACCGCACCGCGGGCACGGCTCCCCCTGCCGCCCGTAGGCGTTCAGCGAGTGCGCGAAGTAGCCCGCCTGTCCGTTGACATTCAGGTACTGGGTGTCGAAGCTCGTGCCGCCCTCGGTCAGGGCCTTGGCGAGCACGAGACGCACCTCCGCCAGCAGCACCTTCGCTCGGGCGCGCGACAGGGTGGCCGTCGGCTGCTCGTAGTGCACGCGCGCCGCCCACAGCGACTCGTCGGCGTAGATGTTGCCGATGCCGCTGATCAGCGTCTGGTCGAGCAGGGCGCGCTTGATCGTGGTGTTCTTCGCGGCGAGGCGAGTGAGGAATCGCCGGTCGTCGAATCGCAGGTCGAGGGGGTCGCGGGCGATGTGGCTGACCGCCGTCGGCACCAGCTGCTCGGGATGATCGGCCGTGGGCACCAGCTCGTCGATGGCCATCGAGCCGAAGATCCGCTGGTCGACGAAGTTCAGCCGCACCGGACCGTGGGCGGGGTGCTCGAGATCGAGGCGGATGCGCGTGCGCGGGTCATCCGTCGCCGTATCGCGCAGCAGCACCTGGCCGGACATGCCGAGGTGCGTGACGAGCGCATCGGAGCCTGAGGCGAGCGGGATCCACATGAACTTGCCGCGCCGCTGCGGCGCGAGCATGGTGTCGCCGACGAGACGGTCGACGAAATCCTCGGTGGGGCCCGGATGCCTGCGCAACGACCGCTCATCGAAGATCGTGACGGCGGTCACCCGCGCGCCGGTGACTGCCGGCTCGAGCCCGGCGCGCACCACCTCGACCTCGGGAAGCTCGGGCACGACTTACGACGCGGGAGTCTGCAGCAGCGTCCAGGCCTGGAGCGCCGCAACCATCTCGGCCTGCTTCTTGCTGGATCCGTCGCCGGCGGCGATGACCTCGGTGCCGAAGAGCACGGTCGCGTGGAATCGCTTGGAGTGATCCGGGCCGCTGTCGGTCACCCGGTAGACGGGGGCGCCGCGGCCGAGCTTCGCGCCGAGTTCCTGCAGGCTGGTCTTCGGGTCCATCGCCGCGCCGAACCGCTCCGGGTCGTCGAGCAGCGGGCGGATCAACCGCAGTACGAGCGCAGTGGCTGCCTCACCCCCGAGATCGAGGTAGGAGGCGCCGATGATCGCCTCGACGGTGTCGGCGAGAATCGATGACTTCTCGCGACCACCGGTCTGCTCCTCGCCCTTGCCGAGGCGCAGGTGGGCTCCGAGACCGATGCTCCGAGCCACTTCGGCGAGCGCGACGCTCGACACCAGCGAGGCGCGGCGCTTGGCGAGCTCACCCTCGTCGAGATCGGGATTCTCGCGGTAGAGCATCACCGTCACGGCCTGGCCCAGTATCGAGTCGCCGAGAAACTCGAGGCGCTCGTTGTGGGCGATGCCGCCGTTCTCGTACGCGAACGAGCGATGCGTCAGCGCCAGCTCGAACAGTGCGGGGTCGATGGAAACACCCAGTACGGTCGACAGTTCGTCGCGGTCAGTCGTCACAACAACCCCCGCGACTCGTAATGCAGCGCCGCCCGTGGGGCGCCGCCATTAATTCAGCGTCGCCCGTAGGGCGAGCAATGAGCTCAGACGTCGGCGACCTTGCGGCCCTTGTACTCCATGTACAGCGGGGTGCCAGCGGAGTCCTCGACGACCTTCGCGCGGTGCGGGAGGCTGTAGACGGTCTTGCCGTTCTCGATGGTCTTCACCAGGGTGGGGGCGGTTGCCTTCCACTGGGCGCGGCGCATGCGGGTGCTCGCCCGCGACATTTTGCGCTTCGGTACAGCCATGGCTATCTCTTCTCTTCGTTGTCGTCGTAGTCGATGGTGTCAGCATCGTTCGGGGCGCTGGTCTCGGTCAGGCTGTCAAGCCCGGCGAGCGCAGCCCACCGTGGATCGATGGGAGCCTCATGCTCATGACCCGGGTTGTCGAGGAGTCGCGCCCCACACTGTGGGCACAGGCCGAGGCAATCGTCCTGACAGACCGGTTGGAACGGCAGTGACAGTACCACCGCGTCCCTGACCACAGGTTCCAGGTCGACGTAGTCGTCGTGAACCGTGTAATCAAAAGCTTCGTCGACAGAATACGCGAAAAGCTCCTGGAATTCGACCTCGATCGGAACCTTCACGTCGGTGAGGCATCGCACGCACTCGCCCTCCGCGGTGGTTTCGACGGTTCCGGTGACCAGGATTCCGTCGTGCAGCGACTCCATGCGGGTGTCGATGTGCACGTTCGTGCCCTGGCGGACGGCGATCACCGCGTTGCCGTAGCCCTCGGGCTCGGCGACATCCAGGCTCGACTCACGCATCTCGCCGGGGCGGTGCATGAGGTCGTAGACCGGCACGGTGTACGGGGTCTGCATGAGGTGGGGCACGAGCATCGATCTTACGCGCCCGGGGCTCGCGGGGTGGGGTGCGGGTGCCTAGAGCGCGGCCTCGACCTCGGTGAACGCCTCGTCGTAGATCGCGAGCGCCCGCGTGACTTCGTCGGCCGTCACGATGCACGGCGGCACGACGTGAACCCGGTTGTCGGCCGCGAACGGCAGCAGGCCGCGAGCCATGAGCGCCTTCTTGAGCTGCAGGATGACGCCACCCGAGACCGGCTGCCGCGACTCGCGATCGTCGACCAGGTCGAGCGCCCAGAAGACGCCGAGCCCGCGCACCTCTCCGATGAGCGGATGCTTCTCCGCGAGCTCCGTGAGGCCCGGGCCCAGGGCATCCGTCCCGATCGTCTTCGCGTTCTCGATGATGCGCTCGGAGGTCATCGCGTCGATCGAGCCCACGATGGAGGCCATGGCGAGCGGATGCCCGGAGTAGGTCAGGCCGCCGGGGAAGACCTGGGTGTCGAAGGCGTTCGCGATCGACTCGGAGATGAGCACCCCGCCGACCGGCACGTAACCGGAGTTCACGCCTTTCGCGAAGGTCACCAGGTCAGGAACGACCCCGCCGTCGATGCCCTGCCACGCGAACCACTCCCCTGTGCGACCGAAGCCGCACATCACCTCGTCGAAGATGAGCACGATGTCGTACTTGTCGCACAGCGTGCGCACGCCACGCAGGTACCCGGGCGGCGGCACGAGCACGCCGGCGGTTCCCGGCACGGTCTCGAGCAGGATCGCGGCGATCGTGCTCGGGCCCTCGGAGAGGATGACGCGCTCTAGGTGGTGCAGGGCGCGCTCGGTCTCCTGCTCGGGCGAGTCGCTCCAGAACTCGGAGCGGTACGGGAACGGGCCGAAAAAGTGGGCGTGACCGCGGGCGTACTCGTTCGGCATGCGGCGCCAGTCGCCGGTGGCGACGATCGCGGCCCCGGTGTTGCCGTGGTACGAGCGATAGGTGGAGAGCACCTTGTCGCGGCCGGTCGTGAGCCGCGCCATCCGGATGGCGTTCTCGTTCGCGTCGGCGCCGCCGTTCGTGAAGAACACCTTGCCGAAGTGCTCGCCGGCCTTGGCCAGGATGCGCTTGGCCGCCTCACCGCGGGCGAGGTTGGCGTGAGCGGGAGCGACAGTGGCCAGGATGTCGGCCTGGGCCTTGATCGCGCCGATGACGGCGGGATGCTGGTGCCCGATGTTCGTGTTGACGAGCTGGCTCGAGAAATCCAGGTAGGTGGTGCCGTCGAAGTCCCAGACGGTGCTGCCGGAGCCGCCCGCGATCACGAACGGGGTGAGCGCACCCTGCGCCGACCAGGAGTGGAAGACGTGCGCGCGGTCGAGCTCGTAGGCGAGTTCGCCGTCGGCGCTGTCGAGAACAGGTCGGTGCTGGTCGTTCATGTCGTGCCTCTCTGGATGTCGCTTCGAGAGCGACCGTGCGTGAGCGGGTGGCGCCGCGTGGGGCCACCCGCTCACTGTACTTCTGGTTACTGCCCGCCCTCGGTGAGGGTGACCTCGATCGGCGTGTACTCGCCGTCGACGGTCACGCCCTCGTCCGCGAGCTCTGACAGCGCCTGCTCGATGTACTCGTTCGAGTACGCCGACTCGGCCGGCTCGTCAACGATCAGGTTCAACCCGTCCTGGTTGACCGCCGCCAGTGCGCCGGCAACCGTCTTGTCCCATGCCGCCTGGTCGGTAACGCCGAAGTCGCCGCCCGCCCAGATGAGCTTGTTGACCTCGTTCATCTGCCAGAGCTGGTGAACGGGGCCGACCGGGAACGCCGACTCGGCGTTGATCGCGGCGTCGTAGACGATCGTCGCGGCCTCCTCGGGGTTGTCGCGCGCGAAGATCCAGCCCTTGGTGATGGCCTTCAGGAATCGCACGGCCGCGTCGGCGTATGCCGGATCATCCGCCAGTCGAGCGGTGTCGGCCCAGATCGCGTCCTGCAGCATCGCACCCTCGGTGTCTTCGTACGAGACGACGTCGAAGTCCTCGGGCTGGTACAGCTCGCCCGTGTCGGGGTTGACGACCTCGAGAACCTGCGCCCACTCGTTGTAAGTCATGGCCTGGGCCGCGTCGACATCGCCATCCAGCAGCGCATTCATGCTGAAATCCTGGGTGGTGATCGAGACGCCGGTGGAGTCGAGGTCTTCGGCGGCCATCGCCGCGAAGATCTCCCACTCGTTGCCGAAGCCCCACGAGCCGATGCGCTTGCCCTCGAAGTCGGCGACGCTCTCGACGCCGTCGCCGGCGAACGAGACCTGCAGGGTGCCCGACTTCTGGTAGACCTGCGCGATGTCGGTCAACTCGGCGCCGGTGGCCTCGAGGGTGCCGAGCACCTTCGGAACCCAGGCGATCGCGAAGTCGACGTCACCCGCGACGAGGGCGTCCTGCGGAACGATGTCGCCGCCCGACGGGATGATGTCGACGTTGTCGAAGCCCTCCTCCTCGAAGTAGCCCTGGTCGAGCGCCACGTAGTAGCCCGCGAACTGCGCCTGCGGCAGCCACTGCAGCTGCAGGCTGATGTCGGTGAGCGGCTCGAAGTCGCCGGAGTCGCCGCCGGCATCGGGTGCCGGTGCGGCGCACGCGGTGAGGGCGAGGCCGAGAACGGCCGCGACGGAGGCGACGGTGAGGCCGCGCCTGGTGCTGTGTCTCATGCTGTGTTCCTTTCGTGGGTGGATGGTGCGGGGGCTGCGGTGCTGCCGGTCAAACCGGCGTCCGCCTCGACACGAGCCGCTCGAGCAGCGACGTGACGAGGAAGAGGATGAGGCCGATGGCGATCGCGCCGGCGACGTAGGCGAAGGCCAGCGCGGCGCGGCCGGACTTGGCATAGGTGGCGATCGCGGTGCCGATGCCGTCGGCGGGGCCGCCGAAGTACTCGGCGACGAGGGCGGCGATCACCGCGAGCGAGCTGGCGATCCGCACCCCCGTCAGCAGGTAAGGCAGGGCCGTGGGCAGCGTGAGCACCCGGAAGGTCTGCAGCCCGCTCGCGCCCGACGCGCGCAGCAGGTCGCGATGGACGGGTCGGGTCTGCCGCAGACCGCGCAGCACGTTGACGAAGACCGGCACGAACGCGGCGATGGCGGCCACCGTCTGGCGACCGAACTGGCTGGATGCCCCGAACATGGTGTTCAGGATCGGCGTGAGCGCCACGATGGGCACGACCGCGATCGCCGCGACCAGCGGCGCGAGCATCCCGTCCACCGGCGGCAGGGTCGCCGCGAGCGCGGCGAGCACGATGGCGGCAACGGTGCCGACCGCCAGGCCGACCAGCGCGTTGGTGGCGGTGATGCCGCCGTCCTCGGCGATGATCCCGAAGCGCAGCACCAGCTCGTTGACGATGGCGACCGGGCTCGGCAGGGCGCGCGGCGCGATCGCGAACACGTCGACGACGAGGATCCAGGCGGCGAGGATGATGGCCCCTACCGCCACCGGAGCGACCACCCGCAGCCACGCGGGCAGCGGTCGGTGGGCCGCAGTCGCCGCACTCGCCGTCATCGCTCGTTCACCCGCTCGGTCGGGGTGCCGTGCAGTGCCTCGCGCACGGCGGTGACCCGCTCGAAGTACTCCGGTGACTCCCGCAGCGCCTCGTCGCGGGTCGCGCCGAGACCGGTCTCCAGCACCTCGGTGATGCGGCCGGGGCGCGGGCTCATCACCACGACGCGGTCGGAAAGGAACACCGCTTCGGGAATGGAGTGCGTCACGAACACCACGGCCGCTCCGGTCTCGGCGGCGATGCGGGTGAGCTCGGTCTGCAGGTACTCCCGGGTCATCTCGTCGAGCGCGCCGAACGGTTCATCCATCAGCAGCAGGCGCGGCTGCTCGGCGAGCGCCCGGGCGATCGCGACGCGCTGCTGCATGCCACCGGAGAGCTGGTCGGGGTAGCGATCGACGAAATCCGACAGGCCCACGAGCGCCGCGAGTTCGGCAACGCGGGCGGCGCGGGCGGTCTTGCCGAGTCCGTGCAGCTCGAGCGGCAGCTGGATGTTGCCGGCGACCGTGCGCCACGGCAGCAGCCCCGCCTGCTGGAAGGCGATGCCGTAGTCCTGGTCGATGCGCGCCTGGCGGGCGGGCTTGCCGAAGATCTGAAGGTTTCCGGATGATGCGGTGTCGAGGTCGGCGATGAGCCGAAGCAGTGTCGACTTGCCGCAGCCGGATGGCCCGATCAGCGAGACGAACTCGCCGGCCGCCACTTCGAGCTCGACACCGGTGAGGGCGACGACATCGCCGGTCTTGGTGGGGAAGACCTTGCCGACGCCGGTGGCGCTCACTGCGAGGTTGCTGGTCATGCTGTTGCCTCTCCCCTGCGGTAGTTCTTCAAACCGACTCCGACCAGGGCCACCGAGCCCGCGGCCACGAGTCCCAGTGCGATCGACCCGAACGTGGGTCCCCACGGTGCTGCGGGGTCACTCGACCCCTGGCCGGCCAGCTGGATGAGCATCCGCCCGATCCCGCCCCTCATGCCGATCGAAACTTCGGCAACCACAGCCCCGACGACAGCGTTCGCTGCGGCGAGACGGAGTGCCGGCAGCAGGTGCGGCACGGCGGCGGGCAGTCGCAGTCGCAGCAGGGTCGCCCAGTACCCGGCGGCGTAGGTCTGCATCAGGTCGAGGTGGATGCGGTCGGGCGCCTCCAGCCCGCGCAGCACGCCCACCGCGACCGGGAAGAAGGCGAGGTAGGAGGCGATCACGGCGACCGACAGCCATTGCGGCCACGGGGTGCCGCCGCGATCGATCTGCGTGCCGATGCTGCTCACGATCGGGGCGAACGCGATCAGCGGCACGGTCTGGCTCACGACGATCCAGGGCAGCAGGCCCCACTCGGCGAGCCGCCAGCGCTGCATCACGAGCCCGAGCAGGGCGCCGACCGCGACGCCGATGAACCAGCCGACGGCCGCGATTCCGAGGGTGGTGAGGGCCGCGGTGGCCACCGGCACGATCAGCGGCGGTGTGTCACCGCCGCTCGCCGACTGGAAGAGGCGCGCGACCATCTCCCAGACGTGCGGCATTGCCCGGTCATTGGTGCGGGGCAGCAGCATCACGCCGGAGCCGGTCTCGCCGGCGATCGCGCCCACCACGAAGCCCTCCGCGGGGCCTAGGAACTTGTACAGCTCCCAGATCACGAGCACCGCGAGCACGCCGAGCACGCCCCACGTGATGGATCGGGTGCGGCTGGGGCTCATTTCTTGGCCGTGACGTGGTCCCGCAGCGCGGGCATGACGATCTCGCCGTACTGGCGGAGGGTCTCCTCCTTGTTGTCGTGCTGCAGGTAGCCGGCGAACTGGTCGACGCCGAGCTCCTTCAACGCGGTCAGCTTCTCGATGTGCTGCTGCGCCGTGCCGAGCACGCAGAACCGGTCGACGATCTCGTCGGGAACGAAGTCGGCGTGGGTGTTGCCCGCGAGCCCGTGCTGGTTGTAGTCGTAGCCCTCGCGCGCCTTGATGTAGTCGGTCAGCGCCTTCGGCACGCTCGAATCGGCACCGTACTTCGCCACGATGTCGGCGACGTGGTTGCCCACCATGCCGCCGAACCACCGGGTCTGGTTGCGCATGTGATCGAGGTCGGTGCCGATGTACATCGGGGCGGCGACGCAGAACTTCACCGCCATGGGGTCGCGGCCGGCTTTCTCGGCCGCATCCCGAACCGTCTTGATCATCCACTCGGCGATGTCGAGGTCGGCCAACTGCAGGATGAACCCGTCGCCGACCTCACCGGTGAGCTTGAGCGCGAGTGGTCCGTATGCCGCCACCCACACCTCGACCTCGGAGCCCTTGGACCACGGAAACTGCAGCTGCGCGCCGTTGTACTCGACCGAGCGGGAGTTCGCGAGCTCACGGATCACGTGGATCGACTCGCGCAGCGTCTTCAGCGTGGTCGGCGCACCATTGGTGACGCGCACCGCCGAGTCGCCCCGGCCGATGCCGATGACGGTGCGGTTGCCGTACATCTCGTTGAGGGTGGCGAAGACGGATGCCGTGACCGTCCAGTCGCGAGTGGCCGGGTTGGTGACCATCGGGCCGACGATCACCCGGTGGGTTTCGGCGAGGATGGCGCTGTAGATGACGTAGGGCTCCTGCCACAGCAGGTGCGAGTCGAACGTCCACACGTACTCGAAGCCGTACTGCTCGGCGAGTTTCGCCAGGTGCACGGTGCGGCTCGCGGGCGGGTTGGTCTGGAGTACTGCTCCGAATTCCATGCTGTTCCTCAGATCAGGTACTGCGAGAGAGCGCGCTTGACGAACCGGCCGTCGCCGCGGGTGCCGAGGTACTGGTTGTCGTCGACGACGACCTTGCCCCGCGACAGCACAGTGTCGACGTGACCGTCGATCTCGAAGCCCTCCCACGCCGAGTGGTCCATGTTCATGTGGTGGGTCTTCTCGTACCCGATGCTGGTGTGCCCGTTCGGGTCGTAGATGACGATGTCGGCGTCGGCCCCGGGCTGGATGACGCCCTTCTTGCCGTACAGCCCGAACATGCGCGCCGGGGTGGTCGAGGTGATCTCGACCCAGCGCTCGAGCGAGATCTGCCCGTCGAGCACCCCCTGATAGAGCAGGTCCATCCGGTGCTCGACGGAGCCGATGCCGTTCGGGATCTTCGAGAAGTCACCGAGCCCCAGATCCTTCTGGCCCTTCATGCAGAACGGGCAGTGGTCGGTCGAGACCATCTGCACGTCGTTGGTGCGAAGGCTCTGCCACATCGCGTGCTGGTGACCCTCCTCCTTGGAACGCAGCGGTGTCGAGCAGACCCACTTCGCGCCCTCGAAGCTGCCCCACTGCTCGCTGGTGGCTCCCAGCTGCTCCTCTAGCGAGAGGAACAGGTACTGCGGGCACGTCTCCGCGAAGACGTTCTGCCCGACATCCCGAGCCGCCGCCAGCTGCTCGACCGCCTGCTTGGCACTCACGTGCACGACGTACAGCGGCGCCCCGGTGAGGTTGGCGAGCATGATCGCGCGGTGCGTGGCCTCCTCCTCCATCTGCCAGGCGCGCGCGACCCCGTGGTAGTACGGGTCGGTCTTGCCCTGGGCGAGCAGTTGCTTGACCATGACGTCGATGACGGGGCCGTTCTCGGCGTGCATCATCGTCATCATCCCGGTCTCGGCCGAGACCTGCATCGCCTTGAAGATCTGCGCGTCGTCAGACATGAACACGCCCGGGTAGGCCATGAACAGCTTGAAGCTGGTGATGCCCTCCTCGGGGAGCAACCGCATCGCCTGCAGCGAGTCGTCCGTCACGTCGCCGATGATCTGGTGGAACGCGTAGTCGATGGCGCAATTGCCCGCCGCCTTCTCGTGCCAGGTACCCAGGCCATCCATCACCCGCTGCCCGAACGTCTGCACGGCGAAGTCGATGATCGTCGTCGTGCCGCCCCAGGCCGCGGCCCGTGTGCCGGTCTCGAAGGTGTCGGATGCCGCGGTGCCGCCGAAGGGCAGCTCCATGTGCGTGTGCGCGTCGACTCCGCCCGGGATCACGTACTTGCCCGCGGCGTCGATGACGGTGTCGACGTTGGCCGCGATGTCGAAACCGAGGAGGGATGATCCGGGCGAGAGCACCGCCGCGATGGTCTCCCCGTCGATGAGCACGTCAGCGAGCGATCGCCCGGTGGCGGTGACCACCGTGCCGTTCTTGATGAGCGTCTTTGCCATGGTGGTTCTCCTCGACTACGGCTGCGGCTACGGCTTGGGGATGGAGGTGTACGACTCCGGGCGGCGGTCGCGGTAGAACTGCCAGTCGTCGCGCATCTGCCGGATCATGTCCATATCGAGGTCTCGGATGACGATCTCCTCGTCCTGCCCCGAGCCCCGCTCCCCCACGAAGTTGCCCCGCGGGTCGATCACCTGGCTGGTGCCGTAGAAGTCGACGGCGAGGTCGCCGTACTCGTTGTCCTCCTTGCCGACCCGGTTGGGCTGCAGCACGAAGTAGCCGTTCGCGACGGCGGCGGCGGGCCCCTCGACCTCCCACAGGCGGTTGGAGAGGCCGGGCTTGGTGGCGTTCGGGTTGAACACGATCTGCGCGCCGTTCAGGCCGAGCTCGCGCCATCCCTCCGGGAAGTGCCGGTCGTAGCAGATGTACACACCGATGGGCCCGACCGCGGTGTCGAACACCGGGTAGCCCCCGTTGCCGGGGCGGAAGTAGAACTTCTCCCAGAACCGATCGAGGTGGGGGATGTGGTGCTTGCGGTACTTGCCGAGGATGCTGCCATCGGAGTCGACCACCACCGCCGTGTTGTAGTACACCCCGGGCATGTCCTCCTCGTAGATGGGCAGCACCATCACGAGGTTCAGCTCTTTGGCCAACGCGGCGAACTGCTGCACGATCGGGCCGTCGGCGGGCTCGGCGTACGAGTAGTACTTCTTGTCTTCGGTGATGCCGAAATACGGACCGTAGAACAACTCCTGGAAGCAGATCACCTGCGCACCGTCGGCCGCCGCGTCGCGAGCGAACTGCTCGTGCTTGGCGATCATCGACTCCTTGTCGCCGGTCCAGGTGGTCTGCGTGATTGCTGCTCGTACGTTGGTCATGGTGCCTTCCAGGTCTGACCCCAGTAAACGGGGCGAACGTTTCCCCATTGTTTCTGTTTGTGACCGGCGGGTAAATAGAATGGACCGTGTACTGACCCGAACGCCGGTTGTGGCGTGGTCATCCGCCTCCTCCTTGGGCGGTAGGTCGTTGTCCGCGGCACTGTGTGCTGCGCAGGCCCAGACCATCCCCGGAGGATCCCGATGCATCACCGCGTCACGCCCATCGCCCTGCTCGTCACCCTGGGCGCCGTCGCCCTCGCCGGCTGCGCGGCCACTCCCGCGCCCGCCGCGTCACCCAGCAGCGACGCGAACGCGCCCGTCACCGTCACCAACTGCGGCACGGATGTCACGTTCGAGGCCGCTCCGGAGCGGGTGGTGACGATCAAGTCGACGTCGACCGAGATGCTGCTCGCGCTCGGCCTCGGTGACCGCATCGTGGGCACCGCCTTCCAGGACGGGCCGGTGCCCGAGCAGTGGGAGGCGGATGCCACGGGCCTGGTCTCGATCAGCGACAAGGTGCCGAGCGAGGAGGTCGTGCTCGAGACGGAGCCCGACCTGGTGTACGCCGGCTGGGAGTCGAACTTCTCCCCCGACGGCGCCGGCGAGCGCGCGGAGCTCGCCACCCTCGGGGTGGCCAGCTACGTGTCCCCGAGCGCGTGCCAGAGCGCCGGCCAACCCGAGAAGCTCACCTTCGACGACATCTTCGGAGACATCCAGCAGGTCGCCGACATCTTCCGGGTCGACGCGAGCGAGCTGATCGCCGAGCAGAAGCAGACGCTGGCCGACATCGAGGCCACCGGCGACGGCCGCTCGGCGCTGTGGTTCTCGTCGGGTTCCGACACCCCGTACGTGGGCGCGGGAATCGGGGCACCCGAGCTCGTGCTGGAGACGGCGGGCCTCACCAACATCGCGGGCGACCTGGATGCCACGTGGGCGCCGTTCAACTGGGAGGCCGTGGTCGACGCCGACCCCGACTTCATCGTGCTCGTGGACGCGGACTGGAACACGGTCGAGATGAAGATCGCGGTGCTGGAGGCGAACCCCGCCACCGCCAATCTCACCGCGGTTCAGAACAAGCGGTACCTGATCGTGCCGTTCGCGGCTGGTGAGGCGGGCGTGCGCAGCGTCGATGCGGCCCAGTCGCTGGCCCAGCAGATCACGGAGCTCGATGGCTAGCAGTCGATTCCCGGTCTGGGCTTGGGCGACGGCGCTCGGGGTCGCGTTGGTCGCGTCGATCGTCGTCGCGGTGACCATCGGCCCCGCCGACATCCGGTTCGGCGAGGTATGGGCGTCGATCGGCAGCCACCTGGGGTTCGGCACCAGCCCGCTGCCGGTGCTGCGCGATGGCATCGTCTGGGAGCTGCGCCTCCCGCGCGTGCTCACGGCCGCAGCCGTCGGTGCCGGGCTCGCGATCGCCGGCGCCGTGATGCAGGCCGTGACCCGCAATCCGCTCGCTGACCCGTATCTGCTCGGCCTGTCGTCGGGAGCGTCGCTCGGTGCCGTCGCCGTGCTGCTGCTGGGCGCGGCGCTGCTGCTGCCGCTGGCCGCCTTCCTGGGCGCGATGCTGGCTCTCGGGATGACCCTGCTGCTGGCCAGCTCGCTGGGCGCGATCACCCCGACTCGCACCGTGCTCGCGGGTCTCGCCGTGTCGTCGCTGGCCAGCGCGATCACCAGCCTCGTGATCTTCTGGACGGTGACGGGCGATTCCTACCGCGAGATTCTCGGCTGGCTGCTGGGGTCGCTGGCCGGAGCGCGCTGGCCCGCGGTCGCCATCGCACTGATCGCGATCGTGGTGGCGGGCATCCCGATCATGCTCACCGGTCGCCTGCTCGATGCGTTCGCCTTCGGGGATGTCTCGGCCGCCTCGCTCGGCGTCAACGTGAGCGCGACCCGCTGGGGCCTGCTCGTCGCGGCGGCGCTGCTCACCGGTGCGATGGTCTCGGTCAGCGGATCGATCGGGTTCGTAGGGCTGATCCTCCCGCACGCGGTGCGGCTGCTCGTCGGCCCAGGGCACCGCGCGCTACTGCCGCTCTCGGCCCTAGTCGGGGCCATCTTCCTGGTCTGGGCAGATACTGCCGCACGCTCGCTGTTCGAGCCGCGGGAGCTTCCCGTCGGCATCGTCACCGCGATCATCGGCGCGCCGATCTTCGCGCTACTCCTGGCCCGGCGCCGAACCGGAACGGGAGGCTCCGCATGACCGGGCATCCCTCCGGGCTCGACGCGTCCCGCATCCGGATTCTCGCGGGCAGCCGGGTGATCATCGACGGGGTCGACTGCTCCGTGCCGGCGGGCAGCCTGACCGCCCTGGTCGGCCCGAACGGTGCCGGCAAGTCGACACTGCTGCGAGCGCTCGCCGCGGTGCAGGCACCCGAGTCGGGCTCGGTGGTGTTCGACGACACCGACCTGCTGGCCGCCCGGCGCCGGGAGCGGGCCCGCCTGGTCGCCTTCGTGGAGCAGGATGCCGCCACCGACACCGCGATGACGGTGCAGGCCGCCGTGTCACTGGGGCGACTGCCCCACCAAACCCTGTGGGGCGACGAGCCAGCCGATTCCGCGGCGATCGTCGCGGCGGCGCTCGCAACGACCGACCTCACCGACTTCGCGAACCGGGAGTTCGCGAGCCTCTCCGGCGGCGAACGCCAACGGGTGATGCTCGCGCGCGCGCTGGCCCAGCAGCCACGCCTGCTGCTGCTCGACGAGCCGACCAACCATCTCGACATCGGTGCCCAGCTCGCCGTACTCGCGCTGCTCACCCGCCTCGCGGCCGAGGGCACCACGGTGCTCGCGGCGCTGCACGACCTCGGTCTGGCCGCCACCTACGCAGATCATGTCATCGTGCTGCGCGCCGGTCGGGTGGTCGCGGCAGGGCCGACGGAGCAGACGCTCACCCCCGAGCTCATCCGGGACGTGTACGGAGTGCGGGCGACGGTGCTGCACGACCCCACGTCCGGGCGCCGGGTGCTCGCCTTTAGCCCGCCCGACTGACCGGGAACCCGAGCCCCTGCACCAGCGAGCGGGGAGCGAGCGCCGCGATGAGCCGGCGCGGTATGCCAGCCTGGCGACGCAGCGCCCGCAGCACCGCCCGGAGGTCGTCCGAATCGGGCAGGCCATCCCGGCGAGCGAACGCCTCCGACTCCAGTGCCGCCCGTACCCGCTCGAGTGATGCCCGGCCCCGCTCGTCCAGGTGCGGCGCCAGGTCGATCACGAGCTGTCGCGGGGTGCGGGTGTCGCTGGTGGCGAGACCCAGGTCGTCGGCGGTGTCGCGCAGCTCGTCCCACGCCGCGGTCGCCGATCCGTCGTCGACGAACCGGAGGCGACGCGCGCGCCGGATCGCCCGCAGGGCCCATGGCACGAGCAGCAGTAGCACAAGGGCGGCAAGTGCCCACGTCGTCGACGTCACGGGGGTGGCGGCATCCGTTCCCCCGGCCTCCGCGGTCTCGGGGTCCAGTGCCTCGGGTGCGACGGGAGCGGCGGTCGGGGTCGACGTGGACTCGGGCAGCGGCTCGGACTCATCGACGTCTGGTGTGGCGGGGTCATCGGCAACCAGCGGCGCGAACGCCGGTGGGGTGCCGCGGCCGGGGGTCGGCTCGAACCGCACCCATCCGATGTCGGCGAAGTAGAGCTCAGGCCACGAGTGCAGGTTGTGCGTGGTGACGCGGTACTCCACCTCCATCTCTCCGTCGTCGCCGGGCACGGTCGTCGCCTGGCCGGGCGTGAATCCCACGGCGATCCGGGCCGGGATGCCCAGGGTGCGGGCCATCGCGGCCATGGCGGAGGAGAAGTGCACGCAGTACCCGGTCTTGGCCTCGAGGAAGTCGGCGAGCACCAGCGCTCCCGACCCGTCGTAGCCGTCCTGCACCGGCGCCTCCTCCGAGTAGAAGAAGTCGCCGCTGCGGAAGTAGGCCTGCAGCGCCACGGCCCTGTCGTAGTTGGAGGGGGCGGCCCCGACCACTGCCAGCGCGGTCTCGCCCACCACCGCGGGCAGGTCCGCGGGAAGCTGCAGGTACCGCTCCAGGCCGGTCGGTACCACGGTGCCCGCGGCGACGAGCTGCTCGATCGACGGGGCGATGTCGATGCTCTCCACCCGGTACTGCTGGTTCCGTGCGTTCGCGCGCTCCGAACGGATCGCCAGGCCCTCCGGCTCCCACGACCAAGCGCCGACCAGGCCCTGGATGCTCGCGGGGGCATACGGCGCGGGCAACCACCGGCTCCGGATGCTGGAGACCTCGACCTCGGTCGTCTCCTCGGTGCGCGGCACCGCGTCGATCAGCCCGGGAGGGGGGCCGAACTCGGCAACGGTGTTACCGGCGTCGACCTCGATCGCGGTCGGCTCCCAGGCCACCCCGGTGAAGTCATCCAGTGCGGTCAGCCGGAGGTACTGCCCGCGCGGCGCGGTCGACGTGTAGGTGAGCGCGAGCGCCGGGTCGCCCCGGCGCAGGTCGTCGCCGAGGTTCAGGATCGGGTTGATACCGGTTGCCAGCGAGCCACCGCTGCCGGAGCTCTCCGCCTCCAGGGTCTCGGGGGCGGGCAGCAGGGGTGGCACGACCAGAGACACCACCAGGGCGACGGCCGCGACGCCGAACGCGGCGGGGCGGGCCCGGCGGCGCATCCGAACGGCGAGGATGCCGAGGTACGCCGCAGCCACCAGGGCGAAGAAGAACGCGTCGTCGAGGCTCGGCCTCACCAGGCTCGGCACGAGCAGCAGAAGCAGCAGCGGCACTCCGGTGAGCGCGGGGGTACGAGCGACGAGGGCGAGGGCGTCCATCACCACCGCGAGCGCGGCCACGCCCAGGCAGATCAGGAACAGGATGCCCTGGTCGGCGTTGGCCGGAAGACCCTGCCCTGCGATCGACGAGAGCCCCTGCTCCTGCAGTTCGCCGAACGCGCCGATGGAGGCGACGGTGGGGATCAGCCCTACGATCGCCGAATCGGCGAGGAAGAACAGCGTGATCGTCGCCACGGCCGCAATAACGGCAGCGACGATCGGCCAGCCTGCCCGCCGGGCGACCGAGCGGACGATCGCTGCCGCGAGCAGCACGATGGCGGCCACCGCCATCGCCACGAACCACCAGCCCGTGCCGTCGAGCACGCGGGAGAGACCCGCGACCGCGACCCCGATGCCGACGAGCATCAGCAGCGTGGTCGCCCAGTCGGCGCCGAGGGAAGACGATCGAGGTTCAGGCACCGGTGCGCGACCGCCCCGACTCGACGACGACGGCCTCCCAGGCCGCCGCGTGGTCGTCATCGTCGCGAACCGGCACCACGATCCAGCCGGCGTCGGTGAGAAACTCCGACACCCCGGAGGCGACGGGCAACTGGAACGACCGGTCGAGGGTCTCCATCGCCGACACCGAGCGCACCATGAAGGCGATGCCGAGCTCCCCGGCCCGGCGCTGACGCGCGAGCCAGTGCAGCGTGGTGTCGTCGGGACTGCCGATCATCGCGACTACGGGCCCCGAACTGCGGGTGTCGTCGACGGGTGCGGTTGCGATCGCGCTCAGTTGCAGGGCGGCGAGCCCAGCGAGGAACTCCTCATCGTTCCAGGTGCGCTGGCGGCGCTGGCTGAGCGGCGGAAGTTGGGGCGGCGCGGTCTCGTCGATAGACACCACGAAACCCGCGCGGCGCAGATGCACCGTGACCGAGGCGAGCATGCGCACCGACCACTCGAACGCGTCGCTCTCGGAGGAATCATCCGGGGTCTCGCCGTAGGCGTCGCGATAGCTGTCCTTACGAGTGTCGATGATCACGCGAGCCTCGGGCAGGCTGCGCTGCTCCTCCTGCCGCACCATCAGGTCGCCGTGACGGGCCGAGGCACGCCAGTGCACGCGGCGCATCGCGTCGCCGGAGCGGTACTCCCGAGTCATGGTGTCGTCTTCGTCGCCGCCGGCTTTACGCTGCACGAGCCGCGCCTCGCCGTCGCCGATCGAGGCGGAGAGGCCCGTGTCGCCGAGCGGGATCACCTCGGGAGTCACCACGATCTGTTGGGGCTCGCCCGCGACGAGCCAGCTTCTGGCCATCCCGAACGGATCGGCGAGTTCGACCCCGAGCGGGCCGATCGCGAAGATGCCGCGGCGGGGCGGCCGCAGTTCGTATCCCAGGGCGATGGCATTGCCGCGACTGGCATACCGAGCTCCGCGCGGGCGGAGCCTGCGGAGCTCGGCCGGGTCGGTGCGCCCGGTGCCCCACGGCAGACCGTCCCACCATTGCGCGCGTCGCGTCTGACGGGTCGAGAGGTTGCGGAGGCCGAGCGCGACGTGCGCCGTCTTGCCCGCCTCCAGAATGTGAGGGGTGAAGGTGCGGCCGACGGCCAGCCGTGGTCTGCCCGCGCCGACCAGGAACAGACCGAGAGCCGGGATGGCGGCCAGGAGCACGGCCACGGAGAGCAGCTCCCCGATGCCTGCGACGTAGGCCCAGCCGAATGCGAGCACCCCGGCGGCGAGGAACGCCCACCCACGCTGGGTGAGCACGACCTTGAACCGGTCGGGTGGCCTCCGCGCCACGGCGGGCCTAGACGCGGCCGGCGGCACTGATCGGCACAGGGGTGTCTGCCAGAATCCGGGTGAGGATGTCGGCGACGCTGCCGCCCGAGAGCAGGGATGACCCGGCTCCAGTGCCGGCGCGGCGGGCGGCAATCAGGCGGTGACCGAGCACCGGGATCGCGAGGGCGTCGATGTCGTCGGGGAGCACGAAGTCCCGCCCGCTCAGAGCGGCGCGTGCCTTGGCAGCGCGCACGAGCTGCAGGGTCGCCCGTGGGCTCGCGCCGAGTCGCAGTTCCCGGTCGGCGCGGGTGGCCTGCGCGATGGCGACGGCGTACTGCTCGACCGCGACGCTCGCGAACACATTGCGGACGGCGAGGATCATCGCGGCCAACTGCGAACCGTCGACGACGGGCTGCACCGCGTCGAGGGGGCTCGAGGTCGCTCTCGTGCTGAGCATGGCCAGCTCTGCTGCGGCATCCGGATACCCCATCGAAATGCGCGCCATGAAGCGATCGCGCTGGGCCTCGGGAAGCGGGTAGGTGCCCTCCATCTCGATCGGATTCTGGGTAGCCACCACGATGAACGGGCTGGCCAGCGCGTAGCTCTTGCCGTCGACGGTGACCTGGCCCTCCTCCATGCTCTCCAGCAGGGCCGACTGCGTCTTGGGGCTCGCCCGGTTGATCTCATCGCCGATGACGATGTTCGCGAAGACCGGCCCGGGTTTGAACTCGAACTCGCGCTCGACCTGGTTGTAGACGGAGACGCCGGTGATGTCGGCGGGCAGCAGGTCGGGCGTGAACTGGATGCGCGACACCGAGCAGTCGATGGTGCGAGCCAACGCCCGGGCAAGCATCGTCTTGCCGACGCCCGGCACGTCCTCGATCAGCAGGTGGCCCTCCGCGAGCAGCACCGTGAGTGCCATTTCGACGGCGTCGCGTTTGCCGTCGATCACCGTTTCCATTGTCGCGAGGATGTCGCGGCTCGCCGCCGCGAACTGCTCCTGGGTCATCGGCGCAACAGTGCGCGCCCCGAGGTTCACCGGCAAACTCTCCACCGTCTGAGTCTGTCACGGCCCGCGACGGGTTAGACCTGAGAATGTTCCGTGTTCCCGGAATCGCCGACCGCGTGCTCCAGCTTGATCGCGGATCGCGCAGACAGCACACTGAGGGCATGACTGAGACACTCGACCACTGGGTTTCGGGCGCCGCGTTCGCCGGCGCCTCCACCCGCACCTCCCCCGTGTACAACCCCGCGGAGGGCACGGTGTCGCGCGAGGTCCGTCTGGCAACCACGGCCGACGTCGACGTGGCGGTGCAGGCCGCGAAGGACGCGTTCCCCGCCTGGTCGGGTGCCTCGCTGGCCAAGCGTCAGGGCGTGCTCTTCACGTTCCGCGAGTTGCTGAACGCGCGCAAGGCCGAGGTCGCCGCAATTCTCACGAACGAACACGGCAAGGTCACCAGCGACGCGCTCGGTGAAGTCGCCCGCGGGCTCGAGGTCGTGGAGTGGGCAACCGCCATCCCGCACCTCATGAAGGGCGAGTACTCCGAGAACGTGTCGACCGGCGTCGACGTCTACTCGGTGCGCCAGGCCCTCGGTGTCGTCGGCATCATCAGCCCGTTCAACTTCCCGGCGATGGTGCCGCTCTGGTTCTTCCCGGTGGCGCTGGCCGCCGGCAACACCGTGGTGCTGAAGCCCTCGGAGAAAGACCCGTCAGCGGCGATCTGGATGGCGAAGCTGCTCCAGGAGGCGGGGCTTCCGGACGGCGTCTTCAACGTGGTGCACGGCGACAAGGAATCCGTGGATGCCCTGCTCGAGCATCCCGATGTCGCGTCGATCAGTTTCGTCGGCTCCACGCCCATCGCGAAGTACATCTACGAGACGGCCTCGCGCAACGGCAAGCGGGTGCAGGCCCTCGGCGGGGCCAAGAACCACATGCTGGTACTGCCCGACGCCGACCTCGAGCTCGTCGCCGACTCGGCCATCAACGCGGGCTTCGGCTCGGCGGGCGAGCGCTGCATGGCGATCTCGGTGGTCGTCGCCGTCGAGCCGGTCGCCGATGACCTGGTGGAGAAGATCAAATCCCGGATGTCAGGGCTCACGGTCGGCGACGGCACGCGCGGTTGCGACATGGGGCCGCTGATCACGCGCGAGCACCGCGACAAGGTCGCCTCGTACATCGATGTGGCCATCGCCGACGGCGCCGATGTCGTGGTCGACGGCCGCGGCATCGAGGTCGACGGCGCCGCCGACGGGTTCTGGCTCGGCCCGACCCTCATCGACAAGGTGGCCACCACCTCGGACGTCTACAAGCACGAGATCTTCGGCCCCGTGCTCTCGGTGGTGCGCGTCGCCAGCTACGAGGAGGGCGTCGCACTGATCAACGCGTCGCAGTACGGCAACGGAACCGCGATCTTCACCAACGACGGAGGGGCCGCCCGCCGGTTCCAGCGTGAGGTGCAGGTCGGCATGGTCGGCATCAACGTGCCCATCCCGGTGCCGGTCGGCTACTTCTCGTTCGGCGGCTGGAAGGACTCGCTCTTCGGCGACACCAAAGCCTACGGGCCCGACTCGGTGCGCTTCTTCACCCGCGAGAAAGCGATCACCTCGCGCTGGCTCGACCCCTCGCACGGCGGGATCAACCTGGGCTTCCCCGAGAACGCCTGAAGTCCAGAGAACGCCTAGAGTCCCGAGAACGCCTGAAGTCCCGAGAACGCCTAGCCGCGGGCGGCTGCTCCGGCGGCGAAGCCCTCGTCGTACGCCTCGCGGGTTCCGAGCCGGAACATGTCATCCGGCCCCACCCGCACGATGCTGCGCGCTCCCGGCGCATCCAGGTCGGTGACGAGGTGTCCGAGCCCCCGGACCACGGCGACCGGGAGACCCGCGGCCTTGCCCTTCACCAGGTCGCCGGCGCCGGCGATCTCGTCCGCCACCGCCGGGGCGGTCACGTCGAGGGTGCGCCCGTTCGCGTCGAGTGACCCCCGCAGGTCGTCGAGCACTCGCACGCCAGCGGCGCCGATGGCGACATCGGTCTGCCCCTGCCGCCACGGCCTGCCGAGGGTGTCGGAGACGATGACCCCGATCGTCACTCCGAAACGCTCGCGCAGGCTCGCACACAAGGCGCGGGCCGAGGCATCCGGATCCACCGGCAGCAGCAGGATGACGCCGTCGGGCGTGTTACTGGAGTCGACGCCGGCGGCAGCCGACACGATGCCCAGCCGGTTCTCGACGATGCGAGTCACCCCTCCCGGGTGCTCCCGGGTGGCGACGACGCGCACGGTCTCGGCGGTGATGGCGGCCTCGCGGTCGGCCGCCTCGACCTGGCGGCCCTCGGCCTTGCTCACGATCTTCGAGGTGACCACGAGGATGTCACCGTCCCGGAGCGCGCCGGGTGACTTTTCTCCGGAGCTTTCGCTGGGCGCGAGCTCCGAGTGCCGCTCGAGTGCCGCCGAGATCAGGGCGACCAGGTCGTCGCCGGCCGACACCTCCGGAATACCGCTCGGGGTGAAGATGCTGAGGCTCACCTCCCAAGCCTAGGCCGGGCGGCCCCGGTGCACCGTCGTGCGCTTCACGGTTCCGTCGGGGTTGTAGTAGGTCCACTGGCCGGTCTTCGCGCCGTGATCGAACTCGCCCTCATCGATCAACGCCCCGGTCGCGGTCCAGCGCTGCCAGACGCCGTGCTTCTGCTCGTCGACAAAGCTGCCCTTCTGCAGCAGCCCGCCCGTCGCCCGGTACCAGGTCACCAGGCCGGTGAGGTTGCCAGCGACGTACTCGCACACCGATCGAACCCGGCCGTCGGTGAAGTGGTGGGTCCACTCCCCCGACCGCTGCCCGTCGACGTAGTCGCCCACGATCGTTCCGCCGTGGGGGTCGGGCTCCTCCCAGCGGCCGACCCGGCGGCCCCGGTCATCCGTCTCGTTCATTCTTGGCCCATTCATTGCGGGTTCAGTCATGCATGCTGGCGATCTGGATGAGGTTGCCGACGGTGTCATCGAGGGTCGCGATCGTCACGGGCCCCATGTCGGTGGGCGGTTGCACGAAGGTCACCCCGAGGGCGACGAGCCGCTCGTATTCAGCAGTCACGTCGTCGACGCCGAAGCTCGCACTCGGGATGCCGTCGGCGACCAGGGCCGCCCGGTACGGCCCGACAGCGGGGTGCTCACTCGGTTCGAGCAGCAGCTCCACCCCGTCCGGCACGGCGGGCGACACGACGGTGAGCCAGCGGAACGGCCCGGCCGGAACGTCGGTCTTCAGCTCGAACCCCAGCACATCGGTGTAGAAGGCCAGCGCCTTCGCCTGGTCGTCGACGAAGACGCTCGTCGTGGTGATTCTGATCATCGTTGCTCCTTGGTGTTGGTGACAGCGTTGGTGCGGATCCAAACGGCGACCTCGGCCAGCCGCGAGGTATCCAGGTGATGGATGTTGGTGCGCCCGAGTTTGCGGACGCTGACGAGCCCCGCCTCCTCAAGCACGGCGATGTGCTTGCTCACGGCCTGCCGGGTGACGGTGGTCTCGCGATCCGACATGAGCCGCGTGCACAGTTCGAACAGGCTCTGGTCATTGCGCTCACCGAGTTCCTCGATCAGGGCGCGGCGGGTGGGATCCGCGATCGCGCGGAACGCGCTGTCCAGGTCGCGAGAAGACGGCACGCGGCCAGAATAGGCAACCATTGGGTTGCCTGTCAAGACCCCGCTACCGGGTGAGCTTCGGCAGCACCTCGCGGCCGAAGAGGTCAAGCCACTCGCGCTGGTTGCGGCCCGCGTTGTGCAGGTAGATGCGGTCGAAACCGAGGTCGAGGTACTGCTGGATATGGGCGCGGTGCGCATCGACATCGGCGGTGACGAGCATTCGGCCGTCGAAGTCCTCCGGGCGCACGAGCTTGGCCAACTGGTCGAACTCGAACGGGGAACGGATGTCGCTGCGACCGAACCGCATGCCCCCGTTCGGCCACTCGGCGAGCGCGTTCGCCATCGCCTCTTCGTCTGTCGGGGCCCAACTCAGGTGCAGACGCAGCACACGCACCTGGGTCGCGGGGTCGCGACCGACCTCCCTCGCGCCCTCGGCGAAGCGCTGCAGCAGCAGCGCGATCTTGTCCACCGGCGCCACCTCGGTGATCATGCCGTCGACGGTACGGCCGGCCCGCCGGGCGGTCACCGGGCCGGAGGTCGCCACGAGGATTTCGGGCGCCTGCTCGGGCATCGTCCACAGTCGGGTGGACTCCAGTCGGTAGTAGTCACCGTTGTGCCGCACGTCGCGCTGCGCCAGGCCCGAGGCGAACAGCTTCTTGATCACGTCGACGGCCTCGAACATGCGAGCGATCCGCTCGGGGGCTTCCGGCCAGTAGACCCCGGCGACGTGCTCGTTCAGTGCCTCACCGCTGCCGATGCCGAGCCAGTGCCGGCCCGGGTACAGGGCGGCCAGCGTGGCGCTCGCTTGGGCGGTCAGGGCCGGGTGCGACCGGAAGGTGGGCGCCGTCACCCCGGTACCGAGGTCGCCGGTCGTGGTCTGGCCCATCGCCGAGAGCACGTTCCACACGAAGCCCGCCTCACCCTGCTGCGGGGTCCACGGCTGGAAGTGGTCGGTCGCCATTACCCCGCGGAATCCGTTGGCTTCGGCGTAGGTCGCGAGCTCCACGGCTTCGCGCGGGGGGAAGCGCTCGAGCATCGCGGCATAACCGATGTGGGGGGCGGCGGCGGATGCTCGGGGCATGAGTCCATTGTCGCGGGTGCCTGTCGCCGGTGCCGACCGAGTACCCTCGCCCCATGGTGACCACGCGGACCGACGTGCTGGTCGTCGGCGCCGGGCCCACCGGTCTCATGCTGGCAACCGTGCTCGCCCAGCTCGGCGTCGATCACGTGCTCATCGACGGCAAGGCCGGGCCGACCACGGAGTCGCGCGCGGTGGCCGTGCAGGCCCGCACGCTCGAGATCTACGACCAGCTCGAGCTCATCGACGAGGTGCTCGCTCAGTCGACCAGAGCCGAGGCGCTGTCGCCCGGCTACCTCGACCGCGCGTATGCGACGATCCCGCTCGCGAACCTCGGCGGCCGCGGCACGCGATACCCGTTCGTGACGATCTTCGAGCAGAGCCGCAATGAGCGGCTGCTGGTGGCGGCGCACCGCGATCGCGGCGGCGAGGTGCTCTGGAAGCGACAACTCGAGCAACTTGCGGTCTCGACATCCGGGGTCACCGCCACCCTCGCCGACGGTTCGCGGGTCGAGGCGCGGTACGTTGTTGCAGCAGATGGAGCCTCGTCACGAGTTCGGCAGCTGACCGGCATCGGGTTCACCGGAACGACCAGCGCGCACACCTTCTTCGTGATCGACGCGGTGCAGGTCGAGGGCCTGCGCCCGAGCACCGTGAGCGTGCGGCTCGGCCCCGGCGAACTGCTGCTGGCCTTCCCCATGGGAGGAGGCCGGGATGCCCGCCTGATCGGGGTGGTTCCCGGCGAGCACCCGGCCGATGACACCCTCGAGCTCGCCCTCCGGGAGCGGATCGCCGCGCGGTATCGCGTCACCTGGGGTGCCAGCAACTGGCTGAGCACCTACCGGGTGCACCATCGCGTTGCCGAGCGCTTCCGCGACGGGCCGGTGTTCCTCGCCGGCGACGCCGCGCACGTGCACTCCCCGGTCGGCGCGCAGGGAATGAACACCGGGCTGCAAGACGCCCACAACCTCGCCTGCACGCTCGCCGACGTGCTGCAGGGGCGCGCGTCCGAGGCCTACCTCGACAGCTACGAAGCCGAGCGCCGACCGGTCGCCCGCCGCGTCATCGCCGTCACCGAACGGGCCTTCGCGCTGGTCACCTCCGATCGCCGAGCGGTGCGAAGCGCGATCCGGATGCTCGTGCCGATCGTCGCCCGCGTGATGGGATGGCTGCTGCCGAGGGTCCCCCTCGGGCGCCGGGTCTACGGGTACCTGTCGCAGACGCGAATCCGCTATCCGATGCCCAGCGGGGATGCCCGAGGTCGCCACGACTCAGTGGTCGGCCGCCGGCTGCCGCCGTTCGCCGCCAATCACGTGCCGCTGCGCACGTTCGCATGGCAGGTGCACGCCTACGGCGACGGCGATCGTGTCGGGGCGAGGGCGCTCGGCCTCCCCGTCTACGAGTTTCCCGCGCCACGCCGCGGCCCGCTGCGCGCCGGCTGGCTCTACCTGGTGCGACCCGACGGCTTCGTCGCGGCAGCTGCAGTCACGGCGCAGGCGCTGAAGGACGGCCTCCCGCCCCCGCCTGAAGATGGGGCTGGACCGACAAAGTAGACAGTGTGTACATTGGCGGAATGAACACTGCAGTCGCCACCATCACGCTGTTCACCGAAGACCTCTCCGCGGCACGGGCGTTCTACCTCACCGCCTTCGGCCTCGCGGTCGAATTCGAGGACGACGATTCCTGCGTCTTCGATTTCGGCAACACCCTGGTCAACCTCCTGCGGGTGCAGAGTGCCCCGGAGGTCGTCGCCCCGGCCCCGATCGGCGAGGCTGGCACGACCCGGGCCCTGCTCACCATCACCGTCGACGATGTGGACGCCCGCGCCGCCGAACTTGAGGCTCACGGAATCACCCTGCTGAACGGCCCGATCGACCGCCCGTGGGGAGTACGGACCGTGGCGTTCGCCGATCCCTCGGGTCACCTGTGGGAACTCGCGCAGCCCCTGTGATGGCCCCCAAGATCACGAAAGAGTGTCGGTCTGAGTGTCGGTGATTGCGGGCACCCTAGAGGCATCGCTAGGGTGATCGTCACGCCACCAGACGAAAGGAGACCGACGTGATTAATGCACCCGCAACGGCATTCGACCGTATGTACAACGCCGGCTTCGTCGGCGTCTTCACCGACTGATCGGCTGGCAGATTCCGCCACCGTTCATCGGTGGTGACGCTCTCGAAGCCCAGCTCGGCCCGTAGTCGACGGACTGCTCCACGGAGCGCTCCGTGACCCTCGGCCGGGCCACCCCCGATAGCCGCGATCACGTGATCGCCGCTCCCTCTTTCGCCGCCGCGAGCGGCATTTGCCCGGCTCGGCCGCCACTCACACGAGTGTCTTTGGCGCGCCCGCCACCGTACGGAAGAACACCCAATGAACAGCTCAACCCTGTCGACGACTCGACAACTCCACCCTCCAGAACAGCAACGCACACCGCAGCTGCAGCGACCGCACTACGTCGTGACCGCCCGCCACACTGGCGTTCTCGAATCGGTCGCCGTGAGCATCGGCGTCGTGCTGATCCGCTGGGGCCGTCGGCCCCGTCGGGTCGGTGTGGTCGAACGGCGCGAAGTGCTGCTCGAGCAGCACCGCACCCGCATGGCCCACGAACGCCCGCTGCACCTGGGCACGCCGTGGTGGTAACGATCAGAACGCGAACGAGCGGCAGGGCCGCCGCCGGGATCCCCCGTCGGCGGCTCTGGCCGTTTGGGGCCGCACCCGGCAGAATCCCTGCATGGCGCTCAGACCGAATGTGCGATTAGCGGATACCGACCGCATCGAGGGTTTCAGTGACGCGGTGTTCGCTATCGCAATCACGCTCCTCGTGCTCGACCTCGCCATCCCGCAACCGGGAGCGTTCGCGGCCGACCTGGTGAGCGATTGGCCGAGCTACCTTGCCTACCTCACGGCCTTCGTGACGATCGCCGGAGTGTGGGTTCATCATCACACCGTGTTCACGCGAGTCGTGCGCGCTGAGCCGGTCGTGGTCATCCTCAACGTGCTGGTTCTGCTCGGAGTGTCACTGATCCCCTGGCCCACCCGGCTCATCGGAGCCGCGTTGCGCGACGGCCGGATCGCCGATCAGACCGCGGCGATTGTTGTGTTCGCTGTGCCGTCCGTGATTCTCGCGGTCTCGTGGTTCGTCCTCAGCAGGGCCCTGGCGGCGCGCCCGGCGCTACTCGGGGCCAGCGACGACGTCGCTTTCATGCAGCGCAATGCACGGACCACCGTGCTCACCCTCATCCCGACTGCGGCTGCAACCGGGCTGGCCTTCGTCGCTCCACTCGGATCGCTGGCGATCTACCTGTTGATTTCGACGTATTTCCTGCTGCGCAACGCCCAATCAACTCGCCCGCTCCCGCCCGGCGCGCTCAGCGCGGACGATACCGACTGAAGACGACCCCGTTGTCGAATCGACGGTGCTCAACGAGCTCTAGCTCGAGCGCGGCGCCCTGCGGCAGAGCCCGCAGACCGCCGCCCACGATCACCGGGCACACGTAGAACTGGAACTCGTCGACCAGCCCCGCCCTGATCGCGTCGGCCGCGAAGGTGGGCCCGCCGATCGAGAGGGTTCCGGATGATTCCCGCTTGAGTGTCTCGAGGGCCGCGACATCCATCCTCGGCAGCAACGTCGTTAGTCCTGTCGTCACCGCCTCGAGGGTCGAGGAGACGACGATCTTGTTGCGGGTCCGCCAGATCTCGGCGTAGTCCGCCTCCACCCCGGCATCCGGCCAGTGCGTCTCCCAGTAGGCCATGATCTCGTAGAGCCGTCTGCCGTACAGGAACGTGTCGATGGCGGCCTCCTGCTGGTTGACGAAGCCGTGCTGCTCATAGCTCGGCATGCCCCAGTCGAACGCTCCGTTCTCATCGGCGACGTACCCGTCGAGCGAGGTGATCATGCCGTAGCTGAGGGTGGCCATCAGCGCGCGATCCTGACCTCGACCTCGTCGCCCACCGTCTTGCCGAGCTTCTTGCGAAGCGCGGCACTCACCGAGATGAAGTGGTGGCCGAGGCCGGTCGGCATCAGCGCGGAGGTCACCGGCACCCCGTCGAGGGTGACGGCCGCCTTGACGCTGTTGCCGGTGCCGAAGAAGTCTTTGGAGCCCGGCACTTCGACGACCGCCCAGGTGGGCATCCAGGCGGGGTTCTCAATCGATGCGGTGTAGGCGAGGGTATCTGGGGTGTTGACATCGGAAGTCATGGTCGAAACAATAGCGATGGCATGTAGACGGTGTCTACATGGAAAGCAACAAGGAGCGAACGTGTCATTTCAGGCCTACCTCGACACCATCGAAGATAAGACGGGCCTCACGCCCCGCGAACTCGTGGCGCAGGCGAACGAGCGCGGGTTCGGCGCCGACACGAAGGCGGGCGACATCCTGTCCTGGTTAAAGGCGGACTACGACCTGGGGCGCGGCCACGGCATGGCGCTCGTGCACGTCATCAAGAACGGACCGGGTATCGCCGAAAAGCACGTCGGCACTGACGGCGTGCACCGTGACGAGAGCGTCACGCTCTGGCTCGACGGCAAGGCGACCAAACCGGCGGTCTAGCCGGGTGAGCTAGAGCGCGCGCAGCCTCGGCGCCAGGTCGTTCTCGAACAGTTCGAGGAACCGGCGCTGGTCGTGGCCGGGCGCGTGGAAGACGAGGTGGTTGAGCCCCGCATCCACGTACTGCTTGATCTGGGCGACCACCTCATCGGGGTCGGTGCCGACGATGAACCGCGACGCGATCTTCTCGATCGGCAGGGCGTCGGCCGCCTTCTCCATCTCGATCGGGTCGGTGATGTCGTGCTTCTGCTCCTTGGAGAGGGCCAGTGGCGCCCAGAACCTGGTGTTCTCGAGCGCTGTCTCGTAGTCCGTCTCGTAGGAGAGCTTGATCTCGATCATCCGGTCGATGCCGTCGAAATCGCGACCGACCTTCTCCGCGCCCTCCTTGACCGCCGGGATCAGCTGCTCGGTGTACAACTCCATGCCCTTGCCCGACGTGCAGATGAAGCCGTCACCGGCGCGACCGGCGTAGCGCGCCACGACCGGGCCGCCGGCGGCGATGTAGACGGGGATGGGATGCTCGGGGCGGTCGTAGATCGACGCATCGACGGTGGAGTAGTACTCGCCGCTGAAGTTCACGCGGTCGTCGGTCCACAACTGGCGCATGAGATCGACCGCCTCGCGCAACCGGGCGAAGCGCTCCTTGAACTCGGGCCACTCCCCCTTCCAGCCGGTGGCGATCTCGTTCAGCGCCTCACCGGTGCCGACCCCGAGCATGATGCGCCCCGGGTACATGACACCCATCGACGCGAACGCCTGCGCGAGCACCGCCGGGTTGTACCGGAACGTCGGGGTCATCACCGAGGTGCCGATCTGGATGGTGCTCGTGCGCTCACCCACCGCCGCCATCCAGGTCAGCGCGAACGGAGCGTGCCCGCCCTCGTGCCGCCAGGGCTGGAAATGATCGCTGACCGTCACCGACTCCATGCCGTGGGCCTCGGCCGCAACCGCGATCTCCACCAGCTCTCGCGGATCGAACTGCTCTGCGGATGCCTTGAAGCCGAGTTTGAGGGTCACCTCTCTATTGTGTACCGGCCAGCCACCGGTTCATGCGCCTCCGCGGTGCGACCCATCCGCGCCCGCAGCCGCCGGTAGCTGCGCACGAGCCCCCGCAGCGGCAGACCAACGGCGAGCGCCAGCGACCCGGAGAGCGACGTGTCGTAGGGGCCGAGCGCCCGCTTCCGGTCCCAGACCCGCCGCAGATTGCCGCCGAGTGACCCTCGGAACTGCGGCCGCAGCGGCAGTTCTCCGGCCTCGCGCCGGGCCACGGCCGCGATAATCTGATCCACCCAGTCATCGTCGGTGGGCGCGTGGAAGTAGTTGTCGTCGAGCCATGCCTCGGCGGGCTGGCGGAACCTGCCCGCGATGAGGTCGTCGGCTCCGCCGAGCATCCCGCTGCCCTCGAACACGACGTTGATCAGCTTGCCGGTCACCCCGAAGTCGTCTAGCGCCAGCACCGGGATGCCGGCGGCGACGGCCTCGAGCGCGGCGGTCGAACTCACGGTGACAAGGGCGGCCGAAGCCCGCAGGTGCTCAGACATCGGTCCGGTCGACACCACGAGGTTGTCGGGCACATCGTCGAACTGGGCGAGCAGCTCGTCGAACGGGTACCGCTCCGAGTGGGTCTGCGCCTCCCCAGCGCGGCCGCGCAGCTTGACCACGACGCGCTCGTTCGGGTGCTGCCGCGCCGTCTCGACGAGCCAGCCCAATAGCGCCACCCGGTCTTCCAGCGCACGCGGCACCTTCGCCTGGGCTGCGAACAGGATGTCGGTGCCGACCGCGCCGCCGATCTCGGAGTCACTGCGGCGGGCGGGCAGGAATGGCAGGGTGCCGAGCCCGAAGGTCTGGCCGATGCCGAGCTCGGCGGCCAGCGCGGCGAACGCCCTGATCTCGCGCTTGCTGTGCAGCAGGAACAGGTCGACCTGTGACCGGTAGTAGAGCGCGTTCAGGGTCTCGGGAATGGAGATGCCGGGCAACCCGCTCACGATCACGGGACGACGAGGGGCCGCCGCCACGATCATCCGCACCAGCACCCGAACGACCGGCCCGCGCACCGATAGGAGGACGACGTCCGGCTGCTCCCGGGCCACCAGTTCGGCGAGGTCGGCGAGATCGACGACCGGGGTCTGGTCGGCGGTGAACTGGGTTCCGGTGAGGGCCGCCGACAGCTGGCTGTCGCTGAGCAGGGCCGGGGTGCGCACGACCGTCAGGCTGCGACTCCACTCAGCCGGCATGCGGTCGAGCACTGCCGCGCCCCACTTCACGTACGAGTCGGAGTCGGCGATGCCGAGTACCTTCACGTGCGACGCCTTCACGCGCGGCAACGCTACACGACGACCCGACGGAGCTTCGCCAGCGGCGCGTGCTCACCCGGGTAGATGCGCTTGACGCCGTCGCCGAGGGCTTCGGAGATGATCCGGATGTCGCGCACCAGGTGCTCCAGGCCGCCGGGCTCGAGGGAGGCGGCGTGGTCGGAGCCCCACATCGTGCGGTCGAGGGTGATGTGGCGCTCGACCGCGACGGCACCGAGCGCGACGGCGGCCAGCGAGATCTGCAGGCCGCGCTCGTGCCCGGAGTAGCCCACCGGGATGCCCGGATAGCGCCGCATGAGCGTCGGGATCATCCGCAGGTTGGCCTCCTCAGGCGGCAGCGGGTACGTCGACGTCGCGTGCAGGATCACGAGGTTCTCGGTGCCGAGGATGTCGACGGCGGCATCGACCTGCTCGATCGTCGACATGCCGGTCGACAGGATGATCGGCTTGCCGGTGCTCGCGAGGGCGCGCAGCAGCCCCACATCGGTCACCGAGGCAGAGGCGACCTTGTGGGCGACGACGTTCAGGTCTTCCAGGAAGTCGACGGAGGGCTCATCCCACGGCGAGGCGAACCAGTCGAGGCCGCGCAGGGTCGCGTAGTCGCCGATCTCGACATACTGCGCGCGGTCGAACTCCACCCGGTAGCGGTAATCGAGGTAGGTCATGGTGCCCCACGGCGTCTCGCGCGGGGTGGCCTTCATGTGCTCGGGGGTGGAGATCTCGGGCGTGCGCTTCTGGAACTTCACGGCCTGTGCACCGGCGTCGGCCGCCACGTCGATCAGCTGCTTGGCGATCTCGACGTCGCCGTTGTGATTGAGGCCGATCTCGGCGATCACGTACACCGGCTGCTCGAGTCCGACGGGGTTTGAGCCGATCGTGATCATGATTTCTCCTCTGTGGTGGGGGTGGTTGGTGCGTCAGGAAAGTCGAGGATGTCGGCGAGCGCGCGCGCAAGCCGGAGGTCGTCGGGCGAGTCGATCTCGATCGCCCCGAGCTCGGCGACGGGCACGAAGCCGACCCGGCCGAAGAACCGGAAGCCCGCGGCTCGGAAGCCCGCGGTGCGCATCACGTAGAAGGCACCGGTTTCGCGGTACTGCGGCTCGCTGTCCTGTCGGCGCAGCCGTTGCGAGGCGTCGTGATTGACGCCCTCGGCGCCGTCAGCGCCCTCGCGCCACAGGAAGACGTGGCTCGGCGCCGCGGAGAACACCGAGTCGGCCGCCCCGCTGTGCACGAGCTCGATCGCCGCGTCGAGGTCGGCGGGGTCGATGAAGGGCGAGGTGGCCTGGATGAAGACGAGAATCTCGGGCTCGCTCGGCATGGCGTCGAGCGCGTGCAGCAGGGCGGATTCCGAGCTGGCGGTGTCGTCGGCCAGCTCGCCCGCCCGGGCGATCACGCGCGCCCCGGCGGCCCGGGCGGCGTCGGCGATGTGAGTGTCGTCGGTGCTGACGTAGACGGTGTCGATCAGGGCGGCGCCGAGCGCGCTCGTAATGGCGCGGGCGACCAGCGGCACTCCGCCGACCGGAGCCACGTTCTTACCGGGAACGCCCCGTGACCCGCCTCGGGCGGGGATCACGGCGGTCGCGAACGTCGGTGAGTCGCTCGCGTGTGCCGTCATCCTCAGGAATCTAGGCAGCCCGATCGACTACGAGGTTGCCCCCCGATGAACATTCGGGACCGGGCGGGCTAGCGGTTTGCCGCGGCTCCGATGATGCGGGCGATCGCCCATCCCACGGCGGATACCAGCGGCACCGCCACCATCGCCAGAGCGATCGGGTTGGGCACGAAGCGCGCCTCGCCAGTGCTGCCGACATAAGCTCCGACGGGAATGGCGAACCCGCCACCACCACCACCGCTGCCCTCGCCCCGGCCAGCGGGGGTGTCGTCTCGCTCGGGAGTCTCGCCGGAACCCTCGCCACCACCGAAACCGAATATCACCAGCGCGACGGGCAGAATCTCCTGACCGCCGACTGTGGCCGCGTCTCCGTAGGCGAGCTTCGCTCCCCACGACGGCACGGACGCCGCCAATCGTTCCATTGGATTTGTCATGGCACGACGGTACGCCGGTCGTCCCCGAGAGGCGAGGGCTGCTGGGTGGAGCGGGCTACTTGAGCGCTTCGAGCAGGTCGGCCTTGCTCATGCGGGAGAACCCGACGATTCCGGCCGCCCGGGCACGCGCACGGAGGGTGATCACGGTGTCGACCTGCGCGGGCGCCGCCGTCGACTCGGCCCCTGACGCGGACTCGTCACTCGCCGGCTTCACGACTTTCGCGGGCTTTGCATCTTTCGTCAGCTTGGCGCTCGCGCCGAGCTTCTTCAGCTTCTTGTCGGCCTTCTTCTGCAGCTTCTCCGCGGCTTCGCGGTTCTTCCTGGCTTCCTTCTTGGCGCGCTTCTTGGCCTCGGCCGCCAACTTCGCGGCCTTTTCGTGCTGCTTCTCGAGCTTCTTCCTCGCCGCCTTCTTCATGCCCTTGCTCTCCTGCCGGGCGTCGGCGGCGGCTTGCTCGACCGGGGTCAGCTTCTTGGCCATGGCGGTTCTCCTTCGGTTGGTCAGTCCCGCGGCTGGAGGTAGGCGCCGACCGCGGCAGGAACGTAGGGACTGACGTCGCCCCCGAGCGAGGCGACCTGGCGAACCAGGGAGCTGGACACATGAGCGTGCGCCGGGTTGGGCAGCAGAAAGACCGTCTCGACGCCCGCGAGATCACGGTTGACGATGGCCATCGGCGTCTCGTACGCGACATCGACCTGCGAGCGAATGCCCTTGACCAGCACGCTGGCCCCGACATCGGTGCAGTAGTCGACGAGAAGACCGACGCTCCAACTGGTCACCAGGATGTTGCCGGCGATGCCCGCTTCTCGCACGGACTGCTCGATCAGAGACACGCGCTGGGCGATCGGGAGCAGTGCCGTCTTGGCCGGGTTGTGAACGACGAGAACGTGGAGTTCGTCGAAAAGACCCGCGGCCCGCTCGATCACGTCCAGGTGCCCCAGAGTGACCGGGTCGAATGACCCAGGAACGACCGCGATCCTGTGCATGCCCCCACCTTATCCGCGCCTTGTTACATGTTCGTTACCGGCGCCCGGCTCGGCGCCGGTCTCAGTTCTTGGCCAGGAACGCCTCTGACGTCTCATCGAGTCGGCGGTCCAGCGCGTCTCGAAGGGCGGGATGACTTGCAAGAGCGGGGTCGGCAGCAAGAATGCCGGCCGCGAGTTCCCGTGCTTCGGTGATGAGCCCGCCGTCGGTGGCCACGCGCACCAGGCGCAGGCTCGACCGGCCGCCGCTCTGGGTGCTGCCGAGCACGTCGCCCTCCTGGCGCAGCTCGAGATCCTTGTTGGCGAGCTCGAAGCCGTCGAGGGTCGACGCCACCGCCTCCACCCGGTCGCGTGCAAGCGTGCCCTCCTCGGCTGCCGTGACGAGCAGCGCGAGCCCCTGCACTCCCCCTCGACCGACGCGGCCGCGCAGTTGGTGCAGCTGCGAGACGCCGAAGCGGTCCGCGTCCAGCACCACCATCGTCGACGCATTGGGAACGTCGACACCCACCTCGATCACGGTGGTCGCGACGAGTACGTCGATCTCGCCGGCGGCGAAGGCCCGCATCAGGCGGTCCTTCTCCTCGCCCGGCAGACGGCCATGGAGCGCCTCGACCCGGCGCCCCTCGAACACCGGGTTGGCGCGCACCGACGCCGTGACGTCGGTGACGTTGGCGGTCGCCACCTCGGGTTCCTCCCCGGGCTCGACCTGCTTGGCGTCGATCGCCGGGCAGACCACGAAGGCCTGGTGGCCCTTGCCCAACTCCTCGGCGACCCGCTGCCACACCCGCCCCATCCAGCCGGGCTTCTCGGCCAGCGGCACGACGAAGCTCTCGATCGGCGAGCGGCCGCTGGGCAGTTCCGCGATCGTCGAGATGTCGAGGTCACCGAACACTGTCATCGCGACCGTCCGCGGGATCGGTGTCGCGGTGAGCACCAGCACGTGGGGCGGCTGCTGCCCCTTCTGTCGCAACGCTTCCCGTTGCTCGACACCGAAGCGGTGCTGCTCGTCGACGACGACGAGCCCGAGGTCGAAGAACCCCACCCGATCCGCCAGCAGCGCGTGCGTTCCGATCACGATGCGCGCCGACCCCGACACGGCAGCCAGGAGCGCCTTCCTGCGTTCGGCGACAGGCAGTTGGCCGGTGAGCAGCGTCGGGCGCAGGCGCGCCGACAGATCGGGCCCGAGGGTGGCCACGATGCTGCGCAAGTGCTGGTGCGCGAGCACCTCGGTCGGGGCGAGCAGGGCGGACTGCCCGCCGGACTCCGCGACGGCGAGCATCGCGCGCAGCGCAACCAGCGTCTTGCCCGACCCCACCTCCCCCTGCACCAGGCGGTTCATCGGCACCGGGGCCGCCAGGTCGGCGGCGATCTCCTCGCCGACGGTGCGCTGGTCGCCGGTGAGCGTGAAGAGCAATGCCGCGTCGAATCCCTCGAGGATGACTCCGGGCAACCGAGCGGTTGCCGCCGTCTCGCGCAACTTCTGGCGCTGCTGCAGCAGGGCCGCCTGCAGCACGAATGCCTCCTGGAACTTGAGGGTCTTGCGCGCCCCACCCCAATCCGCATCGGTGAGGGGCCTGTGCACCAGTTCGAGGGCTCGGCCGAACGGCATGAGCCGGCGCGCCTGGCGCACGGCATCCGGAACCGGGTCGTCGACGGGCGGCAGGGTGTCGAGCACCTCCTTGACCGCCTTCTGGATCTGCCAGCTGGCGATGGTGGAGGTGGCCGGGTAGATCGGGATGGGCAGCTGCGCCCACGCCTCCGCGGTGGCCGGGTCGGCGTCATCCTCGAACAGCTCGTAGTCGGGGTGAGCCAGCTGCAGGCTGCCGCGGTAGTCGCCGACCTTGCCGGCGAAGATGCCGCGGGCGCCGACCTTCAGCTCCTGCGCGCGCCAGGCCTGGTTGAAGAAGGTGAGCGTCAGGATGCCCTTGCCGTCGCTGATCCGGACCTCGAGGATCGAGCCCTTGCGCGCCTGCATCGACCGGGAGCGCACCTCCAGCACCTCGGCCACGATCGTCACGTTCTCGTCGACGGGCAGGTTGGTGAGTGCGGTCAGCTCACCGCGACGGGCGTACCGGCGCGGATAGTGGCTCAGCAGGTCACCGACGGTCTCGAGCCCCAGCCCCTTCGCGAACGCGCCGGCCGTGCGACCGCCGAGCGGCACGCTGAGCGGGGTGTCGAGGGGGGATGCCACGGTTATGAGGGTACCCGCGGGGGCCGTCGGCCCGGATGCTCGCGGTATCGTCGCAGGATGACCGAGCCCTCACCCGTCGCGCGGCGCACGCCGGTGCGCCCGAGCCCGATCTTCCTGGGGCTCGTTGCGCTCGCGGTCGCGTCGGGGTGGGCGCTCTGGAACGGCATCGGCTCGACCGGGGTGCTGCTGTTCATTTTCGTGATCGTCAGCTGGGTGGTCACGCTGAGCTTGCACGAGTTCGCGCACGCCGCGGTCGCGTATCGCTACGGGGATCACTCGGTGGCGTTCCGCGGTTACCTGACGCTGAACCCGCTCAAGTACACCCATGCCGTGCTCAGCATCGTGCTGCCCCTGGTGTTCCTGATCCTCGGCAGAATCGGGCTGCCCGGCGGGGCGGTGTTCATCGACCGGCGGGCGCTCCGCTCGCGGTTCGCGAGCACGGCCGTCTCGGCGGCGGGCCCCCTGACGAACGCGCTCGTCGCCGTGATCCTCGGAGTCGCGATCGCGCTGCGCGGTGCTGACACCCCGTTCTGGGCAGCCGTGTCGTTTCTCGCGTTCCTGCAGGTGACCGCGGCCATCCTCAACCTGCTGCCGGTGCCCGGTCTCGACGGGTTCGGGATCATCGAGCCCTACCTCTCCGCCGGCTGGCGTGCGCGAGCATCTCAAGTAGGGCCGTTCGGCATCATCATCCTGTTCGGGCTGCTGTGGATTCCGCAGGTCAACGTCGCGTTCTTCTCCGGCATTCTCGGGTTCCTCGGCTTCCTGGGCGTGCCTCAGGGGCTGGTGGCAGCCGGCTACGTGCTGTTCCGGTTCTGGGAGCAGTGATGCCGCGGATCATCGCCGGGTTCGCCGGTTCCCTGAGCATCGCGGTTCCCGGGTTCGGCACGCGCCCCACGAGCGACCGGGTACGCGAGGCGATCTTCTCGGCGCTCGACGCGCGAGACGCCATCGAAGGGATGCACGTGCTCGACCTGTACGCCGGCTCGGGAGCGTTGGGCCTGGAGGCCGCGTCTCGCGGCGCGGCGCACGTCACGCTGGTTGACCGGGTGATCGCCACAGCGAAGGGCAATGCGGCGCGCATCCTGAAGCAGGCACCCGACACGCCCCCCGTGATCGTGACCACCGGTCAGCCGGTACAGGCCTTCCTCAACTCCGCGCTCGACGAGTGGGATCTCGTGTTCATGGACCCGCCGTACGACCTCGGCCTGCCCGAGCTCGTGCACAACCTCGAGTCGTTGGCGCGGCGGCTCGCGCCGGGCGCGGTCGTGGTGCTGGAGCGCAGTTCGCGCACTCCCGCGCCGGAGTGGCCCGACGGCCTCGTGCTCGACAAGCGCAAGGACTACGGCGACACCGCGCTGTACTGGCTCTCCGCCGACGGTCCTAGCGACGAGGGTTAGCCCGCGACGCCGTCCCACCCGGCGTACGGGTCCCAGCCGCCGAGCTCGTCGACGCTCACCCCGTCGAGGTGCACGCCCGACCCCTCGACGACCGACCCGATCGCTCGGAACCCGGCCGGCAGCTCCGCTCCGATCGGGAAGATGGCCAGCAGCGAGTGATCCTCCCCGCCGAACAGCTCCGCGCGGGTGACGTGCAAGTTAAGGGCGACTCCGCTGGCGATCGCGACCCGTCGTGCGTCGAGCGCCAGGCCGTCGCTCAGGTCGATCATCGCGGTCGCGCCGGCGAGCGCGGCGGCTTTGCCGTCACCGATCGGCGGGTGGGGCGCGAGCTGGGCGGCGATGGCGGCGGGATGCTCCGCACGAAGCGTCGCGGCGGCCCGGGCATCCGGTGCTCCGTCGACGACCCCACGCTCGAACAGCAGGCGGAGACCCTCGGCCGCCGCACCCAGCACTCCGGATACCGCGACGGTGTCGCCCGCGCGCGCGCCGGAGCGCAGCACGGGCGGTCGGCCCTCCAGGTCACCCAGCGCGGTGACCGCGATCGTGAACACCGGGGACACCGACAGGTCGCCACCGACGACGCCGCAGCCGGGCGCCATCGCCGCGCAGCCCTCGCGCAGGCCGTCGGCAAACCCCTCGAGCACGTCGACCGGGGTGTCGGCCGGGGCGGCGAGCGCGACCACGAGTGCGGTGGGCACCGCACCCATCGCACCGATGTCGGCGAGGTTGGATGCCGCAGCCTTCCACCCGAGGTCGCGCGGAGTCGACCACGCCCAGCGGAAGTCTGGGCCGTGGATCATCATGTCGGTGGTGACGACGACGCGCCCGTCCGGGGTGGCGACGACGGCGGCGTCATCCCCCGGGCCGAGCAGTTCGGCGGAGGCGGCGGGCAGTCTCGGGAAAATGCGTTGCAGCACCGCAGCCTCACCGACACCGCCAAGTGTGGCGGTGCTGCCCGGGCTGTCCATGGGTGCCACGCTACCGCCTGCCTCGACGTGGGGCGTCGCGTCAGCGCTGGGAGATGAAGCGCACCGGGAATTCGGCGATGTGCAGACCCGATGAGCGGATGGCCGCCTCGATAGCGCTGTGCTCGCGATCGGGAGCGACCACCTGCACCTTGGTCACTCCGTCGGTGGGAGTTCCCCCGCCGTCGGCCCAGTAGCTCGTGACTCCGTGCTCATCGACGAGGTCGGAGAGCAGCTCCGCGTAGCGGTCGCTCTCGCCCGGCTCGACGACCAGGATGAGCGTGCTGGCGTTGATCTCGACGGATCGTGTCGAATCCAGGCCGGCGGCATCACGCACGTCGTCGGCGTGCACGACGAGTGGCAGCAGGGTGGTGATGCTCTCGGAATGCTCCTCCAGTGCGACAACGGCGAACTGGTCCTCACCCCAGATCGCTGGCTGCAGGTCGAGGCCGGGCACAGAGCTGCGCGCCGCGCCGACGAACCCCACGACGTCGAAACCGACGTCGAGGCAGCCGGTGGTCGGGTCGCCGTGCACCGAGACGGTGGTGCCGCCCTCCCCCTCGACGGCGAGTGACCAGGAGACGGGTTCGGCGTAACCGGCGCTGCACGCGGCGTCCAGCAACCCGGGCAGACTCGCCTCGTCTACCGTGAGCCCGATGTGCGACCTCGGAGTCCAGAAGGCGGGAGCCTCAACCCAGCGCCCCACGTCGGTGACGCTGACGCCAGGCAGTTCTTCCATCCGGGTCGTCAGCCGGTCGAAGTCCGCGCTCGGGCGGTCGAAGTGCGTCCCGTCGATCATCCAGCCGAACATCGTGATGGCGCCCCAGACGATGCCCGCCGCGACGAGCGCCGCGACGCCGAGCCAGATCCGCTTCGCCATGATTCATGGTGGCATCTCGCGTGGCGCGCCCGGTCGACGGCGGCGTGAACGCTCGGCGAACGTCCCGGCGAGGCACGGTAGCCTGACAGCGATGAGATCGACGAACCGGAGCTGGTTGCAGGCACCGCTCCTGCTGGCACCGCTGTTGCTCGTGCTCACCGGCTGCGCTCAGGCCGTGGCTCTCGACCCGGCTGACGACGCCGCCGATCCCGCCTGCGCCGAAGTCTCGGTGCGCCTGCCGGAGCTGGTGAGCGACCTGCCCTCCCGAGAGACGAACGCGCAGGCCACCGGTGCGTGGGGCGAGACAACCTCCGGAGTGATCCTGCGCTGCGGCGTCCCCTCCCCAGACCCGACCGCGACCCTGCCGTGCGTGACGGTCGACGGCATCGACTGGCTTCGGGATGACACAGACGCCCCCTACTTCGTCTTCACCACCTACGGCCGCTCCCCCGCAGTCGAGGTCGTCGTTGACAGCGAGACCGCCTCGGCGCGAGCCGCGCTGACCGACCTTTCCGGCGCCGTCGGCACTCTGCCTTCCGACGGCGGGGAGTGCGTCGCGCTCGAGGACACGCTCTAACCGAGCAAGCCCTGGGTGATTTCGCGGAGTGCGCCCAGGTGCTCCTCGTACGCGCGATAGCCCGCCGCGGTCGACTCCACCCAGGTGCGGGGGCGATTGCCGACGTAGCCCTTGGTGACGTTGACGTAGCCGAGCTTCTCGAGGTGCGAGATCGCCTTGCTGAGCACTGAGTCGTCGGCCTCGAGAAGATCCTTGAGCGTGCCGAAGTCGATCTGGGTGCTGCGGCCGAGCGCCGCCATCAGCGAGAACCGAACCGGCGTCTGGAAGGCATCGTCGAGGCGATGTCGGGCGTGAGCCACGAGCGTTAGCCTCGCTCTTCGCGCGGGAGGAACGCGACCGCCGACATGATTCCGGCGATCAGGATGCCGGCCGCTAGGCTCACCGGAGTGGTGATCCACTCGGTCAGCGACAACAGCGCGGTAAGCGTGAACATCGTCGTCATCATCACTCCGAAGGCCACCCAGTGGGTCGGGCCCCACTCGAAACCGGTCCGCGGTAGGCCCCAGCTCGTTCGCCAGGCGACCAGCGCGACGAGCAGGCCGAGCATGACCACCAGGGATGCAACCGGGTACCAATCCAAGGTGCTGCTCGCGACGAGCAGGCCGGAGACCACACCGATCCCCACGGTGGCGAAGCTCGCCGGGCCGCTCAGTGGCCGACTCGTCCAGGGCGCTGTGTCTTTCACCCGGGCGCGCTCCAACTGGCGGATCGGGTGGATGGCGAGGGCGACCAGCATCGCGGCGGGCACGGCGAGATCGAGCCACCAGGGATAGTCGACGCTGCCGACGCGCAGTGCCAGGAGCCCGACGAACGCCGCCAACGCTGCGACCTGCACAATCCACTGGCGGCCCCGGGGTCGCGTGCGGATTCCGAATCGCTCGCGAGCCCCGCTCACCAGAGAACTGAAGAGCAGCAGAGGGAAGAGCAGCAAGACCGTGAGCTGAGACATCCTGGGGCCGAACGAGAACAGGAAGACCCAGGCGTAGACCGGTATCACGATGGCTCCCCACAGCTGCAGGATGGCGGATGCGCGCGACGAGCCGCTGCCGTCGACGCGCTGCCGCATCTCCCGGGCCGCGCTCAGTTGATCGGCGGCTACCGTTGCCGCAGCGTCACGCCCGTGGTCGCTTCCGTAACTTTCCATGTGGAAAGTATAGTCGGCACGGAAACTAACGAACAGCCTCGAGACCCAGTTCGATCAGCTCGTCGATCAACTCGGGGTAGCTGAGCCCTGTCGCCGCCCAGCACTTGGGGAACATCGAGATCGGGGTGAAGCCCGGCATGGTGTTGAGCTCGTTGACGATGAACTCCGTGCCGGTGAAGAAGAAGTCCACGCGGGCCAGGCCCGAGCCGTTGATCGCCTCGAACGCGCGCGCCGCGATGCGCTGCATCTCGAGCAACTCGCCCTCGCGCAGTGGCGCCGGGCACACGAGCTGCGCGGCGGAGTCGTCGAGGTATTTCGCCTCGAAGTCGTAGAAGCCGTCGCCCTCGACGATGATCTCGCCGGCCAGGCTCACCCGGGCGGGGTCATCCCCGTGCCCGGAGAGCACGCCGCACTCCAGTTCGCGGCCGACGATCGCCTGCTCGATCAGAGCCTTACCGTCTTCCGCCCAAGCTAGTCTCAGGGCGGCGTCGAGCTGGTCCCACTCGGTGACCTTCGACACCCCCACCGAGGAGCCGGCGCGGGCCGGCTTCACGAAGACCGGCAGGCCGAGGGAAATCGCACGCCGCCGCCACAGGTCGTGATCGCGTTCCCACTGCGCCGATGCGACGGTGACCCAGGGAGCCACGGAAACCCCCGCCGCCTCGAGTGCGTTCTTGGCGAAGTGCTTGTCCATGCCGAGCGCGGAGGCGAGAACGCCGTTGCCGACGTACGGCAAGCCGATCAGCTCGAGCATCCCCTGGATGGTGCCGTCTTCACCGAACGGTCCATGCAGGATGGGGAATGCGATGTCGACGTCGCCGAGGGAGCGCGTGCCCGAGGCATCCGTCACCGTGAACTCGCGCGACACCGCCGACTCGGGGAAGTGCACGCGTGTGCCGTTGTCTTCGACGGCCGGCATCGCCTCGGGGTTCATGGCGAACAGGGCGGCGTCATCGGGCTGGAGAGTGAAGGCGCCGTCACGAGTGATTCCGATCGGGATCACCGTGTACTTCGAGCGATCGATGGCGGAGAGCACCCCGCCCGCGGTGGCGCAGCTGATCGTGTGCTCCGATGACCGCCCGCCGAACAGAAGGGCAACCGTCTGCATTACTCTCCCTGCGGAAGCTCGTCGGTGGTCAGGTGCGGGGCGACATCCCGCGGAGCAAGAGTACCGGCAAGCACCTCCGCGACCTGGCTCACGATCGGCATTTCGACACCCTTGGCGAGCGCGAGTTCGAGTACCGGCGCGACGGACGACAGCCCCTCGGCCGTCTGGTTCATCTGCTTGATGACCTCGCTGAAGCTGTAGCCCTGGCCGAGCAGGCGGCCCGCCGTGTTGTTGCGGGAGAGGGATGATTCGCACGTCGCGATGAGGTCGCCGAGCCCCGCGAGCCCCGCGAGCGTTTCGGCGCGGCCCCCGTATGCCACCGCGAAGTCGGTCATCTCCGCGAGGCCGCGTGTGATGATCGCGGCCTTGGTGTTCTCGCCGTACCCGACGCCGTCGACGATGCCGATCGCGACCGCGATGAGGTTCTTCAGCACCCCGGCGAACTCCGTCCCGATGACATCGGTGTTCACGAACGAACGGAAGTACGGGTTGGTCGCTGTCATCGCGACCATGGTCGCCGTCTCGCGATCCTCCGACGAGACGACCGCAGCGGTCGGCTGCTCCTTGGCGATCTCGAGCGCGAGGTTGGGGCCCGACACCACGGCGACCCGGTCGGCGTCGATGCGCAGCTCCTCACGGATGACCTCGCTCATGCGGGCGCGAGTGCCCTTCTCCACGCCCTTCATCAGGGAGACGATGATGGCGTCATCCGGAATCAGGTCTTTGACGATCCGCAGGTTCTCCCGCAGCTGCTGCGCGGGAACCGACAGGTACACCTGCTCGGCACCCTCGAGCACGTCGGGCAGCCGTGCACTGGCCCAGAGGCCGCGGGGCAAGTTGATGCCGGGCAGGTAATCGCTGTTGCGCTTGGATTGCGTGATCTCCCGGGCGAGTTCGGCCCGTCGAGCCCACAGGGCGACGTCGCTGCCGCCGTCGGCGAGGATCTTCGCGAAGGTGGTACCCCACGACCCGGCTCCCAGAACGGCGACGCGGCGGGCGGGGATAAGGGTCTCTAGCACCACCCCATTCTGGTGCATGGCCCTCGCGAAGCATCGCCCCGCCGCAGGACGACGACGTTATTCGAACTGCTCAAGCCAGCCCGCGAGGATGCGCTCGAGGCTCGCCGCGTCGCGATCTCCGATGGCGTCGAGTAGACGCCTTTCGTTTCGCATGTGCGCTGCGAACGCGTCGTCGATCAGTCGGCGCCCCTTCGCGGTCAGGGCCACGCGGCGCGATCGGGCATCGTCGGGAGAGCTGCGCTGCGTCACCAGGCCATCGCGTTCGAGCCGGTCGATGCGTTTGCTGATCGCGCCCGTCGTGACCATCGTGTGGCGGGCCAGCTCCCCGGGAGTGAGCTCGAAGGGGTCGCCCGCGCGTCGCAATGTCGCCAGAACGTCGAATTCGCCTTCGCCGAGCCCGAACTCCCGGTACACGGCCGACAGTTCATCAGTCAGGTGATTCGCAAGTCGATGCATCCGACCGATCACCCCGATCGGCGCGACGTCGAGGTCGGGCCGCTCCCGCGCCCATGCCTGTTGAATCGCTGCAACCTTGTCGTCTGTCACGCCCATCCCACCACTTTATCTTCCCGGGAAGGTAAAGTATGTTCCATGGAAGTAAAACTGCGCTGGCTGCTCCTGACCGCGATCGCGCCCATTGCGTGGGGCTCGACGTACTTCGTGACGCGCGAGTTCCTTCCGGCGGGGAGCCCGCTGTGGGGTTCGGTGATCCGGGCGCTTCCCGCCGGGATACTTCTGCTCCTGATCCGACCCCGTCTTCCGCACGGATCATGGTGGTGGAAATCATTCGTGCTTGGCGCCCTGAACATGAGTGGTTTCTTCACCCTGGTGTACGTCGCGGCGCAGCTTCTCCCGACGACTATCGCGTCCACGATCATGGCGACATCACCCGTCGCGCTCACGGCCTTCGCCTGGGTGCTACTGGCCCAACGCCCCGTGGCGCTGTCGCTGATCGGGGCCGGCCTCGGGGTGGTTGGGGTCGTTGCGCTCCTGGCAACCGGAGCGAGCGAGGTGAACCTGCTCGGGGTCCTGGCCTCGGTGGCGGCTCTGACCCTGTCATCCCTCGGGTACATCCTGGCGACGCGCTGGGCCACCCCAGCGGTCACCGTTCTCTCGTCAACGGCGTGGCAGCTCATCGCCGGCGGCATCATCCTGATTCCGTTCGCCGCACTGTTCGAACCGCTTCCCGCCGCCCCCACGGGGTCGGAAATTATTGCGTTCGCCTACATCTCGATCGTCGCCACAGCACTGGCCTTCGTGGCGTGGTTCACCGGGCTGCGGCGCATGGATGCTGGCGACGTCGGGCTGATCGGCCTTCTCAACCCGGTCACCGGAGTGCTGCTCGGCACCGTCATCGCCAGCGAAGCCCTCACCCTGCAGCAGGTACTCGGGCTCGCGATCATCGCCGTGGGCATAGTGCTCGGGCAGCCGACGATCCGAGCCGGCCTTCTCAGGTGGCGGGAGGCGGCGCGAACTTCCCGATCTCGGTCTGCCCATGCTCGGCCGGGTTCCAGCGCTCTGCCGGGGCCTGCTCGTTGCGCAGCCCCTCGAGCAGAACCGTGATCGCCGCCATCAGCTTCTCGGTCGCTCGCGCGAGGGTCTGCGTGTCGGTCTTGCCGCCGAATTCGCTCAGATCGACGGGCTCCCCGAACACGATGTCGACCGTCTTGCGCGGGAACAGGCTGAGCCGGTTCGAGTACCGCGGCAGGATGAGCTGCGCGCCCCAGCTCGCCGCCGGGATGAGCGGGATGCCCGCCCCCAGGGCAGTGCGCACGGCCCCGTACTTGCCGCGCATGGGCCACGAGCCCGGGTCACGAGTGAGCGACCCTTCGGGATAGACCACGACGGCGTGACCGGCCGCAGCGATGCGCTTCGCCTGCTCCAGGGGGTCACCCTCGCGGTCACGCCCGGCGCGCTCCACCGGGATCTGCTCGGCCTTGCGCAGCAGATACCCCACCACTGGAATCCGGAACAGCGACGCCTTGGCCATGTATCGCGGCATCCGGTCCAGCTTCCAGAGGCCGACGCCGATCACGATGGGATCGATGTTGCTGTAATGATTCGGCGCGAGCACGAAGGCGCCGGACTGCGGGATGTTGCGCTCCCCGTGAAGACGGTAGCGAGCCAGGAAGTACATGAACGGCAGCAGCAGGTACGCGAACAGCCGGAAGATCGCCGTCTTCTCAGATTTGCGCGGCACTCCCCTAGCCTTCGTAGATGAAGTCGGCGCCGAGCTGCTCCAGCTTGTCGACGAAGTGCTCATAGCCTCGGCTGATGATGCCGACGTTGCTCACCGTCGATTGCCCGTCGGCGGCGAGAGCGGCGATCAGGTGGCTGAACCCGCCGCGCAGGTCGGGGATCTCGATCTCGGCACCGTGCAGCGGAGTCGGGCCCAGGATGACTGCGGCCTGCTCCAACGGACGGCGGGGCACGCGACGGCTGATGGACTCGAGGCCGTCTTTGTGCACCACGATGTCAGCGCCCATCTCGATGAGCGCGTCCGTGAAGCCGAACCGGTTCTCGTACACGGTCTCGTGAACGACCGAGCGGCCCTCGGCCTTGGTGAGGGCGACGATGAGCGGCTGCTGCCAGTCGGTCATGAATCCGGGATGCACGTCCGTCTCCACCACGACGGGCTTCAGCGGGGTTCCGGGGTGGTAGAAGCGGATGCCGTCCTCGTGGATCTCGAACTTGCCACCGACCTTGCGGAAGATGTTCAGGAACGTCATGAGCTCCTGCTGGCGGGCGCCGCCCACGAAGATGTCGCCCTCGGTGGCGAGAGCTGCGGATGCCCAGCTCGCGGCCTCGTTGCGGTCGAACAGCGCGGTGTGGTCGTAGCCCTCGAGCTTGTCGACACCCTCGATGAAGATCACCCGGTTGGGCTCGACGTTGATGATAGCGCCCATCTTCTGCAGGATCGCGATGAGATCCATGATCTCGGGCTCGATGGCCGCGTTCTTCAGCTCGGTGACTCCCTTGGCGAGCACCGCGGTCAGCAGCACCTGCTCGGTGGCTCCCACGCTCGGGTACGGCAGCTCGATGTCGGCGCCGTGCAGGCCGTTCGGAGCGGTGAGCCTGATGCCCTCGTAGCTCTTGTCGACGATCGCCCCGAACGCGCGCAGCGCATCCATGTGGAAGTCGATGGGGCGGTCACCGATGCGGCAGCCACCGAGGTCGGGGATGAGCGCTTCACCGAGGCGGTGCAGCAGCGGCCCGCAGAACAAGATCGGGATGCGGCTGGAGCCGGCCAGCGCGTCGATCTCGTGGAACTGCGCCTTCAGCACGTTGCTCGGGTCGAGCAGCAGGGTGCCCTCGCCGTCGTTGCTGACCGAGACGCCGTAGGCCTCGAGCATGCCGGTCACGATCACGACGTCGCTGATCGCGGGCACGTTCTTCAGGGTGCTGGGGGTGTCGGCGAGCAGGGCCGCCACCATCGCCTTGGTCGCCAGGTTCTTGGCGCCGCGCACCTCGATTCGCCCGACGAGGGGCTTGCCCCCGTTGATGACGATCTTCTCGGACAGGAGTCCCACTCTCTTGGCTGCCTTTTGGGCATCCTTGGTAAGAGAATTCATGCTCACCTCTAACGGCTATCTGGCGGGGAGAGTGCGGGGCCGCCAGCTTTCGCGGCGGGACTCGAACTCGGTGATGAGCGCTTCGTCGCGCAGGGTAAGGCCGATGTCGTCGAGCCCTTCAAGCAAACGCCACCTAGTGTAATCATCGATCTGGAAAGGGAAGCTGGAGCGACCCACGGTGACAGTCTTGCCAACCAGATCCACCGTCAGCTCTATTCCGGGATGCTCATCGATGATCAGCCAGATCGTCTCGATGTCGGCCTCGGTCAGCTGCGCGGCGAGCAGGCCCTGCTTGCCGGAGTTGCCGCGGAAGATGTCGCCGAAGCGCGAGCTCAGCACCGCGGTGAACCCGTAGTCGCGCAGCGCCCACACGGCGTGCTCGCGGCTGGAGCCGGTGCCGAAGTCGGGGCCGGCAACCAGGATGCTGCCGTTGATGAACGGCTCGCGGTTGAGCACGAACTCCGGATCCTGCCGCCAACCGTAGAAGAGGGCATCCTCGAATCCGGTCTTGGTGACGCGCTTCAGGAATTCGGCAGGGATGATCTGGTCGGTGTCGACGTTGCTGCGCTGCAGCGGCACGCCGATGCCCGTGACGGTCGTGATCTTGTCCATCAGGCCGACACCTCCTCGGCGCGGTGCGCGGGGGCCTTGGTGCCGTCGGCGATGCTGAGATCCCAGGGGCTCGAGAGCGTGCCCCGGATGGCCGTGGCTGCCGCCACCAGCGGTGACACGAGGTGGGTGCGCCCGCCCTTGCCCTGCCGGCCCTCGAAGTTGCGGTTGGAGGTGGAAGCGCAGCGCTCCCCCGGGGCCAGCTGGTCTGGATTCATCCCGAGGCACATCGAGCAGCCGGCGAACCGCCACTCGGCGCCGAACTCCTCGACGATCTTGTCGATGCCCTCGGCCTCGGCCTCGATGCGGACGCGGGCCGAGCCCGGCACCACCATCACCCGCACACCGTCGGCCTTCTTCTGCCCCTTGATGATCGAGGCGAACGCGCGCAGGTCTTCGATGCGGCTGTTCGTGCACGACCCCATGAAGACCGCGTCGACGTGGATCTCTTTCATCGGGGTACCGGCGTCGAGATCCATGTACTCGAGGGCGCGCTCGGCGGCGGCCCGGTCGTTCGGGTCGACGTAGTCGGCGGGATTCGGCACGGTGTCGCTCAGCGACACGCCCTGGCCGGGGTTTGTGCCCCAGGTGACGAACGGCTCGAGAGTGTTCGCGTCGAGGAAGACCTCGGCATCGAACACCGCGTCGTCGTCGGTCGCGAGCGTGTCCCAGTAGGCGACGGCCTCATCCCAGTCCTGGCCCTGCGGGGCGTGCGGACGGCCCTTCAGGTAGTCGTAGGTGACCTGGTCGGGCGCGACCATGCCGGCCCGGGCACCCGCCTCGATCGACATGTTGCAGATCGTCATGCGCCCCTCCATGGAGAGCCCGCGAATGGCGCTGCCGCGGTATTCGAGCACATAGCCCTGCCCGCCGCCGGTGCCGATCTGAGCGATGACGGCCAGGATGATGTCTTTCGCGGTAACCCCGGGGCGCAGCTCGCCCTCCACGGTGATCGCCATCGTCTTGAACGGCTTCAGCGGCAGCGTCTGCGTGGCCAGCACGTGTTCGACCTCGCTCGTGCCGATGCCGAGCGCCATCGCCCCGAACGCGCCGTGGGTGCTGGTGTGCGAGTCGCCGCACACCACGGTGATACCCGGCATGGTCAAGCCGAGTTGCGGGCCGACGACGTGCACGATGCCCTGCTCGATATCACCCAGTGAATGCAGGCGCACGCCGAACTCGGCGGCGTTATCGCGCAGGGTCTGGATCTGAAGGCGGCTCGTGAGGTCTTTGATGGGCTTGTCGATCGCGAGCGTCGGGGTGTTGTGGTCTTCGGTCGCGATCGTCAGGTCGAGCCGACGTACCGGTCGACCGGCCAGCCGGAGGCCGTCGAAGGCCTGCGGGCTGGTGACCTCGTGCACCAGGTGCAGGTCGATGTAGATGAGGTCGGGATTGCCGTCTTCGCCTTTGACCACCAAGTGGTCATCCCAGACCTTCTCGGCCAGGGTGCGAGGGGATGATTCGGTCCCTGCAGTTGATGTCACAGTGCTGTCCTTCTTCGATCAAATGGCCCAGCCGTCGTCAGCTCTCCGCGACGAGGGAGGCGGGTGACTAGGCCTCGTCGCGGCGACGAAGAAGGAGTCGATCGAAATGCATCCCCCGAGCGTATCACCGGGCGAAAGAAGATCAGCCGTGTTCGATCTGGATGACGAAGTCGCCGAGTTCGAGGTCGGAGCCTGCCGGGACGTTCGTGCGCTCGCCGGGCTTCACCTCGATGGCATCCTCACCCTCGGGCACGATCCACACCCCGTTGGTCGAGTCGAGGTCGGAGACGAAGAGCTGCCCCGACTCCACCTCGAGCATGGCGTGGGTCTTGGAGACCGATTTGGCCCCGTCGCCGACGGCGAGCACCGGCGACCCCAGATGACCGGGGGTGGCGGTCGGGTTTCGGCCGAGGAAGAGCCTCGGGCCGACCACTACCGGGGGTGACCCCTCGAAAATCAGGCGCCAGGCACGAGTCGGGCGGCTTACGTGCACTGTCGCGTCCGTCAGTGCCGCGGGCGGTTCGGCAGGAGCGGCAGGCGTCGCCACTGGGGGCACCGCGACGGCTCCGGGAGCTCCCGCGAAGAACACAATCTCAGGCTTCGCCGGCGGGGTACGGAGGCGCTCCGGAGGAAGCCGATGGGTGGCCGAGTCGGCGATGCCGGGCGGCAGGGTGATGACATCGGGCTCGGCCGATTCCTCCTCGACTGCTGGCGGCGGCGGTGCAGCGGCGGGTGGCGGCGACAGCCATGCCGGCGGTTCGATGAAGCCCTCGTCCTGCGCCATGCCCACCCCCGTATCGCTCGCTCAATCGATGCTAGCGCGCAGGAGTGGACCGGAAGACACGAAGGAGGGGAGGCGCCGAAGCGCCTCCCCTCCCGATGAAGAAGTGTTGACTAGCCGCCGGCAAGCGCCTCGTCGAGGTCCTTGATGGCCTGCATCATGCCCTTGAGCGCTTCGCCCATGTCGCCGATGCCGTCGGTTGCCGTCTTCAGACCAGTGGTCAGCTCGCCGTAGCCCTCACCGAACTTGCCGGAGGCGTGCTGGGTCTTGAAGTCGTTGCCCAACAGGTCGTCAACGGAGGACTTCAGGCTGTCGAGCTGGCCCTGAATGTCTTCCTTGGCGTCGTTGAGCTTGTTGGCCATTGCTTCCATCTCCGCGTAGGAGGCTCCGAAATCTGCCATTGTTCTACCTTTCAGTTCAGAGGCCCGAACACTGGACCATGTGCTAGTAAAGCTACCCAGTAATGCGAGAAACCATCAATGGGTAGAGGTACCCACCCTACGCGGGCGGGCGCTGATCTGACTTAGCCGGTCGGCTCCGCACCGGGTACGGCCCGCCCCCGAGCAGCGGTTCCGCGACGGCGAACAGCGCGAACTCGCCAAGTTCCTTCTTGTTCATCAGCAACGGCACCTGCCCGTTGTACAGCCCACGGTTGCCGGAGAGGTTCGCCACCACCGCGTCGCGCTCCCGCTTGAGCCGCGATCGGGTGTTCGGGTCGATTGTCTCGATCTGGTCCTGGATGCGCGCAAGGGCCACGTCGTACTTGGGCCCGAACTCCCCGAGGTACGCGTCGACCTTCGACTGAATCGGGGCCAGGTCCGACGCGAGTGCGCGAGCAGCTCCCGCCTGACGGACGATGGTCAGCACCGCGTACCCGACGATCGTCAGCGTGCTCAGCCAGGCGAGCACGAGCGCGGAGCCGACGTCCACGCCCGTCAACTGGGTGGTCACGTACGACGACCAGCCGACGGCGACCAGGGCCACCGCAGCACCGCCGATCGCCCAGCGTGGCATGACGCCCGCCCAGACGCGGTCGCGCCGGGTCGAGACCCACTTGACCACGCAGACCAGCGCGGCTGCGGCCAGGATGGACGCTACGGCCCACGCCACCACCTCGAAGTCGCCATCGGCGCGGAGGCTGATCCCGAGGGCGAGGGCGGGCAGCAGCACAACCAGCAAGGAGAGGAAGGCGAGGCCGGGGTTGGCGGAGGCGCGGTAATCCTGGGTGCGGCGGGCCTGAACGGGCGCCATCAGCTGACGACCACCGTGCCGGGCCTCGACCTCCGCGGCGACCGGCGCGAACTCAGCGACGATCTGCCTCACCGCCGACAGGACCGAGGGATGATCGCGAAGCACCTCGGCCTCCAGACGCGCGAGACCCTGCACATTCATGTCATCCGGCCCCATGGTTCGGGACCATTCGATTGCTGACAAGCGGTCAGCTCACCTGCTCCACGCCGGAGACGACACCCTCGGCGAGCTTGACCGTGAGGACGAGAGCGTCGAGGTGCTGCTCCATGATGCCGACGACGTCGAGTCTCGCCGGGCTGGACTGGATGGTGACGACCTGGCCGGCCGCGGAGAAGGCGTAGCTCAGGCCGCCCGCGGACGTGCCGTCGGGGAACGTCTCGGCGCCGATGAAGGCCGCTTTCGTGCCCTCGCCGAGGTTCTCGCTGACGAACGGTTGCACCGCCGGCGGCAGCGCGAATGGGATCTCGGGAACCATGGCCGTTGCGATCGCCGCGCGGGTGTCGAATCCGTCGCCGTCGAACAGCTGGATGTGCACAACTGCCGTGACGGGTAGCGACACCGGCCGGAACAGTACTGTCGCGACATCCAGCGGCGAGATCTGCTGACGGATCTTGGCCGCGAGGGCGGAGACGATCTCGCGGGTCTGGCCGTCCTGCTCGCCGACCGAGGCGACGTACGCGGCAATGAGACGCTCGCGCCACGCCTCCTCCGAGGTGCCGTCGACGGTGGGGAATGACCGCGGGATGATCTCCCACACGTCCGTCGGGAAGCCGAACTCGACAATCATGCTGGCCCCCAGGCGAACGTGCTCATGATGACGTCGCACGCGTAGATGTACGACTCGATGACCTCGTCGTGACGACCGAGTTGGATCGGATGCGGCACCACACCGACGAAGAGCAGCGCTTCCCGTCGACCGGTGCCCGGAACGGGAGTGAGGTAGGAGATCGTCTGGGTCGTGATCTTGTCGCGGCCCACCGTGTGTGTCTGCTGGGTCTCCCAGCGGATCATGACCTGGTCGTCGTTGAGGGGTAGCGCACCCTTGGTGCGGATGAGGTCGGCGACCTGCCCGTCGAGGGTTCCCCCGTTGGGAGCGGTCCGCTTCGACACCGTGATCGACAGTGGCAGCACGTTGTTCTCGTCCGGAGGCAGGCCCATGTAGAACGCGAGTGACTCGCTGCGGCGCATCTGCTCGAAAGCGCGGCGCGTCATGCCGACGAGTTCTGCCGCGAGATCGGGGCGGTGCGCGTCACGAAGACGCACCTTCGCCTCGCGCAGCAGCTCCTGCTCGGTCAGCTCGTCGGGCAGATACTGCTTCCAGCCCGGGGGCAGCAGAAGGCGAAACTCGGGCGTCGGGCGGTCAACCCGCAGCAAATCATCCTTCAAGGACATCGGCCGAACTGCCTTTCAGGGTGGAGGTGCGCTGTGAGCGTGGCTCGCAAGTCAGACTAGCTGTTGGCAAGCTGCTCTTTCCACGTGTCAGCCTGGTTGTTGGAAGAAGCCTCGGCCTGGTAGCCCTGGATGTTGGGGCCCGCGTCGTTCGCGATCGGGATGACCACGGTCTTGATGTTCCAGTCGAGAACGTGGCTCGCGATCAGCTCGACCGTGCCCGCGGGAGAACTCATCATCTGGGTGAGGTCGGCCATGGTGCTGCCACCGAACATCGGCGCGAGCATGTCGGCCGTGCCGAACGTCACGTCGTCGGCGATGCTGCCCCAGAGGCTCTTGCCACCGGCGCCGAAGGCGGAGGCGAGGCTCGGAGCAGTCGTCCACCCCGCCTTGAAGGCGGTGCCGAGCGAGGCGAACTCGTCGAAGGCAACAACGGCCTTCAGGGCGTTGACCGCGCCGCCTGGCTTGAAGATCTGCGTGAGCTTGCCGAACGGGATGACCCCGACGATGGCCCACGCCAGGTCCCAGCCGTCCTTCTTGCCCTGGGCGAAGAGGATGACCGTGGCGATGAGCGTCACGATGGCGACGATGGCGGCCAGCGCGGCGAAGATCGGTCCACCGATGACGATGCACAGCACCGCAAGCACGATCGCGACCCACGACAGCACCTCGAGGAGAACCTCGAGGAAGCCGTTCATGTTGTCTTTCCAGCTGTCCTCGATGCCGCCGTCGGTCGCGTCGCCGATTGCCTTGACGGCGATGTTGAACGCTTCTTCCCAGCTGTCGTACTTCGCGTCGTAGTCGTCGCCGTCGTCCTCGAAGGCGTCCTTGGCGTTCGTGTTCGCCGTGTCCGCATCCTTGACTGCCTCTTCCGCAGCAGTCTCGTCCTCCGGTGTCGCCGGTGGCAACTCGAACGGGCTCGGGTTCTTCGCATCGAAGAGCGCGCCCTGGGTGGCGGAGTAGGTCTTCCACGAGGCTTCGCACGCCTCGATGATCGCCTGCAGGCCGGTCTGCACCTCGCCGAGCACCTTGCCGTACTCCTTGAGCGCCGCGCCGGTGGGCGAGTAACGCTCACCGGCGAGCTGCAGCTCTTCGTAGACCTCGCCAGTGACCTCGCGGATCTTGTCGACGGAGAGACCTTTCATGCCCGTCGCGCCGTCGGCGATCTGGCGCAGCAGGCCAGCCGAGACCTGCATCTGCTGGCCGAGATCCTCGATCTCGGTACCGCGGGCGACGATGTCGTCTGCGTTGCCGTCGATCCACTCGATCTTGCGACCCTTGGGTGAGTTATCCATTACCGTCCTCCTCCGCCGCCGCCGGACTCCGAGGGCACGACAGGAGCGTCGCCCCCGTCGAGCTCAAGGCTCTTGGACGCGTCGAGATCCCACGCTTCCCATTCCTTGCCCACTGCATCCACGTGCTGCTGGACCTTCTCGATGTCAGCCTGAAGCTGCTTACGACGGTCGTTCCAGCCCGACTCGAAATCGCTGACCTTGTCACGAAGGTCGCCTCGTCCGCACGGCTTCTGCACGGCATCCTCGAGGTCATCGCTGCGGTTGCCCGCCTCGTTGAACTCGACGATGATCTGCTTGAGGGAGCCGTTCAGCTCATTGAGTAGCGAGAATGAGATGACTACGTCACTCATATGATCGCCTCCAATTCTTTCGACGGTCCATTACAACGGTTTTCGTGGGGCTCTCTGCGCCCTAGCCGAGAGTAGCTCAGCGCCGCGGCGGAGGGACATGGGCAGCCCTCCCCATCCCTACGCAGGAGCGCCGACTTTCGGCATCTGCACGGTCACCACTCGCCCACTCTGGACGAAAATGCCGCGTCCTTCGGGGAAGTCGGTGCGCTTGACCCTCGGGAAGGCGGTCTTGAACACATCGCCGTCACCGGCGTCAGGCTTGAGCGCGATTCCTCGACGGCCGGCCTTGAAGTCGCCCACGAACCCGAACCCGCTGGAGAGCGCGGAGATGTCGGCGTCCCCGATCAGGAAGTGTTCGCTGCGGTTCACCGCCTGGAAGAGGGCCTTCATCGCTCGCTCAGCGTCGGTGTCGGCGAACTGGGTGACACTCTCGACCACGATCATGATGCGGCCCGGGATGCTCTCGTCTGCGACGACTTCGGTCAGCTCCTTGGCGAGAGCCGTCACATCCTCGATGGTGAGGGCGCTGCGCATCCACGGAGCGGCGTCCTTCAGCTGCGCGCGTCGTCCCGCGATGTGGAACAGCTTGACGGACGGGTCGAAGCGCATCATCGAGTTGATGAGGGCGCGCATGCCGTTCGTCTTGCCGCTCTGCGGTGGCCCGGTGATCGCGAACGTTCCCACGGGCTCGAAGTTCTTCGGACCGAGGGTGTCGTCGCCGAGACCCAGGACAGGCTCGTCGGCGAAAGACGCAGGCAGACCGGCCTCCCCGAGCTCCTTGGGGAGCGCGCCGATCTCCGGCACCTCGGGCGCGCCCGCGGCTCGCAGCTCGGCCGCCAGTGTGTCCAGGGCGCGCGACTGCTCCGCGACGTTGGGGGTTCCGCCGAGCACGGCGATCTGCGCCTCGAGACCGTCGACCACCGCGCGACCGGGGGCGGAGTTCTCGTTGAGCACGTCCTTCGGGGCGCCGACCATCTGGTACGCGTTCTCGTCGGAGAGTCGCAGCACGAGCCGCTTCGACACGTTCGCGCTCACGGCGGTGGGGACGGTACCGGCGCGGTCGGCGGTCACCACGACGTGCACGCCCAGCGGGCGGCCCTCGCCGAGGATGCGCATGAAGATGTTGTAGAACGGCTGGCGCACGGTGGTGGCATCCCAGTCGGCCCGGAACTGCCCGAACCCGTCGATGAGCAGGATGACGCGGGGAACGTTCTGCTTCGAGATATCCCGGTACTCCGTGAGGCTGGAGGCGTTGGCATCGCTGAACAGCTTGCCGCGGGCATCCAGAACGCCGGCAATGGTCCGCAGCAGGCGCTGGACGCGCTCGCTGTCGTCGCCGCTGATGATCGACCCGACGTGCGGAAGCGCGTCGAGGGAACGCAGGGCGCCCGAACCGAAGTCGAGCCCGTAGACCTCGACTGCGCCGAGATCGGGCCGCATGCCTGCGGCGATCCCGATCGAGCGAAGCGCCGTCGACTTGCCCGAGCCGCTGGTGCCGTAGATCAGCATCGCGCCGTCGCGGTCGGGTACGAAGTGGAACGGTTCCTGCAACTGCCGCTCGGGGATGTCGACCTTGCCGAGCGGGATCTGCGAGTCACCGGCGCCGGCGAGCTCGCGGATGTCGACGGTCGTCTCGAGGTCGTCGAGCCAGGGGCGGCGAGGCGGCTGGATCCGCGCGCTCGACGCCGCGGAGACCAGGGTGGCGACGAGCCGCTTCTGGTCGTTCGGCCCGGAGTCCTCGTGCTTGTCGGCATCGGGGTCGGCGTCGGCCTCCCACAGCACGACGGACCCGAACCGCAGCTCGGCCACCTTGACGTCGGCCTTGACGGCGACGTTGCTCGTCCATCCACCCGCGTAGGCCGACTGGAACGACACGAGCCGACCGGGCCCGGTCTTGGCGATGCCGCGGCCGGGGATCGACGGGTCAAATGTCCCGGCGATGGGGTCTCCGACGACGTCCTTGGAATCGGACTCATCGGCCATGCGGAGCGCCACGCGCAGGTTGGTGTTGGCGCGCAGGTTGTCTTTGATCACGCCGGCGGGTCGCTGGGTCGCCATGATCAGATGGATGCCCAGCGAACGGCCGCGCTGGGCGATGTCGACAACGCCGTCGACGAACTCGGGCACCTCCCCCGCCAGCGCCGCGAACTCGTCGATGACCAGCACGAGCGCGGGCGGCGTCTCGGGATCTCGCCGCTTCTCCAGCTCGAGCAGGTCTTTGGCCTTCTTGCGGTTGAACAGGTGCTCGCGGAAGTGCAGTTCGGCCCGGAGGCTGGTGAGCGCACGACGCACCAGGTGGGGGCTGAGGTCGGTGACGAGGCCCACGGTGTGCGGCAGCTCGACGCAATCGGCGAAGGCCGAGCCGCCCTTGTAGTCGACGAACAGGAAGGTGACCCGGTCGGGGCTGTACTCGGCGGCCATGCCGAGCACCCAAGCCTGCAGGAACTCGGATTTACCGGCGCCGGTGGTTCCACCGACGAGGGCGTGCGGTCCCTGCCCGCGCAGGTCGAGGGTCATCGCATCCGGGCTCGCCTGCCCGACGAACGCCTTCAGGGAGCCGGCTCGCTTGAGGCGCGGCAGAGACGAGGAGTGACCGGTGCGGTCGATGATCGAGTTGTTCTGCTGCCAGCGTTCGACGACGGTCGACGGGGCGTCGGCCATCTCCGATCCGATGAGGGTGAGCAGGTTCACGCTGCGCGGGATGTCGCTGGAGTCGGCCGCGACGGTGCTGGAGTCGACCACCGGTGCGAGCCGCTTGGCGAACACCTCCGCGTAGGCGTTGGACACGCCCTCCACCTGCACGTTCTCGTACGTCTCGCCGGAACGCACGTACCCGACCTTCGCGTTCTCGAGGCCGTCGGTGACATCCACGTAGGTGCGGCAGACGGCCGGCAGCGCCTCGACGGTCGACGCGAAGAAGATCGTGTAGATGCCGTTGTCGGCGCCGCGCTCGATCACCTGGGTGAGCCGCGGCCGGTCGACGGGGGCATCGGCCGAGACGAACATGACGAGCGCGAGGTCGCCCTCGAGGGAGATGACGTTGCCGGAGTTCTCGCCGATGTGCGAGCCGAGCTGCATGGCGGCGGAGTCGGCCTTCAGCGGTCCCTTCGGCGAGGGGACCGTCGTGCCCTTCATCGAGATCGCCTCCTCGAGCCCGTTCAGCATTGCCGTCGCCGCGGATTGGCTATCGGCCAGCGGCATCTCCGCGAACGGCGACCGGGAGCTGCTGGTGTGCGGCAGCCACTTCATCCATTCCAGCTCCGGCGTCCAGGAGGGGTCGACGATGGCGACGGTGACGATCTCGTTCGGCGCGTGCATCCCGAACAGCTGCACGGCGAGACCGCGAACGGCATCGGCCACGGCCTCCCGGGGGCCGGCGATGCCGATCGCGCCGGCGCCGGGCAGCAGTTCGAGCATCGGCACCTGCTCGGCGTAGGTGAACTTGGTGCGCAGCTTGTCGATCTGCTTGTGGTACTTCGGGATGCCCTGCTGCGACGTGTCGCTGCTGGCGATGGTGTTGCGGCTGAGCGCTCGGCCGACGCCGAGGCGCAGGCCGAGGAAGTTCCAGTGCTCGGGACGACGCGTCCACAGCAGGGAGCCGAGGCGCATGGCCTGCTCGTAGATGTGGGCGACCGGCGGGGCTTCAGCGTGCCGGCGCTCCCGCTCGACAGCGACCTGTTCGGTGAGTTCGTCTTCGAGAGCGGCGATCTGCGTCTCGAACGTGTCGATCTCGACCGAGAGTTTCTGGCCGGCGTTGCGCTTCTGGCCGATGATGTTGCCCAGCATCATCATCGGAGTCATCGCCACCATGACGAGCGAGAGCGCGCGGCCCGTGAGGATGAACATGGTGAACCCGAGCATGATCGGGGCGACCATCATCGGCCACGGGAAGAGCCGCGGCTGGGCTTCGTTCGGGATGGCGGGCTGCGGGTACGCGGTGCCCGGGTACCGCACCTCCACGCGCGGCGATCGGTTGAACATGAGGCCGCCGCCGCGCTCGAGCACCGGGTCGACCTCTTCGTCGCTCGACGCCATGCGGATGACGGAGATCTCGGTGTCGCCGAGAGTGACGATGGCACCGGGGATGAGCCGGAGCCGGGAGACGAGCCCGCCGTCGACCAGGATGCCGTTGGCCGAGTTCAGGTCGACGAGCTCGAAGGTCGAGCCGATCTCGATTCGGGCGTGCAGCTTCGACACCAGCGGGTCGGTGAGCGCCACATCGGCCGACGCGTCGCGGCCGATCGTGCTGTGACCCGATCGCAGCCGGTACTCGGTTCCGGCGTCGGGGCCGGCATGCACCCGGAGGATCGCCGCCGCGGCAACCCGCTCGGGCGCTCGGGTGTCGACGGTGGTGACCATCGCGACGAAGCCCGATCCGACCTTCGCCTCACCGATGAGCAGGTCGGCCGGCAGCTGCACGAGCGCCGCGTCGGTCGGCGGCGCCACGGCGAGGGTCAGCGCCGCATTGCCCGCCACCGCTCCCCACGTCGACATCGGGTCGGTCTCGGCGATGGTGCGCGCGATATCCGCGACCGTCGCTGTCGAGTCGGCGGTGATGACAATGTCGACCAGGCGGCCGGAACTGCGCTTGAGGGAGAGCTTGATCTTCACGGGGTGTGCCTGACTGTAAAGGTCCTGTCGCCGATCTCAACGCTCGACCCTGGAGCGACTCGGGATTTCTTCCTCGGTTCCAACGCGAGAACGGCGCCAGAATCGGTGGTGACGAACGTGCCGTTGCTCGAGCCGCAGTCTTCGATCCACACGCCGGAGTCGTCGATGCCGAACGCCAGGTGCGTCTTGGAGAGCTGCCGCTCCGGATCGTCGATCCGATAGAGGTGTTCGAGGTTCTCCCCGGGGCGAGCTTCCGGGTTGCGCCCGAGCAGGCCATCGCCGCGCACGTCGAGCACGAGCCCATCGGCGAAGACGAGCTGCGCCGCGCGGGAGGCACCAGGGGTGTGCACAGCCGGGGCCGCGGCCGGCGGGCCGGTAACGGCCGGGCTGGCAGGCGCGGCACGAGACGGAGTCGGGATGACCGGGGCCGCCGGCTCCGACGTGGGGGCGGCGATGCCCGGTGCCTCCCATTGCTGCGCGGGCGACTCCGACGGAGCAGCCGAGACCACCCCGGAGCTCGACCGCGCGGAGGGCACGAAGGCCGGTCCGCCCCACGCCGTACCCGTGGCGAGCGAGGGCAGCACCTCCGCTTCGCGAAGTTTCGGCGCCGTCAGTGCCCGCCGGGCCAACCGCAGCGCCCTCAGGTCGTACGGGTTCAGCCCGCGTTTGACGTCGATGAACCAGTTGCGACCGATGCGGTCGAGCCAGCCGCGCCCCCGCTTCTCGGGGTCCCACAGCGGGGAGAGCAGGAACGGCGCCGCGCCGAGGTACGGGACGATGGTGAACGCGGCACTCAGCACGAGCGCGCGCAGCACGATGCGCCAGAAACCCGGCTTAGCGAAGGTCGCGACGTTCACCGACCGGATGCCGACGATCGCCTTGCCGGCGGTCAGCCCCTTCGTGCCGTGCAGGATCAGCTGCACGATAGTGAAGATCGTCGCGAGCCCCTGGCCGATCGCGTAGAAGATCAGCGCGACGAGGAAGTCGGGGTGAGCAGGAATCAGGGCGGGATTCGGATTCTCGCTGAGAATACCGACCACCCTGGGCACCGCTCCGACGAGGAGCGGCAGCAGCAGCACGACGAAGAACGCCGAGTCGAGGGCGAACGCGGCCGCTCGGCGGCCGAGCGGGGCGGGCAGGATGCCGAGGGATGCAGGGTACTCCGGATCCGGGCGGCCGTCCGGCAGCAGCCCCGGGGTTACCTCGTCGTCGTCATCCAGCAGCACGCTCACGGGGTCTCCTTCGAACCGGAGGATGACATCCGGGCAACCCAGTCCCGGGCCGTGCGGATGCGGAATCGACTCAGCAGACGCTTGGTGCCGGTCACGGTGCTCCGCGCAACCTCGACCGCGGCCAGGGCTTCCGTCCACACGATCTCGGTTCGAGCGTCGTCGATCTCCTGCCCGGAGAATACCGCCTCGTCGGTCGCGGTCGCGATGTCTCGCAACTTCGGCTCCGCGGTCACCACCTGCGCCTCCAGTCGCTCGGCAACGACGACACGCGTCAGCTTCGAGGGCACGGCGAAACCGAGCTCGGAGTACTGGTCGGTCAGCTCCTGCCAGGCGCCCGCGACCCGGTCGTGACCCGGCCCGGAGGTGCGTCGTTTGTTGGCTCGCCGCTTCTTCATCCATCCGATGATCAGCAGCGGGATGAAGAACAGTGCCGCCGGAATCAGGATGCTCAGGCCGAGGATGAACACCCAGCCTGGGATGACGAGACCGTTGCCATTGTCATCGTCGTCGGACTCCTCGAGCTCGACGGGCGACAGCAGGTCTTCGTCGTCGTTGTCCGCCCGCGGCGGCTGGCGCACCTGGGGCTGCGGCTCGCTCTGCGGCTTCGGCACCTGGTCCTGCGGGATGTCGGTTTCGTCCGGCGTGGGGTTGAAAGCGACCCAGCCGACGTCGGAGAACGCGACCTCGACCCAGGCCGTGACGTCATCACCGGTCACGTCGACGCTGGTCTGGCCCTCGAGAATCTCGGGGGCGAAGCCCATGACGACCCGGGCGGGGTAGCCGAAACTGCGCGCCATGAGGGCGTAGGCCGAGGCGTACTGCTCCTGGTCGCCCACCATCTGGTTGCGCTCGAGCAGGTCGGTGACGCGGTCGGCGCCGTGCCCGGCACGCGACGGGACGGAGTCGGAGGCGCGACCGTGGCTGAGGAACCCCGTGTCCACGAGCGCGAGTCGAATCGACTCGAGCTGCGCGATGGGGCTCGTGCTGGTTCCGGCGAACTCCTGCGCCTTCACCGTGACGATGTCGGGGCTGCCCGAGACGTTCGGCAACTGCACCGACGCGATCTCGGCGTCGGCGAGATCGGCGGGCGAGAACACCTCCTGCGCCTCGGAGTCGATCGTGTACGTGTCGCCGGAGTGCAGGCCGGTGGTGAGCACGCCGGTGCCGGTGGACGCGTTGTAGCGCAGGTCGTCGCTCTTGTCCTCCGCCTCACCCCCGGTGAACTGCAGGTCGGTCGGGTAGCCGAGGCTGGGGATCCAGACGTCGTCGTAGTCCCTGATCGTGAAGGTGATGTTGTTGCGGTCGACCGGGGTCACCAGCGGGGGTTCGGGGAGCTCGCGGCCGACCAGCTGGAACGACCCAGAGCCTTCGGCGTCGGTCTCGGGACCGGTGACGTTCCAGAGCTTGCCCGTGAACGTGTCGAGGGTGGCGAGCCGGATGGTGTCGCCCAGTTGCAGCCCGTCGACCGTGAAGAGCACGTCATCGGTGACCTGCTTGGTGTAGTGCCGGAATCCGGCGAGCGGGCTCGGGTAATCCAACGGGTCGAAGGGTGGCTCGATCTCATCGCGGAGCACGAATCGCTGGTCGTTCGCCGGGGCCGCCCAGAGCCCCGCCGCTCCCCCGAGCAGCACCGAGCCCGCGACGATGATGGCCGTGCCGGCGAGCTTGCGCGATCGCAGGCGAGTGGTGCCACCCTGCGCGATCGAATCGCCCTGTTTGCGCCAGCCGAGCCAGACCAGGGCGAGCACGCCGAACACGATTCCGCGAAGGCCGGCCTGGTACGGCTCGTCGGTGCCGATCAGGATGCCCGCGAGATAGAGCGCGACGGGGGCGATCAACGCGATACCGAACCGCCAGGCGGCGCGGGGTCGGCTCGATAGCCAGCGCGTGGCCAGCGTGGTCGAGAGCAGGGCCACGAACCACGCCGCGAAATACGGCACGACCGCGATGTACTGCGGGGCCCCCACCGGCGTGCTGAGCGTGACGATGTCGGACCAGCCGTAGACGGTTCCGACGGCGAGGCTTGCCAGCGACTGCAGGCTCGGGAACACCGCGAACAGCGCCTGGCCGGGCACCGCCAGTGGAGTGCCGATGAGGAAGTAGAGCACGATCGCGCCGAGCACGGTGGTGATCGCGCCGAGGCGGAAGATGGATGCCCCGATGCCGGTGACCGCGCCGAGGATCAACCCGCCGAGCCCCGCGAGCAGGAAGCCATAGCCACCGAAGGAGGGCTCGAAGCCGACCACGCCGAGCACCGCCAGCACCAGCAGCACGGCGATATCGGCCCAGGTTCGGCCGGTGGGCAGGCGGAGGCCGGGAGTCGGCGAACCGATCTCGCTCATGTGCTCAGCCCCCGCACCAGTCGGGACAGGTCGTCGAGGCTGCCCACGGTGATGACGCTCAGGCCGGCGACGACGCCGATCTTGGGCTGGGCTCCCAGCTCGATGTGGAAGGCGACCTGGGTGGTGTCGGAGCCGAACAGCGACTGAACGCTGCGGTAGTCCGCGGTGCTCATGTTCGAGCCTCCGATGATCATCACGACGCTGGGGTTCGGCAGTCGCTTGGTGAGCTCACGGGCGAACTCGCGGATCGTGGGGAACAGCTTGCCGACCGGTTCGACCCGGCAGGAGGCATCCAGCATGGATGTCACGCTCTGGGTCTTCCAGACGCCCGATTCGCTGACCACGTTCATCTGGGTTCCGTCGCGGATCACCTGCGCGGCGATCGAGGCGGTGACCGAGATGGCGAGCTCGAACTCCTCCTCGGAGGCGTACAGGTCGCTGCGTGTGGAGTGGATCATGGTGAGCTGCGACCGACGCGTCTCCTCGAACTGGCGCACCATCAGCTGGCCGATTCGAGCCGAAGTGCGCCAGTGCACGTAGCGACGATCGTCGCCGGGGACGTACGGCCGCAGCGCATGGAAGGCGATGTCGTTGTTGGTGATCTTCTTCGAGACCTGACCCTCGAGGTCGCGCACCAGGCCGGCGGCGGACGGCACGAGCCGCACCGTACGCGGATGCACGAACAGGTCCACCGCATCGGCCCACTTCAGCGCACGACGGAGTAGACCGATCTGGTCGCCGCGCACCGACTCGGCCGGGCCTGCGACGATCACGGCGCGCTTGTTCGTCGGCACCGCGAACAGCTCTTCCTGCTCCTGCTTCGGCGTCATCGCGGGCAGCTGGAATTCCGCCACTCCCCGACCGACCGGCAGCTCCATCCGGGTCGGCGGCAGGTTGCGCGGACCGGTGTTGGTCACGACCATCCGGCCCATCGCCCGATCACCCACGACGACCCTGCGGGGGTTCAGCTCGATCAGCACCCCGTACGACGCCCGGCCGAACAGGAACGCCGTGCTGATCACGAACGCAGCGAGCATGATCGTGCCGAGGTAGGTGAATTCCTGCCAGCCGAAGGCGAAACTGAGCGTCAGCGACACCGCGGCCACGACCATCACCAGCCAGCCGGCGGGAGTCACGACCGCCAGTACCGGCTTGGCATACCGCCACACCAGGCGCACCGCCGGCGAGACGACCCCCCACGCCACTCGCCCGGCGCGCGCGACAGAGCCGCCGGCCGCCAGGATCGGGGCAGGCAGGCTCGGTAGCCGGTCGATGAGCGTGGTCATGGGCGTTCTACGCGGCGCGGAAGGCGGGAGGCTCGATGTCGACCAGGATGCGCTCGATGATGTCGCCCTGCTTCACGCCCGCGAACTCCGATTCCGGGTCGAGCACGAGACGGTGCGCCAGCACGTGCGTCGCGAGGTCGCGAACGTCATCGGGGGTCGCGTAGGTGCGGCCCTGGGTGATCGCCCAGGTCTTGATCGCTCGGGCGAGCGCCATCGCGCCGCGCATGCTCACGCCGAGGTTCACGTCGCGGTTCTTGCGGGTCGCATCGACGATGTCGCTGAGGTACTGCATCACCGATTCATCCACGAACACCTCGGCCGCGAGCGCCGACATCGCGACGATGGAGTCGGGCTTGATGATCGGCGTGACGAGGGATGCACGGGCGCGAGTTCCCGAATCCATGAGCAGCGCGACCGCGGTCTTGCCGTCCGGGTAGCCCAGCGTCGTCTTGATCAGGAACCGGTCGAGCTGCGCCTCGGGGAGCTTGTAGGTACCCGCCTGCTCGATCGGGTTCTGTGTGGCGATCACCAGGAAGGGTGCGCCGACCGAGTGGCCCTCGCCGTCGATCGTCACAACGCCCTCCTCCATGACCTCGAGCAGCGCGCTCTGGGTCTTGGGGCTCGCGCGGTTGATCTCGTCCGCGAGCACGATCGACGCGAAGATCGGGCCGGGGTGGAAGGTGAACATCCCCTTGCCCTGGTCGTAGATCTGCACGCCGGTGACATCGGAGGGCAGCAGGTCGGGCGTGAACTGGATGCGGCTGGTGGTGCCGTCGAGCGTGTTCGCGAGCGCCTTAGCGAGAACCGTCTTACCGGTGCCCGGGAAGTCCTCCAGCAGCACGTGACCATCGGAGATGAGCGCGGTCAGGACCAGACGGATGACGTGGTCCTTGCCCACGATCGCCTTGTCGATGTTGGCGACGAGCTTCTGGAACGCGTCGGCGAACCAGGTCGCCTGCTCCTGGGTTACTGGCATGGGTGCTCTCTCGGTTAGGGGTGCGATTGATCAGCAGTTGGGGATTCCGGCGGTGCTGCCGTCGGAGTAGCGCTGCGGGACGTAGTAGTTGGCGCCGTAACCCGAGGACGGCTCGAAACGCAGCCACGGGTTGTTCTGCGACCCGGACCAATTTTTAATGCAGGTCACGGTCAGTGTGGTGCCGCGGTCGATGAACCCTGGGGCTTCACAGGTGGGACCGTTGGCGTTGTAGCGATCCCGGTCACCGTCGCCCTCGGGGCACACATCTGTGTTGAGCGTGATCCTCCACGTTGTGGGCGGCGGGTTGGTGATCTGACCGTTAGGTGATGCTTGGCCCCACGGACCGGCCCCTGACTTGTTAACCGCTCGCACCTGGAGGCTGTAATTGCCCTCTCCAAGACTTCCTCGACTGTACGACCGTGACGTGCCGTTATCGATGACTCCCCCATCGTTGACCCGCACCTGGTAGCTGAGGTCGGCGGACCCACCGGGGTTTGCAGCGACCGCATCCCAATTCCAAGTAATCGAGCCTTGAGCTTCACTCTTCGTGACGTTCGTATTGGGCCGAGGTCCCGTCGGCGGCACACCCTGGGTGGTTATCGTCGCAGGAGCTGATGTGCCGGTTCCGCTCTGCTTTCCTCCGGTGTTCACCGCGTACACCGCAACGGTGTAGTTGCCGCCGGGCAGGCCGGTGATCTGCCCGGTGGTCGTGCCCTTAGTGCTTCCAGTTGCGCCGTTGCTGGCCGACCAGTAATAGGTGGTCTCGCCGCCCGTGCCTGCCACGGCTGGCCAATTGCCGGTGATGGATCCCCCCGGGCCCCAAGGGTCGTTCACGGTGATGGTGGGCGCCGGAGTAGCTGGCGTGCCGTACGGCGTGATCGAGTCGCTCGGCGCTGACCACGGCGTGCTCGGCCCGTTCACGTTGAGCGCCCGCACCTCGAAGGTGTACGGCGTTCCGTTGGTGAGCCCCGAGGTGGTGGCGGAGTACGTCGAGCCCGAGTAGCTGGCCACCGCGCCCGTCTGCACCGTGCGCACCTCATATGCCGTGATGTCCTTGCCGTTAGTGGCGGGCGCGGTCCAGTTGATCGTGGCCGTCCCGTCGCCTCCGACGGCCTGGTTGTCCTGTCGCGAGGGCTTCTGCACCTGGTCGGGCACGTCGGTGATCGTGTAGGTGATCGTGCCGTTGACCCGGCGATCAGCATCCTGGGTCGCGTCCTCGACCGTGTACACGACCTCGATCACCATCGCGCGCGGGGTGGAGGCGGGAGTGATCCGCACCTGGGTTCCGGTGAAGGTGACCGAGCCCACGTTCGTCGGGTTCGTGATCTTGGCATCGACGATCTTCAGCGGCTCGCCGGTGGTCTGGTACGGGTTCGAGTCATTGACCAGCGGGTCGATGGTGACCGAGCCGACGGGGCGCTTGGTCTCCTGCACGTCGGTCACGGCAACGGCCAGCGGCCGGGTCGAGCCCACCACCGTCACGTTGATCGTGCCCGGAACGGTGAACTTGTCCCAGCGCAGGGTGACGCCGACCGTATAGGTGGTGCCCTTGGGGGTGTTGCGCGGCACCGAGAGCGACAGCTGCGAGCCGCTCAACTGCGCCGAGAGGTTCGCGCTCGACGGAGCGATGTCGGAGTAGGTGACTTCCTGCAGGATCTGCGGGTTCGGGTGTCCCGTCGACTGCCGCAGATCGACGGTCGAGGTTTCGCCCACCTCGACCTGTACATTCGGCGTCGTGAACTCGGGAGGAGTGTCGCGGAACTCGGGGTCACCGACGATGATCGGCAGAGTCAACGGAGCACTGACCCCCTTCGGGTCGTTCTTCGAATCGCCGTCAGACACCGTGAAACTGACCGAGGCCGGCCCGCGGTAGTCCTGGGCGCCCTGGAAGCGGATGGTGTCTTCGTCGACGAAGCTCGACTCGCCGTTGCTTTGGATCGACGTCACGGAACCCGGGTCGTAGATGTGGCCGTCCCGGCCCGACGGGATCTTCAGGATGTCGGCGAGGTTCCACTCGCGCGCCTCGTTCATGCTCACGTACTGCACCGGGAGCGACGGATCGATCTCGGGCGGGTTCGCGAAGTCCTCGTCCACAGCGGCGGGAACCAGGATGAACGCCATCGCGCTCAGTTCGTCCGTCTCGTTGGTGACGCGATAGGCGATCGCCTGGCGCGACTCCCCCGGGGTCACCTGGATCTCGCCGTTGACCTCGAGCAGTTCTGCGGCGCCGGCGTTCGGCCCCTCAAGGGTGATGACCAGGTCTTCGGTCTTGCCCGACGGGTTGAACGCGTAGCCGTCGAAGATGTCGACCTTGATCGACTCCTTGCCCGCGATGTCCTTCGTGGCAATGGGGAGATCCTCGGCCGAGGGCGGCAACAACGGAGCATCCGGGGTCACCTGAACGAGCACGTAGCTCATCGCCTTACCGCCGCGGTCATTCGTCAGTTCGTAGCGCAGCGAGAACGACTGCACCTCGTCGGGCGCGGTCACCACCAGGTACTGCCCGCGCACCACCTCGGCCTCGATGCCCTCGGGCACGTCGACGAGTGTCTTCGATACCTTGATCGGCGCACCCTGCGGGTCGGAGTCGTTGGCGAGCAGGTCGACCTGCGCGATGCGGCCCGGGCGGATCGACACGCTATCGGGAACCGCGCTCGGCGGCTGCAGCTGGTCGGGCTGCGGGATGACGGCGATCTTGATCGTCGCCTCACCGGTCGCGCCGAACGCGTCGTAAACCTGGTAGCTGAACTCGTCGGTTCCGCTCGCGGCCTCGGACGACTGGTAGATGAAGTAGTCATTGCCGCGCTCGGCGATCGTGCCGAGCACCGGCGGGCGCGGGAAGTTCAGCAACTGGGTCGAGTCGCCATCGGGGTCGATTCCCTGCAGCGGGATGTCGATCCGGATGTTGCCACCGGCGAGCACGCGCCCGATCAACGGGCTCGGCACGGGGTCGCGGTTCGCGTCTTCATCCAGCCCGGTCACGGTGAAGATCGCCGTCGCCGTCGCCGTCTCGCCGAACGGGTCGAGCACGCGGTAATCGGCCCGGTACTCCCCCGGGGTGTCGGGGGCCTGGAAGCGCAGCTTGTCCTTCGAGACAAAGGCGATGCCATCGGTGGGCTCGGTGATGAGCGTCTCGTCGAGGAACATCGTGCTGTCGTCGGGGTGGAAGTCGTTCTCCAGCACGTCGAGGGTGATGATGTCGCCGACGCGCACCGTCGCGGCATCGTTGGCGGCAACGGGCGGCTGGTGCTTGGTGAGCGCCGGTACTGGCACCACCGTCACACCCGCGGTGGCCGTCTGCTGGCCGTCGGAGATCGTGTAGGTGAAGTTGACCTGTTCCGTGAGGGCTGCCGGGGAGGTGACCCGGATCAGGGTCGACTCGAGCAGCTCGACGACGAGACCTTTGCCCGTGACATCCGCCGGCACGTCGATCGACTGGATGGCCAGGATCTTGCCGGTTGGGCTCACGTCATTCGACAGCACCGAGACGGTGACCGGCTCCTCGCCGCGGAGGTATGCCGTGTCCTTGACCGCGACCGGCGGCAGGGTGTCTTCCACCGGCTTCTCGAGCACGTCGACACGGATGATGCCGACGCTGGTGTTGGCCCCCGCCTGCAGCGTGTACTTCATGTAGTAGATGCCCGGGTCGCCGGCTGAGAAAGTCACCTCGGCGCGATCGGAGTTGAACGACGCGACCGCGCCATTCTGCGGCTCCTCGAGGCCGACGAGCGAGAGCTGCGCGCCCGAGGGCGACAGGTCGTTCTTCAGCGGCTCGATGAGAACGGTCTCGTTCGTGAAAGTCGTCTCGAAGTCGGGGGTTCCCACCGGGTTCAGCGAACCGGCCGGCTCGACCTTGACCGTGAGCGTGCCGGTGACCGGGATGCCCGTGCCGTCGCTGACCTGGAACTGCACTTCCTTCTCGCCGAGCTCGGAGGTCTGGTGCGTGAAGGTGATGAACCCGTCCGGGGTGAAGCGCACCAGGTCGCCCGACTTCGGGCTCGCCCCCACCAGGTAGAGGTCGTCGCCATCGGGGTCGCGCCAGTCGGAGAGCACGTTGTAGGTGATGGTCTGGTTGGCCTCGACGCTGACGCCCGGGAGGCGCACGGAGTACGGCTCTTCGTTGATCTCGGTCGGAACGACCCGCGAGACCACGTTCGCCGACGCCGTGCCGCCGCGACCGTCGTCGACCGTGTAGTTGAACGAGATGGTTCCGACGAAGCCCTCGACCGGCGTGAACTGCAGCGCGCGGCCGCCGTCGATGAGGTCGAGGCGGCCCGTGCTCTCGGCGATCGGGTCGTAGTTGGAGATGACCAGCACATCTCCGTCGGGGTCGGAGTCGTTGTCGAGCACCGAGAAGATCGTGGTGCGGCCGGGTCGAACGCCGAAATCGTCATCCTGGGCCGTGGGCGGGCGGTTCACGTCGGTGCGCTCGGCCAGGGTGTCTTCGAACGACTGGATCGCCGACTCCTCCTCGCCGATCTCCTCCGACTCCTCCTCGACGGGAGGCGTGACGTCATCCCAGTTGTCGACCAGGCGCATGTTCTCGCTGGGGATCCACGCGTTGCCGTTGCTCAGGTCGTTGAGCGCGATAACGGTGCGGTTCACCCGGAAGGCGAAGAAGCTGCCCTGCGTGGGCTGCTCGATGTCTTGGGCGGCGGGCTCCTGACCCTCGCAGGAGAGCAGGTACTTCTGATTGTCGGCCCAGGCACCGTGGGCACAGCCCTCCTGGTTGACGGGTGCGGCGATTCCGTCGAGCTCGGCGCTGTCGCTCTCGAAACCGGCCGGCTCGACCTCGGTCGATCCCGAACCCAGGTTGATGCGGATCAGCGAGTCGGCACTGGCCACGATTGCGAAATCCGAGTCCGGACCGGTCATCTGCAGCTTGAGCCCGCGCTCGTCGCCGAGAGCACGCTTCGAGCCGTCTTCGGTGACGATCTCGTTGGAGGTCTCGTCGAACACGACAGCCTGGTCGCCGACCGCCGCGAGCTGGAACGCCCCGACCGACGGGAAATCCTTGGCAACGGGCGCGTCCGCGAGCGATGCCACCCGGTACAGCTTCTTCTTCGTGATCGATACCGCGATGATCTCGCCGTCACCGGTCACGGCGACGTGAGCTCCTTCGCCGAGCTTCAGGAGGGGCGGGTTGGAGACGTAATTGAACTGCAGGTCGCCCACCGACGGGATGCCCCAGAGCTCACCGTCAGGAGACAGGATGGCGATGACCGAGCCGCCGTACGCGACCTCAGCGCCGACCGGGATGTCGATGGCCGAGGTCACCTCGGTCGACGCGGGATTGACCGACTCGATGCGACCGGCATCCGGATCGTGCATGAAGAGGGAGTCGCCCTCCTGCATCACGTCGAAATTCGGCGTGGACGCGACGACCGAACCGTTGAGCTCGTCGATCTGCCGGTTCAGACGACCGCCGAGAAGCTGCTCGCCATTGGTCACCCAAACGTCGCGCGACGTCAGGTCAACGTCGGAGACGGGGAAGCCGGGGTGCAGCGCCGCGATGGTCAGCGGGACGCCCGCGATCACGGCGATGACGAGGGCCGAAGCCATCGTCTTGCGAGTCTTCACCCATTTGGTCAGCGCATTCAAGAAGAAGGTAATCCCTGCGTTGATCGTCCCCGGATCCACCGGACGGGCGGTGGGTTTTCAATAACCTAACACGCTAAAGTGCCCGGATTTTGTCCCCAGTATGGGCAGCGCTACCCATCCGACGCTTCGGCCGCGGTGTGCTCGCGGTCGTTGCGATCGAGCATGTACAGGTCGTCGCGGCTGACCAATCTGGTCGCCACCGCGTATTCGACGAGCCGGAGCCGGCGGTTGGTCGCGAGGTTGTTCTTGCCGCCCCGCAGGCCCTGCACGCCGATCTTGTCGAGCTTGTCGCAGACGTTGTCGAGCTTGCGGTTGAACGTCGTCATAGACCAGTGCAGTCGCGCGGCGGCCTCCGTGGAGCTCGGGATCTCGTTGCGGCCGGGCGAATCCTGGCGCAGCACCTGCTCCGCCAGCGCCACGATCAGCAGTCGCTGGGTCGTGGTCAGCGCCACGGGGGCGATCGTGGTCTCTCCGCCCTCCCCCGCGTTGGCGGCGGCGGTGTTGAAGTAGTCATCCGCCGAGTGGATCGTGAACTCGTAGGTGGTGGAGCCCGCGCTGAACAGCACCTGCATCTGCGGGAACACGATCGGCAGGCGGGCTCCGGGGGCGAGCCAGGCCTGAACCTGGCCGGTTGCATCCGTCACCGTCGCTGACAGCAGGTTGCCGACGTTGGCGAGCCACCACATTCCGAAGTCCTCGTAGATGCGCAGGAAGCGCCGGTGGAGGTAGGGATTCTCGTCGATCACGAGGTCGGATTCCCGGCCGATGTGGAAGTCGTTCGGATGCGCGACCTCGTACCATTCGCCGCAGAATTCCAGCTTCAGCGGGTTCATCGTCGGCGCGGTCATGCTGGGTAACACGTCTCGTACGGGTTCGCGGAGGTCTTGCCCGACCGCAGGATGCTCACCTCGAGGCACACCGTCGATCCGGGCGCATAGTCGGTGATCGCGAAGCTATTGCCCTCGGCGCTGTGGAGGGGCTCGCTGGCGGTGCGGTTGCTGATGCGCCACACGAACACATCCCCGTCCTCGGGCTCGGGGTTGGTGAAGGTGAAGGTGAGGTTCGACCCGTCAACCGCCGGGGCGCCGGCAATCTGCGGGGTGGGGATGCTGTCGATGACGACCGCGCCCCCTGTCGGGCTCGGTCCCGCCGTCGGCTCGACGGGAACGACGGGTCCGCCCAGGACGATGGCGGCAACCACGCCCGCGGCTACCAGGACAGCGGCGGCACCGACGACCCACCCGATCCACCGGCGGCTGCGCGGCGCGGCGGGTGGAGCCGCGTCGGGCGTCGGCGAGGTCGTTGGTGCCGCAGGGCGCGGTTCGCGTCGGCGCACGACCGTCTCGTCGGGCACCTGGTCCGGAACCGGCGGTTGGGCGATGACCGGTCGAGCCCCGCGCACCACCGTCGACTCCGAGTTCAGGTCAGAGGCAGTGACGGGAATGACCGGCGGTTCCGGAGCGCGGGGCGGCTCGGCCGGCTGCGCCTCGATCGTCGCGACCGTGCGCACCTTCGTCTCGTCGTCGCTGTCGCCATCGGCGTCACGCTCCGGCGCCGCGACCAGCAGGTTGGGCACCTCGATCGTGGTCGGTGCGTACCCGAGTTCCATCTCGACCCGCTGCAGCGCTCGGGCGAAGTCGACAGCCGTCGAGAAGCGATCCGTGCGGTCAGAGGCCATGCCCTTCTGCAGCACCGCGGTGAGCGAGCGGGGAATGTCATCCCGAGCCATCGGCGTGATCGCACCCCTCTCGATCCGGCCGATGAGGTCGAGCGTGCCGTTCGACCTGCCCCGCACCTCGAAGGGGGTCTGCCCCGCGAGGATCGTGTAGATCGTGGCCGCGAGGGAGAACACGTCGCTGCGCACGTCGGGCTGCGGGTCGTCTTCGAACATCTCGGGCGGTGACCACGGCACCGACATCCCAACCGACTGCCCGGACGTGCCGGTGTTTTCGATCGCTTCGGCGAGCGTGGTGGTGTGCATCGGCAGCTCTTCCTCGAGCGCCGAGGAGATGCCGAAGTCGGTCAGTGCCGGCCAGCCGTAATCGTTGCTGAGCACGTTCGCGGGCTTGATGTCGCGGTGCAGGATGCCCGCAGAATGGGCGGTCGCGACGGCGCTCGACAGCCGCACCCCGGTGCGCAGGGCATCGGCCACCGAGAAGGTCTCGGACTTGTACCGTTCGGCCAGCGACGGGCCCGACGCGTACTCCATCACGAAGTACGGGCGGTCGTCGGCGGCAACATCCGCCTGGTAAATCGTCACGATGTACGGGTGGGCCGAGAGCTGGGCCATCAGATTGGCCTCGGCCACGAAGGATGCTCGGGTGGCCGGGGTGATCTCCTCTGTGAGGAGCACCTTCACCGCGACGCGGCGCTTGGGCAACTGCTGGTCGTACAGGAACACGTCCGAGAAACCACCCGACCCGAGCAGGCGCACGAAGGTGTAGCCGGGCAGCTCAGGCGGGTCGGAGGGTGGGCGCTTCATCGGCTCTCGTCCACGGTGCTCGGTTCTTCTTCCACGGTGATGGTCAGCCCGCCGCCCAGATCGATGACCGTGCCCACGATCACGGATGTCGGCTCCCCCGCGCGCAGCTTCTGCGGCGACTTCCCGGGCAGGATGATAGACGTTCCGTTGCGGGAGTGCAGGTCGGTGACGACCACGGTGCCGCCTTCGAGGGCGAACTGGGCGTGATTCCGCGAGATGTCCTGGTCGGCGGTGCCGACCGTGATCAGTCGCGGGATCTGGCCGCCCGACAGCTTGCTCACGCTGGGGTTGCGGCCGATCAGGATCGACTGGATCAACGGCTCGCGCGCGCCCGTGGGCAGCACGAGAACCAGCTGCTGTGCCGCGGCGGGCCGCGGCGCTTCGGTCGCGTTGGGGCGGCGCCTGCCCCGCATCTTGGCGATGTCTGAGGTCATCACGGTTTCACCGTCGTGCAGTGCATCGTCGATCGGCTCGACCGGTTCGGCCGACTCGCTCGCGGCAGCGGGCGGGTCGCGGAAGACGGTATCGCCGGTGAGGCCGTCGGCCGCGGGCGCCTCGGTTGCAGCAACCGCGGGATTCTCCACGGCCGGGCTCTCGGTGGTGGGGGTGCCACTCTCCATCGAGGCGACGGCGGGTGGGGCGCTGGTGGCAGACTCCGGCAGCTCCCGCACGGTCTCCTCGACGTCGACCACGGGTGTTGGTTCCTCGGCCTCCACCACGGGCGGAGCCGCGACGACGGGCACGGGGGTGTCGGCTGGCGCGGAACCCGAGCTCGACGCTCCAGCACTGAAGATCCCGGCGACCAGAGCGACGCCCGACTCCAGCGGCAGGGAATCGATGCCCGCAGGTGTCGCGCCGGGCACATCGAATGACAGGGTGGTGACGCCCGACAGGCTGCGTTCCACCCAGGTCGAGACTCCCTCGGCCGACAGGGTTTGGGCGCCCGAGGCATCCGTGATCTGAATGGTCGTCCCGCCCCGCACAACGACGCGGGCGTCGCCATTGGCTCCGCTCTCGATCAGCACGAACGGCGGCGTCGCCGCCAGGCCCTTGCTGGTCAGGATGTCGAGGGAGCCCTGAAATCCGTCGGTGTTGCCGAGCGCCGCCCACATCGCGGTGACATCGGCGCCGGTGGCCACGAGCAGCAGGCGAGGCCCCGACACGAACGCGAGCCAGCCCCCGCTGGACGCGGGGGTGAAGGAGAAGGTCATCCGGTCAGCCCCTTGGCCTGGTGTCTTCCAGCAGCCCGGAGAGGCCGCCTCGTTCGAGCGTATCGTCGTCGGAGTGGGGAGCGCCTACCCCCAGTAATTCCGACTCGACGACCACGACCGTCACGTTGTCCTTGCCGCCGGCGGCGACCGCAGCCTTCACGAGCCGCTCGGCGAGCGACATCGGCAGGCTGTCGGTCTCCCGCAGCTGCTCGCTGTCGTGGAAGACGATGATGCGGGCGATCTCGTCGTCGCTGAGCTCTTTGGTCAGCCCGTCCGAGCAGAGCAAAAAGGTCTGGCGTTGGCGTGCCGGCAGGAGCCAGATGTCGGCGTCGACGGTCTCGTCGGCGCCGAGCGCACGCGTGACGACGTTGCGATTGGGGTGCTTCTCCGCCTCGAGTTTCGTGATCTCGCCCAGGTCGACGAGTTCCTGCACAGCGGAGTGATCGACGCTGACCTGCAGCAAGGTGCGGCCGTCCCAGCTGTAGGTGCGGGAGTCGCCGATGTTGAAGGCCATCCAGTGGTAGTTCTCGCTGGAACCCACGTCGACGAACGCCACTCCGGTGAGCGTCGTACCCGAGAGAGCGCCATCCGCGTCGACGGAGAGAGCCGTCACCGCATCGTTGGCGGCGCGGATCGTGTCGAGCACGTGTTGCGCGCTCGCGGGCATCCCGGGCTCGAAAGCGCCCGCGAAGGCGGCGATGGTGGCCTGGCTGGCGCGGTCGCCGAACGCGTGGCCGCCCATGCCGTCAGCGACGAGGAAGAGCGGAGCCTCGATGAGGTAGCTGTCTTCGTTGACTCGGCGCACGACACCGCGATCGGAGTGGCCGGCGAACCTGAAGCGCACGGTGACGCCCGGGAGGTCGAACTCCGTTCCGGTCTCAGCCGACATCACGCCCCCACCCAGTTCCGCGCTCGACGGCACGGCTGCACCCACGGTAGCAACTGCCGGGTGCTTGCCCGAACTCCGCAGGATGGGTAGTTCTACCCATGCCGCCGATCAGCGATCGATGCTCTCGCTCTTGCGGTTGTCGATGCGCAGCTTGATCAGGCTCGCGATCACGGCGACGGCCATCGACCCGACGATCACCAGTAGTGACGTCATCGTCGAGATCTCGGGAGCCCAGTCGACGTGCTCACCACCGTTGATGAAGAACAGCTCATTCTCGTGCAGGGCGTGGAAGAACAGCTTCACGCCGATGAACGCGAGGATGAACGCGATGCCGAACTTCAGGTACACGAGCTTGTCGACGAGGTCGCCGAGCAGGAAGTACAGCTGCCGCAAACCCATCAGCGCGAACACGTTGGCGGTGAACACGAGGAACGGCTCCTGCGTGATCCCGAAGATGGCCGGGATGGAGTCGAGCGCGAAGACCAGGTCGGTCGTGCCGAGCGCGATGAAGACGATGATCACCGGGGTGAAGAAGCGCTTGCCGTCGATCGTGGTGCGGAGTTTTGCGCCATCGTAGGCATCGGTGATCGAGATACGGCGGCGGAGGAAGCGGATGAGCTTGTTCTCGGTCTCGGCCTCGTCGTCGTGGTTGGTGACAGCCTGGTTGATCGCCGTGTAGATGAGGAACAGGCCGAACAGGTAGAACACGGCGCTGAACTGCTCGATCACGACGGCGCCGATGATGATGAAGATGCCGCGGAAGAGCAGCGCGAGGATGATGCCCACCATCAGGATCTCCTGCTGGTACTTCCTGGGTACCGAGAACCGGGCCATGATGATGAGGAAGACGAACAGGTTGTCGATCGACAGGCTGTACTCCGTCAGCCAGCCGGCCACGAACTGGCCCGCATGTTCGGCATCGCCCAGCAGCAGCATGAGCCCGGCGAAGATGAGCGCGAGCACCACGTAGAAGGTGATCCACAGCGCCGACTCGCGAGTCGACGGCACGTGCGGGCGTCGGTAGGCGATGAAGATGTCGAACCCGAGGATGAGGGCGAGCGCGACGTAGGTGCCGATCTCGAACCAGAGCGGTATTGCGAGTTCCATGCAGGTCCATTCGAGGTGAGGGTAGGGCGAGGCCCGAAAGTCTCTCCCGCATGGTCTCATGCCGCTGGCCCGGAATCGCAGCGCTGCGAGACGTACTGACGGGCTCAGCGAGGTGGGATACTCCCCTTCGCAACGCCCAGCTTATCGGCCGCCACGACCCGCCAACGACAAAAGTCCGGTACAAGACCGGACTTTTGGTTACTGTGACCCCAGCGGGATTCGAACCCGCGTTACCGCCGTGAGAGGGCGGCGTACTAGGCCTCTATACGATGGGGCCGTCACGACAACTTTACGAGTATGCCATACCCCGCCGAGGCTCACCAAACAGACCGCGAAGAGGAGCGATGCGCGCAGGTTTCAGTACAGCAGCGGGAGCGATTCTGGTCGTGGCGTTGCTCTCCGGCTGCGGCATCCTCGAACCCACCCGAAACACCGAGGGCGGCATAACGAAACCGACGGTGATGCCGACGATTGACGCCTGGGTGGGTGACTGCTTCAGCTTCGTCGACAACAGCGGTCTCGCCTACGTGACCGTGCTGCCGTGCTCGACGGAGCACACGCACATCGTGATGGGTCGCGGTTCGTTCACCGATCGACGCCTCGAGCTCGCCGGCGGCATCGATGCCGCGGTGGGCGCCGCCTGCGAGGTCATCTACACCGAGTTCGTCGCGGCCGTGGAGGGGCGAGGCGAACCGGAGACCCAGTCGATGGTCGCCCGCAAGGCACCGGGAGCCACGGAAACTCGGTACTCCTGCGTCGCCGAAGACGGCGCGGTGCTGGAAGCGAGCGGCTAGCTCGCGCCTTTTACTTCCGACCCGAGCACCAGCAGGGCGCCCGGCTCCACGGTGATGTCGATCGGCAGCGCACCGATGCGCTCCCCGTCGGCGTAGGCGATGGCGACCTCCGACTCGATGCGGATCGTCGCAACCCGATGGATGGTCACCCGGGGGTCGGTGACGTGCGTGCCCTTGAACACCCGCGGGAAGATGCGGATAAACGACAGCCGCGGCAACGGTCGCACCACCAGTACGTCGAACAGGCCGTCGTCGACGAGGGCATCGGGCGTCACCTTCATGCCACCCCCGATGGACACGTTGTTGCCGACCGTCACGAGCAGCGCCTCGGTGCGCAAGTCGACCCCGTCGAGCACCAGGCGATACGGGATGGGCTTCAGCGCGACCAACTCGAGAATCAGTGCGATCGTGTACCTGCTAGCCCCCTTGGGGCGCGTCATCCGGTTCGCCCGTTCGTTCACCACGGAATCGAAGCCCGCCGACACCACGCTCGCGAATCGGCGCACCGCCGGGCGGCCGGTTCGGTCGTCGAGATACTCCATGCGGCCGGCGTCGATGACGCGCGCCGGCTGATCCAGTGCCCTCAGCAGGGCGCCGATCGCCGCACTCGGATCGTCGTGCGGGATGCCCAGGCCCCGGGCCATGTCGTTGCCGGTACCGGTGGGCACGATGGCCAGCGGAACCCCCGTGCCGGCCAGCAGGTTCACTCCGAGGTTGACCATGCCGTCGCCGCCGACGACCACGAAGGCGTCGGGCACGGCCGCCACGGCAACCCGGGCGACGGTCATCAGTTGCTCGAAGTCGGGCTCCTGCAGGCTGGTCACCTCGTGCCCGAGTGCGCGCAGCGCCGAGACGACTGCTGGCCCGACATCCCTGCCCTTGCCGAACGACGCCGACGGGTTGATCGCGACCACCAGGCGCTTCGCTGCACTCACGCGCTCAAGTATGGCGGCTGCCGCGCGGCCACCCCGCCAAATGAAGGAGTCGAGCCCGCTCAGGTGCCTTCTGCCGCGTCACTTCGGCTCGTAGCCCTGCACTTTCCTTCATTTGGCACGAGGTGAGGCGGGTCAGCGCAGCGTGAGCCGGCGCAGCAGCTGGGCGTTGGCGGCGACGATCACCGTCGACGCCGACATCAGCACCGCGGCCAGGGCCGGCGAGAGCAGGATTCCCGCGAAGAACAGCGCTCCCGCGGCCAGCGGGATCGCCAGCACGTTGTATCCGGTCGCCCAGAACAGGTTCTGCAGCTCTTTGCGCCACGTGGCCCGGCTGAGGGTGAAGGTGCCGGCCACGCCGCGCGGGTCGCTTCCGGCCAGCACGATACCGGCCGACTCGATGGCGACATCGGTGCCAGCGCCGATCGCGATGCCGACATTGGCCCGGGCGAGGGCCGGTGCGTCGTTGACGCCGTCGCCGACCATCGCGACCTTCGTGCCACCGGATTGCAGTTTCGCCACGACGTCGGACTTCTGGCCCGGCAACACTTCAGCGAACACCTCGTCGATGCCGAGCTGGGCCGCGACCCAGTCGCCGACCTCCTGCGAGTCACCGGTGAGCATCGCCACCCGCACGCCCCGCTGCTTCAGCATCGAGACCGCCTCAGCCGACTCCGGGCGCACGGTGTCGGCGAGCGCGATCATCCCGAGCACCGCGTCCCCCTCGAGCAGGTAAACGATCGTCGCCCCACCCGATGCGAGCTCGCGCACGCTGCTCGCGAGCTCGGCGGGCAGCTGGACGCCCCTCTCGGTGACCACGCGGGCGCTCGCGACGGTCAGTTCCCGCTGCCCCACCGTGGCACTGACGCCGCGGCCGGCAAGCGACGTGAATCCGGACGACGCCGTGACCGACAGGCCACGGGAGGTCGCTTCGTCGACGATGGCGCGGGCGATGGGATGCTCGGACTTCGCCTCCACGGCAGCGGCGAGCGCGAGCGTCTCGTCGTCGGTGACGGAGACCACGCCCTGCTTGCCCGTCGTCAGGGTTCCGGTCTTGTCGAAAAGCACGACGTCGATGTGCCGTGCCTCCTCGAGCGCGAGACGGTTCTTGACGAGGATCCCGTTGCGGGCACCGATTGACGTCGAGATCTGCGAGACGAGCGGGATTGCGAGGCCGAGGGCGTGCGGGCAGGCGATGACGAGCACGGCGACGACCCGCTCGAGCACGAACGAGGGATCGTCCGGGGCGAGGACCAACCACGCGACCAGAGTGATCAGCGCCGCGGCCACCGCGACGTAGAACAGCAGGGCGGCGGCGCGGTCGGCCAGCACCTGGGCGCTGGATTTGCTCGACTGCGCGTCGGCGACGAGCTTCATGATGCCGGCCAGGGCGGTATCGCCCCCGGTCTTGGTGACGCGCACGCTGAGCGCCCCCGACCCGTTGACGCTGCCCGCGATGACCGACGACCCCACCGTCTTGGCGACCGCGGCGGATTCGCCGGTCAGCAGCGCCTCGTTCACATCTGACTCACCGTCGACGACCGCGCCGTCAACCGGGATGGCGGCGCCGGGGCGCACCAGCACCACGTCGTCGACCGCGAGGCTCGACACCGCGACCGGCATCACGTGGTCGCCGTGCACCAGGTCGGCCTCGTCGGGCAGCAGCTTCGCCAGCTCCCCCAGCGCGTCCTGCGCGCCCATGACGGCCGACATCTCGATCCAGTGGCCGAGCAGCATGATCGTGATCAGGGTGGAGAGTTCCCACCAGAAGTCCATACCCGGCAGCCCGAGGGTCACCGCGGCGCTGTAGCCGAGCGCGACGACGATCGCCAGTGAGATGAGCGTCATCATCCCGGGCTGCCGCCCGCGCAATTCGGAGACCGCACCCTTGAGGAAGACCAGGCCGCCGTAGAAGAACAGCACGACGCCGAACACCGCGGGGATGTACTGGCTGCCCGGGAAGCGCGGGCCGTCGAGCCCGAGGATGTCTTGCAGCCCGGTCGAGAACACCAGCGTCGGGATGGTGAGCACGAGGCTCAACCAGAACTTCCGGCGGAAGATGGCCGGGTCGTGGGCCGAGTGGTCGCCGTGCCCCGCGTGCGCGTCGTGCCCCGCGTGCGCGTCGTGTCCAGCATGCGCGTCGTGCCCGGCGTGCGCGTCGTGCCCGGCATGTGCGGAATGGTCGGTGGTCGAGCTTGTCGAGACCGGACCGTGCTCGTGGTGATCGTGGTTCACGGTCACTCCCCTCGGTTGTTGTTGAGTTCGTACACCGTTAGCAGTTCTTCGATCGCGACATCCTGCCGGCCGTCATCGAACATGTCGCTGACATGGGTGCGCAAGTGGTTCTCGACGAGCAGTTTGTTGAGGCTGCGCAGCGACTTCTGGATGGCCAGGCTCTGGGTGATGATGTCGACGCAGTACTCCTCGCTCTCGATCATCTTCTCGAGGCCACGCATCTGCCCCTCCAGAATCTTCGTGCGGTGCAATGCCCGCTTCTTGATGTCCGCAATCACAGGAACATGGTACCCCCCGGGGGTATTCCTCGGAATATCGTGAGGAGATGGAACTCACAAAATTCGAGCACTCCGCCCTCGCGCTCTCGAAGGACAGTGCCACCCTGGTCATCGACCCCGGCGTCTTCACGAGACCGCTCACCGACCTCAGCAACGTCGTGGCGATCGTCATCACCCACGAGCACGCCGACCACTGGACACCCGACCAGCTCACCGCGATTCTGGAGGGCAATCCGGATGCCCGGATTCTCGGCCCCGCGGGAGTCGCGGCTGCCGCCGAGGGTTTCACCGTTGAAGTCGTGGCGGACGGCGACCAGGTGACGGTCGCCCCGTTCGACCTCAAGTTCTTCGGCGCGAGGCACGCCGTGATCCACTCGTCGATCCCGGTGATCGACAACGTCGGGGTGCTGGTGGATGACTCGTTCTACTACGGCGGCGATTCGTACACTGTGCCCCCGGTGCCCGTTGAGACCCTGGCTGCGCCGATCGGCGCCCCGTGGCTGAAGATCGCTGAGGCGATGGACTACGTGCTCGCGGTCGCGCCGAAGCGCAGTTTCCCGATCCACGAGATGACGCTGTCGGGGCCGGGTAAGTCCATGACCCAGGAGCGGATCGACTGGGCGACCCAGCAGGGCGGGGGCACGTTCTTCGTGCTTGAGCCGGGCGAGTCGGCCGAGGTCTAGAGCGCGAGGCGCATGAACGCCAGGTCGAGCCACTTGCCGAACTTGGTGCCGACCTCGCGCATGATCACGGGCGACTCGAACCCCAATTGTTCGTGCAGCGCGATCGAACCCGAGTTGCCCGCATCGATCGCCGCGATCATCACGTGGATGCCGCGCGCTCGCGCCACCTCGATGAGTTCGACCATCAGCAACCGGGCGATGCCCTGTCGCTGGTAGCCCTGCCCCACGTACACCGAGTTCTCGACGGTGTGCCGGTAGCCCGACTTCGAGCGCCAGGGGCCGTACGACGCGTAGCCGGCAACGGTTCCGTCGATCTCGGCGACGAGCACGGGATGATTGTCCGCTTCGTGCTCGGCGAGCCAGCGCTCGCGGTCGGCCCGGTCGACCTCGGTCTCGGTCCAGATGGAGAGCAGTTCGCGAATCGCGTGGTTGTGGATCGCGAGAATCGCGTCGAGGTCAGCATCCACGGCGGGGCGAATCAGCATTCGCCCAATCTAGGGGAAACCCGGGAGCGGCCCGCTGGGGTGTCCCAGTTCGTGTTGTCGGACAACGAAAAAGCCCCGCAATAGCGGGGCTTTGAGGTGAATCTAAAGCTGGGGTACCTGGACTCGAACCAAGAACAAAAGAATCAGAATCTTCCGTGTTGCCAATTACACCATACCCCACAGCGCTCACCCGAGGACGAGCCGACTGTCTACTTTAGCCTACCGGCGGGGCGCTCGAAACCTCAGAGAGCCGCCCGCAAGCGCTCGATGCGAACGAGCGTCGACTCGCGCCCGAGCAGCTCCATCGACTCGAAGAGCGGCGGGCTGATGCGCCGGCCCGAGATCGCCGATCGCAGCGGGCCGAACGCGTTACGCGGCTTGAGCCCGAGTTTCTCGATGAGCTCGGCGCGGAGGGCTGCCTCGATGTTCTCGGTGTTCCACGGCGCAACCGCGGGGAGCACGGCGGCAGCAGCATCCAGAACCGCCACCCCGTCAGGGCCGGGCAGCGCATCGGGTTCGACAACGAGCTCGTCATCGGGGGTGAAGAGGAAGGCGAGCAGGCCGGGGGCCTCGCCCAACAGCTGCATGCGCTCCTGCACGAGAGGAGCGGCCGACAGCAGGATGCCGCGGTCCGCGTCATCGCGGATCAGGTCGCCGAGGTACGGCAGCAGCCTCTCTGCGAAGTCTTCGATCGAGAGCATGCGGATGTGATCGCCGTTGATCGACTCGGCCTTCTTCAGGTCGAATCGGG